>Ga0209698_10009368_pt1 | contig 10014 bp, 7 predicted proteins | sample LitLauG_LLR_2012_FD_187203 | JGI IMG/M metagenome (GOLD analysis project Ga0209698, IMG submission 187203) | Freshwater sediment microbial communities from Pennsylvania, USA - Little Laurel Run_MetaG_LLR_2012 (SPAdes) (version 2) | ecosystem: Environmental > Aquatic > Freshwater > Creek >... | reverse complement strand
AGGTGGTCCCGTTCCAGCGGCGCCACCTGGCTGGCGTAGTGGCCGATGGCGGTCCGCTTGGCCGCCATGTCCGGTTCGATGGGCACGACGGCCGGCGTGGGCCACAGGCCGCTGCGGAAGAGCTTCGAGATCCGCCATGCCATCAGGCCCGGGAGGTGTTTGTATCCGGCGTCCTCGTAACAGAACCAGGCCACGTCGTTCCCGTCCGCCCGCATGGCCGCCCGGGCCAGCAGGCCGGCGTCGTGGGTCAGCACGTGGTCGGGATTGGCCAGCCCCAAAGGCAGGAAGACCGCACTGGGCCGTACCGGGCTGATGGCCCGTACCAGGGCGGGCGCCACCTGGGTCGGGGTCGGCCGCTGGTCGGGCTCGAGGTACTGGTGGTCGGGGAAGTCGAGCCAGACCGGGGTGGCGCCCATCGACGCCATGGCCGCCCGGTCCTCCTCCTGCCTCGCCCCCACCACGTCGTCGCCGGCGGCGAAGCCGCCGGCGGCGTCCCACGAGGTGACCTCGTCGGGGTAGGCGGGGGGGCGGCCGCCGAGCACGGTGACCACCGTGCTGCCGCGGTAGGTGGTGAGCAGGTGGGCCGCCCCGAGCGCAGCGTCGTCGAAGTGGGGCGACACCACGACGATGGTGGCCAGCACCGCCGGGTCGACCAGTCCCCACAGCTCTCTGTCATCCATGCCTGTCATCCATGCCTGCCATCCTGCCTGTCATCCGAGCGCCCGTCGATCGAACCCGGCCATCCCGACCGCCATGAGCACGACCAGTGATCCGACGGCCACCACGAAGCAGATCCAGGTCTGGATGTGGGGCACGTTGGGTGCCATCAGACCGCGCAGGCCCTCGCTCACGTAGGTCATCGGGTTGAGCGCCGAGACGACCTGGAACCACCGGATGTGGCCGAGCGAGGGCCACGGATACTGGCTCGAACCGGTGAAGATGAGGGGGGTCAGCACCAGCGTCAGGGTCACGCTGATCCGGTTGGGCGGAACATAGGTGCCCAGGATGAGGCCCATGGCCGCTCCCAGCAGGGCCCCGAGGACGATCATGGCCACCACCGCGGGGGCGGTCGACGCCTGCCAGGGGATGGTGCCGAGGATCCACACGCCGACCGGGAACATCACGGCTGCGGCCACACAGGCGCGCATGGCCGCGAAGACCACCTTCTCCACGGCGACGGCCCCGATGGGCAGGGGGGCGAGCAGGCGATCCTCGATCTCGTTGCTGTACGAGAACTCGATCACCAGGGGGAGCGCGGTGCTCTGCAGCCCGGTGAGCACGGCGGCCAGCGCCACCAGGCCGGGGAACAGCACCTCCTCATAGCCCGGTCTCGCGTATCCGAGCTCGGTGAGCACCTTGCCGAAGACGAACAGCAGGAAGAGTGGCTGCAGGATGACCTGGGCCAGGAAGACGGGGAACTCACGGCCGGTGACGAAGAGGTCGCGCCGCAGGATGGCCAGGAAGGTCCGGCCCGGGCCCCAGTGGGGCAGGTGCTCGAGGTCGGCCGTCGGCTGCGGGGCGGTGGTCGGTGTGGCGGTCAGCGGAGGGCCCTCCCGGTGAGATGGATGAACACGTCCTCGAGGTTGGGCTCACCCAGCCGGGCGTCGGTGAGCCGTCCTCCCGAGCCGCTGATGGACTGGGCCACCGGCGCCACGAAGGTGGCGGCCTCTCCCTCCACGTAGACCCGGAGGCGCAGGGCGTTCCCGCCCGGGTCGTCCAGCGACTCGATCTGGCTCACCCCGGGCAGCGCACCGACAGCGGCCCCGATGGCGGCGCTGTCGCTCCCCGGGCCCCGCTCGATGGTGCAGTCGAGGGTGCGTTCACCGGTCATACCCCGGACCAGTGCTTCGGGCGTGTCGAGCGCCAGGAGGGTGCCGTGGTCGATGATCGCCACCCGGTCGCTCAGGGTGGCGGCCTCGTCCATGTCGTGGGTGGTGATCACGACGGTCGTCCCGCCGGCCCGGAGGTCGGCCACCTTCTCCCACAGGAACAGCCTGGCGGCGGGATCGAGTCCTGTCGAGGGTTCGTCCAGGAACAGGACGGCCGGGGCGTGCATGAGGGCCCGGGCGATCATCATCCGCTGGATCTGGCCTCCGGAGAAGTCGTCCGGTCGGCCTCCGGGGCGGTCGGCCAATCCGAACTGCTCGAGCAGCTCGTCGGCCAGCTGCTGTCGCCTCCCCCGGGGCACGCCGTGATAGCTGGCGTGGAACAGGAGGTTCTGGCGGACCGACAACGAGCGGTCGAGGTTGTTCTGCTGGGGAACCACACCGAGCACCCGGCGGGCGCCGACCGGGTCGGCGACCACGTCGACACCGGCCACCAGGGCGCGACCTCGAGTCGGGCGGATCCGGGTGGTCAGGATGCCGATGGTGGTGGTCTTGCCGGCACCGTTGGGGCCGAGGAAGCCGAAGACCTCGCCCCGCCGCACCTGGAAGCTGACCCCGGCCAGCGAGTCCACCGGGGCCTTGGGGTACCGCTTCACCAGATCGGCGACCTCCACCGCATGCGGACCGTCGCCCACGACGGGCCGCGAGCCGAGGACGGCACCGGCCGTGCGATCGTGAGCCCCGACGTTCATGTCCTGCGTTCTCCTTGCCCGGATGCGTCCCGGCCCCGGTGGGGGCACGACGAGCCCCCGGTGGCCGACGACGATACGGTACTGACGGTAGCGTCACACCTTGCCGGTCGTGCGGTGACAGGGGGCCCGGGCCGGCCGGGACCCGGCCGGGTGGCACCAGAAGGAGCGATGCCCATGAGCGGACGGACCTGGTGGAACCCACTGGGAGGACTGGCCAGGTCGTGGGGGCATTTCGTCCGGCGTCCCCGCTCGACCCAGATCCGCACCGTGCTGCTGGTCGGCGCGGTCATCGTGGGCACGACCGTCTGGGTGGCCACCTCACCGTCTGGCTCCACGTCACCGGCGCCGACGGCGGCCTCGTCGACCGGTGGGCCCGGCGGCTCCTCCCCGAGCCCGGTCGGCTCGGCCAGTACCTCGAGCCGCGGGGTGACCGGCCACACCATCAATGTCGTCTTCCCGGTCGTTGCCCTCGGATCGCTCGCCGGCAAGGAGGGGTTCGCATCGGACGCCGAGTTCGGCGAGCAGACCAAGGCCATCGACCTCTTCGTCAAGCAGCTCAACGACCGGGGCGGGATCAACGGCAGGAGGATCAACGCCATCATCACCACCTTCGATCCGACCAACGAGACGGAGATGCGGGCGTTGTGCAAGACCTGGACCGAGGGATCACCGGCTGCCTTCGCCGTGCTGGACGGGCTCGGGGACTGGACGGGTGACAACCAGCTGTGTGTCACCCAGGAAGGGCAGACGCCGTTCATCGGCCAGTGGAGCACGGTGACCAATTGGACGGACGCCGGCTCGCCCTATCTCTGGTGGACCGGACCCGACCAGGCGGTCATCCTCCAGGCCGTCGTGAACTGGGGGCTCAGCGCCGACCTGCTCGGCGGGACGATCAAGGTGGGGGTCGTCGCCGGCGACCGGGCCTCGGACCAGCTGGCCCTCGACGACTACCTCCTGCCCGACCTGCGGCGGGCGGGTGTCATCCCGGTGGTCAAGACCATCGACGCCAACCCCGAGGACACCTCGACGACCGATGCCCAGGCGCCACTGGTCATCCAGCAGCTCCGCAGCGCCGGTGTGACCTCGGTCATCCCGTTGATGCCGTTCAACGTCTTCTACCCCGTCCTGCAGGCTGAGACCGCCCAGCAGTACTTCCCCAAGTTGCTGTTGAGCGACTACGAGGAGAGCATCACCGCTGCGCTCGGGCTGCTCCCGGTCCCCTACGCCAAGGCGCTCGACGGCCAAGAGGGTCTCACCACCGAGACGCTGGCCGGCATCGACGACGACCGACCCGAGAGCCAGGGCGGCTACGACGCCGGTGTGCGCAAGTGCTGGACGGTCTGGCACAAGGCCTATCCCCAGATCCCACCCGGCAATCAGAGCGACTTCATCGAGGAGCAGGGTCCCGTGGTCGGTTGGTGCCAGGTGATCTCGCTCTTCGCCGCCGCCGCCGAACGTGCCGGCCCCGACCTCAACCGGCGTTCGTTCGTCACCGCCATGTCGAAGATCACCGACTTCCCGGGCACCAACACGCCCGTGCTCAGCTACGGGCCCGACAAGCGCTACGGTCCGACCGAGTACCAGGTTGTCAGGTTGCACATCAACTCGCCGGTCTCGACCCAGTGCCACATGCCCAAGGACAAGATCCCCCAGTTCACCTGCTGGGTCCGCGTCCAGCCGTGGCTGCCCCTGCCCGCCGGCTGACCGGAGGCCCGGGGTCGTGCCCCCGCGCTGCGCCGCTGCTAGACAGGTCCGATGGCCGGCTCGCTCCTCGACCACGCCCATCGGGACCGCTGGCACCAGGACGGCTGGTGCGTCCTCGACCACTTCCTGCCCGCCGACGAGGTGGCCGCGGCACTGGCCGATCTCGCCCTCGTCTTCCCGGCCCCGGACGCGTTCGGGTCCGGCCCGGACGGCGAGGGTCATGACGCCAGCTGGGACGCGGCCAAGCCGACCTTCCCCTTCGAGGGGATGGCGCTGAACCACCTCGTGGTGCACGATCGCCTGATCTCCCTGGCCGAGGACCTCCTGGGCACGGACCGGCTCCGCCTCTACCAGGCGATGGCCTCGGCCAAGTACCCGGGCAGGCACCGGGACTACGAGCAACTGCTCCACGTGGACTACGGCAACCACACGCTGGTGGTGCCGCGTGCCGACCCCGGGTACCAACACCTCGAGTTGTTCGTCTATCTGAGCGACGTGACACCCGAGACCGCGGCCACCCGGATGGTCTCCCGCCGGCTGACCGGCGACATCCCGGTGGAGCGCACCTACCTCGGTCTCGACGAGTACGCGGCGCTCTACGCGTCCGAGGTCCCCGCCTCCGGGCCCGCGGGCTCGGTCCTCGCCTACCGCCCCGACGTCTACCACCGCGGGACCTCGTTGACCGCCGAGGGGGCGGCGCGGTTCCTGCTCCATGTCGCGTTCAAGCCGGTCGGGACCGACTGGCTCGGCTTCCAGGCGTGGCCTTCGTCGGCCGAGGACATGGCCTGGCACCGGTTCGTCAACCAGGCGGGCGTGAGGCAGCTCACCGTCCTCGGCTTCCCCGAACCGGGCGACCCGTACTGGAACGACGAGACGCTCGCCGGTGTCGCCGCCCGCTATCCGCGGCTTGACATGACGCCGTGGCGCCGGGCCGGTGCCGGGGCCGCCGCCGTGGCCGCTGCCGGCACCGGCGGGCCCGAGGGCGGTTCGTAGCCGGTGCCGGGCCCGTCCCCGCACGACGGACCCCGGTGGTGGAAGAGCGGTGTCCTCTACCAGATCTACCCCCGGTCCTTCGCCGATTCCGACGGTGACGGTGTCGGCGACCTGCCCGGGGTGATCGAACGGCTCGACCACCTCGAGTGGTTGGGGGTGAGCGGGATCTGGCTCAGCCCGGTCACCGTCTCACCCAACGCCGACTGGGGCTACGACGTCGCCGACTACACGGCCGTGGACCCGACGCTCGGATCCCTGGACGATGTCGACCGGCTCATCGCCGAAGCGGGACGTCGGGGCATCCGTGTGCTGATGGACCTCGTCCCCAACCACACCAGCGAGGAGCACCCGTGGTTCCTCGACGCCCGGTCGTCGCCACGCGCCGGTCATCGCCACTGGTACGTGTGGGCCGATCCCAAGGCCGACGGCTCGCCACCCAACAATTGGGTGTCCAGCTTCGGGGGACCGGCATGGACCCTCGACGAGGGCACCGGGCAGTACTACCTCCACAACCACCTTCGGCAGCAGCCTGATCTCAACTGGTGGGACGAGGAGGTGCGCGCCGCGTTCGACGGCATCATGGCGTTCTGGTTCGACCGAGGTGTGTACGGCTTCCGGATCGACGTGTGCAACATGATCATCAAGGACGCGCTCCTGCGGGACAATCCGCCGGCCACCGAGGCCGACACGTTCGAGGAGCAGCTCTTCGGCCAGCGGTCCGTGTACAACGCCAACCGGCCCGAGGTCCACGACGTGCTCAGGCACTGGCGGGCCCGCGCCGACGGCTACGCCGACCGGGTGCTGATCGGTGAGACCCCCGTCGAGCAGATGGAGACCCTGGCCACGTACTACGGCGACGGCGGCGACGAATTGCACATGGCCTTCAACTTCCCGTTCATCAGCTCGCCGTTGGAGGCCGCGGCCATGCGCTCCATCGTCGAGGCCACTGAGAGGGCCCTCCCCGACGGGGCGTGGCCGGTCTGGACCGGATCGAACCATGACATGTCCCGTTTCGCCACCCGGTGGGCCGCGGGCGACCGGGCCAAGGCCCGGGTCTGTCTGCTGATGCTCCTGTGCCTACGGGGGACCCCGGTCCTCTATCAGGGCGACGAGATCGGACAGCCGGACACCGACGTGCCCCACGACCGGATGCAGGACCCGCTCGGCGTCCTGTACTGGCCGGCCTATGCCGGACGCGACGCCATGCGGACCCCGATGCACTGGCGTGACGGGCCCGGAGGCGGGTTCACACGACCCGGGGTCGAGCCGTGGCTGCCGCTCGGGGACCTTGCCGGCTGCAATGTCGAGTCGCAGCGGGATGAACCCGACTCGATGCTCAACCTGGCCCGCGACCTCATCGCCCTGCGACAGGCCACGCCCGCGCTGCACGCCGGTGCCTACCGGTCGCTGGCCACCACCTCCGGAGCCTGGGCCTGGAGCCGCGGTGACCGCATCGTGGTCATGGTGGGCATGTCCGCGGGGGAGGGCATCCTGGAGGGCGTCTCCGGAGCCGTGCTCCTCGGCAGCGACCGTCGCCGCGACGGTGAGCGGGTCGACGGGACGCTCCGGGTCAGGGGCTGGGAGGGCGTGGTGGTCGAGCGCACGGCCCCGTGACGAGGCGGAGCCAGTGACGAGCAGGGGCAGCGATGGCCCCAGCGGCCCTCCACCGGGCCGGGTGACCGCTCAGGCCTGCGCGCCCTCGCCGGTCAGCCACTCGAGCCCGCCGGCCAGGTGACGGAGGTAGGCCGGGCTCTCCCACGCGGAGGGGAAGTGGCCGAGCGATGTCGAGAACACCCGGCCCGCCCCTTCTGCGAAGCACCACGACAGCGGATGGCCGGCCCGGTCCGGATCGACGGCTGCGGCCGGCCCGCCCTCCCGGCCGAGCTCCTCGGCGCGGGCGGTCAAGAGGACCCGAGCGTCGGGGCGGAGCTCCCGGAACTGGTACACCTCGTCGTACCACCGCCAGGTGGGGCCGAGGTGGGCGACCGCGGGGTGGTCGGGCTCGACGACATCCAGCGTGCACCACTGGGTCCAGGGATGGCCGTCGAACCGCGCCCCGACCACCAGCCCGTAGTCCGGCCATCCGTAGCAGGAGTCGGTGGCCGAGTGGATGGCCAGCACCGAGGTCCGCCCGGCCCGCAGCGCGTCGACGAGGAGGGCCCGCTGCTCCGCCGACCACGGGGTCTCCCCGATGGTGAACAGGGCCACCACCCGCGCCTCGCTGAGCACCGCCGGGTCGAGGGTGCGCACGTCGGCGACCCGCACGAAGGCCAGTCCCGCCCCCTCGGCCAACTGGGCCACCGCGGTCGAGGACTGGTCGAGGACCCCGTGCACCCCGGCCGGACCGTCGCGGTAGGGAGCGACCTGGGTGACGTAGAGGAGGGACGGTGTCGCCATCGGCGCGATCCTAACGGGGCCTCCTGGGCACAGCCCTGACGAGGCCTCCCGGGCACGGCGCCGACGGCCGGTGGCCCTAATGTTGGCGCCCATGACCGCGAGGCGAACGGACCGGTGACGTCGTCGCGGTCGGCCTGGCGGGCCACCGGTGTGACCCTGGCGCTCCTGGCCGGATGCGGGACCGGCGCGACCTCGGCCCCGCCGCCCAGCACGAAGGTCGGCCCGGTGCTGACGCCGGCCCGGCTGGCCGCCGGCGCCGGGCATGCCTGCATCACCCCGGGCTCGGGCGCTCCGACCGTCGACTGGCCGGCGCTCCACAACCCGATCCTCGCCTCTCCGTCCGCCGGGGTGAAGGACGAGGCGCTCATCTGGGCGGGGGGGAGGTGGCACATGGTGTTCAGCGAGGTGACCACCGACCGGTCGCTCCCCGCTGGGGTGTCCTGGGACGTCGCCACGGCCACCAGCCCGGACCTGGTCCACTGGTCGGGACCCGTCCCGTGGCCGGTCCAGCCCGGCGTGCTCGGGGTGGCCTCGCCCGACATCGTGCGCGACCCGGCCGGTGGCTACGTCGTCACCTACCAGTCCGACCCGGGGGAGACCTCGCCCCATCGACAGGACCGCCTCTACTACCGGACGTCGCCCGACCTGGTGCACTGGTCGGCCGCGCTGCCGCTGGCCCAGTCGCTGGCCCCGGCCCCCGATGACCGGATGATCGACGGCGCGCTGGTGTTCACCGGCCACCAGCTCCTGATGGGGTTCAAGTACTCGTCGCCGACCCAGCCCGACGTCTTCGAGATGGCCCGCTCGACGACCGGCTCGCCCCAGGGGCCGTGGCAACTCGTCGGCCGGCCCGGCATCCACGTCGACGGCGGCACCGTCGAGAACGGCGAGTTCGTCATGGCCGGGGGCAAGTGGCGCCTGGTGGCCACGTCGGACAATCTCGACCAGCCGTGGCTGTTCACCCTGGCCGGCAACCCGGACACGGCCACGGGCTGGCTCCGGTGGAGCAGCGGGTACGAGCTCGATGTCCCCGCGGAACGGTTCAACAGCGGGCCGGGAATCTCCAGCATCGGCTTCGAGCACGCCAACTCGGCGTTCCTGTGTGATGCCGGTTCGTCCCCCGGCCACTTCACCTACCTGGTCTACGCGGGCAGCGACGAGCTCACCCGGTTCGGCGGGTGGGGACACGCGGAGATCGGGGTGGCCAGGAGCACCGACCTGGTGCACTGGCAGGTGCCGCCCGGAGGGACGCGGTGACGCCACCCGCAGGCAACGGCGCCGGGCTGCCCGACGGGTTCCTCTTCGGGGTGGCCACGGCCGGCTTCCAGATCGAGGGGGGCTTCAACGGCCCGGGTGAGCCCGCCAACAACTGGCTGGCCTGGGAGGCCGGCGGTCGCATCGAGCCCTCGGGTGGTGCCGTCGGCTTCTGGCGCCGGCCCGAGGAGGCCCTCGACCGCGCCGCCGGGCTCGGGTGCAACGCCTTCCGCCTCTCGGTCGAGTGGCCGAGGCTCGAGCCTGCCGAGGGCCAGTTCGACACCGGTGCGCTCGACGGGTACCTGCGCATCCTCGACGCCTGTCACGACCGCGGGCTCGAGCCCATCATCACCCTCCACCACTTCACCCATCCGGCCTGGTTGGGCGAGGAGTTCTGGCTCCAGGGCGACGCCCCCGAGCGGTTCGCCGCCCACGTCGCCCGGGTCGTCCCCGTGCTGGCCCCCCGGTGCCGGACCTGGATCACGGTCAACGAGCCCAACATCCTCGCCCTCATGGGATGGGTGGAAGGCGCCTGCCCTCCCGGCCGCCGGATGGCTTTCGCCGATGCCTTCACCGTGCTGGACAACCTGCTGACCGCCCACGTGCTCGCCTACCGGACCGTCCACGAGGTCCAGCCCGCGGCCATGGTCACCGTCAACACCAGCTCGTCGTCGATCTACGAGCACGACCGGCTCCTCACCGATCTCCTCTCGGTCCGTGAGGCCGGGGTGGACCGTGGTGACGTCGACGCCTGGGTGGACGAGCGCCGCGCCGCCCACGACCGGCTCTTCCCGGCCGCCGGCAGCGGCGAGCGGTTCCTCCGCGGCATCTTCGCGGCCGCATCGCCCTACGGGAGGGCGCGTGCCCAGGGGCCACCGCTCACCGGGGCCGTCCGGGCCCGGCTCAGGCAGCCGTCACGGCGCCGGGTGCTGGATGCCGTCTATGCCGGCCCCCCGGCCCGAACACTGGACGCCACCGGCTTCGACTGGTACGACCCGGTGGCCAGCCGGGCCACCCGGTGGCCCGGGCACCGGAGCGCGGGGGGGAGGCGGTGGGAGCCGTCACGGGCGATCTGGGACGTCCCACCC
>Ga0209698_10009367_pt1 | contig 10015 bp, 5 predicted proteins | sample LitLauG_LLR_2012_FD_187203 | JGI IMG/M metagenome (GOLD analysis project Ga0209698, IMG submission 187203) | Freshwater sediment microbial communities from Pennsylvania, USA - Little Laurel Run_MetaG_LLR_2012 (SPAdes) (version 2) | ecosystem: Environmental > Aquatic > Freshwater > Creek >... | reverse complement strand
GGTCCCGTGGGTCGCACTCGAGCACGTCCCCTGGGTCGGCGACATCGTCGAGGTCCGCTTCGTCCTGGTGGTCACCCTGTGCGTGGCCGTGCTGGCCGCGCTCACCGTCGACCACGTCCGGGCCCTGGCAGGGGTGCGGGTTCCCGCCGGTGCGGACGCCCTGTCCTGGGGCCTGGTGGCGCTCACGCTGGCCCCGACGGTGGTGGCGGTGGCCCCGAACGTGCCCCTGACGACCCGGGCCGTGGTGCTGCCCGAGTGGTATGCCACGCGGGGCGCCACGCTGCCGCCCGGTCGGGTGGTCCTGGCCTACCCGGTGCCGTTCTCGGGGCTGCAGTCGTCCGAGGCGTGGCAGGCGGTCGACACCATGGCCTGGATGCAGGCCGGTGGCGGCGGCCCCCAGGGCCAGCCGTCCCGCGCCGGTGCGGCCCGGCCCGGCTTCGAGGTCCTGGCGGCGGCGTCGTTGCCGCTCGGCCCGGCGCCGGTGCCGACAGCGTCGGACACCGCCGCCGTCCGCCAGGCCCTCGCCCTCTGGCGGGTCACCACCATGGTCGTCCCCGACCAGCCCGGACTGCCCCTCTACGCGCAGGGGAGGGGTGCCTCCTACGCCGTCGGGTTCCTGACCGCGGTCCTCGGGACGGCACCGGTCCACGACCACTCGGCATGGGTGTGGCCCGCCGTGCGCCTGGCACCGGCACCGGCGCCGGTGTCGGCGCCGGCGTTCGCCCGGTGCACGTCGGGGCCGGTGTCGACCGGGGGCGACCGCTCGGCCGTGTCCGACTGCATCCTGGCGGCCGGTGGCCCCGGTGGCTGACACGTCGGCCCCCGGGCGGGCGGCCGCCGGTGCCGACGACCTGGCGGCCGGGACCCGGGGCCCCGGTCGGGTGGCCCGACGGGGTGGGGGCCGGGCGCTCGCCCTGTCCGCGTCGGCCTACCTGGCGCTGGCGCTCGCACTGTGGTGGAACGTGTGGTCGACCCACCCGACGTCGACCACCACCTGCGGCTGTGGCGACAGCGCCCTCTTCCTCTGGTTCTTCGCCTGGCCGGCCCACGCCCTGGCCCACGGGCTCGACCCGCTGTACTCGACCGCCATGTCCCACCCGGCCGGTGTCAACCTGCTGGGCAACACGTCCGAACTGGCGCTGGGGGTCGTGCTGGCCCCGGTGACCTGGGCCTTCGGCCCGGTGGCCTCCATGAACGTCGCCCTCACCCTGGCCCCGGCCCTGTCGGCGCTGGCCATGTGCGTCCTGGTCCGGCGGTGGGTGTCGTGGGCCCCGGCCGCCTTCGCCGCCGGGCTGCTCTACGGGTTCTCGCCGCTCGCCCTGGTCAGCCTGTCCGACGCCCACCTGATGCTCGGGTGGGCGGTCGTCCCCCCGCTGGTGGTCGCCTGCGTGGACGAGCTGCTGTTCGGCCGACGCCGGCCCGTCGTGGTGGGGCTGGTGCTCGGCCTGCTGCTGGTCGCGCAGTTCTTCGTGGGCACCGAGGTGCTGCTCCTCTGCGGGTTGGCGGGGGTGGTCGCCGCCGTGCTGCTCCTCGCCGTCGGCCTCCGGCACCGGGACGTGCTCCGTGCCGGTCGGCGCCGGTGGGCCACCGGGCTCGGCACGGCCGCGGCCACGTCGGTGGTGCTGCTGGCCTGGCCGGCCTGGTTCACCTTCGCCGGGCCGGGCCACACGTCGGGCAAGGTCTGGCCCACGCTCGACCTCGGCACCGAGGGCGCCACGCTGCACGCCTACCTGTGGCCGACCCCGGCCTCGGCCGGGTTCCGCCTGTTCACCCACCGGGTGGGCGGCTACCAGGGCCCGACCCTGTCCGGCCAGTACGTGGGCATCGGCATGGTGGTCGTCGCCGTGGTCGGGCTGCTGGTGTGGCGCCGGGACCGGCGCCTGTGGTTCTTCGGGGCCATGGCCGTGGTCTCGGTGGTCCTGTCCCTCGGGACCGGTCCGACGGTGTGGCTGCCGTGGAGCCTGCTGTCGCACCGGCCGCTGTTCGAGGACGTGATCCCCAGCCGGTTCGTCCTGTTCGCCTACCTGTCGCTGGGCGTCATGCTGGGGGTGGTCGTGGACCGGACCCGGACCGCCGTGCGGGACCGCATCCCCGGTGACGGCGCCGGGAGGGCGTGGCTGCCGGGCCTGGCCGGGGCGGCCGTGGCCGCCGTGGGGCTCGCGCCGGTGGCCGGGTACCTGGCGCCCACCGTCCCCATGGTCACCCAGCCGGTGCGGGCACCGGCCTGGCTCACCACCGTGGCCCCCCGACTACCCGGCCGTCCGGTGCTGTTGGTGTTCCCGGTGCCGTACCAGGTGATCGAGAGCGCCATGGCCTGGCAGGCGGTGGTCGGCTTCCCCTACGACATGGTGGGCGGCGGCGGACCCGGCGGGGTGGTCCAGCGGGCCGGCGCCGAGCGGGCCGGGGCCGAGGCCATCGGGCGGGCGTCGTTCTCCTTCACCGCCCAGCGGCTCCGACCCGGTGACGTGGCCGCCACCCGCCGGGCCCTGGCCGCCTGGGGCGTGACCGGGGTGGTGCTGCCCGACGACCCGGGCCTCCGGCCCTACGACCGGGTGACCTCGGTGCCCTACACGGTGGCCTTCGTGACGGCGGTGGTGGGCCGGGCACCGGTCCGCCGGGCCGGGTCGTGGGTCTGGTCGGACACCGCCGGGGGCCTGCCCTCCGGTCCGGGGCCGACACCGGCCGCCCTGGCCGGGTGCGTGGCGCTCGGGACCGACGGCACGCCGGCCGCCGTCCGCCGGGTGGCGGACTGCGTCCTGCACCTCGGCTGACCAGGGACGACTGGTAGCGTCGCCCCCCGTGGTGGCAGCCGGGACTCCCGAGGGGACGAGCCGCGCCGGGGGCAGGTCGAGGGTGCTCGTGACCCTGGTCGGCGTGGTGGTCGGTGCGGTCGCGCTGGTCGCGCTCGGCGGCCAGGCCGTGCGCGGCAACCGGGTCGTGGGTGCCCAGCTGTCGGCCCGCTCCGTGCACGACGCCTCGGTCGACGACGCCTTCTACCAGTGCCTCGACACCCAGGCCCACTCCCTCGTCCGGCCGGGCCAGACGGTGGTGCTCAGCACGGACAACCTGGCCGACGTCATCACCATGATCAAGGGCTTCGGCAGCTGGGTGACGGTCGCCGACCCGCCGTCCCGGGCCCAGGTGACCCTGACCCTGCACGACGGGCCCGCCGCACCCGGCACCTGTCTCGGCACCCGTGTCGTCGCCACCACGGTCGGTCCGGGCGGCGTCCGGGTGGTCCGCCTGGGCACCGGGGCCCAGGTGCCGGGCCAGGGCCCGCCGCCGGCCCCACCGCTGTGACCACCGCCTTCGCCACCGTCGTGGCCCTCCTGGCCCTGTCGGCCGCCGGCCTGGTCCCGGTGGTGGCCACCGTCGGCACCCGCTGGGTGGCGCTGCCCCTGTTGCCACTGGCCGGTTCGGTGGTCGCCGGACTGGCCACCGCCGGCTCGGTCTCGTTCGGCGGCCCGCTGCTCGACTGGTTCGTCGGGTTGGCCGTGGCCGGGGCCCTGGCCGTCTTCGTCGTCTGGGTGGTGCGTCCGGAGCTCGGGCCGTGGACCGGTCCGGCGGGGCGTCGGAAGGGCGAGGGCCGCCAACGGGTGGCCGGGGCGGTGGGCTTCGTGGCCGTGGTCGTCGCCTGTGCCTGGACGCTCCGCGGCCTGAAGACACCGACGGTCGGGTTCGACGCCCGGGCCCTGTGGGTGATGCGGCCGGGCTGGTTCCTGCAGAGCCACGGGCAGCTGCTGGTCGACCTGAGGGCCCGCGGCTTCGTCATCGGCCAGTCCGCCTACCCGCCGCTGGTCAGTTCGGCCGTGGCCGTGGCCTGGCGGGTCACCGGCGTGCACACCGCCCGGGTGGGCGTGACGACCGTGGCCCTCCTGAACGCGTGCGCCCTGGGCGTGGCGGCCGTCGCGGTGGTCGACCTGGGCCGCGACGCGGCCGTCCGGCTCGCCCGACGCCCGGACACCGCGGAAGGGGACGTCCCGCTGCGTCCGCCGGCGGGCCCGATGGTCGCCGGGGTGGTGGTGGCCGTGCTACTGGTGCTGGTGGCCGGCGGGGTGACCGAGCCGTTCCTCACCAACGGGTACGCCGACCCGATCTGGTCGCTGGCGGCGGTCGGCGCCGTCGCCTACGGGCTGCAGTCCGGCCTCGACCGCTCGACCGGGGCGGTGGCCGCCGTGCTGGTGCTGGTGGCCGGACTGTCGAAGAACGAGGGCCTGGTGTGCGCCCTGGCCCTGGTCGTCCTGCTCGCCGCCCGGTCGGTCGGCGCCGCCGGGCTCCGGGGGGACCGGACCCGGTGGCGGGTCCCCGTGGTGGTGGCGGCCGTCGAGGTGGCCCTGCTGGCGTGGTGGCCGGTGCTCATGCACGCCATCGGGGCCCGGGGGGCGTCGACCGCGTTCACCACGTCGGACGGCGTGGCCGGCCGGACCTCGGCCGTGGTCCACGGGATGAGCCCGTACCTGCACGTGCTGGTCCTGGCCGTGCCCCTGGCGGTCGTCGGTGGCCTCGCCCTGTCGACGGTGCGCCGTCGGGCCGGGGTGGGCAACGACCTGTGGGCGTGGCTGGCCCTGGCCGTCGGGCTGGTCGCCGTCGGGGGTGCGTTGGTCACGGGGTCAGGGGCGATCGTGCCCTGGATCCGGTCGACCGTGCACCGGATCACCGAGTACCCCGTCCTCCAGGCCTGGTGGATCGTCGGCGCCTGGGGGGTGGTGGCGCTGTGCGGCCTGGCCCGACCCCGTCCCGTCCGCCAACCGGACGGCGACGACGGAGCGCTGGCCTCGTCCCTCGACGGTCCCGTCCTCGACCGCGAGGCGGCGCCGGCGCACGGAGCGCTCGGGTGACCGCGGTCGACACCGGGTCCACGGACACGCTCGACGGTCCGGTGGAGCCGGCGCCGGTCGACCCGGCGGTGTCGGTCCCCGCCGGGCGGGGCGTGCGCGGCTGGCGGTCGCTGCTGGCCGGCGCCGGTACCTACCTGGCCCTGGGCGTCGCCCTGTGGTGGAACGTCTGGTCGACCCACCCGACGACGACCACCACCTGCGGGTGCGGCGACACGTCGCTGTTCACCTGGTTCCTGGCCTGGCCGGCCTACGCCCTCGACCACGGGTTGAACCCGCTCTACTCGACCCACCTGTTCCATCCGACCGGGATCAACCTCCTGTCGAACACGGCCGAGGTCGGCATGGGGATCGTGCTCGCCCCGGTGACATGGCTGTTCGGGCCGATCGCCACCCTCAACGTGGCCCTGACCCTGAGCCCGTTCCTGTCGGCGCTGGCCATGTACGTGCTGCTCCGACGGTGGGTGAGCTGGGCCCCCGCGGCGTTCGTCGGCGGGCTGCTCTACGGGTTCTCGCCCTTCGTGCTGGTGGAGCTCAGCGACGCCCACCTGATGCTGGGATTCACCGCCGTGCCCCCACTCCTCGTGCTCTGCCTCGACGAGCTCCTCGTCCGGCAGCGGTGGCGGCCGTGGGTGACCGGCGTGGCCGTCGGCGTACTCGCCCTGGTGCAGTTCTCGGTCGGGACGGAGTTGCTGGTCATCGCCGCCGTGGCCGTGGTGATCGGCCTGCTCCTGGTGGTGGTCTGGGCCGTCGCCCACCCGGACGTCTGGCGGCCCCGCATCCCCTATGCGCTGCGGGGCGGCGGCGTCGCCGTGGCCAGCTCGGTCGTGCTCCTCGCCTACCCGGCGTGGTTCGCCCTGGCCGGCCCCGCACACCTGTCGGGCAGTGTGTGGGGGTCGCCCATCCTCAGCTACGCCGGCGACCAGCTGGGGCACTACGTCCGGTCCGTGCCGCCCTCGGCCCGCACCGCGCAGCTGGCCCACGACTTCGGGGGCTACCAGGGCCGGACCCTGTCCTCGCAGTACGTGGGGTGGGCGCTGGTCGGCGTCCTGCTGGTCGGGCTGGCCCTCTGGTGGCGCGACGCCCGGCTGTGGTTGTTCGCCGCGGTGGGCGTGGCCGGTGCCTACCTGTCCATCGGGCTGTCCTTCCACGGGTGGTCGCTGTGGCGCCTGTTCGTCCGACTGCCGCTCATGGAGAACGTCATCCCCGGTCGCTTCGAGGTCGTCGTCTTCTTCTGCGCGTCGGTCATGCTGGCGGTCGTCTGCGACCACACCTACCGGTCGGTGGCCGCCGGTCGGCTGGTCACCTGTCCGGAGCCGGGGGAGGGGACGGTGGGTGGACCCCGGGGCGCCCTGGCGGCCGCGGCCGCCGCGCTGGTCGCCGCCATCGCCCTCGTGCCCATCGCCACCTACCTGTCCGACGAGCTGCCGATGACGACGGTCGCCGTCCGACCGCCGACGTGGTTCCGCACGGTGGCGCCGACACTGCCGCCCGGCCAGACCCTGGTGGTGTTCCCGTTCACCTTCCGTCAGAGCAACATGACGTGGCAGGCGGTGGCCGGCATGACCTACTCGATGGTGGGCGGGGGCGGCCCGGACTCGATCCCGTCACGCCAGGGTGCGGAGCGGGCGGGTCAGGCCGTCCTCGACCACATCTCGCTCGGCGGGCCCGACCAGCGGTTCGGCCCGGACGACGTGGCCGCCCTGCGCAGCGCGTTCGACGGCTGGGGGGTGACCGGGGTGGTCCTTCCCGGGACGGCCGACCTGCCGGCCTACGAGCAGGTGCGTGCCGTGCGGGACATCGCCGTGGTCGTCACCGCGGCCACCGGTCGGGCACCGACCTATCAGGACGGTGCGTGGGTCTGGTCGGACCTGGACCACCCCGGCCCACCGTCCGCGCTCCGCCCGGCCGAGCTGGCGCGGTGCGGTACCGGCCCTGCGTACGGCACCCCGGCAGCGATCGAGGCGGCGGCGGCCTGCGCACTGGGCCCGGGGTCGGCCCCATGAGCACCGGTCGCCACCCGGCGGCCCGGGTGGCCCACGTCGACCACGAGGCGCTGCGCACGTCGGCCACCGGGCGCACCCGGATCCGGGCCCTCGACGGGGTGCGGGCCGTGGGCCTGCTGCTCATCATGGGCTTCCACTTCGGGGTCGGCCACCTCGGCGGTGGCTTCGTCGGCGTCGACGTCTTCTACGTGCTGTCCGGCTACCTGATCACCGGGCTGCTGCTCGGGGAGTGGGCCCGGTCGGCCCGCATCCGCCTGGGGGCGTTCTGGGCCCGCCGCGCCCGCCGCCTGCTGCCCGCCCTGGCCGTCCTGCTGGTCGTCGTCACCCTGGTGATCCGGTTCGCCTACCCGGCCGGGCGCTACCCGGACCTGCGGATGGCCGACCTGTCGGCCCTCTTCTACTTCTCCAACTGGTGGCAGATCGCCGGCAGCGGCAACTACTTCGTGGCCACCGGTCCGGTGAGCCCGCTCACCCACACCTGGAGCCTGGCCGTCGAGGAGCAGTTCTACCTGGTGTGGCCGCTGGTGGTGCTGGCCGTGCTGCACCTGACCCGTCGGGCCGGCCGCACCCAGGCGGACGGCGCCGCGTCCGACCGGGGGGTGGTCGCCCTGCTGGTGGTGTCCGTCGTCGGTGTGGTGGCGTCGGCGCTCGACATGGCGCTGCGCTACCACCCGGGTGCCGACGTCACCCGCCTCTACTTCGGCACCGACACCCACGCCCAGTCGATCATGGTCGGCGCCGCCCTGGCCTGCACCCTCACGCTCGTGCAGCGGCGCCGGGGCCTGGACGGCATGGCACCGGTGGCCTCGTCCCGCTCCTCCAGGCTCGCCCTGACCGTCCTCGGCCTCGCCGGCCTGGCCGGCACGCTGGCCCTGGCCACGTCGCTGTCGGGCAGCGACCCGTTCGCCTACCGGGGCGGCTTCCTGCTGTCGGCGGTGTCGGCCGCCGCCCTGATCGTGGCCGCGGTGTGCGTGGCCGGCGGCCCGATCGCCCGGGTGCTGGCGACCCGGCCGGTGGTCTGGGTGGGCACCGTGTCCTACGCCGCCTACCTCTGGCACTTCCCGGTGGCCATCGAGCTCGACCCGGCCCGGACCGGCCTGCACGGGACGGCCCTCCTGCTGGCCCGGACGGCGGCCACGTTCGTGCTGGCCGCCCTCAGCTACCACCTGGTCGAGCGCCCGGTCATGGAGCACCGGTTCCGGACGTCGGTGCGGGCCCTCGGTCCGGCCGTCCTCGCCCTCGGTGCCACCGTGGCCGTGGTGGTGGTCGGCACGGCGGTGCCGGACCTGGCGGCCGCCCGCACGGTGCCGGCGACCCGGGCCGTCCTGCCCGCCTCCGTGCACCAGCGGCTGGAGTCGGCCGGGGCCTTCACCGGCCGGCCGGTGCGCTTCCTCCTGCTGGGGGACTCGGTGGCCATCACCCTGTCGGTGGGCCTGGGGACCGGCAGCGTGCACGCCTACGGGGTGCAGGTCATCGACAACGGGGTGTTCGGGTGCGACTACGACTCGGCGCCGGCCGTCGCCCAGGGCCAGGTGACGACCCCGTTCACCGACTGCCTGCAGTGGCGCAGCCTGTACACCGGTGACATCGCCGCCGCCCACCCGGACGTCGTCGGCCTGCTGACCGGCCGGTGGTCGCTGTGCGACCGCCAGGTGGCCGGCGCCACCGTGCACGTGGGGGAGCCGGCCTGGGACGACCACCTGGTGGCCGAGTACACCGACGTGGTCCACGCCCTCGGCGCCCGGCACCTGCCCCTCGTGCTGTTCACCCTGCCGGACTTCTCGCCGCCCCAGGCCGCACCGGACGGCGACCCCTACCCCGAGGACCGGCCCGACCGGGTGGCCGCGTTCAACCGCGACCTCGCCCGGGTGGCCAGGGCCTCGGCCGGCCGGGTCACCCTGGTCGACCTCCACGCCCTGCTCGACCCGCACGGGCACTTCCAGACGGTGCTGGACGGGATCACCGTGCGGTGGCCGGACGGCATCCACGTCACCCCGGCCGGCGGGCAGTGGCTGCAGCCCCGTATCCTGCCGACGGTGGCCATGCTCGGGCTCGACGCCCGCAGCGGGGTCACCCGGTGAGCGGGGCCCACTCGCCCGGTCGGGCCGCCCACCTGACCCGGGCGGAGCACGAGGCCCGGCGCACGTCGGCCACCGGTCGCCAGCGGGTGGTCGCCCTCGACGGGCTGCGGGCCTTCGCCCTGCTCATCATCATCGGCTACCACTTCGGGGTCGCCCACTTCGGCGGCGGCTTCTTCAGCCTGGACATCTTCTACGTGCTGTCCGGCTACCTCATCACCGGGCTGCTGCTCGGCGAGTGGGCCCGGTCGGCCCGGATCAAGCTCGGGGCGTTCTGGGCCCGCCGCGCCCGACGCCTGCTGCCCGCACTGTGCGTGGTGCTGGTGGTGGTCACCCTGGTGGTGCGGCTCACCTACCCGGCCGGCCTCTACCCGGACCTGCGGATGGCCGACCTGTCGGCGCTCTTCTACTTCTCCAACTGGTGGCAGATCGTGGCGTCGGGCAACTACTTCGTGGCCACCGGCGCCGTCAGCCCGCTGACCCACACCTGGAGCCTGGCCGTCGAGGAGCAGTTCTACCTGGTGTGGCCGCTGGTGGTCCTGGCCGTGCTGCACCTGGCCCGTCGGTCCGGCCGCTCCGGTGCCGACGGCACGACCGCCGACCGGGGGGTGGTGGCCCTGCTGGTGGTGTCGCTGGTGGGGGTGGTCGCCTCGGCCACGGAGATGGCCTGGCTGTACCACCCCGGCGCCAACATCACCCGCCTCTACTTCGGCACCGACACCCACGCCCAGTCGATCCTGGTGGGCTCGGTGCTGGCCTGCACCCTCACCCTGGTGCAGCGCCACCGCGGCCTGGCCGGCATGGCCCCCACCGCGGCGTCCGGACCGGCCCGGGTGGCCCTCACCGTCCTCGGCCTGGCCGGGGCGGCCGGCACCCTGGTGCTGACGGCGTCGCTGTCGGGCACCAGCCCGGTCGCCTACCGGGGCGGCTTCCTGCTGTCGGCCCTGTCGGCGGCCGCCCTGGTGACCGGGGCGGTGTGCGTGGCCGGCGGGCCCATCGCCCGGTGTCTGTCGGTCCGCCCGATGGTGTGGATGGGGACCGTCTCCTACGGCGCCTACCTGTGGCACTTCCCGGTGTTCATCGAGCTCGACGGTCC
>Ga0209698_10009366_pt1 | contig 10016 bp, 4 predicted proteins | sample LitLauG_LLR_2012_FD_187203 | JGI IMG/M metagenome (GOLD analysis project Ga0209698, IMG submission 187203) | Freshwater sediment microbial communities from Pennsylvania, USA - Little Laurel Run_MetaG_LLR_2012 (SPAdes) (version 2) | ecosystem: Environmental > Aquatic > Freshwater > Creek >... | reverse complement strand
CGCCAGTTCATTGGCAATGCGGCCGCGCGCCTGGCTGTCGCGTTGTGCGCTTGCCTGCAGCTCGACCAGCCGTTGGGCCGATTGCAGGCGCGCTTGCAGTCGCTCCGGCAGATAGGGGCGGCCCAGCACACTGTCGGCGCCGGCCGCCAGGGCTTCTTCGAGCAGGGCCTCGCGCCCGGCATCGCCGACCGCCACGACGTAGATGCGCCGCCCGGTGTCCGAGGTGCGCAGGCTGCGGCAAAAGCGCAGCGCAGCGCCCGCCGCATCGAGTTCCAGCACGACAACCTGGGGCGTATCGCTGATCACCTGGCGCATGGCGTCTTCGAAGCTGCCGGCTCCGGTCACGGCGTGGCCGCTGCGGCCGAGCTGTTCGAGCGTGGAGCGCAGGCGCGCGGAATCCTCATCGGCGATCAGGATGCGCAGCGGGGCACTGGATCGCGACCGCAGCACCGGCGCCGCCGTGCTGGCCGCCAGGGCCGCCAGGGTCGGTACGTCGCGGGTAGGAAGACTGAGCAGGCGCCCCCATTGCTGCCAGGACTGGACGATATCCGGCAACAGGGCCGCGATGGCAGCCTCGTCGATCGCGGCACTGGCGGCGTGGTGCACCAGGGCCGAAGCCACCAGGGGCCGACGTTCGTCGTCCAGGGTGCAAAACGCGGCAATCTTGCTGCACAGCGACAGGCAATCGGCCAGTGCCGCAATGCGGCTGCCGGCCGGCGGCGACTCCAGCGCCGGATTGCCATAGTGCTGCACCGCGCTGATAAAGGGCGGCGGAAAGCCCCAATCGGCCAGCATTGCCGCGCTGACCTGGGCATGGTCGAGGGCGAATTCGGCCCGCTCCATTTCAAGCAGGTCGGGCGCCATGGTGCCGCCGGCGGTGGCCAGCATGCGCGAATAGGCTTGCGGGTACACCGATGCCAGTGCCAGCGTACCGATATTGGCCAGCAGTCCCAGGGCAAAACACTCTTCCGGGGCCGCGACCTTGAAATGCGGTGCCAGCGCCTGGCCGGCGATGCCCATGGCCAGGCAACGTCCCCAGTAGCCGTCATAGTCGAATCCTATGCAGGCGCCCTCCCGGTTGGCGGACAGGAGGCTGAAACCTAGCGCGGCCTGCCGCACGGCCGCAAAACCGATGAAGCGTATGGCTTCGGCTACCGAACCCACGGCGCGCCGTTGGCCGCCCAGGGACGCATTGGCCAGCTGGATCAGGCGCCCGGACAAGGCCGGGTCGACCTGCACCACGCGGCTCAGCTGCTGCAGCGTGACGTCTTCTTGCTGCGTCAGCCGCATGATTTCGAGCGCGACACCGCCCGGGGACGGCAATTGCCCCAGCGATTTGAGGTCCTCGAAACGGGACTGCGGCGTTGCACTCATGGAAACCGGGCTCCTTACCGCCTGCTCCGGCACCTACGGCCATGAAGAATCATTGCTTGCTCGGACGCATCCTGTGCGTGGTTACAGTGGGCGGAGTGCCCTGCCTCGCCCGGATCTTGCATGAAGCTCAGCTAATTTATTGCCGAAATAAGGCCAGTTTTGGCTGCAGCCGAGTAAGACCCCACGACGCAATAGAACCATAGATCGCACCAAATTGGTGAATTGCCTTCCTTTGGGGAAGCTGCTCATCGCACCGTGACGGTGCCGTCCGACGGAAAATTTGCCGGTAGCCAACGCTCCTGCTGACGAATTCCCATCCTGCCGGCCGGAAACCGCCGCGCCCGGACCCCCACGAGGAAATCACCCCCATGTCTGCTGTCCTGCCTGCCCGGATCCTGGGCGTCAACAATTCCAGCGAAAACTTCGGCGGCTTCTTTGCGCACCATGGCATCTGGGCACCCGGTGTCCGCTTGTTTCGCCGCCTGCGCTTTGCCCCCAAGGCGGTGCTGATTTCGCTGGCACTGGTGGTACCGCTGCTGGCTCTGCTGGCCTGGCAGCTCAAGGGCCAGGCCGACGAAATGCTGCAGGCGCGCATCGATTCCACCCGTGAACATGTCGAGATCGCCTATGGCAACCTGGTCTGGGCCCATGGCGAGGAGAGCGCCGGTCGCATGACGCGCGAGCAGGCCCAGGCCTATGCCCGCGATGTGATCGGCACGTTGCGCTATCACGACGTCGAATATTTCTGGATCAACGATCTGCAGCCGCGCATGATCATGCATCCGATCAAGCCCGAACTCAACGGCAAGGACCTCACGGACATCAAGGACCCCAACGGCTTCGCGCTCTTTGTGGCCTTCGCGCAGAAGGTACGCACCAGCGGCGAGGGTTTCGTCGCCTATCAATGGCCCAAGGCCGGCCAGGACAAGCCGGTGGACAAGGTGTCGTACGTGAAGGGCTTCGAGCCCTGGGGCTGGGTGCTGGGCTCCGGCGTCTACGTCGGCGACGTGCGCGCGGCGGCGCTGCAGCGGGTGCTCTTCGCGCTCGCCTTGCTGGGCGTCAGCCTGCTGATCGGCGGCTATCTTTTCATCAGTTTTTATCGCGTCATGGATGGTGGCCTGAAGGAGACGCGGCGCCACATGGTGGCCATGACCGAGGGCGACCTGACGACCTCGCCCTCCCCCTGGGGTCGGGACGAGGCTGCCGATTTGATGCTCGACGTGCGCAACATGCAGGAGTGGCTGCGCGCCGTGGTGACGCGCGTGCGCCGCGCCAGCGAGCAGATCCTGCACGCCAGCGCCGAGGTGGCCACCGGGGCGATGGACCTGTCCGCGCGCACCGAGCAGGCGGCGGCTAACCTGGAAGAGACGGCAGCGTCGATGGAGCAGATTTCCGCCACCGTCAAAAGTTCCTCCGATTCGACCATCGAGGCGGCGCGCGTGGCGCAGCACAGCGCCGAGGTGGCGGCCGTCGGCGGCCAGGTGATGCGCGACGTGGCAGCAACGATGAACGAGATCCGCGGCTCCTCGGCCAAGATCAGCGAAATCATCAGCACGATCGATGGCATCGCATTCCAGACCAACATCCTGGCACTCAACGCCGCCGTGGAAGCGGCCCGCGCCGGGGAACAAGGCCGCGGCTTTGCCGTGGTAGCCAGCGAGGTGCGCGTGCTGGCGCAGCGCAGCGCCGAGGCGGCCAAGCAGATAAAGACGCTGATCAGCGGCAGTGTGGCGCAGGTCGAGGCCGGCGCCAGCATCGTGGAGCGGGCCGGCGCCACGATTGCCGATATCGTCGAATCGTCGCAGCGGGTCAATCAGCTGCTGGGCGACATCTCGAGCGGCGCGCGCGAGCAGGCGCAAGGGATAGCGCAGGTCGGACAATCGGTGCAGGACATGGACCAGATGACCCAGCAGAACGCCGCTCTGGTGGAACAGACCGCGGCCGCCACGACGGCAATGAAGGAACACGCCAGCATCCTGAACGAGGAAGTCACCCACATTCGCTTGCCCCACGGGGACTGAATTCCGGCATCGCAGGGTGCTGGAGCCCGGTTGCCATCATCGGTACCGGCGGACCTGCAAAGCGGCAACGCGATCGCACCAGGTCGCGCCACCCACGGGACGACGGCCTAAGCCTGCGCCAAGGCGCCCGGAGGCATCAGCGCCCGGCGATTCCCAGCATTGCCACCAGGGCGCCCAGGGTGATGACGCACACCACGAACAACACGGCCCCGCCCACCCGCAGCAGCGGCGAGCGCGCGGGCCGGCGCGATGCCAGCAGGCCCAGCGGCGCGTCGTCGTCGATGGTTTGGTCGGCAATCACGATGGCGCGCAAGCGCCGGCGGTGCTCTATCAGTTCCGCGGTGGAGCAGGCATCCGCCGACGAAACGGGGGGCGAAGAACGGGAAATAAGGACAATGTTGGAAAGGCGGTCCAGGTCGCTCATCAAGCCCTCCGATGCTCTGGTCTGTGTAGGGCTTAGCACGGGCCGCGCGCGCGAAACCGGACACGCTTGCGCACTGCGCATTGCACGGGGCGACGGCCTTGCTGCCGGGGCGCGGTCGGCAAGGGCCCGGTAGGGGCTGACCGGGTCAGGAAACACACAAAAAAAAGCCGGCCCCGAACGGGGCCGGCTGCACGTCGGGCGAGAAAAGATTACTCGCGCTCGGCACCCAGCAGGTCCGACATGACCTTCACGCCAGCGTCGCAGGCGTGATTCAGGCACGGCAGTCCCAGGGCACCTTCAATGGTGCGAAGCAGCGAGAAGTGGTTGTAATACTGGTGGCTCACCGCGCCGCCCGTGCCCGGATAGCTGGTCTCGATGGTCAGCAGCACGTTGTTGGTGTTTTGCGGCGGAAAGACGCCCAGCGGGCTGATGCCGCTGTAGTCGTTCTCGTCCCAGACGATGACGATGGCGTTGCGGCCCTCATTCCAGGCCGGCGAGGCCTTGATGCTGGTCACCAGGCGCTCGATCGTGGCGTCGCCCTGGGCGATCAGGCCCGGGTTGAGCCCCGCTTGCAGGCCGTCGGACTTGAAATCGAAGGCGCAGAAGGCATCGGCATTGCCGCGTCCATGCTGGTCATTGCACTGATTGGGGGCGATGAACGAGTAGGTCGGAACGTTGCCGGTGGCCAGGTCGGCGTACAGGCCCTTGGCGCCGTCGAAGCCCACGATGTTGCTAAAGCCGCCGCCGGGGATCGTGCCTTCCTGCACGTTCTGGAAGTACACGAAAGGATCGTGCTTGGCGGCATAGGCGGCGACGATGGAACCCGTCGTCAGCGGTGCCAGCGTGCCGGTCGTGCCCGCCGTGAAGTCGCTGGACTGGGTGGCGGTGCCATTGCTGTAATCGACGTCGTTGGCGCCGGCCAGCGGCAGGCTTTCCTGGTAGCTCTTCCAGCTGCGGCCTTCGCGGGCCAGCTGGTCCGCAATGGTGATGCCGTCGATATTGTGTTCCTGGGCGATGGACTTGACGCCATCGATGTTGGCCAGGTAGTTGTAGACGACCGGCGTCACGCCGGTCGCGCTCACGGCCGAGACCTCGTTCCAGTTGTCGATGGCTTCCGTTCCAGCGTCGCTGCCGACGCCGGCGATCGGGCACACCCGGCCGCTATCCACCGCGTAGGGCGCTGCTCCGGCGCTGTTGTCGGCGTTGGGGATCTTGGTGCCCAGGTTGGGTACGCAGCTCGTGTTGTGCCACAGCGGGTAGTGGTCGCTGCGCACGCCGAAGTTCGAACCACCCACTGCTTCCAGGTAGTTGGTCAGGCTGGGGTGGCCGACGCCGTAATATTGGGTGGCATAGGCCACGGACTTGCTGGCGATCAGGCCGTTGAGGTAGGCCTCGTTCGGATTGTTCACGATCTGCGAATAGCCGTGGTTTTCCATCATGATCACGAACACGTGATCCAGGCGCGGCACGCCATGGGGCACCGGGCCTTCGTGCGCGCTGGCGGCGCCGCCAAAGGCGGCGGCGGTGACCGCGGCGGCGACAAGCGCGCCGGCGGTAGTGCGGTGGTTGAACATGGATTTTCCTCTGCGAAAGTTTCGGATACTGTTGGCGGCGGCATGGGGTATGTGCCCGGCATGCTCTGCCCGCGCAGGCGCACGCTATAGGCGCAAAACGACGCGCCGATGACCGCCCGACATCCTCCGGTCACGGTGCTGGTCGGCACCTGACCCTGATTGAATCGGGGCTTTATGCGCGGATCGCCTAAAATTGCGCCACGGCCGCGCTGGGCGGCCCCCTGTGGCAGGAGCACCCCGGATTGAATGATGTGTCGGCAGCCAAGGGCAGCCTGGAGGCCGCCATCGCCAACGCGGCGCGCCTGCTGCTGGCCCAGCCCGCCCTGGCTGCCGAGCAGGCGGCCGAAATATTGCGGGTCGTGCCCCAGTTTCCACCGGCGCGGCTGATCCTGGCGCAGGCACGCCGGGCGCTGGGCGATCTCGATGGCGCGCTGCAGCTACTCGAACCCCTGGCACGTGAGCAGGCCGATTCGGCCCTCGCACAGTTCGAGTTGGGCCAGACCCTGAGCGCCGCTGGCCAGATCGACCGTGCCATCGCCGCGTTCGGCCAGGCCAACCGGATCAAGCCGCGCTGGCCCGACGCCTGGCGCGCACTGGCCGACCACCTGGATGCCATCGGCGACGAAGCCGGTGCCGACCGGGCACGCGCCGCCTTCCTGAGCAGCGCCGTCAACGACCCGCGCCTGCGCACGGCTGCCGCGGCCCTGCAGGCCAACGACTTGCCGCAGGCCGAGGCCCTGCTGCGCGCCCATCTCAAGCAACACGCCAACGACATCGCCGCGCTGCGCATGCTGGCGGAAGTGGCGATGCGCTTGCGTCGTCTGGTCGATGCGCAAGTGCTGCTCGAGCGCTGCCTGGAACTGGCGCCGAGCTTCGCGCCGGCGCTGCACCAGTACGCCATCACCCTGATCCGCCAGGGCAAGGCCGAGCTCGCGCGCGCGCACATTGAAAAACTGTTGGCCGCGGAACCGGGCAATTTGAGTTACCTGAGCCTGAAAGCGGCCATCCTGGCCCACCTGGGCGAATACGCCGGCTCCATCGACTTTTATGAAAACGTGCTCAAGCGCGTGCCCTCGCAGGCACCGTTGTGGCTCAGTTACGGCCATGCACTCAAGACCGCCGGGCGCTTCGACGACGGCGTGGCAGCGTACCGGCGGGCGCTCGCCCTGCGGGCCCAGTACGGCGAGGCGTACTGGAGCCTGGCCAACATGAAGACCTTCCGCTTTTCCCCTGCGGACGTGCGTGTCATGGAGGCAGCGCTGGCGCGCCCGGACCTGGCCCAGGAAGACCGGCTGCATTTCGAATATGCCCTGGGCAAGGCCCTGGAGGATGCGGCGGACTATGCGCAGTCCTTCGTGCATTACGCGCGCGGTGCCGATGTCCAGCGCGGCTTGCAGCCCTACGACGCCGACGAAACCACGCAACGCGTGCAACGCAGCAAGGCGCTGTTCACCCCGGAATTCTTCGCGCGTCATGCCGGCGCGGGTTCACCCCAAGCAGACCCCATTTTCGTGCTGGGCATGCCCCGCTCGGGCTCGACCCTGCTCGAGCAGATCCTGGCCAGCCATCCGCTGGTCGAGGGCACCATGGAACTGCCCAATGTGCCGACCCTGGCCTGGGAGCTCTCGGACCCCCGCAGCGGCCATGGCGGGCGCTATCCGGAAGCCCTGGATGCGCTATCGGCCGACGAGCTGTGCGCGCTGGGGGAGCGCTATCTGGCCGACACGCGGGTGCAACGCAAAAGCGCGGCGCCCTATTTCGTCGACAAGATGCCCAACAACTTCCTGCACGTGGGCCTGATCCACCTCATGCTGCCCAAGGCGCGCATCATCGATGCGCGGCGCCATCCGCTGGGCTGCTGCTTCTCCAACTTCAAGCAGCATTTCGCGCGGGGCCAGAACTTTTCCTATTCGCTGGACGACCTGGGGCGTTTTTATCGCGACTATGTCGAGCTGATGGCGCACTTCGACGCCGTGCTGCCGGGGCGCGTGCACCGGGTGATCTACGAGCGCATGGTCGAGGACCCCGAGACCGAGGTGCGACGCCTGCTCGATTACTGCGGCCTGCCTTTTGACGAGCGCTGCCTGCGCTTTTACGAAAACGACCGGGCTGTGCGCACCCCGAGTTCCGAGCAGGTGCGTCAGCCGATCTTTCGCAGCGGGGTGGACCACTGGCAGAACTACGAGCCCTGGCTGGGGCCGCTCAAGGCGGCGCTGGGCGAGGTGCTGGACTGCTACCCGGACGCGCCGCCCTTTACCCAACCGTCGCCTGCGTCCGCGGGAGGCGGGGCCCGATAAGCCCCACGCCCCCGACGAACCCAGGCGCTGCGATCAAAAGCGCTGCCCGAACTTGAAGCCTATCGTCAGAGGCTGCGACGGGACCACGTAGGGCTGGCTGCACCGCGTCGGCTTGCATTCGGCAAAGCGTGTCAACTCGGCGCGCTTGTCGAACAGGTTGTTGATGTACAGGCCGAAAGACATGCCATCCTTTTCGGCGCCGCCCGACAGATCGAAGAGGCCGAATCCGGGCTGCACGCCCAGCGCCTGCTGCGAGGTCGTCAGCAGGGTGGATGTCGAGTAACTCTGGAAGGACATCGTGCCCTGCACGTTGCTCTTCCAGCCATCGACGTTGAACGTGTAGCGCGACACGACATCGCCCTTGAAGCTGGGTGCCACGGGCAAACGCGTGCCGGCGGCCGCCTGTGGCGCCGTGCCCGCAACGCAGGGACCGTCGCAATAGTCTTCCTTGAGTTTGCCGTCGATGGCGCTGATGTTGGCCGACAGGGTCAGGCCGCCGCGCACCGACCACTCGAGTTCGGATTCCAGGCCGTTGATACTCGCCTGGCCGGCATTGGCGATGGCCGTGAGGCTGGGCGGCACCAGGAAGGCGAACTGGAAGTTGTTCCAGTTCTCGCGGAATATGGCGCCGTTCCAGCGCACGCGCCGATCGAGCCACTGCGTCTTCCAACCCAGTTCGTAGTTGACAAGATACTCGGCACTGTAAGGCGGCACGAAGGTGTTGGTGGTCGGATCCTTGGCGCGGTTGACGCCGCCGGGGCGGAAACCCTTCGAGTAGGTGGCGTAGAGCATCTTGTCGTCGTCGCCGAAGTACGTCAGCGTCAACAAGGGAGTGTGGCCGGAATCCTTCGTCGAACCGTTCAGGTCGGTACAGGGCGCACCGTGGAAGGGGCCGTAGGTCGGACTCGGCGTGCCGCCGGTAGGCCCGCAATAGGCCACGCCGACGATGGGCGGATTCAACCCCGGGAACAGATTGGGGTTCATGCCGTAGTAGCCCTGCAGCGAATTGTTGGTCCAGAACTGGCGCAAGCCGCCCGTCAAGGCCCAGTGCGGATCGATGTCCCAGGTGCCTTGCGCAAACAATGCTTGATCCTGGTCGACGCGTTCCTCGTCGGTCAGCCACGCCGTCTGCGGCCAGCCCGGCACCGATTTCGAATTGGCCAGGCCGGCAACGGCATAGCGCTGATAGATTTCGTGAACCTGGCGCTGCGCGAAGGCACCGACCGTGCCGCGCACCTTGTAGCCCTTGGGCGTGCTCAGCCGCAGCTCCTGGCTCCACTTCGAGAACCAGTTGTCGCCGTAGATGATCTGCTGCGGATTGATGAGCTGGCCCTGGTTGTTCGTGAAATAGGTGCCGGACCCGAAGAGCTTGTCGTAAAAGAAAGAGTAGTCGCTGTAGTCGGCCACGCTGTGCGAATCGCGCTTCATCCACGCGCCGGCGTAGGTGATGTCGAAGTCGTGCACCCGGCCCTCCACCGTCAGCGCGGTCTGCGCGAAGGAATCCGACGCGTTTTCCGGCCCAAAGTGCGTGACCTGCAGGTCGCCTACGGTTGGATCGAAGGCAAAGAAACCGTTTGACTTGGCGCTTTGCGCCATGAATGTCGGAGTGACGGTCCAGCTGTCGTCCAGGTCGATCTTGAGCGCACCGCGTCCACCCTTGGTGTCGACGGTGTTGTACTTGCTTTTTAGATAAGCGGCATTGCTGATGGCACCGGCGCCGACGGCCGCGGGCCCGCCGTTCGCGACCGGCGCACCCGACGAATGCGCCGGACCGCCATTTGCGCCATACCAGGTCGGAAAGGTGCGGATGCCGTTGGTGATGCCCGCGTTGGTGTTCGTGCCAGCCACATTGTCGATAAAACCAGCGTCGTGTTCGTCCCAACCGACCAGGCGTATCGCCGAGTGCGCCGTGATCGGCAGGTTTACGTAGCCCTCGGCCACCGAACCAATGCCGCCATGCTTGACAGTGTCTACGCCCACGTCGTACGAGGCGGAGAACTTGCTCGGGTCGGGCTTGTTGGTGATGATGCGGATCGTGCCCGATTCGGAGCTGGCGCCGTACAGCGTGCCCTGCGGGCCGGCCAGCACTTCTACGCGCTCGATGTCGTAGATGTGCACATCGAGAGCGCCGTCGATGGTGGTGACGGGTTGCTCGTCCAGATACGTGCCCACGCTGGGCTGCGAGCCCGAGTGGTTGCCGTCGCCGCCGCTCACCACGCCGCGCATATAGACGTGCGAGGTGCCCGGCTGGCCGTTGCCGCCCTGCCCCTGGCTGCGCTGGTAGGACACGTTGGGCATGAATTTCATGTAGTCGTCGAGGCTCTGC
>Ga0209698_10009365_pt1 | contig 10017 bp, 8 predicted proteins | sample LitLauG_LLR_2012_FD_187203 | JGI IMG/M metagenome (GOLD analysis project Ga0209698, IMG submission 187203) | Freshwater sediment microbial communities from Pennsylvania, USA - Little Laurel Run_MetaG_LLR_2012 (SPAdes) (version 2) | ecosystem: Environmental > Aquatic > Freshwater > Creek >... | reverse complement strand
GGTTGGGCTTCGTCGTATCCCGCCCATGCGACAGAAAAAAATCGCTTGGATGGGGCACGGGAACTTTTTGCGCTGGTTGGCGAGCCGCCGCGGGTTCATTTCTGGACCTCACTCGGCTTGCGGCGAGTCAAGATGCTCAAGATGACAGTGCAATTATGATGCGAATTTCTGAGACAGGACGCTAGTAGCTAAAAGCTGTTCTCTACGAGCCTGTCCCCGCAAAAACCACCCCGACGGTGCGCAGAATGATCTTGAAATCCAGCCAGATGCTCCAGTTGTCGATGTAGGTCACATCCAGCGAAACATAGCTGGCGAAGGATGGATCCCGGCGTCCCTGCACCTGCCACAGGCCTGTGATCCCCGGCATCACATCCAGCCGGCGCAGGTGGCTGAGCTTATACTCTTTCACCTCGCTGGCAATCGGGGGGCGTGGGCCCACAATGCTCATTTCACCCTTCAATACGTTGAAAAACTGCGGCAACTCGTCCAGCGAGTACTTGCGCAAAAAGCGGCCCAGTCTCGTAATCCGCGGATCGTTCGAAATCTTGAACAGCACTCCGTCGCGCTCGTTCATGTGCATCACGTCGGCGCGGCGCTCGTCGGCATCCCGCACCATGGTGCGGAACTTGATGCAGTGGAACACCCGCCCCTTTTTACCGATACGCTCGGACCGATAGAACGCCGGCCCAGGCGAGTCCATCTTCACGGCAATCGCGATGATCAGAAGCAGGGGAGCCATAAGAATCAGAGACAGGACGGAGAACACAACATCGAACACCCGCTTGAACAGAAGGCCGAGTTCCGGCACATGACCGCAATGCAGGGGAATGGTTGGAAACTGGCCGATGTACTCGATGGGGCTGTTCCAGGCAAGTCCGTCATACATGTCCGGGACCACGCGCAGATCCACTCCGTGAACGCGCGCCTGTTCCAGCACGTTCTGGACCATCTCGCGCTCGCACGGCGAGGTAAAGAATATCTCGTCCACAAACAGCGTGCGCGTGTGCTGAAAAAGCGTTTCCAGCGAACCAACCACGTCTCCCGATGCGGCGGTGAAGCGCGGGGTAGTTCCTGGAAAGTCGATAAACCCTTTGAACGTGTAACCAAGATGGCGGATGCTCTCCAGATGGTGGCGCAGAGCGTGCGCCTCCGGCCCGGTTCCCACAATCAGCACATTGCGCGTTCCCACCCCGCGGTCGTAGCGGTGATAGAGCAGCAGGCGGTACACAAGCCTGCGCAGGCTCAGCACAATGGCTACCAGCCCAACAGTGACCAGCACAATGCCGCGTGGAATGTCGTTGAGGCGAAGTACGTAGAGTGCGCCGGTAAGCAGCAGGCCGGAAGTGAAGCACGCCTGCACGCTCAGCCTCTGCTCAAGCAGGACGCTGGCCAACTTGGCAGGCGAATACAAATTCAACCGCTTGCTGGTGATGATCAAGGCCATCGTGAATCCGCAAAGAAGCGCCAACAGAATCCACTTCGAGCGACCGTGGATCAGCGTTCCATGCCAGAATCCCTCAGCACCTTCCAGCGGCCCCGTATGCAGCTTGTAGAGTGTGGCAAGGATCGCTGCTCCCAAGACGGAAACAACATCCAGAACCATCCAGAGCTTTGCCGTGCCCCGTGTTCCGCGCGGATTTTCTCCCGACGGGCTTGCTTCCCAGTCATGGGAAGAAGCTACTGAAGCTGATAGTCTTTGCCAGAATTCCGAAGTCGCCATTTCTATTTCGCAGACCTCAAAGGTTCAAAAACTATGGGACAAAGCGAGGATCACCCCCCGCGCAAGAAGAGCAGAAGAATACTTTACCGTCTTAAACCAGCCCGTTCCTTGACTAGATCGCTTGACAATTCCATGAATTCTCGACCCTGAATTGCAGCTTTTGATGCAGCCGGCCCATAAAGTCCAATTGCCCGCTCGGCCTGGGTCTTTAGAAGACGCAACTCGAACCCCGCATTGACTTTCGCTCATGCCTCGGACTTCTGCCCAAAAGTCTGGCGAAATCGGCTTGCAGCGAATCTCGACGGCAGTAAGAGAAAACGACCTGAAGAATGAAAGCGAAGAGCTTATTCCGTGCCTGGAAAAAAGCAACTGCGCACGGAAATAAATGACAATAAAGCAATTATAACAAATCCGAAGGACAATAATCTGCACAGATCAACCGAAATTCGACCACTTTCTTCATCTCGGCGGCTCGCCGCTTCCCACCGTGGCGGGGATCCTCAGTTACCTTAAGCATCACCAATGCACGGAATCATAGCAAGTAAAATCGTCTGCAACTTTAGTTACGATGTGATGAACCGGTAATCACGAAGGTAACGTATAAGCGTCAAGTGTTAGAAACTGTTGGATATTCGGGTCATCCGAGGCCATGAACCCGCTCAGGGGCCCAAAATAGCTCACCCGGCCCTGGTGGAGGAAGAGAACCGTGTCCGCAAGCCGCTCGGCAAAGCGCATATCGTGCGTAACCACGATGCTGGTGAATTTCAGCTGCAGCTTGAGTCGCTGAATCAGGTTCCCAAGTCGCCGGGCAATGATAGGGTCGACCATGGTTGTTGGCTCATCGTAGAGCACCACGTCAGGCTGCGCGGCCAGGGCCCGGGCAATGGCAACCGCACGCTTTCTTCCCGTGGACAGGCTGGCCGGCAAACTGTCCGAGACGTCTTCGGCGCCAACCATGCCAATGAGCCGTTCAACAATCTGAACCACCTGATCCTCGGTCAGCCCGCCACGCTCGCGCAGCGGAAACGCTACATTCTCGCGCACGCTCATGGAATCAAACAGCGCGCCGTTCTGGAAAACCATCGTGACGCGTTTGCGGATCTCGCGCATCCCTTCTTCGCCGAGGCTCGTGATCTCCTGGCCTTCAACGTGAATCGACCCTGAATCAGCCTTTAAAAAGCCCATCAACAGTCGCAAGGACACGGATTTACCCACGCCGCTGCGACCCAGAATACAAAGCGTCTGGCCTCGCCATACCTGGAAGCTCACATCTTCAAGCACAGGCCTGCCATTGAAAGAGATGTTCACGTGGCTGAACGAAATGATCGGCTCGCCCGCCGCTTCGACGAAGTGATTGCCACCTCGGTCCGCAGCTTCCGCAAACTCCAGGTCCGTCGCCTCCGCATGCTGAGCGGACATAGCTTCTACAAGACCTTGTGGCAACTTCGGACTGGATGAAGAATCGGACATCCTGATGATTTCAGCTTACGCGATGAGATCCGGGTCCGCTCATACCGTTCGGCAAAAGCGCCTCGGCCCGGCGCAGGTCCTCCGCGGAATTAACATTCAGAAACCAGGATTCGGGAGGAAGCCCCCCGGGATGAGCGACGGAGCCCGTCTGCGCCAGAAGATCGGCGGAAACAACGCCGACTGGCTGTCCGAGCGCTGCGGCCGCAGCCTGAAAGGCTGAGAAGCACCCGCCGCGTCCGGAATTGAGCTCGGATTCTAGAAAAGGCAGGACAGAGCCCTCCAGCAGGACTGGAAACGTCTCCAGGAACCCTGTTACTGACGTAATTGTTATGGCCCTTCCAGTAACCAGGGCTTTATTCACAAGGTACTGTACCAAAGTACAAGGCAGAAGCGGCAGATCCACGGGAACAAAAACGCTCCACCGCGCCGCCGTAGAACCCATCGCCGCGCAGATTCCCCCCAGTGGCCCCAGGCCAGGTTTTGCGTCTTCAACCAGAGGTGCGAAGGCTTTGAGAGCTGGGCTTCCGCCGACTATGGATGCAGCCAGCCCAGCCTCTCGCAGGATTCCCAGTGCATGAACAACGAGCGGGCGCCCATTGAATTCGACCAGGGCCTTGTCCGTTCCCATGCGGCTCGACCGTCCCCCGGCGAGCACGAAACCCGCGGTGTCCGGTTCATCAGCGGGCAGCGCCCGGCTCAGTTGGCCGCCTCCTCCAGGAAACGGATCAGCGATTCGATTCCCAGCGAGAAGTTCTTCAGATGAAACTTCTCGTTGGGCGCGTGCAGATTGTCGTCCGGCAGACCGAAGCCCATCATCACACTGGGCAGCCCCAGGTGACGGTCAAAGTCGCCCACAATGGGGATCGAACCGCCCGAACGGATAAACACCGTGTCCTTGCCCCACACCTCATGCAACGCCCGCGTCGCCGCCTGGATATACGGATTGTCGACTGGTATCAGGCATGGGTCTCCGGAGTGAATCAGCCGAACTTCCACATCCACGCCGTCCGGCGCAATCTTCTCCACATAACTCTTGTAAAGCGCGAACGCCTTGGCCGGCGTCATGCCGGGAACCAGCCGCATGGACACCTTTGCCGTCGCCTTGGCGGGAATCACCGTCTTGGCCCCCGCGCCAGTAAACCCGCCAGGCATGCCGTGCACATCCACGGTTGGCCGCGCCCAGGTCCGCTCCAGCACGCTGTAACCCTTCTCCCCAACCAGCTTCTTCGAGCCCACTTCCCTGGTGCGGTACTCCTCCTCGTCAAAGGGAAGGCTTTCCCAGGCAGCCAGTTCCTCCTTGCTGGGCGGAATGATGTCGTCGTAGAAGCCTGGAATGAGAATGTGGCCGTTCTCATCCTTAAGCTTGGCCAGGATCTGCGCCAGTGAGACAAACGAGTTCGGCGCCGCCCCACCGTACATGCCGGAATGAAGGTCACTGCGAGCGCTGCGCACTTCAAGCTCGGTGTAGATCATTCCCCGCAGCCCGACGCACAATGTCGGCAGGCCAGGTGCAAACAACTCGGTATCGGAGACCAACGCAAAGTCGGCCTTCAACTCCGCCGGCTTTGAAGCCACGAAGCTCGCAATTCCCTCCCCGCCGACCTCCTCTTCACCTTCAAACACCACGCGCACATTCAAGGGCAGCTTGCCGGTTGCGGCCAGCAACGACTCCAGCGCCTTCACCTGCGCCACCACCTGCCCCTTGTCGTCCACTGCTCCGCGGGCATAAATGTTGCCGTCTCGTTCCGTGGGCTCAAAGGGCGGAGAGAGCCACTCATCGAGCGGATCAGGCGGTTGCACGTCGTAGTGCCCATACACCAGCACCGTCGGCTTACCCGCGGCATGCAGCCAGTCGGCATAGACCAGTGGATGGCCTGACGTCTCAATCAGCCGCGCATTTTCCATGCCGATGCGCTTCAGTTCCGCCAAAAGCACCTCGGCCGCTCTGCGGCAGTCGCCTTTGTGCTCGGGCAGAGTGGAAATCGAGGGAATGCGCAGCAGCGCCTTCAGCTCGTCAAGAAAACGCGGGTAGTTCTGGCGCGCAAAATCAATCGCGGACGAAGACATCGGAAAAGCTCCCTTCCAAATCAGACAGAAGAGAGTATAGACCGCAGAGGCTAGGGGCGGCTGTGAATGACAGCGCAGGGCATCCCGCAACCATGCGTGCCGAAGAGGAAATTCATGGATAAGCGCTGTCCGCCGGCCGGGGTTTCGCTTCCCGGCTCACGCAATCGCAGGCTCCAGCACCGCGGTGCGGGTCACGGAGATGACGCTGATATCGTCCTCCTGGCCGAAGCTTTGTGCCGCGCTGGCCACCTCGGCTGCCGTTGCCGCAGTGCGCAAAAGTTCGTCAACCCGGTCGAAGCCGAACAGATTTCCCTCGGCATTCGTGGCCTCCACGATCCCGTCCGACAAGAGCAACAGCTTGTCACCGTCGTTCAGCTGGAAGTGCATAACGGAGAACTTTAGGCCCTCGATTGCGCCCAGCGGCAGAGTGCCTTCCATCGCCACAGCCTGGCCGTTCAGATAGGGCGGCAGGTGACCGGCATTGGCGAGGGTCACCTGCCCATCGCGTGCAATTTTGAGCGCCAGGCAGGTCGCCTGCGCATGGCCCCGCCCCAGCATTCGCTCGTTCAACGCGCGCAGGACGGACTCCGGGTCGGTGCTCATGTCCGCGGAGGTGCGGATGGCCCCGACCAGCAGTGCCACCAGCATTCCCGCGTGCAATCCCTTGCCCGTGACGTCCCCTGCCACAATCAGCAGGCTGCCGTCCGCCTCGATCGGAATGATCTGAAAGAAGTCGCCGCCGACCTGCGCGGCAGGCCGATAAATGGATTCAATCGTGAACCCGGGCACGGACTCGATCTGCTCCGGGAGAATCACCTGCTGCACTTCGCGGGCAGCGGCAACTTCTCCCTCCAGCAGCGCCTGCTGGCGGCTCATACGCGTCGAGCGAAGCACCATGATGATCGCCAGTGAAAAATTGAAGCTGATATTGCCCAGGTCCGACAGCCCAAAATTGAAGATGCCGACAGGAAATGCGTTGATCGTCTGGAGTGCATGGACTGCGACCCTGCTCAACGGGGTGATTTGCTGCAGTAGCAGCGCGCCAATATCCGCATAGATCCACAACGAATAGAACACAAATGGGATCAGAAGAATGCCCGCTTCGCGATCTCCGCGCCGCAGTTGCCTGAAAAGCACGACGGGAACAAAGACGGCAAAGATGATTCCAATCGGGATCGAGAAGTAGCCGCCGAAGGAGGCTGGGAAGAACCCGTACCAATAACCCACGTCGGACAAGGTGGACATGAGACAGGCAACAATCACGCAAAGCCAGAGAAACCAGCCGAATGACTTGTGCAGAAAGGCCTGAACCATCAGCAGGATTGCGACAAAAATTCCAAACGAAAATATCTCGTTAGGAATCCACCAGGTAGCCGGAATGTTGCGGAGGACTGAAAAGAGAGCGCAAGGCAGACTGGCAACGGTGAAAACTCCCAGGACAAATATCCAGAAATACTCCATTCGCTGGCGCTGGCTTATAAACAGCGCCAGGGCCACAAGACCGACTCCCAGCGCGAGAAGGCCTTCGAAGAAATTCGCGGTGTTCTCGCCGATCATGCTGAGCAGGTTCCGATCCCGCAATGTGCTCTCGTCGCCAAGGGTGAGCATTGGCCCGTTGAAGGCGGGAGCGGGAGTTGTCCACCAGGTGAGTGGGGCACGGGCTCGTATGGCGATTACGAGGGCTCCGGTGCGCAGTTGCGCCTCCGGGATCCGCACGATAAGCCGGGCATTGCGCAAATAGGCCACGTAAGGCTCGACCTGGCCTGATTCAATGACCTTTTCGCCGTTAACCCAGACTTCGAAAGCGCGGGCGATGAAGTAGGCCTGCAACGCCAGTTCCCTCTCTCCGGGGTTGACCTTGATGTGGATTCGCCGCCAGACGATCGCCGACCGTTTCTGCGGAAAGTACTCTTTGAGCCGGGTCCTCGCATCCACCGGCCGCCATCCGGAATCGTCGAATTCGGGTCGCGACCAGGCTGGGTCATCGCCGGCCTGCACCAGCCCCACAGTTCCGATCTCGATCGGCCTGTGCATCCCGGTGGCGTCGAATGGCAGAGCTTCCCTGGAGCCAACCTGCCGCGGTGCGGGCTGGGCTTTCAAAGCGGCCCCGGCGCAGAGCAAGCCCAGGCACAGATGTGCGGTGAGGACAGTTGGCAAATGTGAGGAAAGGTGGCGGGACATCGGGTTCAGGCAACCTCTTGCGGTTGCGTATTACCCTACCACCGCTCATGCGGCAAGTTCCACCTTGATTCATTGATCATGAACGGAGCCTTCAGTGCCTGGGCGTAAACTCCTTCGCAATTTCCGCAAGTGCGTCCCAATCGTCGGTTCGGAATGGCGCGGCCGGCAGCCCAACACCATTAAACAGGTTGCAGCCGAAGGGATAGTTGGCCCACGCATACCGCACCGCCAAAGGCGCGGCCACCTTGTCGCTTTTAACCACAACCGAATCGCCGTCGATCGTCGCGTCTGCAACCACGAATTGCTGGTCGGCTCCCGCAATCTGAAACCACTTGAGCGGTCCGTCCCTGGCGATCAGCCCGCCCGCATGCGTGAAGCGGATTCGAATCGCATTGCCTTCCACCTTCATCGAGCGATAGCGCGGCCCCGAGTACTCGAGCTTCTTTCCATAGGCGTTGGCCAGCGCGATCAGCGTCAACCGTTCGCCCACCGGCTCTTTGTTTTTGGGATGCACATTGTCCGGATCGCCCACATCGATTGTGACCGCCAGACCGGTCTTCGGCAGGGAGAGAATCTTCGCCTGCTGCTCGCGCACCATGGGATTGTTGCTCACGTTCTTGAGTGCCGGTAGTTGCACCGCATAGAAGGGGAAGTTTCCCTCACCCCATAGCTGGCGCCATTGGGTTACCAGCGTCTCCATTACGCGCGGGTAAAGCAGTATCCCCGCTTTGCCGCCGACGATCGATTCACCCTGGTACCACATGGCCCCGCGAATGCCATAAGGAATCACCGGGTGCAGCATGCCGTTGAAAAGCACGGTTGGCTGATGCTGATCTTCGACCGGGTCGCGCATTGGCCCGGATGCGGCAGTGCGGCCGTTGATGGTTGTAGGTCCCGGCGGTGCATCGGAGGCCATCGCGCCGGGATGCGTCTTGTAGAAACTCTCCAACACGTCGAACCGATCGAGCATCGGCTTCAACTCAGGGTCGGCGGCGATTGCCGGTCGCGGCACCCACGACTCCGCCGTGCTGGCGCCGTATGCAACGGTGAGTATACCTACCGGCACTTTGAGCCGCTGTTGCAGATCGCGCGCAAAAAGGTAGCCCACGGCAGAGAAGCCAGGAACCGTCTCCGGACTGCACACCTGCCACTCGCCGCTCAATTCATCCGTCGGTTCATAAGCCTTCCTGGTCTTCACCGTGAACATCCGGATGGTGGGATAATTCGCGGCCGCGATCTGCTTGCCTTCATCCAGCATCCCGGCGAACGAGGCTGCCTTCTTTGAAACGGTGAACACCATATTCGACTGGCCGGCGCCGAGCCACACCTCGCCCACAAGAACATCTTTGATGGTCATCGAGTGGTTGCCCGGCTCGCTTCCTTCGATCTGCATTTCGAATGGCCCGCCGGCCTTCAGGTTGCGCAGGTGCACCATCCATTTGCCGTCCGCACCGGTTGTAGCCGAGCTGCTCTTCCCGTTCAGCGTCACCTTCACCTTTTCACCGGGGTTCGCCGTGCCCCACACAGGCGCCTGCATGCCTCTCTGGAGTACCATGTGGTCGCTGAACAGAGGAGAAGGCTTCACTTCCCCGAAAGCAGTCGCCCCAAGCAGGAAGAGGCACGATGCGACCGCGCTGGTGCATTTTTTCATGATCGCTCCTTGAAAAATCGAGCTGCTTGAATCAGAGCTAGTACCGGGCCACCGTCGGGTCGACCTCAGCCGACCAAGCATTAATTCCGCCGCGCAGTGACTGCGCTTGCTCGAATCCCTGGTTGCGGAGCCACACAGTCACATTCATCGATCGGATGCCATGGTGACACACCACCAGAATCCGCTCCTCCGGATCCAGTTCCTGGTGTGCACGCGAAGGCACTTCGCCCATCGGCATGGGCACGCTTCCCTCGATGCGCGCCGTCACAAATTCCCACGGTTCACGCACGTCGATCAGTCTTGCGCCTTTTTCCTTCAGAAGAGCCGCCGCATCCGCCGCCGAGATCTCGATGTCCACCATCACTCCAGTTTAGCCCGATCAATACGGAGGGAGGCGGGGGTTTCAACCCCCGTATGAAACCTCCCAAAAAACGGGGCGGGCTCTAGAGCAGATTCGGAAAAGGTGTAGACCGAAAATGCTTTCCCTCGGGGCTAAAGCCCATTGACTTGATTGACGTTTTGCGGCACGGCTGAAGCCGTGCCCTTTCAAAACTGGTCTACAGCAAATGCAAAATTGCTCCAGCCCTGGAAGCATGCTAATGCCCCGCCGGCTCCAGCCCGCGCGCCTTGAGCATCGGGCCCGTCTCAGGCTCCCTGCCCATCCACGCCGCATACGCTCTCGCCAGGTCTTCGGTATTCCCCCGCGACAGAATCATTTTACGGAACCGCTCGCCGTTCTCCCGCGTCAGCCCGCCGTGATCTTCGAACCATTGATACGCATCGTCGTCCAGCATCTCGCACCAGAGATAGGCGTAATAACCGGCTTGATAGCCGTTGCCCCAGATGTGCATGAAGTAGCTGGAGCGGTAACGCGGAGGAACTGCGCCGAGCGCGAGATGGGTCTTGCTGAGCGCCGCCTGTTCAAACG
>Ga0209698_10009364_pt1 | contig 10018 bp, 10 predicted proteins | sample LitLauG_LLR_2012_FD_187203 | JGI IMG/M metagenome (GOLD analysis project Ga0209698, IMG submission 187203) | Freshwater sediment microbial communities from Pennsylvania, USA - Little Laurel Run_MetaG_LLR_2012 (SPAdes) (version 2) | ecosystem: Environmental > Aquatic > Freshwater > Creek >... | reverse complement strand
TTCTGGAAATGCTCGCCAAAGTCGCTGGGGTGAGTCAATTCCCCGGCTTCAGCCGCTGGAGTTTCGCCGCCGCGTCCGAACACGAGCATGCCGCACAGCCTCCGCACAAAGCCGCCGCCTACGAACCCCAATTTTTTTCGCCTGCGGAGTATCGGCTGCTCGATCAACTGACCGAACTAATTATCCCGCGCGACGAAACTCCCGGAGCCCACGACGCCGGTGTTGTCGAATTCATCGATCACATGGTTGCGCACGATCCCGATATTCAGTTCCGCTTCCGTCGCGGTCTCAGTCTCATCGACGCCTTGGCCCTCCAATCGCAAAGTCTCGATTTCCTGAGCCTCTCCTCCGACCAACAAGAATCAATCCTCCGCCAACTCGCCACTCCCAACGTGTCCGAACTCGAAGGCCCGGCATTTTTCAAGCTCCTTCGCAATTACACCGTGATGGGCTACTACACAACGCGCATCGGCCTCGAAGCGCTCGATTATCCAGGTCTGCGTTTCTATTCCGCTTCCCCCGAGTGTCCCCACAAAGACGACCCCGAACACCGTCATCTCCCACCTCCGAGGTATGAAAGTGCCCAATAAAACCTACGACGTTATCGTGATCGGCACCGGCGCGGGTGGTGGCATGGCACTCCACACTCTTTGCAAAGCGGGCCTTACCGTATGCGCTTTGAACGGCAGCCGCCGCCTCGATCCGAAAAAAGATTTCCGCAATCACAAACAGCCGTACGACATGCCCTTCCGCGGCTTCGGCGATCCGCAAAAAGCCAAGAACTACATCGGCTACATGGATAACGAATACGGCGAAGGCATTTGGGAGCACGACATCGTCTTCACCACCGCCCCCGGCACTGAGTGGACTTGGCGTCGCTGCTTCGCTGTTGGCGGCAAAACAAATTTCTGGGGCCGTTCGTCGGCCCGTTTCTCCGACATCGATTTCAAAGCCGCATCGCGCGATGGCTACGATGTCGATTGGCCCATCACCTACGAAGAAATCGCGCCGTATTACAGCCGCGTAGAACGTCTCATCGGCGTTGCCAGCACGGTGCAGAACCGTCCCAGCAATCCTGATGGCGAATACCTGCCTCCCATGAATTTCCGCTGCGTCGACCGCATCCTCGAGGCTGGCGCCGCTAAAATCGGCATTCCGTATCTGCCCGATCGCATCGCCCAACTTACAAAGAATCACAACGGCCGCCCCGCCTGCCACTATTGCGGCAACTGCACCAATGGCTGCGATACCGGCTCCTTCTTCTCCACCCCTTGGTGTCTCCTCCCTGAAGCCGAGAAATCGGGCCGTCTCGATATCCGCACCAACGCGCTGGCGAAAAACATTCTTGTCAACAGCGACGGCCGAGCCTCCGGAGTTGCCTACATTGACCGCGACACAAAGCAAGAAGTTGAGGTTCATGCACGCGCCGTCGTGGTTGCCGCTTCGTGCGTGGAATCCGCCCGTATTCTCCTAAATTCTAAGTCTCGCCATTGGCCTACGGGCATCGCCAACTCCAGCGGTCAAGCCGGCCGCAATCTCTGCGATCACCTCTACGGCACCACTGCGCGCGGCTACCTTCCGCAACTGCTCGGTCAACCCAGCTTCCCCGATAACGTCTCTGAAAGCACCATCGCCTGGCTCCCCCGCTGGCAAAATCTCACCAACCCACACGAAGAGAAATTCATTCGCGGCTACTCTGTCTATCCCGACGGCGGCTGCGCCGGCTTCCCCGGCTACTTCGAAACCATTCCAGGCTTCGGCCGCGCTTTCAAGCGCGAAATTAAACGCCGCTATCCCACCACCGTCGGCTTCTACGTGCAAGCCCCTACGCAGCGCAGCGACGAAAACTTTATCGACATTGATCCTTCCGTGAAAGACATCTACGGCATCCCCGCCGCGCGCATCCACTTCGCTTGGGATAAAAATACCCTCCTCATGTGGGAGCATGCCAAACACGCCACCGAGCAACTCATCCGTTCCAGCGGCGGCGAATATCTAGGCGCTGGCGAAATCGATATGCCCGGCACCAGTCTGCACGAAACCGGAACTCTCCGCATGGGCAACGATCCAAAGAAGTTCGTTACAGATCGGTTCGGCCGCACCCACGACGTGCCGAATCTCTATATCGCCGACGCCAGCACCTTCCCGAACTGCACCGATAAGACCACCACCATCTCCATCCTGGCCTTCTCTCTGCGCGCGAGCGAACATCTGATCGAACAATTAAAAAACGGCACGATTGCGTAGGGCGATCGCTTCATCGAAGAAAATTTCCGCTCTCCCGGCACCAATCAACATAATGATCTGTTGAAAACTTCGCTTTTTAGGTCATCTGGCCTAGTAACTATCTACGTCCGTATTGCAGTCTAATCCACGCTGCCGGTAGCAGCCCTTCGCCTTCATCCTTCGATAAGCGAAAGGCCCCACTTCACCGGCGTGTCTTTTTAACTTTTTAGAAATCCTGGAGATTCCTATGTGTCAAAAGAGTTTCAACACTTTCGCGGGCCCCCTGTGCTGTTTGGCCCTCGCTCTTCAAGTGCAAGCCAGCGGGCCAACCCCTCCTGCACAAGCGGCTAATTACTCGCTCGTCTTCTTTGACGACTTCAACAACCTGAACCAGTCTGCTGACGGCTCGGGCCAATTTACTTGGTATCCCGGTCTTTGGTGGGAGACACCGCCAAATCCCTTCAACTCCTCTGTCTCTTCTTCCATGCTGGATCTCTCGTGGAATGCCGGTCAATCCGTAGCGGACACCACCGTAACCTCCTGTTCAAATGATGGTACTCGCTGCCGCGCTTTCCGTTACGGTTACTTTGAAGCGCGCATGAAATGGGACGTCGCCACCGGTGCTTGGCCTGCTTTTTGGCTCATTCCCGTCGAAGGTATTTGGGGCGCGGCCGAGAACGGCGAAATTGATGTGTTTGAAGGCCAAGGTGATCCCGCCAACTCGAAAACCTATTTCGGCACCATCCACGATTGGGTGCAAACTAACGGCTCGACCGTCGACGTCGCCAACAACAGCGGTCAAAACGCTTTCAAATTACCCGGCGTCGATTTTTCCCAGTGGCATACTTACGGCCTGCTCTGGGTTCCCGGCAAGGTCACTTGGTACTTTGATCAGCAACCCATCCTCTCGGCAAATACCTACCCGATCTTTGACCAGCAGAACTATTATTTGGTTCTGGGCGCTCAGGAAGGCGCAAACTGGACGTATGGCAACACCTCTGGCGTCACCGCTACTTCGCTCAATCTGTATGTCGATTGGGTGAAGGTTTGGCAATACAATCAGCCAACGCCACGCGTCTTCCGAATAGCTCTTTGAAACGTTGAAAACCCGCTTGGTAATAATAAGCAAAGCGAGGTCAACGTGAAAGAACAAGATTCCATTCCCGGCCGTCGAGAATTCCTAAAGACATCGGGTGCCATTGCAGCCGGTGTTGTCACAGGCTTTCCGGCCATCATTTCGGGCCAGACCGTTACAAATGCAATTAAAGTCGGATTGGTCGGCTCGGGCGGACGCGGCACGGGCGCAGCTGCCCAAGCCCTGCACGCCGACGATTACGCCGAACTCTGGTCCGTAGCCGATATCGATCAATCCCGCATCGACGCGTCTTTAGACACGTTGAGCAAAGAACCCATCGCCGCCAGGCTGAAAGTGGACAAAGACCGCCAGTACCTCGGCCTCGATGCCTATCAAAAAGTCATCAACTCTGGCGCCGATATCATCATCCTCACCACGCCTCCCGGTTTTCGCCCGGTTCATTTGGCCGCTTGCATTGCAGCTAACAAACATGTCTTCTGCGAAAAGCCCATCGCTACCGATGCTCCCGGCGTCCGCTCCGTTCTCGCCACTACTGAGATCGCGCGTCAAAAGAATCTTTCGCTCGTCTCCGGCTTCTGCTGGCGTTATAACGATTCCATTGTCGAAGCCTTCGAAAAAATGCACAGTGGCGCCATCGGCAAACCCATCGCTCACTACGCCACCTATTACACCAGCCCTGTGAAACCCATGCCTCCCGAAAGCGAACGCCCCGCTGGCATGAGCGACACCGAATGGCAGATCCGCAACTGGTACAACTTCGTTTGGCTGTGCGGCGATAGCATCGTGGAGCAGGCCATTCACAGTGTCGACAAAGTCGCTTGGCTTATGAAAGACGAGCCGCCCGTAAGTTGCGTCGCTGTCGGTGGTCGTGAAATTCCCGCCGAAGGTGGCAACATCTACGATCACTTCTCCGTCAACTATCTCTACCCGAATGGTTTCCGTGCGTTCGTTGTCAACCGCCAGGACGAAGGCTGCTACAACGAAAACGCCGACTACATCATGGGTTCCGAGGGCAATTGCACCTTGAAAGGTTCCATGCCGCCTCGCATCGATGGAAAAACGAATTGGACCTGGAGCGGTCAGAAATACGACATGTACCAGCGCGAACACGACCGTCTCTTCGCCGCCATTCGCAAAAATCAACCCATTAACAACGGCAAACGCATGGCCACCAGCACGCTGCTCGGCATGATGGGTCGCATGGCCGCCTATACCGGTCAGCAGATCACTTGGGAGCAGGCCATGAACTCGCAAGAAGTGCTAGTCCCCGAGCATCTCGATTGGAACGGCAGCCTACCCGTTAAGCCTCGCGCCAAACCAGGCATCACCAAGTTCGTTTAACTTCAGCACCTGTCATGCGTAAAACTATCCTGTGGGTGGCGGCCAGCGTTTGTCTGCTGGCCGCCCCTTCCAAAACTGCAAAAACCATCGACTTCCGTCGCGATATTAAGCCCATCCTCGAACAACGCTGTTTCGAATGCCACTACCCAGGCACCTCCAGCAGCGGCATAGAACTCAAAGGCCGTAAAGAACTCATCTCCAGCGGAAACATCGTTCCCGGCAAACCGTTGAAGAGTTTTTTTTACAACTCCATGGTCGATGGCTGGATGCCGCCCGCCGGCAAAATGGTGGAAACCGAAATCGCCATGGTCCATGACTGGATCGCCGAAGGCGCTCCTTGGCCCGACGACGTCGCCCTCAAGAAACCCGAGAAAAAGGAGACAGCCGCCCAGCCCGCAGCCGCCGAACTCGATAATGTTCGCCGCATCCGCGAGACCATCGTCGCCAAGAAAGCTGCGGCTGACACTCGTCCCTATCACGTCACCATTCCCAACACCACCGTTGCCTATGACATGACGCCCATCCCGGGCGGCGATTTTCAAATGGGATCCGCCAAACCCACCGAAGCCCCGCAGCACCAAGTCCACGTTGATGCATTTTGGATGCAAATCCACGAAGTTACCTGGGACGAGTTTCATCTCTTCATGTTTGCCAACCAAGCCAACGAAAAAGCTGGTCAAGACAAATCCGTTGACGCCATCAGCCGCCCCACTCATCCCTACGTAGAGATGAGCTTCGGCATGGGCATCGAAGGTTTCCCCGCCATCAGCATGACCCAGCACGCTGCCAACAAATACGCCGAATGGCTCAGCGCCAAAACGGGCGAGTTCTACCGTCTGCCCACCGAAGCTGAATGGGAATACGCGTGCAAGGCAGGCAAAACGGCTTCCGCGCCTCTCTCCGACATCGCCTGGGACGCCGACAACAGCACTGGCAAATATCAAAAGGTGGCTACCAAGAAACCCAACGCCTTCGGCCTTTTCGACATGCTGGGCAACGTCTCTGAGTGGACTCTCGACCAGCTCGCTCCTTACCCCGCCACACCACAAACAAACCCATGGGTCGCCCCAACCAAGCCGTATCCCATCGCCGTGCGCGGCGGTAACTGGAACGATCCTCCCGAAAATCTCACTTGCGAAGCCCGTCTCGGTTCCGACGCCTCTTGGAAGGAGCAAGATCCCCAACTCCCCAAAAGCATCTGGTATGAAACCGATGCTCCGTGGCTCGGCTTCCGCTTAGTCCGGCCCGCCAAACTGCCGACTGCTGAAGAGATGTTCCACTACTGGAACAGCGGCGTCGAACACAATGAGCAGTAGCGCCGCACTGGCGCTGTTACTCTCAGCGGCAACTCTTCAGCCCTACGAGGCCGTTGAGCCCCACATGGGAACGTTGTTCAGCATTAAGCTCTACGCCGCCAATGAGCAGCAGGCGAAAGATGCCTTTCATGCCGCCTTCGCCCGCATCGCCCAACTCGACGCTACACTGTCAGACTATAAGTCCGATAGCGAACTTAGCCGTATCACTATCACCGCCGTCCACACGCCCACTCCCATCAGCAATGACTTGTTCCGGGTCCTCGCCAAAGGCCAAGCCTTAGCCGAACAAACCAACGGCGCGTTCGACGTCACTGTCGGCCCACTCACTCACCTATGGCGTCAAAGCCGCCGCGCCCGTTCGCTCCCAGACCCAGGCGTTCTCGCCGACGCCCTAGCTCGCAGCGGCTTCAAAAAAATGCACCTCGACGCAGCCGCCCACACCGTCGCCTTCGATGTCCCGGGCATGCAACTCGACGTCGGCGGTATCGCGAAAGGTTTTGCTGCTGATGAAGCCCTCGCGGTTCTGTCTCAGCTAGGAATCAAAAGCGCCCTAGTCGCCGCCAGTGGCGACCTTGCCTTTAGCGACGCCCCACCCGGCGAGAAAGGTTGGAAGATCGCCATCGACGCTCTCGATCGCGCCCTGCTCCTTTCCAACGCGTCCATCTCCACCTCCGGCGCCGCCGAACAAAACTTCACCGTCAACGGCATCCGCTACTCCCACATCCTCAACCCCAAAACCGGCCTCGGCTTGACTTCCGATATCACCACCACCGTCATCGCCCGCCACGGCATCGATGCCGACGGCATGGCCACCGCCATCAATGTCCTCGGGCCTGATCTTGGGTTGGCTTTTATTGAAAAACAACCCGGTGCTGCCGCCGTTATTGTGAATGGATCAATCGTTCAGGAGTCTACGTCGTTCAGTGAACTCGTTCGCTAAGCCGGACTACACAATCACTACACCGACAGATCCAAACCCCAGACCCTGCATTTCAAGAGTTCGGAGGCTATTGGTTTGCTGTGCGCTTATGCTGAAAGTTATGTGTGTTTCTCGGATCTCACCGGGGATGTTCCTTCTCTATTCGTGGATGTTTTTCAGTTATCCCGTATTGGTCAATGCTCAGCGACCAGCGAAGGTTGAATGGCAGGATAAAAAGTTTTTTACAGAAGCAGATCGAAGCGCGATACCTGCCCTGGCAAAGATGATTGGCATCCGCGATCCAAAGCGAGTTTTTCACGGTAAATCTATTCCCGGCTCTTGTCCGTACGCGATGATCGAGTCCACCTGCTCGGAGAGCGGGCATCTTCGAACTTATCTTCAACTGATTTTCTACCGCGACGATTGGAAGAAATGCGTGCGGCCTGTAAGCGGGGAGAGCAAACGAGTGGGCAGATGGTTCGCAGATAGCACTGATCTTAAAACGCGAAGAGAATGGAAGATCGAGGAAGACCATTGGGTCAAGTACGTACCTTTTGGCGACGGTGTTTCTTACGAAGACGCTGAAATCATAATCTTGGCGATAAAGCATCGGCAAGTGGCGAACCGATCGCCCGAAAACGTTCTGCCCACAATCGGCACGATGGACATAACCTCAATAGAATTAAAGGCAAGCGCTGATAGCGCGGATAGGACATTTGAGGTTATAACTTCGAAAGGCGGGAGCGGTGAGATTTACGTGATCAGGCTTAATGGCCATAATGTGGAACTGCTGGAGACCAGCATTTGGATCGCTTAATCTATAATCCGCCTAGATTCTCCGTTTATTTATCGTGGTAACCGTGAGCCGCACACTCAATCACGGTTCTTTTGGAAAACTCGCCAGCGTCTGAGCAAGAATAGAACACGATGAGTGCAAAGCCCATGGCTCGCCTTTTTGTGGTCGCCGCGCTGTTGCTTGTGGTGATGACGCTGACATTCCTTTGGCGCTTCTGGGTGCCGGAATCGACTGAGCGCGAACTCGAAGAATATGCCGTTTATTCAAAGATTATCGAGGCCGATCAAGCTCCGGGCCTGCGTCCAACAGGAGACGGTACGATGCTTGTGATTCAATCGAATCCAGAAACGCTTTATCAGAAGGCAATCTTGTTCTTCTTTCTACGCGGTTTCCGAAGTTTTAAGAGCGATACCGGCGCGGCGTATTCGCTGATGATCGCCAGCGCTTTGACGCGCCATCCTCGAAAGGAACTTGTTCCAAAATTCACCTTGAGCCAGCCGTACAGACTTATGGCTCCGAACGATCGCACAGGTTTCTTTTCGCCCGCCGGCAATGACGGCGCCAAGGTCGAGATTTACGCGTTCTCACCAATCGCCTTCAATCGCGAATGCACGAAGGCGTTGTTCTACGCTGAACGACATTGTGGGCTGCTTTGCGGCGAATACCAATATTTGTTGGTAGTAAAGACAAATGGGAAATGGACGATCAAACGAAGATATTTCACGGGCTTTTCATAAGGGCTGCTGTTTCGCGCATGAACTGACCGGACTCATGAATTTGTCACGCCGGAGGCGGCACGCTATCTCCTTCGTTTCCGTATCACCGACAACGATCAATCTCGCTTGCAGGAACTCGCCGAACGTTCACAGGCGGCCACTTTGACCGCAGACCAAGGGCGGGCGTTCGATAGCTGTCTACACGTCGGCAATCTTTTAGCGGTCATGCAATCGAAGGCCCGCCTGGTTTTGGCCGAGCCGAAACCGGCACCGCCTCATTTTGTGAACCCTGCCCTTGTCCGGCAGTCTTCGAACGGGCCGCTGGCCTGTGCGAGTATTGTCACCTTCTTTCCGAGTTCTGATGCCGACGGCATCGCCACCGCCATCAATGTCCTCGGGCCCGATCTTGGGTTGGCATTCATCGAAAAGCAGACGGGTGCTTCCGCAGTCATTGCAAGCGGCTCAAGTGTTCTCATGTCTGCCTCGTTCCGTAGCCTTGCTCGCTAGACCGCACCTGTCGGGTGGTTTAGATCTCCCGGACCCTCGCTGAATCCGAATTTGCGGTCACCGTCATGACACTTTCAGGTAACGCCACTCTTTGGCCGTGGAACCCCTCCAAATCATCAAAACGATGGGGTTCGCGGCAAGCAGGAGGCCATATGAGTGAACGGGGTTGTGACAATAGCATTCGCTTTGTTGGATCATAGGATAGTGAATTATGGCGACTAATTCGGTTTACCTTGAGATCGTAGATTTCTTCGCCTCTGGCACGACTCCGCAAACTGTAATTGACTTCCAGCCTTCGCCTGCCGCGCAGCAACGTGCGCTTGAGTTGCTGGAGTTGTCAAAGCAAGACCACTTAACTCCAGAACAGGAGTCGGAATTAGAACATTTCACTGAATTGGAACACATACTCCGCATGGCCAAAGCTCGCGCTCGCCAGATTCTTGAAGCGCGACAGTGACGTGGCCGACACGGTCCGCAAACTAGTCCAGTCACGCGCCTTCGATCGATGTGAGTATTGTTTGCTCGCACTCTCTGACGCCGGTCTCCCTCACGAGATCGACCATGTCATCAGTCGCAAGCATGGAGGAACAAGCGATCCAGAGAATTGAGCTTTTGCCTGTTACCTCTGCAACCGCTACAAAGGGAGCGACATTGCCTCCCTCCACCCTGCGACTGGCGAGCTTGTGCGACTTTATGACCCGCGCCGAGATCGCTGGGAAGAACACTTTCGGATCTCAGGCGCAGTTGTCGAACCGTGGTCGTACCATTTTGCGAATGCCCGCTGATCGTAAGGTAAGCCTTGATAGACGGCAAAATCTGTATTCCAATAGATTCTTCCGTGGACTTTGCGATCAGCGATACCAAAAGCCTCGCGCGAATACTCTACCAGCGGCGCTCCAGCGGTCTCGACAAGCTGAAAATTCTGAATAGGAGCGTCAGGCGAGTGTCTACCCGGCCAAGGCTCCATGACGGGTTTGTACGGGGAATGCTTTATTCCAGATCCAAAACGTGTGCTCTCCTGCGCCCTTTTGTGGAAAGTTCTGAGTTATGAGTTCGTCAGGATGACGAGGGGAACGCCGCATGATTTGGATATCCGCACCC
>Ga0209698_10009363_pt1 | contig 10018 bp, 10 predicted proteins | sample LitLauG_LLR_2012_FD_187203 | JGI IMG/M metagenome (GOLD analysis project Ga0209698, IMG submission 187203) | Freshwater sediment microbial communities from Pennsylvania, USA - Little Laurel Run_MetaG_LLR_2012 (SPAdes) (version 2) | ecosystem: Environmental > Aquatic > Freshwater > Creek >... | reverse complement strand
CCATGGCCCGAAATCCCCTGTGGCGCAAGCCATCCGACTGAGTTAGAATTCGTCTTCGCTGTTTTGGACCATGAAGCGCATCTTCCATTTTCGGGCATCCTCATCTCAGCTTGGTCCGCTGGAGGAGCGTCTTTTGGAGGAATTGTGGAATCGTGGCAACGCCACGGTTCGAGACTTGATTGATGGTGGCTGCCAGGATCTCGCTTACACGACAGTCATGACTACGCTCGACCGGCTGTATAAGAAGAACCTGCTGAGCCGGGAGGCCGAAGGGCGGGCGTTCCGTTACACTCCGCGTTTCAGTCGTCAGGACCTGCAGCGCGAGGCAGCGGGAGAGGCGTTGCGGCAGTTGCTGGATGCAAGCCCGGCTCCGTCTATGCCGCTTTCATATTTGGTGGAAATCTTGAGCGAGCACGATGTCCAGTTGCTCGAGGACCTGCGCCGCCTGGTCGATGCCAAGCGGAAAGCACTACGCAATACCGAATCACATTCTGGGGAATAGCAGTAAAGTTCAGAGGGTAATGAATGTTCGCAGCTCGCGGCATTGCCGTTTCGCTGTCGGTATTTGTGCTGGTGTACTGCGTGCTGTCGATTGCTGTGAGCTTCACCTGGTGGCGCTTCTGGGAATACAGCCGCAAGTATCCGATTCGCCACACCGCCGATCTGCTGTTTTCCTTCCGCATGTTCCCGCTTGTGGCCGCGGCGGTGATTACCGCGGCGTTCACCGTTCCGTCCTTCTTGTTGCTGGAACCGCGTGCCATCGATGAGCCGCTGGGTGGCTTCCCTCTGGCGCTGGGGCTTTGTGGTGCGGTGCTCGGACTGATTGGTCTGGTCAACGCGGGAACCGCTCTTGGTAAGGCGTCTCGGGCGATCACGACGTGGACGAGCGAAGCACAACCCATTTGCACCGGCACGCCGATTCCCGTGTTGCGGATTGCCCGGCCGCTTCCGGCGATGACCGTGGCGGGCATCGTCTCGGCTCGCGTGTTGGTATCGCACTCGGCGGAGTCGATGCTAACTGCCAACGAGATGCAGACGGCGCTGAAACACGAAGTCGCGCATGTCAGTCGCCGCGACAATTTGAAAAAGCTTCTGTTGCGCTTCGTTGCCTTCCCCGGGATGAGGGGACTCGAAGGCGCCTGGCTGGAAGCCACGGAAATGGCGGCTGACGATGCAGCCGTTGCCAGCGCCAGCGAAGCTCTCGATCTCGCAGCCGCGCTCATCAAACTGTCGCAACTCGGCGCGGTTGAGCCATCGGTGGATTTGACGGCGGCTCTGGTGCACAGCCCTGCTGCTGTGATGAATGCCCGCGTCGAACGCCTGCTTGCCTGGACGGAGTCAGGCCGGATGCCGATTCGAAGACACTCTTCTTGGTACGGTCTAGCAGCCGCGCTCGCGACGATCGCAGTCTTCTCGGTTACCTACACTCAACTGTTGACACACCTACACACAGCCACCGAGTGGCTGGTGCGGTAAGAGCTTTTCGGCCTCCGGCTTCTCTATAAGCTTCTCTTTCAGCCACGAGTGCCAAATCTACGTTCTCATTTCTGAGACTCCGTCGCTTCGCCGCGAAAATAGCGCGCGGCGTCCGGTCGAACCAGAAGGTACGTGATCGCAACAAAGAAGACCACGTGCACGGCCAACTTCTGAAAAGGGTCAGACATGCTTATCACAACGTGGAACGCCATCCAGGCCACTGCCAACCAGCGCGACCAATTGTGTCCGCGAATCATAAATGCTCCGGAGACCGCCGCCACAAGCTCCGTGAGTTCGATCCATATCCCGTCTGGTTGGCGCAAAGATGGAAAGTGGTAAACGAAACCGACGGTGCCTACCAGAAGGTAGAGACAAGCCACGATCGTTACTCCGAGTGGACGTTTGGTTCTCATGGCAACATCTCCAGCACCACGTCGCTCGGTTCCAACTCCTCGGCGTTCGGCGGGAGGATCGCTCCGGCCTCGAGCAGGGCGCGAACTGTCCCGACATAGTCACCCGTGTCTCGATGCCAGCCGTTTCCCGAACCGAAGACTGCCCAGGACAGCGGAGAGCTCGCATATTCCCGAGATTTCATCTCCAGCGAAGGATGAAAACGGAGGATCACTTTCGTCATCTCGGCGTTTCCGTGGAAGCCAGCCCAGTGTAAGGCAGTGGCCCCCATTTCACCTGGAGTATCCACGGGCCACCCGGCTCCGAGCATTAAACGAACGGCGTTCGTGTTATTGGTCTGCGCTGCGTTCGGCAGCTTGCGGTGATCTGTTTCGGAGAGCTTGCTGGCTGCATCAGGATTCCGGGAAAGAAATTCGTGAAATACGGTTTCGTCTCCCAATTCGCAGGCCAGCGCGAGTTTCAAATCCTCCGGCGTGTGCTGCAGGAGCAGTTGGAAAACGTCCTCGTGGCCGAAGTCGCGGGCTACGGAATGCGCGGTGCGGTGTGAGCCTAACTTCCAGATGTAGATGGTGCCGCCTGCGCGCGGATCCTTCTTGGGAAACCACTCTTCCGAAACGCTCATGCGAATGCAGTTGGGATCGCGCTCAAGGTGACGCCTCACCAAATCCGTGTCGCCGAGAGCTGACGCCATCAAAATGTCGGTCTGGCATCCTTTCGAGACCAGGTACCGGGCAACGTCCTGGCGACCGTGCGGATAATGACGCGAATGTTCTACACGCAGCATGTACTGGGCCGGAGTGGACTCGTGATCGATGTCGCGGGCGTCAATGTTGGCTCCGTGGGAAAGTAGGAACTCCGCAACCTCCACGGTGGAAGCGAAGTGCAGCGGCGTTTGCCCGTCTCCGCCGCGGGCGTGGACCAGACTAGGATCTGCGGTCACCAGTTCCCGAAGCTTCGGCATCATCCCTAGCCGGGAGGCGGAGTGCGCATCCAGCATTGCGCCGCGCTCGATGAGAAAATCGACGAGGCTCGGATCGCAGTCATCCAACACACCGAATCCACCAGCCCACCACTCGCTACGCTTGTTGATGTTGGCTCCGGCCTGCAGGAGTACATCAATGGTGGCGCGATCGCTTCGCTGGACCGCTGCATATAAGGCGTTGAGACCGAATCCGTAGTCGGGCAAGGGACCATCGATCTTGGCACGAAGCTCCGGAAATTGATTCAAGATTTGCCGCACTCTTGATGCATCCTGATCGCAGACTGCGGCTTTTAGAGCCTCAGCAGGCGTGAAGCCGAGGGAATGCACGTGTTCTTTCAGCTTCGCCCACGTGGCGAAACCATATTCGTTGGCGAGCGCAAATTGGGCGTGTGCCAGCTTGCCCTGCGGCATGGTTCGCTGCAGTTCTTTGGCTTGCTTCTTGAGATGTTCGAGATTGGGTTTTGCGGGCAGGTGACGAGACATTTTTCCTCCTTCTATGGCCCGGTGTCCGCGGTGACGGGCAGAAGAGAGGTCAATGCTCGGTGCTCAAAATCGGGTCAGGTGGGATCATCCCTTTCCGCGGACGGGGTGCAACCTGAATTGCAGCACCCAATATAGCAAAATTTCCGGGTGCGCGAGTTTTTGTATCCTTGACGCCGGATGGCTATTCTAAATGGCTGTTCTTTTCTGCCTCGGTTTGTCTTTACGAACTTTTGTTCGTTAGCCCACTCATCTCAGCCCATCTTCAAGAAAGAGGTCGTCCATGAAAGCGGTTCAAGTCAGCAAAGCCGGTGGCAATTTTGAAGTGGTCGAGCGCCCGACACCGCAGCCCGGTCCCGGGCAGGTGCGCATCAAGGTCGAGGCCTGTGGGATTTGCCACAGTGACGTGCTCGTCAAGGAAGGACTCTGGCCGGGAATTCAGTATCCGCGCGTGCCGGGGCACGAAATCGCCGGACGCATCGACGTGATTGGTCCGAACGTGACCCTTTGGAAACCCGGCCAGCGCGTTGGCGTAGGCTGGCATGGCGGACACTGCTTCGAGTGCGATCCTTGCCGGCGTGGTGATTTTGTCAACTGCCGTTTCGAAAAGATCACGGCGATTACTTTTGATGGCGGCTACCAGGAGTACGTGGTTGTGCCGGCAGAGGCGGTTGCCGCCATGCCTGACGATCTGCCCGCCGCAGAAGCGGCGCCGCTGCTATGCGCCGGAATTACCGTCTACAACGCGTTGAGAAATTCCGCAGCACGTGCAGGCGACCTGGTTGCCGTGCAGGGCATCGGAGGATTGGGCCATCTGGGGATTCAATACGCACGTCAAATGGGCTTCCGGACCGTAGCGGTCGGCCGGGGCAGCGATAAACAACCGCTGGCCAAAAAGCTGGGCGCTCACGAGTACGTCGACACGAACTCCGGTCCCCCGGGACAGGCGCTGCAAAAACTCGGAGGAGCGCGCGTCATTCTGGCCACGGCTCCCGACTCGAAATCGATTTCAGCGTTGGTCGACGGATTGGGTCCCAACGGCGACCTCGTTGTCGTCGGGGCCAGTGGCGATCCTCTCACCATCTCGCCTCTGCAAATTATTCCCGGTCGCCGCGGAGTTCAGGGATGGGCTTCGGGCACGGCGAAAGATTCCGAGGACACATTGCAATTCAGCTTGCTCACCGGCGTTCGGCCGATGATCGAGCGCTTTCCGCTGCATAAGGCCGCTGAAGCGTTCCAGCAAATGATCAGCGGGAAAGCTCGATTCCGGGTCGTGCTGACGATGGAATAAAGTTCGTAAGCCCAATCGAAGGTGGCCGAGGCAGCTTCGCTCGAATCTGCGTTTTTTCACGCGAATCTGCGTTTTCTCCTTGACAATCTATACTGTGTAACATACAGTGTGTGTCGTACACTATATGTCAAACGGTACGGCCAACCCCGAAGTCTTTGAGAATCTGAAACTTGAACTTCGGCGTGGCTGTCTGACCTTGGCCGTTTTGACCCAGCTCCGGACCGAGCGCTACGGCTACACGCTGCGCAAGGCCCTCGCCGACGAAGGCTTAGAGATCGATGAAGGCACCCTCTATCCCCTTCTGCGGCGACTGGAGAGCCAGGGACTGCTCGTGAGCCAGTGGCGCGAAGAGGACAAACGCAACAAGCGCTTCTATCGTCTCTCTGCTCAGGGTGAAGCCACGCTGGGGCAGTTGCTGGAGGAGTGGGCGCGAATCAACACTTCACTCGAACGAATTCTGCAAGAAGCATAGTTGAGCGTGATGTTACGAGGAATCACATGGAATTACTGACAAGCTACCTGAGAGCGGTTCGGCGCTATCTGCCGCGGCGCCACAGAGACGACATCATCGCCGAGCTGTCGGAAGAATTGCGGCTGCAGATGGAAGCGCGGCAATCCGAGCTCGGCCGCGATCTTCGCGACACCGAGCAGATGGCCATTCTCAAAGAGCATGGTGATCCAATGATCGTGGCGCGGCAGTATCGGCAGAACGAGCGCAGCCTGACGATTGGTTGGGAATTGATCGGGCCCGAACTCTTTCCCATGTACCTGATCATTCTTGGCCTCAACCTGACTCTTGCGCTTGGTTTCACCTGCGTGATCTTTCTGTACATTCATAAACCGATCGAGGTTGGAGTGTTGTTCCGCACGGGCATCATTCAGGTGGCAGTCGTGACGCTGACCTTCACGATTCTGAATCTGGTGCGCCGCAAGTATCCGCAGCCTTGGTATTACCCTCCCGCTGAACTGGCGCGGATGATTCCGATCGCGCCCTGGGTTTCGATCAGCGGACTATGCGTGTGGACGCTCTTTTCGCTTTGGTGGGCCGCGGTGCCATTTTTCCCCAGCCTTATATTCGGCTCCGCCGCTGCCAGCCTTCAGCTTGCTCCTGCGTGGCACCGATTCTATCTGCCGATTTTGATCTTGCTGGCCGCCGGAATAGCGCAGCGTGCCGTGAATCTGGCCCGGCCCCGCTGGAGCGGTGTGCTTCCCGCGTCGCGATTGCTGATCAATGCGGTGGCGCTCGGGCTGCAATATCCCATGATCAAAAGCTATCCCTACGTGCTGGTTGCCAGCGGAGCGAGTGATGTGGCCCACGCCCAGCAGGTCGCGGCGGCCTTCAACGGCGCCATTTTGTGGGGAGTGCTGAGTTGGATGTGGATCTACCATCTGGTCAGTGTGGTGATCTACGCGTGGTACTGCGCGCCGCATGTGCGCCGGCTGATGCACCGCAAGCAAAACGGAATACGTCTGACCCAGGAGATCAACGGAATCCTGTAGGCGTTTTCGCCTGCAAACCAAGCCGAAACTGAATTCGCGACGGCGTGGCCTTGCCCACGCGATCGGACCAGTACGTGTTTTAGAAAGGAGAATACCCAAATGAATTACGAGTGTCCCGCTGAACTCGTCGGCGTTACCAAGCGCTTCGGTAAGGTAGTCGCGCTTGAGGGATTCGATCTCCACGCGCGGTCTGGCGAAATGCTCGCCGTGCTGGGGCCGAACGGCGCCGGAAAATCGACCGCGATCTCTCTGCTGCTGGGCTTGCGGCAGCCGGATGCCGGCAGGGCACGGCTCTTCGGCTTGCCGCCTCTGCAGGTCGAAGCCCGTCGCCGCATCGGCGTCATGATGCAGGAGGTCGGTCTCGCCGCAGAGCTACGCGTGCACGAGCACATTGAACTGATTGCGAGTTACTATCCAGAGCCGTTCGCGGCCGATGAAGTTCTCACGAAAACTAACCTCAGGCCTCTTGCCCATCGTCCGTACGGCAAGCTCTCTGCAGGGCAAAAACGGCTGGTGCAATTCGCGTTGGCGCTGTGCGGCCGCCCGTCGCTCCTGTTTCTTGACGAGCCTACCGTGGGCCTCGACGTTCAAGCGCGCACCGCGATGTGGGCGATGCTGCGGGAGCTAGTTCGTGGCGGCTGCTCGATAGTCCTGACCACCCACTATCTCGAAGAGGCCGAAGCACTCGCCGACCGCGTGGTCGTCCTGGCTCGAGGGAAAACGGTTGCCTCGGGCACAGTTGGCGAAATGCGGGGTCTAGTGACCCGCAAGCATGTGACGTGCTCGACTTCTCTCGCTCCCGACCTCGTCGCAGCGTGGCCGAGCGTTCAGAGTGTCAGCCGCGACCGCGGTCGCCTCGAGATCACGACCAGCGACTCCGATGCCGTGGTCAAGCGGCTGGCCAATGCAGACTCCGGGTTTGGGGATCTCGAAGTTCGCAGCGCGGGTTTAGCCGAAGTAGTGACCGAACTGACTCAGGAGGTTGCATCATGAGCGCAACTAGTCTTTCCATGCAGAACTCAATCGCAGGAACTTCCGAGATGTCGAGCGCAAGACTGTGGTGCGCCTATGCCACAGAAGTGAAGTATGAATGCCTCCGCGCCCTGCGCGCGCCCGCGTTCTCGATTCCTTTTCTCTGCCTTCCGATCGCGCTCTACATCCTCTTTGGGGTGCTTCTCGCCGGAAGCATGAGCCACGTCGACGCAACCGTAGCCAAAATCATGTTCGTGAATTGGGGCGTGTTTGGCGTGATGGGTCCGGGCATGTTCGGGTTCGGCATGTTCGTGGCCTCCGAACGGGAGCAGGGCCTGATGACTCTGAAGCGTGCTCTGCCAATGCCGGCCGGCGCAAGCTTGCTGGCTAAGATGGTGATGGCCATGCTGTTTGCCGGGATCGTCGTGATGACGCTCATCACAGCAGCGCTGGTGTTTGGACATCCCGGCCTGACCTTCGGGCAATACCTCGGAGTCGCATTAGCCGATATCGCCGGATCGCTTCCTTTTTGCGCGATCGGACTGTTCCTCGGGACACGTGCCTCAGCCAAGAGCGCGCCCGCATTCGCCAATCTTGCTTATCTCCCATTCATGCATTTAGGAGGGCTCTTCTATCCGCTGCCCAAGTCGGTGCAGCCACTCGAATTCATCTCACCGGCGTTTTACTTGGACAAACTCTGCCTGCGACTCGTGGGTGCGCCGAATCTGGACCGGCTGGCCACTGGAGTGGCTGGTCCTTCGAGTTACGGTGGGCCGGCGCTCGATATCGCCGTCCTCGCGGGAGTTACGATACTGTTCGCCACGCTCGCCATCCGGCGCTTAGCCCGCGTCGGATAGTTCCTGTTTCTCATTCAGCCCGCGAGCATCGCGTTTGCACGCACGGTGCCGTTAAGCTGGGCCACCACCGCAGCCCTGCGCTGCATTCCATCGATCGCGAGAATGATCTGATTTAGCGATTCCCCGATGCATGGAGCCCCGGACGCCCCCGTCCCGGGAGGGATCGCCTCAAATCCGTTTGCGAAGAACTGCTGTCGCGTGCCACTCCCTGGGCGGACGAGGGCGTCCGCCCCTCCACGACCCTATTTCCCGTTTGGGAATCCCGAAGATATTTATCCGCTGATTTTGCTTTCGGGAACCAAAATCAAGGTGACAGAATCGCCCTATGCAGTTCTACCATCGCAATCTGCCTCATATCCAGCGCGACTTCACTCCGCACTTCATCACGTTCAACACCAAGTTCCGAACCGTGCTGCCCGGCTGGGCTCGCGACATTGTTCTCGGGTGCTGCATGCACGATCATGAAAGACGTTACCGCCTGCGTGTCGCCGTGGTTATGCCGGATCATGTCCATCTGGTTCTCACGCCGCTGGTGGACGACTCCCGTCGTACGGTCGTTTCGCTCGTCGAGATCATGAAGGCAATCAAAGGCGCGTCAGCGCACGCGATCAATCATCGTTCAGGCACCAGCGGCAAGGTCTGGCAAGAAGAATCTTTTGATCGTGTCGTACGTTCCTCCGAAAGCCTCGACGCAAAGATCGCATACATCCTCGATAATCCCGTGCGTCAGGGAATTGTCACCCATTGGAACGAGTATCGCTGGATCTGGCTCTCTCCCCAAAAACATCCCTTCGTGCCGCCACCAGTCGGAACAGTCCCATAAACAAATCCAGATCAGAAACGATGGAGCCCGGACGCCCCCGTCCGGGGAGGGATCGCCTCAAATCCGTTTACGAAGAACTGCTGTCGCGTGCCACTCCCTGGGCGGACGAGGGCGTCCGCCCCTCCACGAGACGCAGGTCCCTAACCCTCTTATCCCTGAATGGTAAGATCAAAAGCTATGAATCCGTCACCAGCCGAGGCAAAGATGAGCGAAAACGCTGCCCCGGAGCCTCGTCCATCGAACTTCATCCGCGAACGATTTCTCGAAGACCTCAAGACCAACAAGTACAACGGCCGCGTGCAGACCCGCTTTCCTCCCGAACCCAACGGCTACCTGCATATCGGGCACGCCAAGGCGATCTGCCTCGACTTCGGCCTCGCCGACGAGTTCCACGGGCATACGAACCTGCGCTTTGACGACACCAATCCTGAGAAGGAAGATGTCGAATACGTCGACGCCATCATGGAAGACGTGAAGTGGCTCGGCTTCCACTGGGATGGGCTCTTTTACGCTTCGGACTATTTCGGTCAGCTCTACGAGTGGGCGGTCAAGCTGATCAAAGATGGCAAGGCGTATGTCGACGACCTCTCGGCAGAAGAGATTCGCAAGCATCGCGGAACGCTGACGGAGCCGGGCAAAGATAGTCCATATCGCAACCGGTCGGTGGAAGAGAATTTGAATTTGTTTGAGCGCATGAAGGCCGGTGAGTTTCCCGACGGCTCACGCGTGCTGCGGGCGAAGATCGACATGTCGTCGCCGAACCTGAACATGCGCGATCCCGTTATGTACCGCATCCTGCACGCCGAGCATCACCGCACCGGCGATAAGTGGTGCATCTATCCGATGTACGACTACGCGCACGGCCAGTCGGATTCGCTCGAAAAAGTGACGCACTCGATGTGCTCGCTCGAGTTCGCCGATCATCAGCCGCTCTACAACTGGTTCATTGAGCAATTGGGAATCTTCCCCTCGCAGCAGATCGAATTCGACCGGCTGAGCCTGACCTACACGGTCATGAGCAAACGGCTGTTGCGGCGAATGGTAGAAGAGGGCACGGTGCGTGGATGGGATGATCCGCGGATGCCGACGCTGGGTGGATTGCGAAGGCGCGGCTACACGCCGGAAGCGATCCGCAACTTTGTGACGGCGGCTGGAGTGTCGCGCACCAACGGCATCGTCGAATTGGCCATGCTCGAGCATTTCGTACGCGAAGACCTGAACAAGCG
>Ga0209698_10009362_pt1 | contig 10019 bp, 14 predicted proteins | sample LitLauG_LLR_2012_FD_187203 | JGI IMG/M metagenome (GOLD analysis project Ga0209698, IMG submission 187203) | Freshwater sediment microbial communities from Pennsylvania, USA - Little Laurel Run_MetaG_LLR_2012 (SPAdes) (version 2) | ecosystem: Environmental > Aquatic > Freshwater > Creek >... | reverse complement strand
ATGAGGAATAGCACTTGGGCGACGCAGGTGGGGGAACGGGCGGTGCGGCTTGAGCAGCAGGTCCTAACCAAGGTGTGGCAATAATGGCGAACGCGATTATTTCAACTGGGATCGGCGAAGTGGCCGGCCTCGCGAAAGACCTCATTGATCGCTGGATCCCCGACAAGAGTCAGGCAGAGAAAGATGCACTCGCTGCGGACCTCCAGCTGCAGCTTGCGCAGATTCAAGCCAATGCCGCTGAGGCGACGCAGCCCGGATTCCATTTTCGTGATGGCGCTGGCTGGGTCTGTGTCATAGCAATGGGCTTTGATTTCATATTCCGGCCCCTTGCGATTTGGGTGGCTACTCTTCTTCACTACACTACGGATTTCCCAGCCTTGGATGTAACCATCCTTGGGCAGATGCTCTTTGCTTTGCTCGGGCTTGGCGGTATGCATATGTATGAAAATGTGAAGGGGACGAAATGAACTTCCTGCACGGGATTGCAATTGCGCTCGACTACTGCGTGGAAATGCTGCTCCGGTGGAAGAAGGCTGACCCAATGACGGTGTCGACGCTTTGTGGCCTCGCGCTCCGCCGCGGGGAGAAATGGACTGCGCTCGCACTGTTGGGGAAGGTACTGAACTTCATCTCAACCGGCCACTGCGAAGGCGCGATTGCAGCCGACACCAATCGGCTGCAGACCGCGTTGAATGAAATCAACTCGACCCCTTCGAAATAGGGACGACAGTTGCCCGTTGCTGGGTCGTGACTGGACCAGCAACCACATAGAACGGGCCATTGCCCTCAACGTGGTAGTGACCTGCTGCGACACCTGCAGCTATAACATCTTCAATCGCGGATTTCCCGTGGAAGTACTGCTTCATCCACCCGTAGACGTCTGCGTAGGACATCCGCTGCCGCTTGGCGATTAGTTGCGAGAGGCGGTCACTGTGGATCGCCTCCTGCGTCATGCCGATCTTGTCAAAGACCCGATGCATATCGGGCTCCAGGTCGGTCAGCATACTCACGGCAGTCTCGAGATCCTCACGCTCAATTGATAGCCCATCCCGCCGCGAGGCCGCAAGGACCATTGCAACCTTGTGTGCTTGAGTTTGCTTTCTCGAGACGTACCCCCCAAACCGTGAAGGATCCAGTGCTTTCGACTCGCTTTCGTAATGCCGACGGTACCAACTGCTACCCCACTCAATAGCTTCAGGTGTAAGTTGATACTCTCCGCAAATGTTGACGGCAATATGTTCCAGATCGTGGATGAGATCCGCCTTCTGCCCTTCGATATTTGGAGGAGTGATGAGCGCTGGATAGGGAACGTAGTGCGCCTTCTCGTCCGCATAGCAGAAAAGACACCGGGAAGTAAAGCCGCCACCCACCATGTACTCGGGGAAGGAACCGGCGATCCAGTCAGGAGTCGTCGCTGCAATGATGTTGATCCAGGGGTTAATGACCTCATCGGTTCCAGACATCTTTGTCGCTTTAACAAAGCTCTTCCCATCCCAAAGGTTGACCAGCATATCCACCATATCCTTGTCCTTCGGGTTTAGCAGATTGCCGAACTCCGACGAACTAATGGTGAGCGGACTCATTACATGGTTTGCGCCCTTGACGAGGAATCCTTCTCCTGCCTCTGCAAAACTTTTGACAAGAGACTGCCAAGTAACGACCGAGGGACCAAAATGGATGTTTGGCACCTGTCGCAGTAGATCCATCCCGACTTCGGCGGTGGTTGATTTCGAGACAATTCCCGGAGGCGCGACAAGGACGACGTAGAGGTTTGGATACCAGCAGAAGTATCGCTGGTCGATCCACACGCGTCGACGGAGAGCACCTGCGAGAGTAGACACGGCGACCCAGAAGCGCATCCGTCGCGGCGCTTCTGTGTGCTCGGAATAGTCGAGATAGGACTGGATCCAGTCATTGCATTTCCTTGACATCAGCAACGTCTCCCCAACTCTTTGTGGATACCTTGATTCCCGTGGGGATCGTTAGAGGGTCAGAATACGGGATTTCGAGATGAGAGAGCTCGAGGAGTCGCCGTCGATAGAAAGCACTGCGGGGGGCAGGGTACTGCCCGACGAGGCTGTCGTGGACTTGGAGGAGGATTTCGCATCCGGGGAGTTCTCGGTCGATTCGATCCCAGATGTGATTGATGAGGAGTCCAACCGTCGATTGAGGAATCCAGGCGGCAGCTCGATTGTATATCGTACCTTCGATTCGGTCGAAAAAATACCGACGATAGCCGAACTGATTACGGACAAATCGGTCAGAGTTAACTCGTGCTTTAAGATCGTCCTGCCACCGCTTGATTCGCGGGAACCGCTCGAAATACCAGTGTTGAGTGCGCTCAGCTTGAGCAACAGAGAGCCCAAGTCGCTTTGCGAGACCTCGAGGAGTTCCAAGGTAATTCGTCCCGTGGCAGAAGCTTTTGAAGAGCTGGCGGCGGCTGTCATGCTTGGAGATTGTTCGGTCATTGTAGAACTCCCGCGCTACTTCTGTGTAGGGGTCGAGGCCTTCGGCAAGCATTCGCTTGAGTTCCGGCTCGTCGGATTCCCAGACAACGATTCGCAGGTCCGCGGACGATAGGTCCATGTCGAAGAGCTCCATCCCTGCGTCGGGAAGGAATAGCTTGCGGATATTAGGCAGGACCAGCGTAAGCTCATCGAGGTCTGCATCCTCGTTCCCTTTGGGAATGTTTTGAAGATTCATCCCGGAGCCGAAGGCATTTTGGCTCGAGGAGAATCGGAAGGTGTCCGTACCGCCGACATTGTAACTGCACCTGATGCGTTTGTCTACGTCGAGCTTCGACTCAACGAACGTGCTTCTGAAGACGCCGAGGGATCGGACCTCCAGGATACGACGTATAAGCGGTCGAGTGAGAGGCTGTATTTGCGCCAGCTGTAGCAATGCCTCCTCGTTAGTAGATACGCGGGTCCCTTTTGCCGTGCGAACCTTGATCGGCGGAAGACGGAGGTCTTCGTAGAATAGGGTCTGAAGCTGTTTGGGGGAACGTAGATTAAGGTCGTGGCCCAGTATATCTCGAATCCAAGATTCCCGAGCTGTAATTTCAAGCAAAAGCTCACCGGAGAGAGTTTTCTTCGTCGCCGCATCAGTTCGGACTCCGCGGATCATGGTGGCCAGGGACAGCCACCACATACGGTGCTGGAAGATGCATTGGGTGGCGAGGCCCTCTTTGATAACTAGGCCCGCCAACACCTCCGCTATTTCAAATGTGACGACACAATCTCGACAGTTGTATCCCCATCGACCAAGATCATCCTCTCGCTCGTCCGCCTCCTGGCTCTCGTGTTTCCAGAAAGTATGATATTCGCTGTATAGTGAGGAGAGGGTTGCGAGATCTTTATCAGTGCCCGGCCAACAGACGTGATGAGCCAGCATTGTGTCGAGCGCGAGTGTAGGGAGAATTCGCCACTGACGATAGATATACTGCACGTCATAGGCGAAATTCTGACCAACCACTCGAGCGTTGGGGTGGGTGAGGACGCGGCGAAGAGCGGAGACCACTCGGAATTCATCATCCTCGCTCCAGTAGTTGGCGCCCTTGCGGGAGAAGAAAGGGATGCATAGGGCGTCGAGGCGGCTGATGGCGATACCGATGCAGTCGATCTGGCCGCGGCGGGTTTCGATATCGACAGATAGGATGGTTGGGCCGAGCGCAAGCCGCCGATCAATCTCGGAGAAAAAGTCGGAGACTTGCGGGAGTTGTGGGTTTACTACGAAGTTGTAGTGTGGGACCGTCAATCCACCTCGAAGAACTCCAGCTCCACGCTCAAAGTCCCGAGTAACGTACGGTCGCCAGTCCCACTTTCGGAGTACAGCGGAAGGAGAGTACGTGGGCAGGACCGTGCCGAAGTCGCTACTGAGCGTACTGCCCCGCCAGTCACCAATGCCCCATCTTCCCACACAGAGCCAGAGGGATAGGTCGCCGAGGGCGATAACAAGCGAAGCTTTGCATGACAATAGCTCTTTTTTGGTTTGCTCGAGCTGCTCTGCGATTCCTGGGGCGACCCAGATTCCGTGGTAGTTGGTCCAATCGGGAGCTGGTGGAGATTTCTTTCGAGCGATAATTGCATCAAGATCGCCTCGCGGGGGAAAAAACTTGATACACGTTGTAAGGAAACATTCGCTACGGAGAATCCCTGCTCCATGTAGGAATCTATCAAGCTCGTGACCAGCGGGTCCAGAGAAAATTCGGTTTTGCTCTTCATCGTACCTCCCCGGATGCTCCCCCAGAATCACCACCTTCGCCGGATGTGGCCCGCTGGGCCGAGTTGAGATCCTCGACAAGTGCGTCAAACTCGGCTTTTGCGTCCCGGTGGATGGATTCATAGATTGCCTCGAAAACAGTGGTGGCGGATACTGCGAACGCGAGGGGGTCGGAACGCTTGGCCGGGCGGTCGGTCTGGGCGTACATGAAGTTGAGAATCTGGCGGAAGTCGAACAGATTGTCGTCGGAGAAGAGGTACTGGCTAATCCGACGTTGGACAATCTGGCGATACAGCTGCGCGTAGTTCTCGTTCATTTCAGCTCCTCAAGCCGCCGTAGGCATTGCCCGTAGTAGGCGGGGTCGCGTTCCACTGCTGTTGCGCGGAGTTTGAGTTGATGGGCGGCGGCAATAATCGTCCCAGTTCCAGCAAAGCAGTCGAGTACAGAATCTCCAGGGTGGCAAGAGCGTTTAAGGAGGTCAACATATGACTCGACGGGTTTAGCTGCCCCGTGTCCTTCTGTATCTCTTTCCAGAGTCGACTCGAAAACATCTCGATAGATTGCAGTAGTTGGTTTCTTTCCCTTGACAGCATAGAGCACAAGCTCATAACACCGTCGAGGTCCATGCTCCGGCCACGGGACTCGGCCGCCTTCTCTTTTGATATTGATGAGAGGGGTTCGGTGAGTCCAGTACCCGGCGGCTTCGCATAGGGATCGGAGCTGGTGGAAGCCGTCGATGTCACACCATAGATACAAGTGGTGCTGTGCTTTTCCAACTCGGAAGAGTTCGGGAATGGTCTGCTGCATGAGGGACATTGCAGCAGCGTTGGAATCGTCGTACTGATGCTCAATCCCCGAATTTCGGCCAGCCGCATCTCCAAAGCTGTCCGCTCCCATTCCGTAAGGGGGGTCGATGAGGATGCAATCGAATAGTTCTCGTGGCTGGACAGGTAGCCATACGGTACAATCTGCGTGGATGACCGTGTGTAGAGAAAGTGCCGAATGGGTTCCAAGCGCTTCTGCCATAGCTGCATCACGCTTTCGTTGCTCTTGTCGCTGGTAGAGTTTCCAGGCTTCATTTTGACTCCCGGCTTTCGCCAGTTCGGGGTTGGTTTTGAAGGCTTCGGTTAGGAGGGACGCTTGCCGCGCGGCCTCCCGTTGGCGGGCTTCGACGAGCGTCGGCGCAAGCTCCCGCCCGAGGTCGAGCATCGTCGGCGCTGGCTCTTCCCTCCGCTCCGCTTGCAGCCGCCGGAGTTCAATCAGCTGCGCTTCCGCGGCGAGACGCTCTTGCCAGGTGAGGTCAACCCGGCGGATATTCTCCTCTAATTCCGCTTCGAATGCGGCGACACTATCAAGCGTTCCGACGTCGACGACTGGCGCACACCCTTCCGGGAGTAACGTCCCGCCGAATAAGATCCTCTCCCCCATGAGGATGATGTTTTCGATAGCACGAAGTCTACGTTCACCGGCAATGAGCGTCGGGCCTTCTTCTCCTTTACGGATAACCAGAGGCTGTAGAATTCCAATACTACGAATGCTGTCAACGAGAGCAGCAAGAGCAGAATCTTCAATTGAGGTTCTCTGACGAGATTCAGGGACGATGATATCTGCGACGGGTAGATGGGGCATGAGTGGTAGGATCCGTGGTGGGTGGGAAAATATGGTCATAGATAGGGGGAAATGGCCGGGATGGTATCCTACCCCATCCCGGCCAAAGTCTAGAACCTAGCGCGTTCTAAACCGTCCCACAAATCAATGGGCCGCCTTGAAGCTCGCGATATCTTCGTACAGCTTCTCCGGGTCGTTCTTATCCGCGCGGTGCTTGATGTAGACGGACACCTCGTGGCCGACCGCGTCGCCCCAGGAGAAGGGGACGCCGGGCTGGTTCTTCCCGATGGCGGTGCGGAGCTGGCCGAGCTTGACATTGCGATTCGGGCCAACGGCAAGGCCGCCGGACTCGGTCAGGTCAAGCATGATGCCGCCGCGAACTCCGCGGACGCGGCCAGTGGTCGGGTCTTCGATGTTAACGGTAACGTCGAGGCGGGCCCACGGACCCTTCGCACTCTCGCCCGCCGCAGGTTCGCTGGCGATGATCGTTCCCGTGTAGGTGCCCTCCGGGATGGGCGTGTAGCGGTCAGCGTTGGCGTCGGAGATGGCGGCGGACTTGAAGGCTTCAGCGTCAAAGGTCATGATTGGCTCTTTCGTTTAAGTTACGATGGTTTCGATAATACCCCCACGTTTCTTCCACGCTTCGATCAGGGGGACGAACGAAGCAGGTTGGTCTGCCTTGCGCGGCAGGTTTCGGGCCTTTAGTTCTGCTGCAGGATCGGCGGTATCCCAGACGTAGTCTTTGCCATTCCACTTGGTCAGGATGACGTCGGTGAAGTAGCGGCCAACGACTGGGGCGAGGGCTTTACCCGGCAGCGACGGCATGATCTTCGTGCCGCCGAATACCGGGTCCATTTCTTTCTCCGCGTGCGCAGTGACGACAACGTGGCAGCGGAAGTTGGTGCAGATCTGGGTTAGCAGGTTTTCGATTTGCTTCTGCGCAAGGCCGTAGTCAGCCGGCGAAAGGGCCACGCGAGTGCCCGCCACATTTTGCCAACTAGCCTTGGATAGTCCAGATAGACTGTCAATAACAAATACAATCCCAGTACCCCAAGAAGAGATATTCCCAAAATTTGATCCCATTCGAGCATCTTTGAACTCCATCATGGATTGGAGGACTTTGTCGAGGGGCGCGTCCTTGCCGCGGTCAGCGTCGTAGACGTTGGTTAGGGCTTGGTAGGTTTTGCTACCGATGTCGGCCACTTGCTTACGGAGGTCAGCCAGCCCTTCACGGGTAGGCGGAATGTAGACCCACGATAGCTTATCCGCCGGTACATCACCCAGTACATCGAAACTGTTTTCGGTGAAGATGCAAAGCGGATGTAAACCCGCGTTGATAAGAGTGCGGAGAACATGGGTCTTTCCTGTGCCGGGGGCACCCATTAGGAGGGTCTTGGTGCCGGGAAGGGGGGACTTACTCATAGTCTTCATCCGTGCCGAATCCGGCAGACTTGAGGGCGGAGGCGTGGTCGCCGTCGGCAGAATCGTCGGGCTCGCCACTCTCCCCAAGGTAGTCGGCGGCAATACCGATGGCCTCAGTCACATCGTCGTAGCTGTAGCCGTCCATCTCACGGGCGAAGTCGACAAGTACCTTCACTGCTTCTTTGAAATTCACAGTTGGATCTCCATTCTGGTCAGCGGATCCCACTTCCGGCGGGCGAAGTAGGCGTCCATCCATTCGTCAGGGTTGGGGCGCTTGCAAATCGTGAGGTACTCGCACCCGCCGTACTCGCCGCAAGCCTCGCCCATGTTGAAGTCGAAGTAGCCGGTCTGCCACGCGGTAATCATGCGCTTGATGTCACGCAACGTCTGCTCCAGCCACCGGTCGACCTCCCACTCCGGCCGGTAGGTGATGTGCTGCGCGCGCTTGAATTCGGTTTTCAGAATCGCAACGCCGCGCACGAGCACCCCATCGACTGCCCACCCGTGGTTGCGGGCGGCCCAGGTATAGCCGGAGAACTGCGACCGCATTTCCCACTGGTTTGCCCACTTATTCCCGAGTGCTTTTGTGGTTTTGTCGTCCTCCACCCACAAGCCGCCGTTGAGCCTGACGATCATATCCGCCCGCCCGGTGTAGATCAGCGGGTTTCCCGTTTCGGGATGAGCGATCGGTAGGGGCTCTGCAAAACTGAACTCGATTGCGTGGCGACCGCTTGGCATTTCGGCAGGGTGGGCGGTGTCACGAGTGAAGCTCCACTCGTCGGCGAGGTAGTATTCGAAGGCTTGCGCCATACGGACGGCACTCTTCGCACTATCCGCGGGGCAGTCGAAGTCGCCGTAGGACTCGAGAAGCGCCGTGAGTCCCGCGGCCATCGCTGTGTCTTCGTCCTTACCTTCGTCGTAGAAGCTCTTCCTGGCTACCTCCAGCCCACGAGCGAACGCGGCCCCCGCGTGGAGGTGGACGCTCAGTTCCTTCGGTTTCCAATGGTCGAAATAGGTACGCTGGCAGGCCTTGGGACATGACCTGAAGGCATTTAGGATCGTATTATCGAGTGCTTCGGGGAAAGCTGGCCTCATGGAGAATCTCTCCTTTCGTTGAGGTACTGCTTGGTGGGGGTGCTACAGGGACATCAAGTCGGCCAGCTCTGCATCGCCGTCCGCTTTGGTGCTCTTCTTCGCCGTGGTTCGGATGGTCACTCGCTCGGCGCGGAGTAGAGCGAGCCCACGTTTGGTTTCCTCGTCCGAAATAGTGCCCGCGAGTGCCTTTGAAGTCAACGCGGCAATCTCGGACATTAGCTCGGCGGATGTTTCAGGCGTTGCCATGATGATTTTCCGAATGTGGGATGATTATGGTACCGTAGTATGGGCCAGTTGTCAAGCCTTGGTCCCGATTCCGCTATAACGCATATGCTTAACCCGCGGGATTGCGAGGTCAAAGGCGTCACGGACTTCGCGGTTGGTGATTTCCTCAGCGTCTTTGATTGGGTAGACTGCGAGCGGGATGGTGAGTAGGACGGCCAGTTCGCATTCACTCCGAACCCCCGTCGACTCCCGCCAGCCCTCGAGCGGGAGCAGGTATGCCTCCGAGCATTTCGCCATGAGGTCGCGGGACCAAGACATCCAGAACTCATACGGTAGGTCTGTTTTGAACTTCTCCTCCAGCTGGTGGCCAAGGAATGCTGGCGCGATGGAATGGATCCCCGACTGCGCGAGCTCGAGCATAACCCGCCCGACTTTGCGGGAGCGTTCTGCGCGGACGAGCGCATTCTGGTGCGTATACGGCGAGATGAGGTAGATCATTCGAAGATCTTGATGATAACGTAGGCGACGATTACTGCGAAGACGATTGTCCAGAACATGGTTGACTCCTGTCGAATTTCTCCTGAATCGCGGCGACGATGAACTCGCTCATCGCGCCCTTCATCAGGCGGTTTTCATACGATTGGCTGTAGAACATAAGGCGCAGCCGCCCGTACATGGATTGAGGAAGGACGATGTGGATGCGGGCCTTAGGCTCGATTGCTTTCGGTCGCGGCATTTTATCTCCGGTGGCGGGAAAGGAAGGTTACCAGAACATCCCCTGTGTGATGCGTTTCGAGCACAGGGAGGTCCGTTGGGAGGCAGTTGGGGCAGTAGTCCACCTTATGCTCACGATTGAGCCGCCCCTCCATCTTAAGACCACGGGCAGTGGAGTGGTGATAGATCCAATGCTTCCCCTCGCGGTTGGCGGCGGGATTGAGCCATTCGCGCTCCTGGTAGATGCCATCGAGAACCTCCCAAATGTGGTTGCAGTTGGTGCAGGTGCGGACATGGTACCAGACGACGTAGCGGAGGAAACGGGACTCATCGTCGACGGAGGGGCGTTTCGTTGGGAGTGTGTTCCCGGTGAAGTTGGACTTTGGCCGCGGGAGTTCTTTGAACCCCTCGGAAATGAGGTCGTCGAGTAGGTCGCTCATGCCTTTTTCCCTAGTTTGTAAAGGGGTTCGATGAAGCCATCGCTGTCTCGGAGGGCGTCTATTCTGTCGAAATACAGCTCGCCACGATCCGTGAGCCAGGCTATAAGTTCTCTATCCTTCCGAAGCGCCTCGTTCTCGGCCTGCAACTCGCGGCGGGCGAGGGCGATGAGGCGTGCGATATCCTCCTCGTCGCAAATGAAGGTGCTGAAGTTCGGAATGAATCCCGCCTCCCTCGCCAGCGCGAGGGCTTCGTCGCGGTCGGTCATTGCGGCTCCTTTGCAAGCAGGGCGTAGA
>Ga0209698_10009361_pt1 | contig 10020 bp, 7 predicted proteins | sample LitLauG_LLR_2012_FD_187203 | JGI IMG/M metagenome (GOLD analysis project Ga0209698, IMG submission 187203) | Freshwater sediment microbial communities from Pennsylvania, USA - Little Laurel Run_MetaG_LLR_2012 (SPAdes) (version 2) | ecosystem: Environmental > Aquatic > Freshwater > Creek >... | reverse complement strand
AATTAACCGGCCACCTCTACGGTGAAATTCAGGAATCCCATCTGTCGCCGCAGGCAAAGAAAGACATCCAAACTCGAGTGTTCGAGACGTTGCTACCGAATCTCTACAAAGCGGCTTCCATGGCTGCCGGCGCAAAACTCACGGCCATAGTTGACGCGCCCCTGGCCCAAGCCGGGAGCGCGTTCATGGTTGTTCCCGGCGAGCTGTTTGAAGTGACCGCCGCGCTCTCGGTACCGAGCGACGTGGATAAAAGCGCGAGCATCAGTCTTCGGCTACCCTCGGGCTGGAAATCTGAAAAAGTCAAAACCAGCAGCGCGCACAATGAATTGACCGTCCATTTCCGGGTCGAGGTTCCCCCGGACGCGCAGGTTACTCGACCGTACTGGCACCGGCATGATCCCCAGCGCGACTCCCTGAACACGATCGATCAGCCGCAGTATCAGACCCTGCCCTTTCCACCGCCTCCGGTCGAGGCTGTCGCAAATTACGGCCAAGGACAAATCGTAAAGACCGTTTGCATGGTGCGTTACAAAAACGCATCGGGCGAAATTGTGGAGCGGCCAGCGGCGGTCGCGCCTGCCTACTCCGTCGAGGTTGCGCCGGCCAGCGCCGTAATTCCGACCGACCACCGCGGCACCACGAGCGTTAAGACAACGACGCGAGATGAGGGTAACGGGTCGGAGGCGCACATCGCGTTGAAGGTACCCGACGGCTGGCGCGCCGAGCCGCCGCGGAAAGCGCTGGGAATTTCGAAAGACCAGTCGAAAGACGTGGTCTTCCAGGTCCAACCCGGCAACCTGAAGGAAGAACGCGCTCACATCTGGGCGGAACTGACCGCGGGCAAACAGACGTACAAGGAGGGATATGCCGTCGTCACCCGCGAAGACCTCGGAACCTTTTATTACTACCAGCCCGCGCTGCAGAGCGTTTCGATCGTGGATGTGAAAGTGCCAAAAGACTTGAAGATCGGCTACATCATGGGCGCGGGCGACGACATTCCGACTGTGCTTGAGCAGATCGGGATGAATGTCGCCATGATTCCGCCGGAAAAGCTGGCCACGGAAGACTTGAGCAAGTACCAGACAATCGTGCTCGGCATCCGCGCCTACGACACGCAGAAAGATGTCATTGCAAACAATAAGCGCCTGCTCGATTACGTCAAGGAAGGCGGGCGCCTCGTGGTGCAATACAACACCTTCGGATCGTTTGGTGTGCCCATCGATTTCAATTCGGGCAAATATACGCCGTATCCGGCGACGCTCAGCAGAACGCGTGTCTCTGTCGAGGAGGCGCCGGTGAAGATACTGGAACCGTCGAACGACATCTTCCACTATCCAAATGAGATTACCGAAAAAGATTTCGACGGGTGGGTGCAGGAACGCGGGCTTTATTTCATGTCGGAGTGGGACCGGCAGTTCACGTCGCTCCTCGAATCGCATGACCCGGGAGAAGGCGAGCAGAAGGGCGGCTTGCTGATCGCGCATTACGGCAACGGCACATACATTTACACGGGCTATGCATTTTTCCGCCAGTTGCCTGCGGGCGTGCCGGGAGCGGTGCGGTTGTTTGTGAATCTGGTAAGCAGCCGTTAGTCGTTGGTCGTTGGTCGTTCGTCGCTCGCTGCCGTTTATGGACGCTCTGGGAGGTCCAGACTTCAGTCTCTACCTCTGCGTCCCGAACGACTGACGACTAACGACCATCGACCAACGACTTTTCTCATGACAATTTCAAACACAGGCGCCGCAGACACCAAACCCCATCTCGTGCGCGGCCTCGGCCTCGGCTCGGCCACCGCGCTCAACATGATCGACATGATCGGCGTGGGACCGTTCATTACCATCCCACTGATTGTGACGGTGATGGGCGGTCCGCAGGCGATGCTGGGCTGGGTGCTGGGTGCGATCCTCGCCATTTGCGATGGGCTGGTCTGGGCGGAACTCGGTGCTGCCATGCCCGGGTCGGGCGGCTCGTATGTGTACCTGAAACAAATTTATGGTCCCGACAAATGGGGGCGGCTATTTTCCTTCCTGTTTATCTGGCAACTTTCGTTCAGCGCGCCCCTCTCGATTGCTTCGGGAGCGGTGGGACTCTCCCAGTATGCGGCTTTCTTCTGGCCGAGCCTCGAGCGCGTTTGGTCGACCCGCACCTGGGGCGTGCATATTCCTCTGGCTGGAACTCTCCAGATTACCTGGGTGGTGATGCCGGCCACTTTGCTGGCGATTGGCGTCTGCATGCTCACGGCGTTTTTGCTCTACCGCCGGATCACCGCGATCGCTCGCCTCAGCACACTGCTTTGGGCCGGAGTAATGGGAACCATCGGGTGGATTATCCTGGCCGGCCTCACTCACTTCAACGCGCACCGGGCATTCGATCTGCCTCCACACGCCTTTTCTTTTTCGCCGGAATTCTTTCACGGGTTGGGCGGAGCGCTTCTGATCGCGGCCTACGATATTGGCGGTTACTACAACGTCTGTTTTCTCGGCGACGAGGTCAAGGAGCCGACGAAAAATATTCCAAGGGCGTTGTTTCTATCGATTGTGGCGGTCGTGTGTCTGTATATCGTGATGAACATCAGTATTCTCGGCGTCATCCCGTGGCGCGAACTGGCGCAGTCCGGAGCATCGAACAGCAAGCTCTACGTAGTCTCGACCCTGATGGAACGAGTTTACGGACACGGAGCGGGATCGGTCATATCGGTTCTCGTGATGTGGACTGCATTCGCCTCCGTGTTTTCGCTGACGCTTGGGTATTCGCGTGTGCCGTACGCAGCGGCGCTCGATGGAAATTATTTCCGCGCTTTTGCTAAGGTGCATCCGAAACACCATATTCCTTATGTTTCTTTACTGGCGCTGGCGGGAGTTGCGGCTCTGTTCTGCTTCCTGCGGCTGGCGGATTTGATCGCCGCCTTGGTGGTGCTTCGCATCGTGCTGCAGTATCTCGTGCAGGCGGTGGGAGTCATCGTGCTGCGCATACGAAGGCCGGACATGCCGCGCCCGTTTCGGATGTGGCTTTATCCAATTCCGGCGCTGGTGGCAGCCGCCAGCTTTCTTTTTATTCTCTTCTCAAGAGCGAATTGGCAGAAGGAAATTCGTTACGCGGCAGTGGTTCTCTCTGCGGGCCTTGTGATTTATGCGATTCGAGCGTGGCGGCGCGGGGAGTGGCCGTTTGGTGGATCAGTGGTCCGTGGCTAGAACAATAGGTTTCGGGTAGGGCACGGCTTTGGCCCCTGTTTTCCGGGCGGCTTTTCGGCGCGGCTGAAGCCGCGCCCTTTCAAAGCGACTGTTACTTCATCAACGGATTTCGGACTCAGGACACTAGGACTTACGTCCCGGGCTAATATATGTCGCCCCTCTGGGGCTGGTTCGCAATGCGCGTTCGGTCCACCGGCTCACCCGAACATGAGTTTTCACGCACACGCTTCAGCGCTCGATAAATGCGCTGCTTTGGAATGCGGCTTCAGCCGCTGAGATCCAGGCCGACACGACGCGGGAAAACAGAACTCTTACTCGGCCACGCTCGCGTGCTCGCGTTTGCGGTCAAGCACGGCGAGGGCCTTCTCCAAGTCGGCAATCAGATCGTCCACATGCTCGATGCCCACGGAGAGCCGAATCATCTGCTCGGTCACGCCCATCTTCTTCCTTTGGGCGGGATCAATCATGGCGTGTGACGTCAGTACGGGAATGCAGACGAGCGACTCGACTCCGCCCAGGCTGGGAGCGAGCGTAAAAAGATTCAACGCTTCGGCCACGCGGCACGCGTCTGCGCCATTGCCCTCCACCTCGAAGCTAAGCACGCCGCCGGCGCCCGCCATTTGCTTTTTCGCGAGCGGGTAGTCGGGGTGGTCTTTAAGCATTGGATAGTGCACGCTTGCCACCTTGGGATGCCGGCTTAGAAATTCCGCGATGCGCAGGGCGCTTTGATTTTGCCGCTCGACGCGAACGGCCAGCGTCTTGATCCCGCGCAGAAGCAGGAACGCCGCATGCGGATCCATGCAGCAGCCAAGCGTGGTGCGCAGGTGATGAATCTGATCGATCAGATCGCGCGGTCCGGCTGCGACGCCGCAAATGATGTCGGCATGCCCGCCAAAGTACTTGGTCCCTGAGTGCAACACGAGATCAATGCCCCACTCCGCGGGACGGCAATTGATGGGAGTGCCAAACGTGGCATCGATCGTGGAGACGAGCTTGTGCGTGCGCGCGAGGGCGGCAATCTTTTCGAGATCGACAATTCGCACCATCGGGTTCGTGGGCGACTCGATGTGCACGATCCGCGTATTCGGACGGATGGCGCGCTCGTGCTGCCCAATGTCGTTGGTGTCGACGAAGGTCGTCTCGATGCCCATCCTGGGCAGCCATTGCGACAGGAACTTAGTGACGCCGCCATAGATGTCGCGCTGCGCGACTATGTGGTCGCCTGCCTTCACCAGCGCCAGAATCGAGGTGGTGATCGCTGCCATGCCGGAGGAAAACAGCAGGGCGGCATCCGTGCCCTCCAGTTCCGCGATTGCGTTTTCCGCGACCGTGTTCGTGGGATTACCGTAACGCGTATAGAAGCGGTCCGTGGGCGTCACCCGCAACTGCTCTTCGTTATCGGTGACTTCAAAAGTCGAAGTCTGGTAGATCGGAGTAGTCACCGGCCCGTTCTTTTTATGCAGACTTCCGCCGCCGCGAACCGCCTCGGTTTCCCGCCGGAATTTGTGCTTCTTCATTTCGACCTCCAGTCAAGACGTGGCTTGGCCTGTCTTCATCGCGGCGTTAGACGGGGCAAGCCCCGTCTCTACATGCAACTGCTAGCTCAAGCCGGCCGCCTGATTGATCGCCGGTACGGGCGACAGCCACTGCGCCGACCGGGCATGCCTCCCGCTCACGAGTTTGTCGAACTCTGCTTGCAAGGCCTTGGTGATCGGACCCGTCTTTCCAGACCCGATCATTCGACAATCAATTTCACGCAGCGCGATCACTTCGGCTGCCGTGCCGCAAACGAATATTTCGTCCGCGATATACAACTGGTCGCGCGAGATCGGTTCTTCCGCGACGGTGTAGCCGAGATCGCCAGCCAGGGTAATCATGGTGTCGCGCGTAATGCCCTCGAGAATGGCGGCTCGCGGAGGAGTGGAGATGGTTCCGTCTCTAACCACGAAAATGTTTTCGCCGGTACACTCCGACACGAATCCATCGGGTCCGAGCATGATGGCTTCGTCGAATCCAGCACGCTGCGATTCCGTCTTGGCCAGAATCGAGCTCACATAGTTTCCCGAGACCTTCGCCTTGGTCATCATGATATTGGGATGAAGGCGCGTGAAGGATGCGATGTTGGCGCGGATGCCACGCTCTTTTGCTTCTGCGCCGAGATAGGCATGCCACTCCCAGACCGCAACCACAAAGCGAGGCGTGCCGGCTTCGACCGTCAGATTCATGCCGCCGTCCAGGTAAATCATGGGGCGGATGTAGCAGGCCGAAAACTCGTTCGCCGCGATGGTGCGGTTGATCGCCGTTTTTACCTGCGCGGCGGTGACCGGCAGATCGCGAAAACCCACGATGTGCGCCGAGTCCATCAGGCGGTGGACGTGTTCCTCCATGCGAAACACGGCGGGCCCTTGCTCGGCAGCGTAGCAGCGGATTCCCTCAAACACGCTGAAGCCGAACTGCATTCCCGCGCTCAGAAAAGGCACGACGCCTTCGCTCGCCGGCTTGAGCGAATCGTCAATCCATATGTACTTGGCAGCTCCCATGATCTCCTTGAACAACGTGGCGATTTATCTAGACTACCTGCCCCGGCAAATCGCGGCAAGACACGCGCCGAACACTGGGTGCGTGCGTGTAGACTATGACTGCTGCGCCTCAGATTCTGTCTGTGCAGCGCCGGATATGAAAAAACTGAATCCACGACATCATTCCTCGCGACGGGGCACGCAAACAAAATCGCGGGCGGCATCAACGAAGAATCCGGCCAGCGCATCTGCTGGCAAGACCGCCCTCCAGGGCACGATCGCAAAAGGCAAGCCGGCGAAGGCGGAGTTGCGCCACGTTGCGTGGAGTTCGATCGCCGTCGAGAGCCTGAACCCTCTTCTGGGCCTCCAGTACGTGGTCGGACAAAACATCATGCTCGCGCGCGTGCTGCTGAAGAAAGGATGCATCGTCCCCGAGCACAGCCATCCCAACGAGCAGATCACGTTCATTCTCGAAGGAGCGCTCAAGTTCTGGATCGACGGCAAGGAAATCGTCGTCAATTCCGGCGAGGTGCTCACGATTCCGCCAAACATGCCACACGAGGCGGAGGCGCTGGAAGACACCGTGGATATGGATGTATTTAATCCCCCGCGTGCCGACTGGATGAACAAAACCAACAGCTATTTGCGCTGAGAGCAGGCATAGACCTTCCGCGGAGCGGCGGCCTGTCGCGTCTCCTGTAGCTGCCGCGTCCAAAGAGACGGGGCAAGCCCCGTCTCTACGCGAACTGGGAGTGTAGCGCCGGCACCTTGCCGGCGGTTCCGAGAGTCTGCCCCAGAGAAACTCTGATTAAGTGGCGGCCAAAAGCATAAACCACAGGGTGCCCTTCGACTTCGCTCAGGGCAGGCTACGGGGTGCACGGAGGCACGTCTATCGAAGGAAGTGTTGGAAATTATCGGGCTTTTCGCGGGCGGGGGCGCCCGCGCCACACTTAATCAGAGTTCCCCTCGCTTGTCGAAGGGGCGCATCGCCTCGGTGCGGCGGGAGGTAGACTCCAGCCAGAAGATCACCAACAATCTCCGCGACCTCTGCGGTTAAGCCTTATCATGGGTGGAGTCGAGCCAACGACGATTACACGTGAAAACAGATCAGTCCACCACCACCTCTCAACTCCGTTGCATCGGCTGCGGCGCAACTCCCCATTCCGCCACCCAGGACTTCCGCTGTATCCAGTGCGGAGATCTATTCGAGTTTATCTTTCCCGGATTGGCCTACGACGCCCGCCTGATCACCTCTCTCTGGGCGAACCGGCGCACTTCGCCCAACCCGATTGACCAGAGTGGTGTATGGCGTTTTCGTGAGCTCCTGCCGCACATTTCTGAAGAGCACGTCATCACCCTGCGCGAAGGCAACACGCCGCTCTATCACCTTCGCCGGTGTGCCCGCGCGACCGGAGTCGACAATCTCTACGCCAAGCATCAGGGCATGAACCCGACCGCTTCGTTCAAGGACACCGGCATGACGGTTGCAGCCTCGGCCGCGCACCAGGGCGGATTTCATTGGGTCGCGTGCGCCTCCACCGGCAACACTTCAGCGTCGATGGCCGCCTACGCCGGGCGCGGCGATATGCGCAGTCTGGTCCTGATTCCGGAAGGGAAAATCTCCTGGGGCAAGCTTTCGCAATCGCTCGACTACGGCGCCCTCACCTGCCAACTGCGCACCGACTTTGATGGGTGCGTTCGCATCCTCAATGAGCTTATCCGCCAGAAGCCTGTTTACCTGCTCAATTCCATCAACCCGTATCGCATCGAGGGCCAGAAAACAGCGGCTATCGAACTGCTCGAACAACTGGACTGGATCGCCCCCGAGCACATCATCGTGCCGGGAGGCAATCTGGGAAACAGTTCGGCCATAGGCAAAGCTCTGCTTGAGATGCATGACCTGAAACTGATCACACGCCTGCCCAAGCTTTCAATCATTCAAGCGCAGGGCGCGAATCCGTTTTACAGAAGTGTCCGGGAATTCGGTGGTACGAAACTCGAACCGATGACTGCCGACACGCTAGCCAGCGCGATTCGAATTGGCAATCCCGCGTCGTGGAAGAAAGCGCTGCGCGTGCAGCGCGCGACGGGTGGCGAGGTCGAGCAGGTCAGCGAAATCGAAATCGCGGAAGCCAAGGCCGAGATCGGCGCAGATGGCATCGGTTGCGAACCCGCCTCCGCCGTCACGCTTGCCGGACTGAAGAAACTGCTGGCACGCGGATTCGTCAAGCCCGGCGAAATGGTCATCCTGATCCTGACCGGCCACATGCTCAAGGACCCCGATTTCACGATCAATTTCCATCGCGGCGAGCTTTTCGAGGGGACTCCGCAAGAGCGGGAAGCCGTCCAAACAAAATCCCTGCAGCGTGCCCCGATCGTGCTCGACGCCGATCTCGGCGCAGTCATCCAAGTCCTCGAGGCGGCCGAGAGAAATTCGTAGCACTCGGCCGCGCATTCGTGTATAAAACACAATTTCAATGTTCTTATCGCTTGGAATCGGCTCGACTTCCCCCAGGCCGTATCAAGGTCGTATAAAGCATCTGATTTCTGTGACTTAGGGGCTGCCGTGAACCGTTGATCTCGCCCTGCACTCGTTGAGGCAAACGCGGCCAGGCGGGCAGGAATGCCCGGCCAACACTCTAAACTATGCCATCGCGTCCTCCATCCGCGGACCGCTCGCTGCGCCTGGCGCTGCCGGCGACCTCCGCCAACCTGGGCCCAGCGTTCGACGCTGCCGCCCTCGCGCTCGACTTCTACCTCCGACTGCGGGCCGAGCGTGCCCCCGACTTCTTCGTGACCGCCGAGGGTCGGGACGCGCACATCTGCGGCCGGATGGAGAACCACCTCATCGTAACCACCTACTGCGAGGTGCTCGAATCGGAGAACCGCAAAATTGCGCCATTGCGCATTCACATCGAAAACGAGATTCCCATCGGCAAGGGATGCGGGTCATCGGCCGCGGCTAGGCTGGCAGGAATTGCGCTCGCCGTTCACTTCGGGCATCTGCGCTGGAAAGATGATCGCATCGTCGGAGAAGCCTCGATGCGCGAGCACCATCCCGACAACGCGTCCGCCTGCTGGATGGGCGCGCTCACCGTGGCCCGCATGGCCAACCAGGTTCAGGCGCAAGTGGTAGAGGTAAAGCCGAAAGGGAAGTGGCCGCTCTTGCTCGCCGTGCCCGACGCCCCGCTCCTCACCGAGCAGGCTCGCCGGGTGCTGCCTTTTCAGTATTCGCGCGCCGACGCCGTCACCAATATTCAGAACTCGATGCTGTTGCTCTCCGCGTTCGCGAACGATCGTCCAGATCTGTTGCCGTCCGCTCTCGAAGACCGCATTCACCAGCCTTATCGCGCGCCCCTCTGCCCGCTGCTGCCTGCGCTCAAGGAACTGACGGGAGAGTCCGGCATCTTTGGCGCCGCCCTCAGCGGAGCCGGTCCTTCCGTCCTTGTCTTCCTGGACCCCAAGGTCCCCGTGAAAAGAGTGAAACAGAGGATTGCGGCCCACCTGGTGAAGCGTCGACTTCCCGCCGAACTCCTGCTTACCCAGATCGCTACGCACGGCGGACGCGATGGCGCGGACTGGCGCAAGCACCACGGCAGCGCAAAAAAGTAGGGCCGGCCAGGCCGACCCCATTCCATGCTCGACCGGGCGCTTGAAGCTTCAATTTCGGCTCGCCGGGGGAATAATTCCGTTCATCCGCAAATAGACCGCCATCTGCCCGTAGTGATCGAACCCGTGCCATGCGAAAACGGTGGCCATCCCCAGCCGCGTGGTTTTGCCGTTGCCAAATGGACTGGCGATCTGTCCGGTAGCGCTGTCAGGCGTGATCGCAGCTACCGCTTTATGGGCGTACGCGAAGGAATCTTTGGCGAACTTCACGATGTCTGCCTTGGACTTGATGCTCTCCGGGCCGCTTTCGCCGCCCAACTCAACCGGCGGTCTTTCGCCGAGGATGGCCGCGCCAATCATGTAGTTGACCGCGGCGACGTGCTTCACCTGCTGGCCAAACGTCCGCGCACCCTTGAACTCGCCATTCGTGGGTGCGAAGCCATACTTGTCCTCGGGCATCGCCTCGGCTGCAGAAACAAATTCGCTCTCGATGGTTTTGACTCCACCATCAAGAATTTGAGCGATGGTCTTTGGCTCATCTTTGGCTTGCGCAAAACCGAAACTGCAAAAAGCTAACACCAGGACAAAGAAAACAGCGTTCTTCATTCATTTCCTCCAGTGAGATTCGGCTACCAAGTGTAATGGCGCAACTGCATTGTCGCTAGTGCAGTGTCCCGGAAATAAGCGGCATATTGAAAGGG
>Ga0209698_10009359_pt1 | contig 10020 bp, 9 predicted proteins | sample LitLauG_LLR_2012_FD_187203 | JGI IMG/M metagenome (GOLD analysis project Ga0209698, IMG submission 187203) | Freshwater sediment microbial communities from Pennsylvania, USA - Little Laurel Run_MetaG_LLR_2012 (SPAdes) (version 2) | ecosystem: Environmental > Aquatic > Freshwater > Creek >... | reverse complement strand
ACGGACGAGATGGGACGGGATGCGTGGGATTACGTTCACATCACGACGTGGAATTTTCTGCCATTCCTGTTGCATCGGGTAGGAGCGGCGCCGAAGTGGGTCGTGGAGGCGGTGTTCGCAGTCTGGGTAACGGCAGTCGCGGTGCTGGGGGGGACGCTGCTGCGACTGCGGAGGATACTGCATATGGTAGAATAGAAGAATGTAATGGTAGAAGGGTAGAACATGAGCCTGAACATTAAGAATGAAGAGGCGCACCGCATGGCCAAAGAACTCGCGCGCACGACCGGGGAGAGCATGACGGTGGCGGTGAGTGAGGCGATTCGAGAGCGGCTGGAGCGGGTGCGGGGAAAGTCGAAGAAGGACCTAGCGGAGCGTCTACTCGAGATCGGAAGGGATTGTGCAAAGCATCTTCGAGAGCCGTTCAAGTCCATGGATCACGGCGAATTTCTGTATGACGAGAAAGGGCTGCCGAAATGATTCTGGACTCATCAGCAGTGGTTGCGGTATTGCGTGCCGAGTCGGATGCAGCGGAATTTGCGAATGCGATTCAGGCCGCTAATACACGGCGGATGTCAGCGGTTAATTATGTCGAAGCCGCGGTAGTGATTGACGCCTGCAAAGATGCAATCGCTAGCCGCCGGTTCGACGATTTTTTTCGCGCGTCCCGAATTATCGTGGAACCGGTAACTACGCGTCAGGCCGAGATCGCGCGGCAGGCCTACCGCGATTTCGGCAAGGGACGCCAGAAAGCCGGGCTTAATTTCGGGGACTGCTTTGCGTACGCGCTGGCCAAAGAGACCGACGAACCTCTGCTGTTCAAAGGTGGCGACTTCCGACACACGGATGTGGAAGTGGCGGAACGGTAGCTTGCGGGCGGCGCAGAGAACTCCCAACCAATTCCACGTGTCCTCAGCTTGCACTGTCCTCAGCTTGCCTTTACTAAATCTCGAACCACGTCCAAAATAGAAAGTTCGGTCCGCCTTCGACAAAGTCGTTGTGCGGGTTGCAGTCAGCAGGAACAAGAGGAGCACTCATGGCAGTAGCGACCGGCGAACTTATTCGAGCGATGAATTACGTGGATGACATCAATGCAACCCTGCGCCGCATTTGTATTTACATTCCCAGCATGAATGCGGACGAGCGCAAGCGGCTGGCGGAGCAGTTGAAAGTGGCCGGCGCTGCGGTCAATGCTGCCATTGCGGACCTGGAAAAGGCGGAGAAGTAGGTGCCGGAGGTCAAGACCATTGCCGTCATCGGCGCCGGCATTATGGGACGCGGCATCGCCCACGCGGCCGCGCTTGGCGGATATCGGACCATTCTGGAAGACCTTTTGCCCAACGCTCTGCGCAAAGCGGAGAGCGAGATCCGCGCTAACCTCGACAAGGCCGTCGAACTGGGGAAAGTGAGCGCTCCCGAAGCGGACGCCGCGTTTAGCCGCCTGGAATATGCCGGCTCGGTGGAGGAGGCGGCGCGCGAGGCCGACCTTGTCATCGAGGCGGTTCCGGAAGAGATGGAGTCGAAGATCGAGATCTTTACTCTTCTCGACAAGATCTGCCGCCCGACAACCATCGTGGCTTCGAACACGTCGTCGCTGAGTGTGACCGAGATTGCCAGCGTGACCTATCGCGCGAAAAAGTGTGTCGGCATGCATTTCTTCAATCCCGTGCACAAGATGAAGTTGCTCGAGATCGTGCGCGCCCTCGAGACCGACGACGACACGCTGGCGACCGCTGTCGAAGTGGGCCAGCGCATGGGCAAGGAAGTGGTGGTGATCAAAGAATCTCCGGGCTTCATCACCAGCCGCATCAATGCGATGATCGGCAACGAGGCGTTTTACATGCTGCAAGAGGGGATCGCCTCAGCCGCGGACATTGATAAGGCGCTCAAACTTGGGCTGAATCATCCGATGGGGCCGTTTGAGTTGGTCGATCTGGTCGGGCTGGATACGCGGCTGCACATTCTTGAATACTTGCACAGGTCGCTCGGCGATAAGTACCGGCCCGCGCCGCTGCTGGTGCAGTACGTCAAAGCGGGGCGGCTGGGGCGGAAGTCGGGGCGAGGAGTGTACGAATATCCCGAAGCGCCCGCCCCTGCGAAGTAGATGTGGATCTTGGTGTTGTTTTAGAGCTCCTGCAGAAATTAGTGAAGTCAGCGGCTCAGCTGCTTTGCGCCAAAGCTGAGACCCGCGAGAGTTCTTACCTTTTCTTCATCCACTCCTTTGCTTGCCACCAGCACATGAAAGCTCTCGCCCATGCCGGCGGGCGTGACGAGATGCTTCAGTTGGAGGGCGACTTTGGCGCGCTCCTGGGGCAGGCGGCAGTCCTCGAAGGCATCGGCAAACTGGGTGGCTTCGCCGATACCCATCAGGAATTGGGATTGAGTCACGAGCTTGCAGGCGTGCATGCCGCCTTGTTCCGCAGCTGCGGCGAGGGCGGTGAAGTTGACGTGGGCGGTGATGTCCTGCTCGCCGGGGGCTTCGTAGGGGTTCGCGCTAACCGAGTGCTGACGGATCGCCTTCAGCGTTCCACGATGGCGGCCGGCGAGCTGTTCTTCGCGGGTGTAGCCGTAGTCGATGGCGACGGCAAATCCGCAATCGAGGCCAGCCGCGATGCTCATGTAGCGCTGCGCTTGCAGCGCTACTTCGACGCGTTCGCCCGGCTCCGGATGAATGGAGTAACGGTCGAGGAATTCGAGTTCGTCGGGGGATGCCGGTGCCCAGGTTTCGACGAAGCTGCCATGGCGAGTGCCGATGCGCAACGAACCTTGCGAGCTTAAGACTTCGACGGGGAGGGCGTCGAAGAACTCATTGGTGAACACAATGCTATTGGAAAAAAAAGTGGACTCTTGCGACATAAACGAGGCCTTGTGCGATTCGAAATACCGGCTGAGATTCTTTTCGATGCGCTCCTGCAGCGCGGGGGACCCTTCGGCGAGCCTGTAATGCAGGGCGTCGAAGAAGTCGGGAAACTTCTTTGCGGACCAGTCAAGCAGGTCGCGGGCGAACAGCGCGCGGCCGGGGCCGAATTCCAGCAGGATGAAGGGTGTCGGCGAGCCGAGGACGCGCCACATCTCTTCGAACTGGCGGGCCATGAGGCGGCCAAAGACGGCGTGGACGTCGCTTGAGGTGTAGAAGTCTCCGGCCTTGCCGAACTGGTCGGCGTTCCGCGAGTAGTAGCCGAACTCGGGGTCGTAAAGGCACATCTCCATGTAGCGGGAAAACGGAATCGGGCCACGGGTTCGGATCTCCTGCTCGATTCTTTCGCGGAGCGCTTTCACAATCCCTTCCGGTGGCGATCGGCGCGGTCCTGCGGGGTGCGGATGAACATCTCCACGAAGTAATCATGGAGCGCGTCGTAAAGCTGGCGCTGAAAGCTCCACTCGAATTGCGGGTCGTCGAGATCGCGAGGATGGAGGTCGAAGTAGTAGGTGTGTACCGGAACGGTTTCGTCTTTGAACTTGATGATGACCTCGACGCCTTCGCCTTTGGCGCGCGCGGAGAAGTTCAGCAGAGGATGCTCGTAGAGGCGGAGCTGGGCTAACACACGTTCCAAACGGATTTCGGCTGTCTGCGGCACCGAAGGATTGTAGAACATCGGGCCGGGCGCTGACGTTGCCCAACTGAGGCGGGCCACTTCTTTCGAAATCCTTGTGGACGTACAGGAATCCTGTACGAGTCCTGCGAGGTGAATGTGACCGAAACGACGTATACCAGCTTGCGCCAGTGCCTGGCATCTGTACTCGATCGCGTGGCCAACGATCACGAGATAGTGATCGTACGGCGAAAAGGCGACAAGCGCGTCGCGATGGTGCCCGCCGATGAACTAGCCGCCCTTATGGAAACTGCTCACCTTCTCCGATCACCGAGGAACGCCCAACGCTTGCTTGCGGCACTGCGGCGTGCAGTGAAGGGAAAGCGCCGGCCCGAACCGCTGGAGAAGTTCCGCCGGGAGATGGGACTTGCCTCGCAACGTTGAGAGGGAGGCCGTTTTCCATCGGGAGTTTCGGGAAGACATTCGGCATTGGGTTGGAACGGATCGAAAGGTCGCGCTGCGCGCGTTTGAGCTATTTGAGGGCATCCTGCGTGATCCTTTCACCGGGATAGGAAAACCTGAACCACTGAAATATTTGCTGGCTGAATGATGGTCGCGGCGGCTTACGCAAGAGCATCGAATCGTGTATCGCGGGAGCGGCAGCAGAATCGACTTTCTGCAGGCCCGCTACCACTACTAGCCATTACTCGTACCGCAGCGCTTCAATCGGATTCAACCGCGCGGCTTTGATGGCGGGCAGCATGCCGCTGACGATGCCGACGAAGGTGAGAATCACGGTCGACCAGATCAGTGTCGCCGAGTCGATGAAGAGGTGAATGTCCCCTTCGCTGGCGTTCTCCTCGAATGCGCTCCACAACGGCAGCGATCCCACCGACCAGGAAACCAGGTAAGCAAGAACCACCCCCATCAGGCCGCCCAGAGCCGTGATCACCAATGCTTCAGCCAGAAACTGGAACAGAATGTGCCAGCGGTGCGCGCCCAGGGCTTTCTCCACGCCGATCTCGCGCGTGCGTTGCGTGACCGAGACCAGCATGATGTTCATCAATCCCACCCCACCGATACCTAACGTCAGCAGGCCGATGAAGCCGAGAAGAATCTTGATGCCAGTCGAGATCACCTGCAAATCCAGCAGATCCGCGAACACATCGAATACAAAGATCGCGCGCTGATCTTTGGGATCGAAGCCGTGGTGGAAGCCCATCGACTCGCGCACAGCCTTCACGACTTTGGCGTGATCCCCTTCGTACTCCATGACCACGGACGTGAGGTAGTACGTGTTGGTCAGGTCGCTCATGGCGCTGAAGGGAACATAAACGTGTTCGTTGATGTTGTCGTCGCCGTTCTGCACCTGGTGCTTCAGAATTCCGATGATCTGGTAGGAGATGCCGTCCAGCCGGATTTTCTCTCCGATGGCGTTCTGCCCGGAGAAAAGCTTCTTCTTGGCATCGTTGCCAATGACCGCGACGCGAGTGTGGGTGAAATCGTCGGCCTCGCTGAAGAAACTGCCTTCGACGACCTCCATCTTGCGCATGCGTCCATAGGACGCGTACACGCCGCTGACGCCGTAGTTCGCAGTGCGTGTGCCGTAAGCGACTGCGCAGTTCTTGAAAGACTCGGGGGAAAGGCGCTTCAGAAGTGGAACTTCCGCGCGGATGTAATCGAGATCGTTGACGGTGAGGCGGACTTGCGTTCCGGCCTTGGTGCCGCCCGCCTGCAATTCGGTGCGACCGGGAAAAATGAACACCAGGTTGGTGCCGAAGGAACGGAACGCTGCCCACAAGCCGCGCTCGAATCCGGTGCCATACGCGAGGAGAAGAACGACGGTCGCGATGCCCCAGGCCATGCCGAGCATGGTGAGCATGCTGCGCCGGCGGTTGTGGCGCAGGGCGTTGTAGGCTTGGCTGGCGAGATCGACGATCATGACAAATAGCTCCTAGCTCTCAGCTCTTAGCTTTTAGCGCTTGCCTTCCAGGTTCTTTGCGGCAAAACATGTCTGCTCTTCGGCCTCGCTTTGCGTTGGCGGGACGGACGAATGCGTCCGTCCTATGTGGCTCGTGATCACTCCTGGCGCAGTGCTTCCACTGGCGGTAACAGCGCTGCCTTTCTTGCTGGATATAGGCCTGCGGTGATGCCTGCAATCGCAAGCGATCCTATTGCCGCCAATGCGGAAGCGGGGATAATTCGCGGCGTGTCGAATCCTTCCGGAGAGGGCAACATTGCCAACATGGTGACAAAGCCCAGGGCGATGGCCAAACCGATGCCGCCGCTGAAGGCAGTTAGAAATGCGCCCTCGATAAAGAACTGCGTCAGGATGGCACGATAGGTTGCGCCCAGAGCTTTTCGCAGCCCGATCTCCTTCGTACGTTCCGTGACGGACACAAGCATGATGTTGATGATGCCGATCGCCCCCAAGCCGAGCGTGACCACGCCGACGACTCCGAGGAACCAATCCATCGCGTCGAAGATTCTTCCGACGCGCTTCATGTTTTCGATGGTGTCCCAGTCTTCGAAGGCGTCCTCTAACTTAGGATCGAAGCCGTGGCGGCGGGCGATGATGCGGTGGATCTCCTGCTTCGCTTCGACGTGAAGGTCCTTATTTGTCGGCCGATAGTTGAGGAACGAAATCGCGTCTTCCGAATTCGCCTTGGTCAGCGGGAACAGATTGCGCATGGTTTCAATGGGAACGAAGATGCGGGCGTTCGTTCCGTTATTGCCGTCACGGCCGACCTTGGCGACAATACCCACGACGTCGAAACTGATTCCGTTGAGCAAAATGGTTGAGCCGACCGCGGGACGCCCCGGGAACATGTTTTTCAGCAGTTCCCATCCGACTACGGCGACGCGGCGCCGCTCGGAGTTGTCTTCATTGTTGAACCAGCGTCCGGGCTCGACCGGCACGTTGCGGATCTGGTTGTAATCGGGAGCGACGCCGAAGACCTGCCCGTTGGTGGAGCCGTAATCACTGACCGCGCGGATGTCTTCGCGGTTCAGAACCGGGGAAAGTGCGCCGACCAATTGTGCTTCGTTGCGGACGGCGAGGTAGTCCTTATAAGTGAAGTAGTAAAGCTGACCGGACTGCGTGCTGCCCTCCACCGCTGGGATGCGGCCGGGAAACATAAACATAATGTTTTGTCCTAGCGTGGCGAGCTGTTTTTCCTGGCCGCTGCGGAAGCCTTCTCCCAGACCCACGAGCAAGAGCAACGATCCCACGCCCCAAGCGATGCCGAACATGGTGAGGAATGAGCGCAGCTTGTGCGCCCAGAGCGTGGACAGCGACTGCCTGACAATGTCGAGGAGCATTCGCATAGGGGATTCGTAAAATCATGCCCCCACGCCTCCGGGGAGGAGCGTGGGGGCACCCGGGTAACGTTCAGGCGAGGGGTCTCAATCCCGCCTAACCATCTGATCAGAAATACGCAGAGGGCTTAAGGAAAGTTCCCACTGGTATGTAGTTACTTAGACCCGGTTGGAGGAAAAAAGGTTAGCCGACAGGCTCGGCCGCTCGTGAGTATGCGTGGAGTTTTCCGAATTGTCGCCAATGAGTAACCTGAGGGGGATTACGGCAAGAAAGGATGCGGGTGTGTCTGGGCTTGATGTTCTCAGGTCGGAAGCAGTTCCAAATGTTGAGCCTTTTTCCCGCGAAACCCGGCGAGCTTCTGTGGTGAAAATTTCCACTCAGAATCACGCAGCGCGCAGGCACAAGGTCCTGCGCTCGCAGAGAAACATTGAGGTCTTTCGTTCTCTGGAAGATGCGGAACGATGGATCGGCAGCTCATCGGCGAGATTGCTCTTATTCCTTCGACTTGGGGCGTTCGTAGGGTTTTTGCAAATACTTGCGAGCCTCTTCGAGGGCATTAAAGGTGTTGTCGTTGGTCTGCGTAGCCTGGCGATATTCGTTGATGGCGCGCTCGCGCTGCCCGGTAATGTCAAAAATCTTACCTAACTGGATACGGCTCCAGACTTCGGTCCAGCGGGGCTCCCCGTCGCCATTGATCGACGAGCGATAGGCGTTGGCAGAGGCCTGATAGTTCCGCTGGAAGAAGAAGACTTCGGCGATGCGGTAGTGGGCCAGCGAACTGTTCTTGTTCAGATCGAGCGCTTTGTTGAACTCGGTCAGCGCGGCGGAGAGATCCCCCTGCTGCTGCAGAGCTTGTCCGCGCAGAATCGCGGCACGCAGCTTCACGTCGCTGGAGTTGGTCAAGACGTGGTGGTCGGGATCGACGGAAATGCGACGCGGACGGCCGAAGGTCTCAATCGAGAACGGCGAATTGGTGCCCACAACTTCGATTCGCTTGTTCTCGGTTTTACCGTCGGTATCGATGCGCAGGTCCACCGGCATCCGGAACAGGTCGAGATCCTGGGAAATCTCGCCGGTGACGCGGAAGCCGGGAGTCTTGTCATCCTTGGGATCCTTCTCCTGCTGCTTCTGTTGCGCGGTCGCGCCACCCAGGCGGTAGGTGGTGTACTTCACTTTGAATTCAGGAGCGCCGGTGGAATCGAGCCACTGGGAGAAGAACCAGGTCAGTTGGTCGCCGTAATTCTTCTCGGCGATGGTCTTGAAGTCATCCATGCTGGCCGATTTTCCCGCGTAAGTGGAGGCGAACTCGCGCATGGTCTTGTTATATTTGTCTTCGCCCAGGACCCAGCGCAGCATGTGCAGGATCATCGCGCCTTTATCGGTGGCCAGCGACTGGAATTCCGTGGAATAGAGGTCGAGCTTGCTGGCACTCGAAAGCGGCACAGTGTCATAAGCGAGCGCGCCGACGGACATATCCTTGACTGCTTCCTCGAGCCCGGCTTGACCCGCGGCGTTTTCGACGTACATCCCCTCGGAATAACGCGAAAATCCGTCACTCAGCCACCAGTCGTCCTTCGAATCAGGGCTGACGGAAACGCCCCACCACTGGTGGGCAAGAGCGTCGGCCATCAGGCGATAATTCGTCTTCTCTGTGATCGACGGGCCGGCAAGACCGGCGATCTCAGGCGCCCACGCATAGGGGACGGTGTCCCCCGGCAACTCCACAAGGTTCACCTTCTGCGAGAGCGGCAGACCGTACAGCGTGATGAAGTACGTGAATTCCTGAACCGCGGTTGTCGTGTACGCGGGAGCCAGGCTTTGGTGCGTGGGCTTGAAAAAAACGTGGAGGTCGAGTCCGGCCTCGTCGCTTTTGTACTCCTGAAATACTCCGGCGATGATGGTTCCGGGAAAACTCGGCTTCGTCGAAGTAAAGGTGTACGTCTTGGTGGGCAGAATGCTTCCCTCTGGCTTGTTGGAGGCGGGAGTATTTCCCGAGGCCGTCATGGTGCCGCTGCCCACCACGAGCATATGAGCGGGAAGGGTAATGCTGATTGTGGAAGTGAAGCGGTTCAGGCCGAATCCGGCGACAGGGAACCAGCGTCCGGCATAAAGCAGATAGCTAGTGTCGTCGCCCACATAAGCAAGTTTCAGGCCTGGAACCGGACTGTTGTCGCCGGTTTCAAGTTGACCTTCGTAATCGAAGGTCAAGGACGTCGAGGCATCCTTCGATAGCCCGGCTGGTAACTGAACGCGAACCGTAGAGTCTTGCGTGACGCGCTCGGCGGAGAGGGGCTGATTTTTCTCGTCAACTACCTTGGTGACGCGCAGGTCGTTATTCAACTCGAAGACAGCAACGTTGAGGTCCTGCAGCGCTGTGAATTTCACCTTCGCGCGGGCTTTGACCTGGTGAAGGTGAGGAGTCAGTTCCGCCTGGATCTGGTAATCGTCGACGCGCAGACGCGTCTTTTCCGCGGCTTGCGAAGGGGTGGCGTGCAAGACAGCCAGGCACAACGCAAGGGAAGTCGTAAGGACGCTCAAACGGCGCCGCAGGTGAATCTGCATTCAGGAGAGTCTCCAGAGAATGATAACCCATTCTCTATGATGAAGATTCTGACGCAAAAGATGCTGGGAGCACAAGGACAGCTTCCCAAGCTTATAGCTCCTAGTTCTTAGCTTTAAGCTTGAACCGGTCGAGGCTGACGATGATTTTTGCAGCGCGATCGGCCGGATGCGCCGCGGTTCCGTTACCGGCCGGCGCGCGGAGTTTGGCTTTCACACCTGCCAGTCCGGCCAGCATGCGCTCGCGCTTCAGCCCATCCGGAAGGATTTCGTTGATGCGGGCAACGACGTTGGCTGGCGTGAAGTCCTGCTGAACGAGTTCGGGAACGATCTCCTCGCCAGCGATCAGGTTCACCATGGCAAATCTCGGTACCTTTACGCGGGGCTTGCCCATGAAGTAAGTCAGGGTCGAAACGCGATACACCATAACAAAGGGTGTGTTCATCATGGCGGCTTCGACGGTTGCGGTGCCGCTGGCGACGATGCCGGCCCGCGAATAGTAGAGGGCAGGGAGGGCCTCGGGAACGAGTGTGATCTCCTGACCGGCAAAGAATTCCGAAAGAAATTTGCGGTCGAGCGTGGGAGCGACGGGCAAAACGAATTCGTAGGTGC
>Ga0209698_10009358_pt1 | contig 10022 bp, 6 predicted proteins | sample LitLauG_LLR_2012_FD_187203 | JGI IMG/M metagenome (GOLD analysis project Ga0209698, IMG submission 187203) | Freshwater sediment microbial communities from Pennsylvania, USA - Little Laurel Run_MetaG_LLR_2012 (SPAdes) (version 2) | ecosystem: Environmental > Aquatic > Freshwater > Creek >... | reverse complement strand
GACAACCATGGTCACTTCGGAAGGCAAGTCGCTGACCGAGGTGAAATTGACATTGAAGAATCAGGCACAACCCTTCCTGAAAGTGTCGCTGCCGGCCGGGGCAACGATCCTCTCCGCTGAAGTCGCTGGAGAACGCGTTAAACCCGTGCAGGGTGCGGATGGCAATCGTGTGCCGCTCTTGCGACCGGGATTCCGTCCCAACGGTTCCTACACTGTTTCGTTTGTGTTCATGCATTCCGGGACCCCCTTCGCCAAAAAAGGCGGCGCCGATCTGAGTCTTCCGAGCATGGACATACCCATTAGCCTGCTGAACTGGGAAGTTTTTTTGCCGGAACGATACAAAGTGAAGGACTTCGGAGGGGACGTAATTGCTGCCAATCGGGTGCCCGAACCTCTGCGTGAGGAAGTTGGAACGCGAGGACAGTTGGAACGCGACAAAGGCGTTTACAACAGCCTCGAGCGAATCCAGTCTCCGGCCGGACAAATGGGGGGATATGTGACCGATGCCAGCGGAGCAGTCGTTCAGAATGCACAGGTCACGATCACGTCGTCCGACAATGGAATGAGCCGCAGCACGGTAACGGACGCCACTGGACACTGGACGGTTCTGGGACTACCTTCCGGAAACTACAAACTCAAAGTGGAGAGCAGAGGCTTCCGAACAAACGTCGAGAACATCAGGTACGACTCGAGTCAGCCCTCGATGTATGGCGGTGTGCTGAACGTAGGTGCTGCGGCGGAAACCGTCGAGGTGACAGCGTCAGCGCCCATCCTCAATACAGAGACTTCTATGAGTTCCCTAGCTGTCGAGGGCAGAAACTTCAGCAAAATAATGCCGCTGGCTCCGGGAGCCGTCAGCCAGAATGCTTCGGCCAACGTAATGAATCTGCAAAAGCGGGTCGCCGGCGTGCTGCCGGTGGCGATCGATGTGCCGCGGGCGGGAACTTCATTCAGTTTCGTCCGGCCCCTGGTGCTGGACGAGGAGACCAAGGTTACCTTTTCCTACAAGAGCCGGTGAAGGGTCTAATGCAGGACTGCACCTGCGATTCAAATGTACTGGCCACCAATTTGTTGCTGATGGCATAGAATGTTTGATCGCAGGTTAGCAGCAAATGAGTAAACCCGACACATGGAAGTCGTGGGAAGGGCGCGTGATCGAAGGCAAGTTTCCGCTTCGCCAGTGGCTGGGCGGATCCGATCACAGCGCAGTCTTTCTGACCGAATTCGCAGACCAGCGCGCGCAGAAAGCAGCCATCAAGTTGATCCAGGCGGATGAAGGCAATGCCGAGGCGCAACGATCGCGCCTGCGCGCGGCCGGAAAACTCTCCCATCCGCACCTGATTCGCATCTTCGAGTCCGGCCTTTGCCGGGTGGACGGCTCGCCGTTTCTCTATGTGCTGATGGAGTGCGCCGACGACGATCTGTCCCAGATTCTCCCGGAACGGCCATTAGCCCCGTCGGAAGTGTCGGATTTGCTGCCTCCCGTTCTCGACGCTCTTTCCTATCTGCACAAGAATGGATTTGTGCACGGCCGCGTTAAACCTTCGAACGTGCTCGCTGCCGGCGATCAACTGAAGCTGTCCACGGACCAGGTCGCCCCTGTCGCACAGCAGGATGGGGGGCGGAGGCGCCGGGACGTGTATGACGCTCCCGAGACCGCTGCGGGAATTATTTCGCCGGCGGGCGATATATGGTCTGTGGGCGTGACGCTGCTCGCGGCTTTGACCCAGAGTGTGACCGCCGCAGAACAGGCTTCACCAACGAATCGCGACCTGCCCGAAACCATACCGGACCCATTTCGTGGCATCGTGCGGGAATGCCTGCAGCTCGACCCGAACCGTCGATGCCCGCTGAAGGAAATTCAGACACGCATGCAGCCGGGCGCGCGCTCCGTGCCCGCACCTCCGGAGCCGGCACCAATCCCAGTTGGCTCCTCGACCCGCCGGCCCGTGTTGGCGGTGGCAGTCGCGATTATCGTCATGCTGGGTGTCGTGCTTGCTTTGTTGTATTCCCGCTCAAGCAAATCTCCAGCGCAAACGATTGCTGCGACGAAGCAGCCGGTATCCGAACCCGCGCCTGCTCCCGCGGCCGCTGCTCCTCAGCCGGCGAAACCTGCGGCAAAGACTCGAACATCCGGAGGCGAAGTTGTCCGTCAGGTTATTCCCGACGTGCCCCGGAGTGCACAGCACACCATCAGGGGCACCATCAAGGTGGTTGTACAGGTACAAGTGGATCCTTCGGGAAAAGTCACCGCAGCGAAATTGAAGTCGTCCGGCTCCAGCCGATACTTCGCGAATCAGGCCCTCAAGGCGGCACAGCAATGGGAATTCTCTGCTCCGGAGGTTGCGGGACAGCCGGCCGCCAGCAGGTGGCTGCTTCAGTTCCGATTCAAACGAACGTCGATCCAGGCCTCGCCGCAACGCGAGAAGGGCTAGTTCTTCCCTTCCTCGCGCAGCTTCCATACGATCTGCCGCACCATTCCCAGCAATACTTTCGCGTCCATAGCTTGCAGGTTGAATCGCAGCATGAGACGGCGGACTTTCTTTTCACTGACTGCATCGTTGCCCGGTTTTACGTATCCGCTGATTTTCAAGGCTTCGTATAGCCCCCGCGTGATCTTCTCGATTTCGCCGGATGCCGCCGGCTCGGCGTCTTTCGGAATTGCTTCGTCGGCAACGCTGTGCGAGAGTCCGAAAAGACAAACGGCAACGGCCTGGCCCAGATTCATGGATATATGCTGCTCATGCGTCGGAATGCCCAGCAGCCAATGGCAATGGGTGAAATCTTCGTTGGTCAATCCGATTTTCTCGGAGCCGAATAACAGCCCGACCCTGCCTGATTGCAACGCCGTACGAATTGCGCTGGCCGATTCGTCATTGAGACGGCGCAGTGGATGCTGTAACACCCGGTTGCGGACAGCGGTGGTTCCGACCACGAGTGAACAGTCCGCCACAGCCTCGGCGACAGAGTCGAACTCCTGGGCTTTCATGAGTAAGGCAGAGGCCCCCACGGCAGACCGCGCCTCGCGAAAAGCTACAGCATATGGATTGACCAGGCGAAGATGCGGGGCTCCGAAGTTGCTCATGGCCCGCGCAGCCGCGCCAATATTGAGTGGATTGCGAGGGCGCACCAGCACGACCGCCAGTTGCTCTAGTTCTGAAATTCTGTCAGGCAAGTGGTCATTCTACGACAAGGCAATTTTGGAAAGGGCATAACCAGAAGAAAAACGCCCGGATTCGGACAACGCAGTTCGTGGAGAACTCTGCTGCACGCCTCTCTCCGTACTCGTTTTTACACCGTTTTGAATATGTAAAAAGAATGTCAAAAGCCGAAGCTTTTGGGCAGAACTGTCGTCAAACCGTTGTAAGCTTCAAAAAGTCTCCGTGCTTCCGGAGAGCGCCACGCTGTCCGGAGGTTTTTCCCCGCACAGACAGGAAGGTTTTTATGGGGAATCTCGCAACACCATTCGGTATCGGTAGAACCGTGACTCCAGTTCCTACAGCCAAGCCGAACGGGCGCATTCTGGTTGTGGAGGATGATCCCGCTGTTCAAAAGGCGCTCCGCCGGCTGTTTGAAACCGAGGGCTATTCGGTGGAGATCCAATCGGATGGGAAGTCGGCAGTCGATAGCTTTCACGCCTCGCCGCCGGCCGCGGTCGTGCTGGACCTGCGTCTGCCCAAGCTTTCCGGCCGGGATGTCTGCAAGGAAATCAAAGCGATTTCGCCGACGTTGCCAATCGTCGTTCTGAGCGCGGCGAGCGACGTTTCTGACAAAGTCCTGCTGCTCGAACTGGGGGCTGATGACTATGTCACCAAGCCTTTCAGCCCTCGAGAACTGCTCGCCCGGGTGCGCGCTGCCTTGCGCCACACGACTCGCGTGCCAGAGGCGCAGGTGGTCAGTTTTGACGACATAACCGCCGACTTCAAAAAGATGGAAGTGAAGCGCGACGGGAAGGCGGTAGTGTTGACCGCTCAGGAGTTCAAGACATTTCAGTTCCTGGTGCAGAATGCCGAGCGGGTCATCAGCCGCGACGAACTGCTGAATGAGGTCTGGGGATACCAAAATTATCCTTCCACGCGAACCGTGGACAACCACATCCTGAAACTCCGCCAGAAACTGGAAAGAGATCCATCGAGCCCGGTCCATTTTCGCACGGTACACGGAATGGGGTATAAGTTCGTTCGTTGATCCCGTGAACCCCTCTTTTGAACCCGAATTTCATTCCTCCGCTGATGCACCGGGTCCCGCAGGCGGGCCCCTTTTGCCTCGCTTGCGCCTGCGCACGCGATTCCTGATATCGATGCTGGTGATCACAGCGGGGCTGACGACCACCAGCTTTCTGCTGGTACAGCGCAGCGTGCAGACGCATGTCCGCCAGAGTATTGCCATCAACCTGCGCGATTCTGTCTCGGCGTTTCAGGACTTTCGCCACGAACGCGAGACCATGTTGACCAACGATGTCGCTCTCATGGCGGCTCTGCCCATCACGCGCTCGATCATGAGTAATTCCGATCCGCTCACCATCCAGGATGCATCGCGCGACGTCTGGCAGATTGCCAGGTTCGATCTATTCGTGCTGGTGAATGAGAGCGGCAAGGTCGTTGCCCTGCACACCAACACTCCCGGATTCACCAGCGCAGCTGCGGAAAAATATTTTCAACAGTCCATGGCGGAAGACCGGGAAGAAGTCAGCCACTGGTGGCTCGGCGAGCATCACCTCTATCAGACATTCATCCAGCCTATTTACCGAGGCTCGCGCACCGAAGGAACACTGTTGGGGTTTCTGGTGGTCGGCTACGAGATCAACGACCGGCTCGCCTCCGAAGTAAGCAAGGTCGCAGGCAGTCAGGTCGCTTTTTCCTGCGGAGATGAAGTAATCGCCACCACGCTGCCATCTGCGCAGTTGCAAGGTGGAAACCTCAGGGCATTCATCACCGGCTCGCCTCAGGAAGCACCGCACGATGTGGAGATCGGCAAAGAACGCTTCCTGGCGACTTCGTTGGATTTGTCCCGCTCCCAAACCACGCCGGTTCGCCTTAGCGTCCTCGATTCTTACGATCAGGCAACCAAATTTCTGGATCAACTGAATCGCTACCTCCTGCTGCTCGGCTTGGCGGCAATTTTGGTGGGAAGCGGACTGGTCTTCTTTATCTCTCATACGTTCACCAGGCCACTGGGTGGCCTGGTCGCGGGCGTTCGGGCGCTGGAAGGCGGCGACTTTCACCATCCACTAGATCAGCGTGGAGGAGATGAGGTCGCCGAACTGACCCGCGCCTTTGACCGAATGCGCAGCAGCCTGCTGAAGAGTCAGCGGGACTTGCTGGAGTCGGAGCAATTGGCGACGATCGGCCGCATGGCGAGCTCGATCTCACATGACTTGCGTCACTCGCTGGCTGCGATCGTGGCCAACTCTGAGTTCTTGGTTGACAGCCACCTGACGCCGGTTCAGCGCGAGGAACTCTATCAGGAAGTGCGGACCGGTGTGAACCTCATGACCGATTTGATCGACTCTCTCCTCGAGTTCGCGCGCACCCGTGAATCGTTGAATCCCGCCTACGGTAATGTATTGGAAACCATACAGCGGGCGGTCCAGGCAGTCCGTCTACATCCCCGGCACCATGCGCGATCCATCGACGTGCTCTGTGGACCTCATGTTTCAGGGTGGTTTGACCAGCGCAAGCTGGAACGCGCTTTGTACAATCTGCTGCTCAACGCCTGTGAAGCAGCCCCTCCGCTCGGAGGCAAGGTGGAAGTTACGGCTGGAGAAGTCTCTGGGGCAATCACAATTGCGGTGTCTGACAACGGGCCGGGCATCGCAGAATCTATCCGAGAGAAGCTGTTTCATCCCTTCGTGAGCTATGGAAAAGAAAACGGCACTGGTTTAGGGCTGGCGGTGGTCCAGAAGATTGTCCAGGATCATGGCGGCGAAATTTTCGTAGAACGCACGGCGGAAGGCAAAACCGTTTTTCGGATGGTGCTGCGCGGCCGCGCCCAAGAAGCAATGCGGGGCACCAGCGATTTCAGCGTAGAAGTATCTCCCGATATACCCGCGCCACGGGAGAGTGCCAGCCAAAATTCGGTTTCGCATCCGGGGGTGTAAGGCGAATTCGTTTTCGGGGAAATATCCGGCTCCGGATGAATGCAGGAGGAGGACGGTGTGAAGAGCCCTATAACCTCTACGCTTCGCGGGGCCGCATTAGCGGCTACCGTTATCGTTTTGTTCCACTCGCTTGGCTCGGCCCAGCAAGAACCTGTCTCGACAGGCTCGGGCGACGCGGCAGTTCGCGAGTTGCAGAATCAAGTCCGCCAGCTGCAGACACTGGTCGAGGAGATGCGCACCGAGAGTGCGCAGTCCCGAGCTGAAATGCACCAGTTGCGCCAGGATCTGCAGGCTACACGGGCTCTTTTGGAACAGCCCGCTGCAGTCAAAGGTTCCGAGATGGCGGGACAAGCGGCGCCGGAGAGCAATACCGCCGCAGCTGGCGAACCCTCGACTCCTCTCGAGCAGCGAGTGCAGAAGCTGGAAGAAACCACTTCTTTGATCGGTTCGAAGATTGACGAACAATATCAGACCAAAGTTGAAACCGCGTCGAAGTATCGTGCCCGCCTGCACGGAATCGTCCTGATGAATGCTTTTCGCAATGTTGGCGGCTCCGACAACCTGGACTTCCCCAACTACGCGCGCCCGTTGCCCGGCTTTCTTCCGCAGGCAACCTTCGGAGCTACTTTGCGCCAATCGGAGATCGGTTTGGAAATCTTTGGCCCCAAGGTCGCTGGAGCAAGGACTTCCGCCGACGTTCAACTTGATTTTTCCGGCGGTTTTCCTGCTACCGGCAACGGGGTGAATTTTGGCATCGTTCGTCTGCAGACCGCGAATCTGCGACTCGACTGGGACCAGACTTCGGTGATCGCGGGCCAGGACTCGCTGTTCATTTCCCCGTTATCACCAACATCGTTTGCGTCTTTGGCGACACCAACCTTCGCTTTCGCCGGAAATCTCTGGGGCTGGACGCCGCAAATCCGTGTCGAGCACCGGTTCTCGCTGGGCGAACAGCAGACCGTCACGATGCAAGCGGGTATCCTCGATAACCTCGACTGGGAGTCCCCCTACAATTCTTTTTATCGCACGGCACAAGCGGGCGAGTTGTCGGGACAACCCGCTTACGCGCTTCGCACCGCTTGGTCGCGGCCCGTGCGAGAGCATCCGCTTAGTTTTGGTGTAGCCGGTTACTACGGCCGCCAGAATTGGGTATGGGCCCGTTACGTGGACGCGTGGGCCGCTATGGCGGACTGGCAGGTGCCGATCCTTCCACGTCTCACCTTATCGGGCGAGTTTTATCGCGGTCGAGGAATTGGCGGCCTCGGCGCTGCCATCGGGACATCCATCGTTTACGGAGGCGACCCAACCAGCCGATATTCGCCGATACGAGGACTCAACACTGCGGGCGGATGGACACAACTCAAGTTTCAGCTTACTCCGAGGCTCGAATTGAACGGTGTGGTTTCCGAAGATGACGCCTTTACCGGCGACATCCGCGGTTTTGCCACCGACCAGAATAACTTTGGCCCGATTCTTGGTAGAAATCGCGGAGCTCTCGGCAACGTGGTGTTCCGCCCTCGCTCAGATCTGGTTGTTTCGGCAGAACTCAGACGTCTCCGCTCTTTCCCCGTCTATAGCAGTAGCAGTTCGACCAACCAAGTTAATCTCTCGTTAGGAATACTGTTTTGAAGCTACCATCCATACATCTCGCCGCGCCGGTTAGTTCCCTGTTGCTCTTGATCAGCAGTGTGCACGGACAAGAGTCTTTGCGTGCCCACGTTGAACTCACAAAGACCGGGCACCGCCTGAAGGATTCCTCCAAGGCGGTCGTCTGGCTGACTCCGGTGGGTGCCGCAGCACAGCCGCAACAACAAACACGGATCCCTCAACTCGTTCAGAAGAACAAAAGCTTCCAGCCTTCACTCCTGGTGATACCGGCCGGCGGCAAGGTGGAATTTCCGAACCATGATCCGTTCTTCCACAATGTGTTCTCTCTGTTTGAGGGCAAGCGTTTCGACCTGGGACTGTACGAAAGCGGAACCACGCGCTTCGTTCAATTCGACAAGCCGGGAATCTCTTTCATCTTTTGCAACATTCATGCGGAGATGAGCGCCGTTGTCATAGCTTTGGCAACGCCGTACTACGCGATCTCCGATGCACATGGCGATTTGGCCATCGCCGATGTCCCGCCGGGGCGGTATCAGTTGCAGGTTTTTCATGCTGGTGTTGCACCTGATGCTCTCCGCGCGATGGCGCGAGAGATCACAATTGCTCCGGGACAGACAACCCTGGGTACCTTTGCCCTGGCTGAGTCCGACGTGGCGGGGGCGCACAAGAACAAGTATGAACACGATTACGACCGTCCCGAACCGGACAGTCCGGCGTACGCAAGGCCGTAGGGAAAGAATGTCTCAGAGTTCGAAGTCTCAAGGTACAAGAAAATGTGGAGACAGCCGCCTTCGGCTGTCCGCCGGGCGCAGCCCGGCTTCTCCTGGAAAGCTCCCGCACACTTCGAAGCACCCTCGTTACAGAGAAAAGGCGTGCCGTTTGGCACGCCCTTCTCGCCTCTATCGTTCACTTCGTTTTACGTCAACTTGTGACAACACGTTTAGTGATGGCCGGAATGTCCTCCACCACCACCGGAGTGACCGCCGCCACCACCGCTGGAATGGCCACCCCCGCCACCGCTGGGCGCATGCCCGCCGCCACCGCCGCCGCTAGGCGCGTGCCCACCGCCGCCAGAGCTAGGTGCCGGCCGGGAGCCACCACCGCTATAACTCGGCGCTCCGCGGGATCCACCGTAGCTCGGGGTGCTATAACCTCCTCGCGGATATCCGCCTCCGCCGTACGAAGGGTTACGCACGATCGGTTGACGCATATCGAGCTGCGGCCGTGATGATCCGCGACCGTAGCCATCGGAGTAGCTGCGTTGTCCGCTCGAACTGGGGGCAGTCCGATTCCAATAGCCGCCTCCGCTGTTCGTCGTTCCACCACGTGACACTTCACTGCGCGAGGGAGGAGTGAACGGACGGAATCCGCCACGATTCTCAGCGGGAGCCGCCTGGCTTGTGCCACGCTGCGGCTCAGGCCGCGAAGTACTGTTATTGCCGCCGGAGGACCGGTTGTTCTCGTTTGGCGGCGTGAAAGGCCGCAAGCCACCGCGGTTCTCTGCGGGCGCAGCCTGACTGGTCCCGCGCTGCGGTTCGGGTCGTGATGCGCTGTTGTTGCCAGAGAACGGCCGATAGGCGCCGCTCTGCGAATTCTGATTCGGCACATTCCGGGTGCCCGTGCTGCTTGCCTCCCGGTTCGCCACTCCCGCACCTGGCCTTTGTATGGTTCCAACCGCGCTGGGGCTACGGCCGGAGAATTCGCCGTTCGAGCGTCCGCCGGCTGGAATCGCTCCCACATGGCTCTGCTGCATGGTCTGCCGCAGGCTTGCGGTCTGCTGCTGGAACGACGCCGGACGCGCGATGTTGTTGTGCGCTCCGAAGAAGCGCTGCGCACCGCCGTTGCGAATCGTCGCCGACGAAGCCGGACGTCCGCTTGCCGACAGGCTTGCCCGCGACGGAACCACCGGCAGGTTGCCCGCCATCATCCGGGCTCCCCGCAACTGTTCGGGCCGGGCTGCTACCGCACTCACCCTGCCCGCTCCAAAGTGGCCTGCGTTGACCGTCGACATGGCGCGGCCAACATGCACGTTGTGCAGATTCGCCTGGTTCGAGAATCGCATTCCGTTGTGCAACGGGTGGATGCCGCCATAGTTATGGATGTTGGTCACGTGAACATTGGTGACATTCACCACGCCAAAGCGGCCGCGATATCCACCCCACCACGGGTGGTACCAGTCACAGGGTCCAAGCGGAAGCCAGCCAAATCCACCCCAGCCGCCCCATCCAACGCCGAAGCCCCAACCGCCGCCCCATCCCCAGAACGACACGTACGCCGGCGCCCAGAACGGACGATACCCGGCGTACACCGGTCC
>Ga0209698_10009357_pt1 | contig 10024 bp, 13 predicted proteins | sample LitLauG_LLR_2012_FD_187203 | JGI IMG/M metagenome (GOLD analysis project Ga0209698, IMG submission 187203) | Freshwater sediment microbial communities from Pennsylvania, USA - Little Laurel Run_MetaG_LLR_2012 (SPAdes) (version 2) | ecosystem: Environmental > Aquatic > Freshwater > Creek >... | reverse complement strand
TATACCTTCAGGTTTCATAAAGCCTGGCGCGGCTTTGCTGCCGTTAGTTCTCAAGTCTTCGATAATTTCGTCAATTTTATTCGTGTCAAACATGCCTGTATAAAGTACAGGAACGACATCGCAACAAGCCGGGCGGGACTCTCCCCATCTATGAGTATTGAACAAAGAGAATCTCTTACTCTTTTGATTGTACTTTCTTTGTATTCCTAAGCCCCACCATTCTCCATAGTGTCTGCCCGGCCCTAGGGCCAACAACTCTTCTTTATGCTCGTGCGCCCAGCGGGCAAAGCCAAAATTATCGTCCTCAGGAGTAATCCACCTAGTCCTAGAACCTACTAGAAACTCTCCATCCTCACCAATAAAGATACAGGCGTTTGTACCATCAATTTTCTCAGTAATTACTACTTCTCTAGAGAGCCTAGATATCTTTTGAAACCCTTCAAATTCAGTCATAAACCCTCCTTGTCTATTCCTTTATCAGGATAGCATGTAGGAGGGTTTAATCACAAGCCCTGGGCCGGAGGTTTAATCTAACTTGCCTTACGTTGAGAAGGAGTGTATAAAGCATCAACGACGTTCATTCCTTTCTTAAGACGGTAGAAAAATGCTTTCCTGCCTACCAAACTTTCGCCCTTAACATCATCCCAAGTGTAGTAATTTAGACCTACCCTAAATCTTACAGTATTAGTTCGATTATTAGCTTGATCTTTCCAAGTAGCCCACCGACAGTTTTCTGGGCAATAAGACCCGTTCACGTCTATCCGATCAATAGTCAGTTCGTCAGAATAACCACTGGATATTGCCCAATTATGGAAGTTTTTTGCTCCCCCCAGGACCCAACCAATCGTCTGATATAAAAATTCCGCGCCCACCATAGCGCGAATAATTCTTACACTTGGGATCATAGCACCTGTCTAGCATATTGTCGTAAATTCCACGAATGCGGTATTTACCCGTTATCTTACCCTCTACGGGAGGGGCAGGGTTTCTGGGAGGGAGGTTTTTAAAGAATTGGCTTTCCCCGCACCCGCAAGACTTAGTATGTCCCCTCCATAGAGAATCTCCAATTGGAGTGCTTGTATTTCCACAGTCGCACAAACACTCCCATATTGAATGTCTATTCTTGTCCCTACCCAAAAGCTTAACAACTAGTAGGCTACCGAATCTTTTACCTGTTAAATCTCTAAGTTTTCCCATACTAATCTAGTTTCCCCGGAATATTGCTACAAATACCTATACCCCTAAAAATCTCTTGTTTTTGCTTGTCCCATTCCTTGTGATTGGCATAAGGGTCCTTTACTTCGTAATTGTTGGGAATTTGCTGAGTTATAAAGTATCGTGGACTCTCTTTTAAAACAGGAAACCAATCAAGATACTTACCATCAGCCATATTTAGCCTGTTTGACCAAGCAGCGTGTTCTAGCCCGTAAGGATGCTTGTAAAGTGGAAAGTATTTTACTTTTTGAAGTAAATCTCTTGTAACATACATCATCATCCCCTGGGCGCCGGTACAGTAATAAACATATTCGTCCTCCCCGCGAGCTGGGAATACTGTAAAGAATGAATTTCCTGTTTGTCCTGAGTGTAGTGGCCACCCCGGCTTATCGTCTGGACTTCCCAGATATCCACATAGATGTTTATGCCCCGAGGCCCGGCAGTGCTCTATAAGATCTGGGCCAACGAAAGTTATATCGTCATCTAGCATGAGGATATCATCATATTCTGGGTGTTCTAGGAAGTATTTGATGCCTCTATTTTTGTTAATAGAGACTCCGCCCCGGCCTTTGCCAAAATTACACCTAAGGTCTATGTTTAAGGTTTCCTTAAACTCTTCTACAAATTCAGGGACAGATTGCATCTCTACTTCTTGGATAGATTCATCTGTATTTTTCCATACTGGGTGGGAGGGGTTCCCTGTCCGCGAAACCGTATAAGGGTTACCCCCATTATCATCAGAGATGAGGATAGTATTGCCCACATGGTAGCCGTGAACATAAAGAGAAACTACCAATTCTCTTAAGGCATCTGTTTTTTGAAAAGTGGTTATATGTATAAGTGTAGACATTTATTGCTCCTGCCAATAGGTAGGGTGTATATAACCTGCCGGGGGCTTAGTGCAAATTGCTGGTTTAAACTCCCCAAGGGATACTACAGAGGCGCTGGAGCAATTGACGAGAGAGTTTTTATTCATACTCTCTATATAATCCTCCTCTTCTATTTTCTTAGGACTTGTACATCTTTGCAGCACTGTATTACTTGAAGTGTGTTTAGGAGCTATTTCCTCCGGGGGCAGGCTTGGACATTCCCACCTTTCCTCTGCTGTAGCTAGTATTTCTGCTTTAGGAATTTCCTGCCCGGCCAATGATGGGTGAAGTGGTGGTACTTCTTTAGGAGTTGGTCCAGTAGTAGGGGGTAAGCTAGTAGTTTCCGTTCCAGTTGTTCTAGTTCCCAGTATTGTTTCCGTTACTCGTTCAGAACTATCATCTACAAGTTGCCTAAATGCTGGAGCTTTGTGCCCTCCCGCAGAGCCTCCAAGAAAGTAATTACCAGGAGGTAAGTCCGTAAGAGGCGATACAGTAATTGTGGGAGGAGTTAGAACAGGAGGGCTGTAGATATAAGGATTACACCAATAAAGAGGAGTAACCTGGCGCAGGCCACGCTCCAGTAAAACTACCCTGGCCTTCAAGGCCTCTATTTCTGCATACAGTTTATCTATATCATTCACTAAAATTGTGCTCCTTTTTAAACTCCGTAAGGAAATTATCCAGGTCTTCAAGGTAAACCGACCACTCACAGTAACCGCCTTCTGTGTATCCTGAAATAACCCAGCGCCGGACTCCTTCTTCATCCATCACTGTATGAACTGAAGTGCCATCTGCTGAGTCTAGGCAATCAGGTATAGGGTATTCAAGTTTTTCCTTTACAATTATTGCTTTAAATGGCCGTCCAGGCGAATATCCTGAATCCCCAGCTAAATGTGTAGTATGAACTTTTTTTCCTATGAAGTTAGAGAACTCTGCAATATTTGCAAATTCCCTTCCTCCCGAGAAATGCCCTTCATGAAAATTAAATTTTCCATTACTTTCTATGAATCCATTGTCTACTTCAATAGTATCCATCCAAATATCGTTAGGACCGATCCAATATAGAGGGACAATAAATTCATTTTTGTCTGCAACTGTTGATTTTATGGTAACTAAGTCTTCGTTTAAATTAATCAAAGTAAATGCTTCACTGGGATCAGCGTATGAAGCTTCGTAGGGAATGCCCTTATTTTTAGCTTCTTTCCAATACTTTTGCTTTATACGTACTGTATCTCCTACTTGCATTTCATTGCCTCATTCCATTCATAATTATCTAGTATCCACTGGTTGAATTGTTCGTGTTGGACCTGCCGGGGGATTGACCACTTTCTTCTGTATTTTTCTAAGCCCAGCCCCAGCTCTGCGTGGTCATAAGCTCCAGTATTGGAGGGCTCAGCTCTATCTTTTAATTCATGGTGAACATTAACATTAACTACTTCTACTGGAAACCCGGCCAGGGCTACACGTACCGCCAGATCGTCATCATTGAACGAGCCTGGGAAGTGTTCATCCAATACTCCTACTTTCTCTATTGCTGCTCGGGAAAGGCACATACAGAATCCTGAGAATTTAGTAACCTGCCGCCGGTCTGGGTCCCATTTATGATCTGGTCCTACTTTGCTCAAAACTACACTAGGATCATCTACAGGGTTGGGGAAGGATAGTCCTGCCCCCGGAATCTTATCAAAGTGCCAATAAGGTGGCAAGATGGTATCCATATTCAAAATAGTTACACGGTCAAACTCTCTTTTAAGGGCTTCTCTAAGCCCTGTATTGACATTTGCTGCAAAATTAAGATTAACTGGGTTACGATTGTCTATCGTAGATATTTCTTTTTGCCCGTAAAGTTGTTTAAAATCGTCCTGGAAGTCTTTAGAGCAGTTATCATAGGCCAGGATTACTTCATAACCATTTTCAAAATAACCTCCTTCCTCTATAGAGGTAAGTAAGTTATGTAGATAAGGACCGCACTTTTCATTGGTTTCACAACAAGGAATTACTAATATGTGCTTAGTCATTGTTTTTCTCTAATTTTTCTCCAAAGCAAGTGCTACTTCCCTTTAATGACTGTTCCGAGGGCCGGTCTTCAAAATTAAAGCAAATCACAGGTATTTTTAGCAATTCTGTCTTAGCTTTATAGCAATCAAAGCCTGCATCCCTGAATATCTTTAAACAATCGTTAATTAAGTCCTCACTGACTGCAATAGAGGTCTCATTTTCTACAAGTTTCTGCTCAATCTTGATTACAGCTTTAAGCAATCTTCTAGATTTTAATGATTCCGGCGTTAAATCTGACTTTATCATATTTATCCTTTATTCAGTGTCTCTTATAAAACCTACCCTCTCACAAGCCAAAACTTGATCTTCTAGTGGCCTATCGGGGAAAAAGAAAAACAAGCCCAAAGACCCGCATTGAAACTTCCCTTTGCAGCAATCGAACCCGGCTTTTTTGAATATTTCTAGACATGCATCTAATAAATCTGCCGTCACAGGGATAACGTTTTCATCTTTCATTAAATCACTCTGTATTTTGTCAACCGCCATGCTCAGTCTCATGGCTTTTAACGATTCTGGTGTTATCATTTTTTCCTCCGGGGCGGCGACTCTTTCTTAACTTCAAATACATAGGAGGGCAGGCCACAGTCTACACAAAAATGTGCTGCTGAGTCAATGCCCATCCTTACAATATCAAATGGATCTGTCTCTATTTCTTGCTTTAACACTATTTGCATAGCTGCTTTGGCATAATTAGCTCCTGTTCCTATAGCTGCAATATCCTGCCGCTCAAGGCAACAAAAATATGAATCTACTTCATATATAGCCTCGGGGGTGGCAATTAAAAATACCACTTCCTTAACTACATCGTCATCGTGTTCACAATCTTCTTTATAAGCAGAATATACAAGTTTAGCAAACTTCCTGGCCTCGGGTATAGACTTTATAGCCTCTATATCCTTATTCATCTCTTCCAAAATCTGATGAAACTTATATTCCCCAGCTATGCCCACCATAAAATGGTTAAATTTAGTAATCTTTCTCATGTGCAGGGCTTTTTCGCCATCAGTGACTACTAAGCTATCTGAGCCTATACAAACTTTCCCATCTTTCTTGCAGGCAGCTATTACAGTCATTTAACTAAAGGAAGCTCCTGAAGGTCGTAAGAAATAATGTCCGGCAAACAAACTGCACTGTAAGTATTTTCTGTAATTTCTTTATTCATCTCGCTGTCTAAAGTAAATACAGGGTTTTCACCGTAAATATGCTTGATAGTGGACTTTAGCATGTTTTCAGTGCTTACGAAATTCCAAGCATCTACAGTGATTTCTGAATCATTCAAAGACGAATAATCAAAAATAGAGTCCTTAGAGGCGTATTTCTTTAAAGTATCCTGTAAAACGGTTGCTAAAAGGTCCCTGGCCGTAAACTCTTGCTCAAGTAGGAGCTTTTCCGCCCTCTTATACTTAGCTAGTTCTGTGCGGCAAATAGCCAATGCCTCTTTAGCTTTTTGTTCCGTGTCAAATAAAGAAATAGTCTTATGGTCAGCCCAGTAAGAGTAAGTATAGGATCTAACTAAAGCTATCATATAAGGTTTATTAGCTCCTTAGTAGACAGGTTTCCAGGGTTGTCCTCCCCGTCGAGTGCATCCAAAGTTACAGCGTAATTAATCATAATCTTTTTAAAGACGTTTTCTTCAAATCTGGTATGCGGTACTTCTGTTAGGATTATTTCGGTGTACACTTCATCTGCCTGCTGCGTAAGCCTCTTTAATCTGGAGAAGGCCTGTTCATTAATGTTACCATTGTATGTAGGAGATAAGCAATACTGTTTGCTACAACTGGGAATATTTAATCCTACGCTCGAACCTCTGTCTATTGTATGATGAAGGAATTGGGCCTGCCCCGGCTTTTCGTATTCACCTTTATTGTACTTTTCCCAGTCCGCATAGTCCTGATCAGTCACACAGCCCTGAAAATTCCAGATAGCCATACTTCTTTGAATAGGTGTCATTGTACCGTTAGAGACAACCATCCTTTTTCCGTACTTTTTCTTAAGGATTTCATGGCTGGGCAGGAATCTGCTCCAAATTAGCCTTTTATCGTCTGCATTGTCAAGCTCATCAAAGAGATATTCAAGCTTACCACTATCTTGTATAGTCGGGTCTAAGTTATAGCAGCCCTCGCATATTTGCATAAACCTGGTAACCCGGCTAAGGGCATTTTTCATGTTCAGGGTTCTATCTGACAGCTCAATCATAAGCTGTTCCTTGGCCTCCTGGTACATTTTAAGTTGCCTAGGTAGCATTTCTACGAGCTGGATTTCCATCCGGTCCTTGAAGCTTACGTGGTCGCTTAGCTTACGCCGGTAAAGGAAGGATTTAGTTCTCATATAGAGATCAGGCATATTCTGATTAACCACTACAATAGGTATTTCTATTTTTCTGGTCTTTATCCTGCCCCGCTCGTCTAGGGCATAGCCCTGGGAAGTTTTTATGGGTACATTCTTGAAAATAGACTTTTCGACCTTCTCATAGCGCTTAATCCAGGAGTATTCACTGCCTGCCACGATAGGATTGATTAAGTAGACTAGAGCCCACAGGTCCCTGGGCTTGTGGAGGATAGGAGTTCCAGATAAGAGCTGTAGCCCGGCCTCGGGGCAGGATTTAACCAGCTTCTCAGCATTTTTAAAGACTTTAGTGCTTTTATGACATATAGTATGAGCTTCATCAAAGATAATCTGGTCAAACTTTATGCCTACCAGCTCGTGAACCATAGTATAGGTGGTAAAAATAACGTCATATTTATCTAACTCACCTGCCCGGAGTTTCTTTCGCTTAGCTGGAGTTCCGTGGTACTTAACGAAGGTCCAATCTGTAGAAAGCTCTACCTCCGAGCGCCAGGTTACAAAGTTGTTCTTGGAAGGCCCTACTACAAGTATTTTCTTACCGCCCGAAACCTGCGCCCTCATTAGGCTACAGAAACTTTTGCCCATTCCGGGACTGAGAGCGCCTATTAGCCTTTTCTTTGCTCTATTTAGGCGTATATAGGTTTCCTGGTCTTCAAATCGTGGAGGACGCTTCCACTTGATTTCATCTTCTATTAAGGGTAAATCTTCCACCCCCGCCGAGTCTGCCACAAACCTGTCAAGTAGTTCCTGCGCCGGAGGATTACCAATTACAATTTTTTCTTTTGCTATATAGTTTAGTAGATTACCAAATTCAAGGATAGGGACTTCCCAATGAGAGAATCTACTTACTCCATCTTGGAGTTTATAGATAGGTTTCTTGTCTGCTAGCTTCTTAATTGAATCTCTATGTAATTCAAAGTCCTGCCCGCGAAAGACCTTAATTTTCATGGTTTTTCCAGCAACTTCTAGGCTTATTGCCATTGATTTTGAACCTTATCTGAGCTATAATTCTAAAATAGCATATTTATGGAGTTTTGTCAATTGTTTTGGACTGATTGGGCTAAACTAGAGAAAAGAGTGGAGACTTTGGAGAAAGAGAATAATGTCCTTAAATTCATTCTGAATAATGTTCTTGAGACCCTGGCCCAGGATGATAAAGACATCCAAAAACTAGATTTAAACATTCAAGAGCTTCTCTGTGCCTATAATAGACATCTTTACCAGAATTATCACGGTGTAAAGACTATGGATGGCAGAATTGTTTTGGAAAAGCCCAATATCACTCTTGAAGGGGAAATGGAGCTTTGCCGTATAGAACAAACCCTACGGGAACGTAGGAAAGAACTTTACTAGAAACTGCTTATAATTTCTGTCCAAAATCCGGCTTCTTCCAATCTTTTACTAAGTAGAATCATTTGATCTTTGTCTTCACTTTCGTATACCTTGTAAGGTATTTTGCTTTCATCTATACCAAGCTCTAGTAAAACAGATGCTCCGCCCGGCGCGTTAGCCCCGCCCGCAGATAGCAGGATTAAAGAATAAATTGGAAGTGCTCTATCTAGGTTAGTTTGTCTAGGGTCAATGATCTTTCCTAAGGTTTCAAGAATCCTGCCCTCGCGCTCTCTCACTTCTTTTATAGTGATTTGAAAAGCTTCTGCTACTTTGGCTTCAGTCTTTGGAGAGTTGTCTACCAGCCCGTACTTGAACTTAATGAAGGCCTGGTCTTCATGCCCTAGGTTTGACAACAGAGAGATAAGGTAATCCTTATCCATCTTTGTTTCTGTTTCTACCTCCGGCCCTGAATTATCATCCTTAATGTAAGACAGGACCGTAAGATTTTCATCATCGCCTGTAGTTTGATCAAGCGAAGTAATGTCTTGGATGTAACGGCCAAGCTCTTCAGCCTCTTCCTTAGTAATGGGCTTGAAGTTCTTTTTATTGCGCGGGTTAAGGTTGTACAGATACGCGATTTCTTCGGAGGATGGTTTGTCTTGCTCATCTTGAACGTATTTCCTATAGATGTATTTGATTTCATTGATTTTCTGTTGCATATGTATTGGTATACGTATGCCCCGCCCCACGTTCTCAATAGCCCTGGCAATCCTTTGCCTAATCCATTGAGAAGCATAGGTTGAAAGTTTGTTATTGGAGGCCAGGTCAAACCTGGCAACGGCATACATAAATCCATCGCTGCCTTTCTCGATCATATCTTCCCAGGAAAGTCCCCTGCCCTGGAGCTTCTTGGCTATAGAGATAATAAGGCGGTAGTTGTGCTTTAGAAGTTCCGTAGCGGCATTCTCTCCCACTATTGCCAGTCTTTTAAGTTTAGAGGCAAGGGCGGGGCGGCGCTTACCCAACTCAGGAAAGTTCTTAAGAATCCTCTTAGGCTTATTAGCGTAAGAAGCTCTGTTTCTATCATATCGTATAGCCTGCTGTGCTATAGCTATGAGTTCATACTCTCTTTCTTTAGAGAGGACCTTACCCTCCGGCCCGGAGCATATGTCCACAACCCAGGGGGCTTCTTTCTTTAAGCTTTCGTCTGCTGCACTCATCCTGATACCATACCTGTAAGGGCTACCTTAGTGGGAGGTTTAACCTTCCCAATATAAATATTCCAAAGTTCTTCTTTAGTTCCTACCCCAGCCCAATAGGCAAGGAGCATAGCCATAAATTCAGCATCTACTGTGGCACATTGGCCTCTTTCTTTGTACCCTTTGGTAAGGAGAATAGCTGTATCGCCTTTATTAGGGCAATACTTGGCACGGGTTTCATCAAGTAACCTATTTTGCTTCCAACCCTTAATAGAGTACTTTGTATCGTTTGCAGTCCAAGGTAGTTCTTCTATAGAAACATCGTCAGTACTTTCACTAAAGTTACCTGCCCGAGTCTTTCTCTTGGCATTAAGTTTATATTTGCAGAGAATCTCAGCCCATCCTCGTTCTGCATTTTTCCACCTAGAAGTGGCTGCTTTAGTCATTTTTATTACTTCTAGAGGGGGTAGTCACAGCGTCAAGTACACTCCAAGAATAATATCTAATACGATCCAGAGCTAATTTTTCCTTTACTTTGTTACCTGTTTTGCTTATAATCTCTGACAATGGCAAAAGTTTTCCGCTAAATTCAAATAGGGGCTTATTTAGCTTAGTTTTGCGCGGTCTATTATTAGGAGCGGCTGGCGGGGTTCTTAATGCTTCGTACAAATCCCACCCGTTTTTAAGACGTCTTCTTATACCGTCACAAGTCATTGAGGTGCTATATTTTGCAATAGCCTGAGGTACTGTTAATAATTCTCCATTTATTTCGTATAGTTTGTTATTTCTTTTGTTGTTTGCTTGTTCTATTCTAGTGACCCAGCGACAATTTTCAGGACTATAAGGACCATCATTGTCTATTCGGTCTACTTGCAATTCGTTTGAGTATCCATTCGAGAGAGCCCAATTTACAAAAGCCTCTGGGCTATTAAGCCACTCATCACAAACTGTAATGCCTCTACCACCGTAATTATGGTACTTAGCGTGAGTCGGTGAGTAACATCT
>Ga0209698_10009356_pt1 | contig 10024 bp, 12 predicted proteins | sample LitLauG_LLR_2012_FD_187203 | JGI IMG/M metagenome (GOLD analysis project Ga0209698, IMG submission 187203) | Freshwater sediment microbial communities from Pennsylvania, USA - Little Laurel Run_MetaG_LLR_2012 (SPAdes) (version 2) | ecosystem: Environmental > Aquatic > Freshwater > Creek >... | reverse complement strand
ACGTCACCTCAATCATGAAGCATCCATCGCAGGTTAGGAGCACATCGGCGCAAGGAGCCACTGACAGAAGTGACAGTCAATCGGCGCTGAAAGCGACTGAGGAAACCCCGGCTACGTCGCGAGCACTTCGGTGGACGTTTCGAGACCGCGACAATAGGACTCGTATCCTCAGGAACGATCCGATGCCATCGCATTCGACCTCATCGAGACCAACGAGACATCGTGACCAGCGCCGCAGCGGCCGAGACGAAGCGCGTGAAGGTGGGCGATGTGAGGTACGCGTGCCGCGAGATGCGCCCTTGAAGGTTGAGGCTCCCACGGCTCTCGCTTTCCTGCAGCACGTTCACGGAGGATATTTCGTGCCACACATCATCTGCAATACCCGCGCAGGTATGGACTGCGCGCTGAAGGCCAAGGTGGCTGCGGCCATCACCGAGGTCGTACACGAGACGATCAAGTCAGACTATTACCACATCAGTGTGCTGTTCAATGATCTCGCGTCCGAGAGCACTTATGTGGGCGGTACACCCGGCTGTGACACGATCATCTTGTGCAACATCCGCGCAGGACGCTCCGAGAACGCAGTCAAGACACTTTCGCAGCGCATCAGCGATACGTGGCACGAGATCACCGGCCAGAGCGTGGAAGAGATCGAGGTCGCGGTTCAGGAATTCCAGGGAAAGTTTGTCGTCCGTGGAGGCAAGCCAATGCCGGACCCGCCGTATGCCTGATTTGGGATATAGCTTCTTCAACTTCCCCAGGCGTCTGCTGAAGTGGCCGCCCGCATTTTCGCCGCTCACACGCATTGGCGTCGCCGCCCGTCAAAGGACTCTATTGGAGGACAGTTCATTGTGAGAGCGTTCATCCTCGACAAATACAAGAGTCGCACGCTGCGCTTCGGCGACGTGCCGGAACCGTGGCTGCGGGAAGACGATGTTCTGGTCGAGATCCACGCCGCCGGGGTCAATCTCCTGGATGCGAAGATCCGCAGTGGCGAGTTCAAACCCTTCCTGCGATATCGCCCGCCCTTCATCCTGGGGCACGACCTGGCCGGGAGCGTGATCCGGGTCGGATCGAAAGCGCGTCGATTCAAGCCGGGGGATCAGGTCTATGCGCGGCCGCGCGATGGCCGGGTCGGCACGTTCACGGAATCGATCGCTGTGAACGAAGCGGACGTGGCGCTAAAGCCGAAGAACCTCACCATGGAGGAAGCAGCGTCCATCCCTCTCGTAGGGCTCACGGCCTGGCAGGTCCTGGTCGAGAGGGCGGCGCTTGCGAGTGGCCAAAAGGTCCTCATTCATGCGGGTTCCGGCGGCGTGGGCACTTTTGCCATTCAGCTTGCAAAGCACCTCGGCGCGGCTGTAGCCACGACGACGAGCACGGCAAATGTCGAGCTGGTCAAGCGCCTCGGTGCCGATGTGGTCGTCGACTACAAATCGCAAGATTTCTCGAAGATTCTGGCTGGCTATGACGTTGTCCTCAACAGCCTGGACAAGGACACTCTCCATCAATCTCTGAAGGTGCTGAAGGTGGGCGGCAAGCTGATCTCGATCTCTGGTCCGCCGGACCCCGAGTTCGCCAGGGACCAGGGATTGAACTGGTTTCTGCAGCAGATTATGCGCCTGCTGAGCTACGGCATCCGGAGGAAGGCCCGACGCCAGGGGGTCAGCTACTCGTTTCACTTCATGCGAGCAAACGGCGCGCAGTTGAGCGAGATCACGTCGTTGATCGAAGCCGGGATCATCCACCCGGTCATGGACCGAGTGTTCCCGTTTGTAGCGACCAATGAGGCTCTCGCCTATGTCGAAGGGGGAAGATCCAAGGGCAAGGTCGTCATCAAGGTCAGATAGGCAACAATAGGAGCACGAACATGTCCCAGTCGCGCCAAGCCGACGCACCCGACAATTGGATCAATACCCCGAATAGGCGCATCGATGCCGCAGGAGCGACGTTCGCCTACCGGAGGCTCGGCCCTGCAACGGGCGTGCCAGTGGTCCTGCTGAATCACTGGGGAGCGGTGCTGGATAATTTCGACCCTCGCATCGTCGACGGACTTGCGGCAACCAGGCCTGTGATCGCCATCAACTATCGGGGCGTCGGTGCATCGAATGGCAAGGCGCCGCTCACGGTGGCAGAGATGGCTGAGGACGCGATCACTGTCATCCGTGCGCTGGGTTTCCGGGTAGTTGATCTGATCGGCTTCTCCCTTGGCGGTTTCGTCGCGCAGGACATCGTCCGGAAGGCGCCTGATCTCATTCGCAGGCTCATCCTGGCGGGTACTGGACCGGCAGGTGGCGAGGGAATCGAACGGGTGGGGCCTGTCTCGTGGCCGCTCATCATCAAGGGGATGCTGACCTTCCGAGATCCGAAAAACTATCTCTTCTTCACCTCTACCACGAATGGCCGCCGCGCTGCAACACTCTTCCTGGGGCGGCTGAAGGAGCGCAAGGACGATCGCGACAAACCGATCACGCCGCGCACGCTTCTAAGGCAGCTGAAGGCTATCACAGCATGGGGCAAGCAGGCGCCACATGATCTCAGCGCAATCACGAACCCAGTACTGGTGGTCAATGGTGATCGGGACATCATGGTTCCCAGTACGAACTCGATCGATCTGGCGCGCCGTTTGCCCAATGCCAAACTTGTCCTCTACGAGGATGCCGGACACGGAGGCATCTTCCAGTTTCACGAGGAGTTCGTGAAGTCGGCGCAGGCATTCCTGGGAGCGTGAGCGCGAATGGCGGCTTCCGGCTGCCGAACTCCGAGGCACAGACTTTCGCCAAGTGGCCGACTGCCGCCCGCCGCGGCGCGAATCGCGACTACATTCCCCGCTGGCGTCCTTCGAGCCCGCAAGATTGATTCACAATCGTCAATCGACGGGCAGCCATCGAAGGTAGTGAAGACGCCTGGTCATCCGCTTCCGGGGTCGGGGCGTCGAATCATTGCCCCCGTGATTCGCTCACTGGCGATATTGTCATAAAGCGGTCCGTCATCTTCCGAAGTCCAAGGCGGTAATCGTCGCATTCGGCCGACGATGAGACCACCTGGTCGCGAACTGGGGGGCAGCACTACCCTCGACAACGGTGTCTGCCGAGGAGGACGCGCACCTGACTTGCAGTGACGACGAGAACCGGGTTGCGAATGGTGAGCAGGTCGGCCGAAGCTGACTCCCGGAGGACCAGCCTAGTTTTCCGGAGCGCCCGCATTCAGGCAGCTGGGTCCACCTACACCGCCCGGCCAGGAGCAGCCATTCGGGTCGATCCCGCGGCGGCAGAGTCAATGATCCGACGCCGGGGAGTCTTTCGGTTTCCCGCAGTTGCCGTGGAATCAATTCCCGGGTCTTGTTCAATTGCGCGCGATCCGACTCGCTTCGGAGCTAACGAGCACTACGGGTCCGGCACAATGATACAAGTTGTAGGCGTGTCCGTTCTGGTTGGATACGCGAACGCGTCCCATTGATGCAGAGCTGCGATCGCATCACAACGACGCGTTGCCGAGCGATCTTTCATTACTTGGCAAGCGAGTCGCGAATCTGCCGCAACAGGAGTATGTCTTCCGGTGTCGCCGCTGCCGGCGCCGGGAGAGTGTCTTTCTTCAATCGATTGATCTGCCGGATCATTACGAAGATGATGAGCGCCAGGATTATGAAGTTCACGGCAACCGTGATGAAATTTCCATAAGCGAACAGCGGCCCGCCGGCTTTCGTCAGAGCCTCGTAGGTCATCGGTCCTTTGAAAGTCGCCGGGGGTTCCGTCAGCATGACGAAGTAGCTCGAAAAATCGAGACCCCCAAAGACCTTGCCGACCACCGGCATGATCAGATCCTTGACAATCGAGTCCACGATCTTCCCGAACGCGCCACCGATGATCACGCCCACCGCGAGGTCCACGACATTGCCCTTCATCGCGAATTCTTTGAAATCTGATGCAAAGCTCATGATTGCTCCCTGTGGATTGCGGGTTCGACGAGAATAGAGGGCGTTTCACACTCGACGTTCGACTTCGGACTTGTGCGAAGCAGGCAAGCGTCGATAGGGACCGCTTGCCTTGGCTGGTGCAATGCGTAGGTGATACAGGTTACGAACAGGCTTTGCCGTGATCGGCATGGTTGCCTGCTGCCTTTGCTTCCGATTCGGTCATGTAGGCGCCGTGTTTGGTCTTGCCGTAGTACTTGCTCCCGGCGCAGTGATAGACCTTGGAGCTGCTGTTGACCCATACTTGCCCGGGACCGCCGCCGGCCGCTGGCGTTGCGGCGGTCTTCTCTGGCACTGGCTGTGCGGCGCTGGCCGGAGGCTTCTGCGTCGTCGCCGCAGGCGCGCCTGCCGCTGGGGCGGGCGGGGCCGTGCCAGTGCTCATTCCGGCCTGTCCAGCGTACCAGGCTTGCACGCCTCTGTGCCCGGCGCACGCTCCCTTCTTCGTGGCATTGGTGGTGTAGGACCCGTCCTTGCACAAGCCGGTCGACCCAGCCGGTGCAGTCGCGGGCGTTTCGGCGAAAGCCGCGATTGAGCCGGCCAGGCCGGCGGCGAAAACGAGGGAAGCAAGCGAAAATTTCATTGATCTCTCCGGTGAGTTGATACGGACTGTGCCATTGACCGGTCACAGTTCAGGTCGTGCGACTCTCGGCCATCTTGGCCAGTGCGATGCTCAGAGCGGCGCCACCGAGCGTCTTGATCAGGCCCGGGTGCTGGGCGTAGAAGCTGCACATTTTCTCGACGATGCCTGGGCTGTTCTGCTCGGCATGGGTCGCGATCTGTTGAACTTGCTCTGGCGTGAACTGCGCTGCCTGCTCAGGGGTGATGGCTGCCGGGGCGCTGCCACCTCGCGTGAGCTGGCCGAGCAAGCCTGCCAAGCCGGCCCCTCCGGCGCCAGCCGCTAGCGACGAGACCAAGCCTGGGCCCATGCTGCCCAACAGCTGGCTCAGCATCCCTGCTTGCTGAGTTGCGTTCGCTTGTCCGAACAGCTGACCCGCCGCCTGACCGAAAGCGGGCGTCTGGTCCGAGTGGAACATCGCAGCCAATCCCTTGCTCAGAAGGTCGGGGGGCGCGGCCTGCGAAACCTGGCTGAAGTGTTCGTCGACGTCCTAAGCGGACGGCGCACTACCACCGACATACTGACGAAGCAGACTACCGAGGTCGAAAGACATACGGTTCTCCGTTTAAGCTACGACAAACTGCAGAAGCAAGAGCGCGAGTAGTAGTCACTTCTTCGTGACGAGGTGATACGCACCAAGCAAGACAACCGCGCCGACCACGGCCCCGATGAAGCCGGCCGTTTCGCCCGCCCGGTATAGCCCGAGCGCGTGTCCCAGATACGTTGCTGCGATGGAACCTCCGATACCCAATGCCGCGGTGAGAAAGAAGCCCCCAGGGCCCGCCATAAACATTTTGGCGACGAGACCGGCGACAAAACCAATCAAGATGGTCCAGATGAGGTGCATGTGCTTTCCTTGTTGGCGATACGACCGCGGGTCATCCGCGGTCGGGCGTCGCAATGGCCCGATACGCTAGCGCACCGAGCACCCCACCGGCGATGGGGGCGAGCCAGAACACCCACAACTGATCGATCGCCCAGCCGCCAACAAACAACGCCACCCCGGTACTGCGTGCCGGGTTCACCGACGTGTTCGTGACCGGGATACTGATGAGGTGGATCAAGGTCAGCCCAAGACCGATGGCGATCGGCGCAAAGCCCTTGGGTGCGCGATCGTCGGTCGCGCCGAGAATGATGAACAGGAACATCGCCGTCATGACCACTTCGCAGATCGCCGCAGCGGTCATCGAGTACCCACCAGGCGAGTGCGCTCCGTAACCGTTCGATGCGAAACCGCTGGCCAGGTCAAAACCAGCCTTTCCACTCGCGATCAGATACAGCACGCTGGCTGCCGCAACTGCCCCGAACACCTGAGAGATGATGTACTGCAGGAGCTGACTGGCAGGAAATCGCCCGCCTGCCCAAAGGCCGACAGATACAGCCGGATTCAGGTGGCAGCCGCTGATATGCCCAATCGCATACGCCATCGTCAGTACCGTGAGACCGAATGCGAGGGAGACCCCCAATAAGCCGATACCCACGCCGGGAAACGCCGCAGCCAAGACGGCACTGCCACAACCGCCCAGGACCAGCCAAAATGTCCCGACGAACTCTGCTGCGTACCTATTCATTTGTGGTTCCTCTGTCGATGCATTGATTCGATGAGTCCGTAGTGCCGCCGTTCCCCTGTCGGACGAGGTACTGTCACCTCCGTCAGCGATGGGACAGCCTAGCGGGTCAGCCTACGTCCAGAACCCGTCCGCGGTCGGGTACGAACCCATACCTGGGTCTGGGCTGGATCGCCACCTCGCCTTGCCGGAATGACGTACCTTCGCTTCATGGCTGACGACGCGAGTAGATTCTTGGGAATAGCGCCGAAGGTGCACTCGATCGCGGCAGGATGCGCTTTATGCCCGGCGTCAATTAAAAGATGCACCCGGCAGATTTAATTGTCGCTGAACACGCTTTAGGCCGAACAGACGACTTTATTAGCCTCTTTTGAAAATTGAGTGGGCTGCATAGCCGGGTCAAGGGCGGGCGGAGCTCGGCGTAGCGGACCCTTGACGCGATCCGGAACGAGACAAGATGGTCGGGGCTGAATGAACCGCGCCGCACGCGTCCGCACGACAGGAACCATGCAGCCCTCCAGCTTCACCGCCGCCGTGCCGAAAATTGCCTCGATCGCGTCACAATCCACGCCTTCGCGGTCCTCCTGTGGAACATTCCAGCGGATGCGAACATGGGCACCGGCAATTTCAGGGGCACCCGCGGCGGCGGGCAGACGGTAAAGATCGGGAAGCCCCTCGAACACGAGTCCGAATGCGATGTTCGACTCCTGGGATAAGAACGATCCTACTCTCGCTTTATTCTTCCTTTGCCAGGTCCCGCCCGAGGACAGATCCGGCAGCGACTATAGGGTATGGCTTGTCGCTCAATTGTTCCGCTTTATCGCTTTCTCAATTCCACCAATGGCCATATACGCGGTCGGATCATCTACACATGCTCGAACATCGACCGCGACTCGCCCGACAGGACGTTTGATGCGGTGGGGCGCGGAACTTTTAATCCATCATCAGCGAGGCAGGAATGAGCCCGAAATACGTGAAGAGAATCGGACTGGTCACTCGAAAGCAGAGTCTCTCCCAAGAACAGTTTGTCGCCCACTGGCTGAACGTACACGCGGAGTTGTGCAGGAAGCTTCCGGGCATGGTGCACTATTCGGTGAATATCGTGGATCGGGCGAAAAATCCACAACTCGACGCCGATGGTTTCTCCGAACTCTGGTTTGAATCAGAAGAAACCCTGACCCGCGCCCTCCAGAGCCCCGAAGGGAAGACGCTATTGGCGGACTTGCCTAACGTCACAGAGAAGATCTATCCAGTGCTTGCCTTTGAATTTCCGATGCTCTGATCGGGAGCGGCGACTCATGGAGCCACGTTGGCCGGCCATGAGCCGCTGCGAATATCAACCGCGTACGTATTGGGGGAAATACTCGGGATCGGCGAGGTATTCCGCCAAGGCATCGAAAACCAGCCGGACGCGCATTGGCACCGGCTGGCGGCGCGGTCGATAAAGGAACAACTTCCAAGATCGGGGGGCGAAATTCCCCAGCACCTCCACCAGACCGCCATTCTCCACATGCTGAATTGCCAGGTATCCCGGCAACTGACCGAATCCGACCCCGGCACGTACCGCATTGCACTCCGCCTCCGGGTCGTCCGTGACGAATGCCGGGGTGTTCGGGAAGAACTTTGTTTCGGCGTTGAACACCCAGGGCCACGGCCGCCCGCTGTTCCGGTCGATGAGCACCGTGGTAGGCAGCTTCTGGAGGTCGTCGATGGACCTCGGCCTACCCACTCGGTTCACGAGGCTTGGCGATCCGCATACCATCAAAGGTATGTTGGCTACAGGCCGCGCCACGAATCGGCTGTCGCGCACGTGGCCCACACGAACGCCGATATCGATGCGCTCCTCTACCACATCGCTGATTTCCTCGGACAGGCGCACGTCCAGGACAGTGTTCGGAGCGCGGGCCAGGACGGCCGTTACGACCGGCACGAGGTAGCTTCTTCCTATCGCTGGAGGTGCTGCGATTCGGAGTGTCTCCAACCGGTCTTCGCTGCTTTGGATGTCCTCGTGGAAGAATTCGTCCACAGCCGCGAGCAGCCCTTGGGCCCTCGTCGACAGCCGTCTTCCATGATCTGTGAGCTGGATGTGACGCGTATTGCGGTGAAAGAGAACTTCCCCGCTTGCACTCTCCAGGTACTTGATGGCCCGGGTCACCACCTGCGGTGAAATTCCCATGCGCGTCGCGGCTTCCCTGAAGCTCCTGCACTCGGCTGCGACCGCGAAAACGCGCAACAGCTCGATCCTGTTCTCCACAGCGCAATGATCCTACTGGATTGTTCCAATAATGGGAATTCTAAAATCCGTTCTTGTTCGTATGCAAGCCGAGACTGGCGCTGGATACTGGGCGCCTTCGTGATATTGCAATTTGAGGTGATGAAATGGCTTCGAAGGGATTCGATTTGAACGGTAGAGTAGTGCTGATCACGGGCGCCTCGTCCGGTATGGGCAGGGCAGCCGCACTGGCATTCGCTGAGGAGAGAGCGCGGCTGTTACTCGCTGCGAGGCGGCCGGAGGAGGGCGAGGTGGTGGCGCGCGCGATACGCGCCAAGGGTGGCCAGGCGCTATTCGTCGCCGCTGATGTGACCCGGGAGAAGGACGTCCAGACGGTCGTCGACGCGACGGTAAGGGAATATGGACGCCTGGACGTGGCGTTCAACAACGCGGGGACGGAGGGTCTGGCCGCTCCGTTGATCGACCCGACGAACGACAACTACGAGTTGGTCATGAATACCAACGTTCGCAGCATCTTCTGGAGCATGCAGTACGAGATTCGCGCGATGCTGGTGCGAGGCGGCGGGGCGATCGTCAATATCGGCTCTGGCAACGAGCACACTGCCATGCCCGGGCTCTCCTGGTATCTGGGCGCCAAGCAGGGCGTCTACGGCATGACCAAAGTCAGCGCACTGGACTACGGTGCGCAGGGCATCCGCGTGAATGCCGTCGGTCCAGGGCCGATGTGGACGCCGGCGCTGCGCGAGACGGCAGCGACCATCCCGCATCATCTCGATAAGCACATCGCGCACATCCCGATGCGCCGCATCGCCGAGCCGGCAGAAGTGGCTGAAGCGGCGGTGTGGCTGTGTTCGCCAGCGGCCTCCTATGTACTGGGCCACACCCTGTCGGTGGATGGCGGGTACGTGTTGGGCTAAGACGACGACGCCGTTCTGCGCCGCCGCTATTTCTGTGGCAACTGGACTTCCGCCTTCGCGGTGGACATGACCGTTCCGAGCTGATTGGTCATCTTGAAATCGACCTGAACGATGGGGCGCCCCTTATCATCGACTTGCTTGTCTATCACCGTGGCATTGAAGATGGTGATGTCGCCGGTATGGGCCGGTCCGCGGTAGGCGCAGTTGGAATGCACCACCAGGCCCCATTCACCCGCCCAGCCGGCCAGATAATCGAGGATCCAAGCCCCCATTGACGCGCCGTACCCGTAGGCGCGCGACATGCCGATGAAATGAGCCCAGCGCGGGAACAGGTGCCCGCGCGACGGACCGATATAGGCGCCGTCGGTCTGCTCGGGATTGACCTTCTCCCATTCGGCATCGGCTTCCTTGCCCGCCATTTCCTTGGTGAAGCCGAGCTCTTCCAGGTTGATGTCAGTGCGACGAACCATGCCACCCCAGGTGGTGAAAATGTAGGCGCGCCACTCGGTTGCAAAGCTGGCAACGCTATGCACACCGATGACCCGCGTCGGCAACTTGTCGCCTACGTTGACGTCATTCCAGTAGCGCTTGGCGTGTCCGAGATCGTGCATCATCTTGATGTACTCGAACTTCTTATCCTCGAGCTCCGCGAGCTGCGCATCCGTCCACTCCGGATCCTCGGTTGGCTTGACACCGATTTCTCGAGCGCGATCGGCG
>Ga0209698_10009355_pt1 | contig 10025 bp, 6 predicted proteins | sample LitLauG_LLR_2012_FD_187203 | JGI IMG/M metagenome (GOLD analysis project Ga0209698, IMG submission 187203) | Freshwater sediment microbial communities from Pennsylvania, USA - Little Laurel Run_MetaG_LLR_2012 (SPAdes) (version 2) | ecosystem: Environmental > Aquatic > Freshwater > Creek >... | reverse complement strand
CGCGAACACGCACTGTTTTTGTCGGTTCATCGATGGCCGGAGGCCGCAGGCTATTGCACCAGTCGTTGAATCCATCCACAAGGAAAAGATCCGTCTCACCCGGATTCTCCCCAGCAGCGCAGGGCACCAGTTCCACGTTGGAACAGCGATTGACGCGCAAGTGCCTTTCCAGACGGGCGCACTCCCTCGGGGACGGCTCGATGGCGATCACGTGACCGTCCCATCCCACGCATTTGGATGCCAGCAGCGTGTACAGCCCGTGATGCGCCCCGACGTCCAAGACGGTCATGTCCCGCCGCAGAAGTTTGCTCACGAAATCCGTTTCCATTTTTTCGAACTCGTTGTAGACAAGTTCGTGATCCAGGGCGCTCTTCTCCGCCAGCCACCAGGCGCCAAACGGCAGCCGCAGTGGAATCGGCATCCCGGGAAAAATCCGCCGCGCGCGATTTGCCAGCGTAATGTATTTCCGGCGAGTTGGACTGGTGAGAAATCTCCGGACACGCTGCGGCAACGTAACCTTTAGCGCAGGTTTTTTTGTCCAGGGATTGTCTATTTCATGTGGCTCGGGGACGAGGCGGAAACCCGCGATGTCCATCGGTACGCTGGAGGCCAGCAATACGGTGCGCCTACGCGAGTGCTCCGTGGTTTCTCGGAAATCATCGTGGTCCGGCAGGCGCGTCAAGCGATAAACCGCGGCGAAGCCCGCGCGGTACAGCATTTTCGCCAGACTTCCTTCGCTTGGGTAACAGGCCACCGAGGAGAGACTTTGATCCTCCTGCCCGGGTTCCTCGCGCAGCAGCATCGATAATTTGTCCTCCGGCACGCACATGCTTTCCAGCAGCAGGCACTTCTCCGTGAGCCCCCGCAAATTTCTTATTGCCAGCAGCGGATTTTCCAGGTGGTATAGCAACCCGAAACACAGCACCAGATCAAACGTCCCAAGCTCCAGTATCGTGCGGTCTTCGATGTCGCCTTGTTCGAAGGGGATTTGCGGAAATCGTCTTCGCGCCTCGGCCACATTTTCCAAGCGCCCGTCGAAACCGCAAGCGTTCAATCCGCACTCTTCTAGAGTCTGCGAAAAAAAACCAACGCCGCAGCCTGCATCCACCGCATTTGAAAGGTCTAGCGCGCGCCTCAGTTTGGTAACCACGCGGCGTATAGTTTCGCCGCGGGCTTCGATCAGTTTTCGATACTCTCTCTGATCGAAGGGCGTCAGTTTGATTAGAACTTCCGTGGCCAGGCGAATCGGTTGAACTTTGCTGGTATGCAAAGCCTTTTGCGGGCTGGTCCGCATTGGATTGGCCTCCTTGTTCTGACTTTCCTCGAGCTCTCCGTCCCGTGGCGAAGAGGGTATTCGCAGTTCCGGCGCTGCCCCTTTGCTGGACCAGCCCATTCGGCTGCCGCTGCCAGCGATGCTTCAACAGCGTCCAACGATGATACGTATTACTGGAAGTAAAAGAATAGTAATATATATAAGTTACTTAAGCAAATAGATTATTGTCTAGTAGCAGGCCTCGGGAGCGGCGGCCCAGCTGCAGATACCTGATCCAATGCCTTCTGCTTATTCCGGCTTCGAGGAAGTCCTGGAGATTTCGGCAACAAATCCGTGCTTCAGATCGTCCGGCCGCCGCAGTCGCAGCCTGTCACTGATATAGGGGGAACAGGGCAACGGCGCGTCCCAGCATTGATTTGTATCTACTGGCATGTTGATGGTGAGTCCGGAAGAGGTTTGGTGCGGCGCCAGCTTTGCCTCCGGTAACCGCAAAAACGTTCGAACGCCGAGGCTGGGGCGAAAGTAAGAACCCCACAGAAGTCGCGGGTGGGCCGCCCAGCCGGTCACTAACAGCAAGCCGCACAGCGCGATTCGAGTCTCTCCCGGCCGGTCCAGCAATTGAAGCGCAGCAAAAGTCCCCAGCGTTGCTCCCGCCGTCCATATCACCGGTTCGCCGAAACGAATCGCGGGCGCTTCCAGAAACCAAAAAACAAGGCCGCCCAGCGAAGGCACCAGCACCCAGAGCCATCTTGGATGTGGGTCCCCCTTTTCTTTGCGCCGGGCACGTAACACCACAAAAATGCTTCCAGCCATAGCGAAGAAAAGTGGAATCAAAAATCCTTCTCTTTCTCGCACGAGTTCGCGGAACCACGGCCGCAGCCACTGCCACCCGCGGGCGTTCGCATAGGTCAATTCCGGTACGCGCGCGAACGACCGAGCGAAATCGGCCTGCGACTGAGCATCGGCCGCCGGCACTTTCCAGTCCACGGGAATCGATAGCGCCGTACTTGGAAAAAAAGGATAGCCGGTCAGAATCAGTCCGCGGCCCATCCACGGAATTAGGATCAGGGAGGACACTATCACCGCTTTTGCCAGAAATGATTTATCTTCCGGCTCTCGACGGCTTCGCAGCCACAGCTCCAAACCAGCGACCGTCCAGCCCACGGATGCAAAAACGATGCTCGAAATCTTGAACGTCACCGCCGTCGAAAAAAGAAGCGTGGCAACAAACAGACTCATGGAATGTGAATCGTTCGCGCCTTGTTCCGATGTTACTTCGCCGAGACCACGGAAGAGCATCGCAGCGGCCGCGAGGCAGATCACACTGTTGGGAAGATCGGTGTTGGCGCCGACAATCTTTCCGGTCGAGGCCCAAATCGCCGCGGGAATAAAGAGAAGCGTGAGGAACCAGTCGTGGGCGGAGACATTGACGCTACGGTAGATTCGAACGCCGGCGGGAATGATCGCGGCCAGCAGGGCGGCGATTAAAAAACTGTCGAAAAGATGGTGCGCGAAGCCGCTCCAAGGACCATGACCCAGCAAGGCCATGCACAAAAAAGTTGAGGAGTGAAATCCAAACTGGCCGAGAAGATTGGCCAGACCGGGAACCATTGGGTAGGTGGTTATCCAGCGAATAGCAGAAGCACCGTATAAACCAGTGTCGTAATGCTCGCAGGGACCGGCGGCCCGGAAAGCGATGACGACAGCAACTGGAATGAAGAGCAGCACGGCAGCCAATTGGGTCGTGCGCAACTCGCGCAGTTGTTCAAGGAGCGAAACGCGATTCCAGACCCACCCTCCAAGGCCCAGGGTGAGCACGAGAAGGGGCGCGATGAAATCGATGGGGCGGAAGAAATGATAAAGCTGAAGAATGCCAGTGATCAGCGCGAGGCCCGTCCAGAATGCCTCCAGCGGGGAGAACGGAAATCGTAACGCGCGAAGAAGCAAACTCCCACTGCCGATGCAGACAGCCCCGCAAAGCAGCCAGGTAAGCAGTATGGACAGGATGACAAGAGCGAGCATCGCGGCGAGATTCTAACAGGCTGGAGTATTGGTTGAGAAATAACCGCACTTGCTCTCCGCCGTTGTGTTTTCAAAATGCCGGCTAGCTGGCCGTCGAAGAAACGGTGGCGGGCTTTTCCGCGGACGCACCGAAACCCAATTTCACGTAGCGGATAGAATCATTTCCATCGAGCTGAGGCAGGGCGCGCCAGCAGTCGATGACCACGCGCCGCGCGGGGCCTACCCAGGCGGAGACTGGAAGATCACGAAATTCCCGCCACGGAGTGGCCAGCACTACCACGCTGGACTCGGCGATACATTCCTGTGCTGAAGCCGCGATTCGAATGTTTTTGCATTGGCTCGAAACACGCGCGGCGTCCGCCGACGGGTCGAAAACCACCACCGGAAGATTCGCGGCCAAGAGTTCCTGTGCGAGCAGCAAGCCGAAAGATTCTTCAACAACATCGGTGTCTGGTTTGTAGGTCAGTCCAAGGATGCCGATGGCGCCGTCGCCGGAATGATGGCCCTTTACCAGTTCGGCGAGGGACTTGATTTGAGCGCGGTTGAAAATGTCCGTTGCTTCCGCAAGGCCGGAGGAAGCCCCCACGCGGGAAGCGAGCGCGGCCAGGGCACGATTGTCGCGCGGGAAACAGGGCCCCCCGTAGCTGACCGCACCCTTGAGGTACTTGCCGCCGATGCGCGTGTCCAAACCCAAGGCATCTGTGACCACGTTCACGTCGGCCTCGGGCAGTTTCTCGCACAACCGTGCCAGCATATTGGCGTAACTGATTTTTGTGGTGATGTACGTGTTGACCGCGAGTTTGGTGATTTCCGCGTTGATCCAATTCATGCGCGCCATCGCCGGAGAGTTCTTGCAGGTGCGCTTATAAATGTCGCAGAGGATTTCGCCGGAGCGCGCGTCCGACTCGCCAATCAGTAGAAAATCCGGATTGTAAAAATCGCGGATGACCGTGCCGAGCGCGATGAATTCCGGGCTGTAACACAGCCCGAAGTCCACGCCGCAGCGTTTGCCGCTGGCGCGTTCCAGCGCCGCCTTTACGGCCCCGCCGGTCGACCCGGGCATCACCGTGCTGGTAAGCACAACGAGATGGAACTCCTTCTTGGTGGCCAGCGCTCGTCCAATGGCCTCGCAGGAGGGCAGCGCATAGCGAAGAGAGAAGCCGCCGTCGGGTTCGCTCGGGGTGGCCACGACAACAAAAGTGGCGTCGGAACTGCGGACCGCCGTTTCAATATCGCGCGAAGCGGAAATACGGCCCCCGGATTCGCGCAGCAATTCTTCGAGGCCCGGCTCGTGGACCGGAGGTATGCCCCGGCTGATGGATTCCACCTTTTGAGGATTGATGTCCACAGCGTGGACGTGGAATCCTCGCGCCGCAAAACACGCCGCCATCGGTGCGCCGAGTTTGCCCAGACCAATAACCGATACAGACGAAAGCATGAGCCTCCGGACCCCGCGGAGAAATTATTCGCGGAAAGGGAAACGCCGAGTAGTTTAGCGTGAAGCAGGCAGCGAGTGAAAGGGTGGGAGACGGATAGGGAGTCGCTCAAGAACAAGCTAGGGGCGGGCGCGTAGGCCGAGGGCGTTGCGGAGCGGGCGAGTGAGATTAAGAAGGGAGAACCAAGCAGGTTGACCAACATCGTAACGAAAGAAACGGCCTACCGCCTGGCCGCGGCGCTTGGCTTCGGCCCAGTGACGTTTGGTGTTCGGCCCCAAACCTTCCGGGCGGAGAATCTCGGTGGCGTGGGCGGTGGTACGTAGGTTTTTCCAACCCCCGGCGAGCTTTGAATTTTGTCCCGCTTCGATGCCCTTCCAAACGCCGGCCTCGCCCTGGGGGTGGTGGTTGTAATCGTGGTTCTGATGCGTCGCAAGGACAACGGGAGTCACGTCCACGACGGGAATCTTTGAAGCGAGTACCTTCCATACGAGCCAATCATCCCAGTGCGTGCGGCCGATGGCGAAGGGCGGCAGGTCGGGCTCGTAGAGGCCGCGGGAAAAGGCGAAGTAGTCGATCCAATTCGGTGGACGCATCTTGCCATTGCGTGCGGCGAAGTCGCGCAATTCAGATTGCCAAGTAGCGCGTTCGAAGGGCCAGGGGTTGAAGATGTCCACGTCGGTGCGTTGGCCGACCATGAGGAATTCCTTGTGGGCGGCGGCCACAGTGCCTATGGCCGAACAAAACTCCTGCAAAAGAAGGATGTCGCAATTGACGTAGCAAACCACCTCGTAGCGAGCCATTTGCTGGGCGCGCGTGAAGACGGAATTCAGCAGGATGGTGCCGAATTCGTTGCGCTCGACGTGGGGCTCATGGCGCAGGCCGTATTCGCGCGCTATTTCAGCAGTGCCTTCGTCGGTGCCAAAAAGAATGATCTCAATTTCGGGATGAAGCCGTTTCCAGCTTTGGATGGCGTTGCGCTGGATGACATCAATGTGCCCTTTGAAGGATTTCGGGATGGTGAAGAGCGTCAGCACCCATCAAGGATAGCGCATTAAAGAGGCGCGGCAAGGCTTACAGCGCGGGGAACTTGCCGGAGTGGTAAGAAGGGGCTAGCACGGTGGGAATCCGTGACCCGCAGACTAGTTTGCACTGCAAACTAAATTTGCCCTCTCGCTTAAGTCCTTTGTTTTTACAGCAGAGTCTTGGTCATTCCGTGATGATGCGGTCGGCCCACTCCACTAAGCCTACAAAAATTGTCGGACTGCCGAATTTGGCTCCCCATTGATTCAGATCCGCTTCCGTGACCCCACGGGCCCGGCTGCAGGCCCCTCAAGCAAAGACAGGGATGTGTTTGGCCATAATTTTTTCAAACGTTTCACTAAGCGGGGGCCAACCCACAGGCACGACCGCGTTCGCCGTAGCTTTGCGCATCAAAGAGGTGGCTTCGCCGAGAAGGAAAATCTGCACCTCGTGACCCACTTCCGCGAGCGCGAGTCCGTGGAGAAACGGAAACGCGGACTTGGTGGGATCATCTGAGCCCCAGGCACTCTTCATCATGATTTTGAGAGATTTCTTCTTTGGCTCCTGGGCGTGGCCACCCAAGGAGAGAAAAGGCAATCCCAGTAGCTGAGCTAAAAATTCGCGTCGCGCCATGTTTTTTCTCCTAGTGTAGATTTTCCGGAGGGAATTGCTGCGCAGTCTACTCCTTTTTTCTTTACTCCGTCTACGGTGCGAACGCGCAGGCAGCCATTGCCTGATTCCGAACTATAATCCCGGGCATGGGAAGCGTACCGTCAGGGCCTCGGCAAGACCCGTACTTTCGGTTGCACTGCGTGAACATCTTCGTCCGCGATCAGGATCGCAGCCTGCGATTTTACGTGGATCAGCTGGGATTCCATCTGGCGTTTGATGCGAAGCTGCAATCCGGTGAGCGATGGGTAGCGGTGGCGCCTCCGGATGGCACGGCGATCCTGGCGCTGGTCGCTCCGAAGCCCGATTCCCAGGAGTACAAACAGATCGGCAGGGCCACGCACGTGGTTTTTTTCACGGAAGACGTTGCGGCCAAGTATCAGGAATGGGCCAGGCGAGGGGTACGTTTCCTGAGTGCGCCCCGGCTGAAGCGCATCAAGTACGATCCCGAGACGCAGGCAGCGCATGCGGGTGACGCGATGCTGCTCGGCGAGCAAACACCGATTTGGGGCGGAGTGTTCGCGCGTTTCAGGGATATCGACGGAAATTCTTTTTCGCTGGTGAGTTTCGATGAAGTGACGCAGGCCGTCGAAGCGCAACGGCGCGCCATCGCCGCGAAACTGGAGTCCGAACGCCGCGCCGCCCGTGAGCTGGAAATCGCAAAAGAAGTGCAGGCGAGACTCTTCCCCCAAACCCTGCCAGAACTCCGCACGCTGGACTATGCGGGAGTTTGCATCCAAGCCCGGCAGGTCGGCGGCGATTACTACGACTTCCTCGATCTGGGACCGGAACGGTTCGGGCTGGTGATCGGTGATATATCCGGTAAAGGAATTGCCGCCGCGCTCTTAATGGCGAATTTGCAGGCGAACTTGCGCAGCCAGTGTGCCATCGCTTTGGATCAGCCGCAACGTGTTTTGCGGGCGGTGAACCAGCTCTTTTGCGAAAATACGCCGGACGGGGCGTTCGCAACCCTTTTCTTTGCCGAATACGACGACCGCGCGTGCCGCCTGCGCTTCGCGAATTGCGGACATCTGTGCGGTCTTCTTCTGCGGAGCGATGGCAGTCTGGAGCGACTCGATTCCACTGGCACGGTGCTGGGAATTTTCAAGAAGTGGGATTGCGGGATCGGGGAACGCCGGCTTTCTCCGGGCGACACGCTGGCACTCTACACCGACGGCATCACCGAATCGTTCGACGGTCGAGGAGAGGAATTTGGAGAAGAGCGTCTGATCGAGGTGCTGGAGCGAAACCGTGAATTGACTTCGCAAGCCTTGCTGGGCGCGATTGTCGAGGAGGTTCGGGAATTCAGTCCTCAGGAACAGAATGATGACATCACACTCATCGTTGGGAAATGCCGGGGAAGCTAGCGGCGAGATTCTCCTGCAAGGATAAAGACTGCCCCGCCTGCCATGATCGATTTCCGCTTTGCTTCGCGCATGAGTAGGTAGAAGGATTACAATCGTCGCCACGGAACGCTGTGGATTTCGACGAAGTAAGGTGGCCGAAAGCCTGTGAATCGTGCTCGTGGGAAGCGGATGCGATTTTGAAGAGGCGTCATGAAGAAGTCACTCTCACTGCTAATCTTTCTTGGCGGATTATTTTTCCTCGCTGGGTGCGGCAGTGGGCCCGGGATGACACTTCAACAGGGCCCGTCGATCGTCACTTCTTCCTTGCCGGATGGTACCATCGGCTCTTCCTACTCCCAGACCATCCAAGCCACGGGCGGGCTTGCACCCTTTACGTGGGGCATAACATCTGGGGTTTTGCCGCACAGTCTAATTTTGTCAAGCAGCACCGGTAATTCGGTGACCATCTCGGGAACGCCCGATCAGGTGCAACCGGGTGTGGCGTTCACCATTCATGTGACGGATGCGAACGGTAATTCAGCGAAGCAGCCTTACACTATGAATATCAAGAGTACGCCCACCATTGCTGTGACTCAGTCCGGTGCGGTGCAAGGCGTCATGGAAGGTAACTTTTTGGCGTTCCGGGGGATTCCCTTTGCCGCGCCACCCGTGGGCAATCTGCGATGGCGCCCGCCGACAGCTCCAGCGAGCTGGCAGGGCATACGCAGCGCGGCGACGTTTGGCAACGTCTGTCCTCAGACCGACTTCGCAGGCGGTGTGCAAGGCAATGAGGATTGCCTGACGGTCAACGTTTACACCTCAAATCCGCCAGCAAGCTCGAAGCTGCCGGTCATGGTGTTTTTTCACGGCGGTGGATGGACGCTGGGCAGCGCCCAAGTTCCACCGTTCGATCTCGTCCCGCCACTTACGGGGCACGGTGTGATCTTGGTGACGGCGCAATACCGCCTTGGCCTGCTGGGATTCTTGGCGCACCCTTTGCTCACCGCCGAGGCTGGGGGCTCCTCGGGGAACTACGGGCTGATGGACATGATCGCAGCGCTGCGCTGGGTGCACGATAACATCGCAGCGTTTGGCGGCGACCCCACGCGCGTAATGATCTTCGGGGTGTCCGCGGGATCGACAAGCGTTCAGGCGCTGCTAGCCTCTCCCGCTGCGCAGGGGCTTTTCGCAAGCGCCGGGATGGAGAGCGGCGTGCTTCCTGGCGGACTGCTGGGTGCCGGCGTTGCTGACGCCTACCCGCTCTATTCCAAGCTTGACGCGCTCGTTCACTGCGATACGAGCGCAGATGTGCTGGCTTGCCTCCGAGCAGTTCGCTCCGATACGATTGTGCAGACGGAACTCCTGCCCGGGCAGTTTCCATTTATCATTTTCAACCTGGAACCTAGCGTTCTTCCCGAGGACCCGTTCAAGAAACTGCAGCGGTTAGGCTCTCCCGTGCCTTTGCTCATCGGATCCAATAGCGACGAAGCGGCTGATCAAGAAGATCCCAGCCTGGCCCTGGATGCCAATGGCTATGCAACGCTCATCCACACACAGTTCGATCCTTTGTTGGCGGGCGCTGGCGCTCAGATTCTCTCGCTGTACCCTGCCTCGTTTGACAGCACGCCCAGGTACACGCACATTGACGTGGAAACCGATTACGGATTTACCTGGGAGACAAGGAATCTTGCCCGCGCGGCGTCTGGTGCGCAGAGGCCGGCGGTCTGGCGCTATCTCTTCACGCACCGGTACGAGAACGACGCCTCTCTGATGACCCGGCGCGCCTTTCACACCGCGGAGATTTATTTTGTTTCCGGCAATTTTCATAAGGTCTATTACACCGAGGTGCTCTACACTCCGACGGCGGCCGAGACGATTCTTTCCAATGAGATGATGGACTACTGGGCCCGTTTCGCCGCGACGGGCGACCCAAACGGAGCGGGAGCGACAACTTGGCTTCGTTATGATGCCAACGAGAACATACTGAGGCTGGACAATACAATTGCGAATCTCCCCGGCGGCTACCGCAACACTCATTGCGATTATCTATCCACCGTGCCTCTGCAATGAGGTGCGGTTTACCAATCTCGTCGTAACAGAGACAACGTGTGGCGCAAGGTGACGGAGTGGTTGCACCTCGATGCGCATGCAAGAAAAACAGCGCGTCGAAGACACTTTTCTTGATTATTCCTCCGTTTTGTCTTGTTCTCTGCGCGGATCTTGGCGGCGGTCTCCGGGTTCGGCAGTGGAGTTCAGGGC
>Ga0209698_10009354_pt1 | contig 10025 bp, 10 predicted proteins | sample LitLauG_LLR_2012_FD_187203 | JGI IMG/M metagenome (GOLD analysis project Ga0209698, IMG submission 187203) | Freshwater sediment microbial communities from Pennsylvania, USA - Little Laurel Run_MetaG_LLR_2012 (SPAdes) (version 2) | ecosystem: Environmental > Aquatic > Freshwater > Creek >... | reverse complement strand
GCGCGTTGACGTGCTCGATAGCGGCTGGGTGCGGGAGATCCTGTCCTTCGTGCCTTCAGCCTGCCACGTCGCCTTGTACCTGGGCCTGGAAGGCGATATTCGCGCCGGTGGCGCCAGCGCATCGAATCACTGGTTTCACGATTCCTGGGACATCGAATCGGGCCCGTGGCAGGACCCGGCCGCCGACACCGTCCCGCCGGCGCTGCAGATTTCGTTTCCGTCGCTCAAAGACCCGGCGCAGGCGCAGGTGCGGGGCGGGCATCACACCGCCGTGGTCGTGGCCCTGACGCGCTGGGAGCCTTTCGCGGCCTGGGCCGAGTCCTCGCCGCAGCAACGGCCGGCCGCCTACCTGCAATGCAAGGCCGCAATAGAAAGGAACCTGCTGGCGCAATTCGTGCGCCATTTCCCCGCCCTGGCGCCGCTGGTCGTCGCGCGCCACGTTTCCACGCCCCTGACGACCGCCGCCTATATCGGCGCGCCGCGGGGCGCCATACATGGCCTGGAGCTGAGTTCGCGCCGGTTTCTTTCCGACAGCCTGCGCACGCGTACGCCGCTACCGGGCTTGTATCTGGCCGGCCAGGACGTGACCACGCCGGGCATTGCGGGTGCGATGCTCAGTGGCATGCTCGCCGCGGCCAGCATCGCACCGGAGTTGTCCATGCGGATCGGTTGAACAAAACCAGCGCACCCTGATTGGTCTTTGCGCCGCGTCAAACGGATGTGGCCCGGATGCGATACCGTGAAAACGCTATCGAATGACGAGTTCAGGACCTGGTAACAATCCTCTACAGGGGTATTTCATGGACGGTGGGAGCCGCTATTACGTGTTCGACCAAGACCACCTGGTGGGCCATGCGGACATGGATGCGCAGCACAGGCGCATGGTTTACCTGCTTGCGGCAGCGGCGCAGGCCATGCGCGAGGGGGCGGATCGCCACAGCGTGCAACGCCAGTTCGACGAATACGTTGCCTACACGCAATTTCATTTCGGCAGCGAGGAGCGCCTGATGCTGATTCAGGGCTACGGCCGCGCGCAGCAGCACCGGGAGAACCACGCCCGGCTGCTGGCGCAACTCGCGAGCCTGCAGCGCGATTTCGCGCACGAGGACCCCGACGCCACTCTGGCGGCCGCCTACGAGTGGCTCATGGCCCACATCGAGCGCTCCGACAAGGATCTGGGAGCTTTCCTGCAGCACAACGCGCCCGTGTGAACCCGGGCGCGCTGCCTCACGCCGTCAGATCGAAGGGCAGCGCGCGCAGGCGCTTGCCCGTCAGGGCGGCCACCGCATTGGCGATGGCCGGCGCGATGGGCGGCACGCCCGGTTCACCCAGGCCGGTGGGCGCATCCTGGCTCGGCACGAAATGGACCGCGACCGCAATTGCCTCGGTGATGCGCGGCGGGGTGTAATCGGTGAACTGCGACTGCTGCACCACGCCGTCCTTGAGCGTGATCTCGAAGCCCGGCTGCGTCATGGCCAAGCCGAACTGCGCCGCGCCCTGGATCTGCGCTTCGGCCGCCAGGGGATTGACGACCTGGTTGGCATGCACGCCGGCCGTGGCCGCATGCACGCGCGGCCGGCCGTCTTCGATGGAAACGTCGACCACGTAAGCCACCACCGAGCCGAAGGACTCGTGCACGGCCACGCCCCAGGCATGGCCGGCCGGCAATGCGCCGCCGTAGCCGGATTTTTCCACCGCCAGGCGCAAGGCGGCGATGCGCCGCGATTGCTTGTCCGCATCGAGCTGCGCCAGGCGCCAGGCAACGGGATCCTGGCCGGCCGCTCGGGCCACTTCGTCGACCATGGTTTCCATGACGAAGGCCGTGTGCGTGTGGCCGACCGAGCGCCACCACAGCACTGGCACGCCGACCTCGGGGTGCGTGACACGCAGGCGCAGCGGCATCGCGTAGGCATTGTCCACCACGCCCTCGATCATGGTGCTGTCGATGCCGTTTTTTACCAGGAAGGCCTCGAACGGCGTGCCCTTGACCAGGGACTGGCCGACGATGACATGGTCCCAGGCCAGCACCTTGCCTTTTTCATCGAGGGCGGCATCCACCGTGTGCAGGTGGGCCGGCCGGTAATAGCCGCCCTTGATGTCATCCTCGCGGCTCCACATCACCTTGAGCGGACCGCCATCGGCCCCTGCCCGCTCGTGCCAGGCCTTGGCGATGCGTGCGCCTTCCCGCAAGTAATCGGATGTGGGCACGGCGCGCCGGCCAAAACCCCCGCCCGCCGGCATGGTGATCAGTTCAACCTGCTCGGGCTTCAAGCCCAGCGTCTGGGCGATCGCCCCCTGGTCTATGGTCTGGAACTGCGTGCCGGCCCACACCGTGACGCCGTCGGGCTTGAACTGGAAGCTGGCATTGAGCGGCTCCATGGGCGCATGGGCGAGATACGGAAAGCGGTATTCGCCGCCCAGGTGGCGGGTCGCACGCGCACCGGCGCTGAGGTCGGCGTCGCGCGCCGTCAGCGCGGGGGACTTGGCCGCGCTGCGGTAGGAGGCGTAGAGCGCATCGCTGCTGGTATTGGCGCCGACACCGGGCTTCCACTGGACCTGCAAAACATCGCGCGCCTGTTTGGCCGGCCAATAGCCGTCGGCCACGATCGCGACGCCGCTGCCACCGCGATCGGTGGCAACTTCAAAGACATCGCGCACGCCCTTGAGCGCCAAGGCGCGGCTGGCATCGAAACTGGCAAGCTGGCCGCCAAAGGTGGGGGGGCGCTGCACCAGGGCGACCTTCATGCCCGGCAAGCGCACATCGATTCCGTAGCTCTTGGCACCCGTGGCCCCGGCATGCGCGTCCAGGCGCGTCTTGCCCTTGCCGATGATGCGAAAGTCGCCCGGCGCCTTCAGGGCCACCTTTTCAGGAACCGCTTGCTGCGCAGCGGCCTGCGCCAGCGCGGCATAGGTGGCTTCATGCGTGCCGGAACGCACCATGCCCGAGCCGGTCTGGCACGAGGCGGCCGGCACATTCCATTGCCGAGCGGCGGCAGCCACCAGCATGATGCGCGCGGCAGCGCCGATTTGCCGGTATTGCAACCAGGAGTTGGCCACCGCATTGGAGCCGCCGGTCATCTGGATGCCGAATATGGGGTCCTTGTAGGCATCGGCGGCAGGCGCCAGATGGGCCTTTACCTGGCTCCAGTCGACATCGAGTTCCTCAGCCAGCAGCATCGGCAGTGCGGTGAGCGCACCTTGGCCGAAATCGAGCCGATTGACCGCGATCTCGACGGTGTTGTCGGGGTGGATCTTGATGAAGGCCTGCGGATCGGGCAGCGGCTTGGCCGACGCCGGCGCCGCGGATTCAGCGCCCAACACGGCAGGCGCCGACCAGGTGATGAGCAGGCCGCCACCGGCCAGGGCGGTAAGCCGCAGGAACTCGCGCCGGGGCATGGCCCGCGCCACTGGCCCGGCATCGGCCAAGCCCCCAAGGCGCCGCGCGATGGTCTTGATGTGCATGCTGGGCTCCTCAGGCAAGGTTCTTGGCGGCGTCGTGTATCGCGGCACGGATGCGCTGGTAGGTTCCACAGCGGCACAGGTTTCCGGCCATGGCTGCATCGATGTCGGCATCGGTGGGGGCCTTGTTGCCCGCCAGCAGCGCCGTGGCGCTCATGATCTGGCCGCTTTGGCAGTAGCCGCACTGGGCGACGTCGTGGGCGATCCAGGCCGCCTGCACGGCCTGGGCCACAGACCCGGCACCCACCCCTTCGATGGTGGTGATCTTCTGCCCGACCACGGCCGAGATCGGCGTCACGCACGAACGGGTGGCCTGGCCGTTGACGTGCACCGTGCACGCACCGCAGGCAGCCACGCCGCAGCCGAACTTGGTTCCGGTCATGCCCAGCACGTCGCGCAGGGCCCACAGCAGTGGCGTGGACGGATCGGCGTCTACCGGGATCGTTTTGCCGTTGATGTTCAAGCTTGTCATGGGGATCACCGCGAGTTTTGGGGCAGGGTCGACAGCGGGGGCAGAGTCAACCGCGCGGCGCGAATCCGTAGCACCGAACACCGCCGCGCAGGAGTGCAACTTACACCAGATTTGGCCCAGCCATCATGACGCGCGGGCAATGCCCGATACCCATCATTGCGTGAGCCGCTGGCATCATCCTGCCGGCTTGCCTTCGTATGCCCCGCGCATGCGGTGCAGGTGCCCATTGATAAGTACCGATGCCAGCAGCAGGCCGACACCGACATAGAACGGCCAAAGCAACTGCCGCCTTTCCCCCAATGCAATCGAGGCGATTGCCACGGTGTAGACCGGTTCAAGGTTCACCGCCAGTTGCGCGCTGAAAGCACTGATGCGCCGCAAGGCGACGATCGAAAGCACGAACGGCAGCAAGGTGCAGGCAAGGCACAAGACCAGCAAGCAGGCCAGGTCCGTGGCGCCGGGCAGCGCGATGGCGACACCGACAAGCGGCCACAGCGGAATCAGCACGCCCAGCACGACTGCCGCAGTAGTCATTTCTATGGCCGTAAGAGCCAGCGCCGGGACCCGCATGGTCAGGCGCTTGTTGAAGACACTGAACACCGAGACGAACAGCGCCGACAGCGTTCCAAGCGCAAAGCCTTGGTGCATGTCGGCCGGAATGCCGCCGACCACCAGCACGACGCCGGGCACGGCGACCAAGGCCAGCAGCGCATCGCGCGGCACGAAGGCTTGGCGCAGCAGATAGGGCTCCGCAATGGCCAGGAATACGGGCGCCAGCGCCAGGCTGGTAACCGCGACCGAGGCATTGGCCAGCTTGATGGCCCCGTAGAAAGTGAGCCAATGCAGCATCAGGAGTATGCCGGCAAGCACTGACAGCACCAGGTCGCGCCGGCTTACGACCAGCAGCCGGCGCCAGACGGCCGGCCAGACCAGCAGGCAAAGGCTCACGATCAGCACGCGCCAAAATACGAGCGCAACGGCCGGCAAGGAGATGAGTTTGCCCAAAATCGCGGTAAAGCCCCACAAAAGCACGCAAAAGTGCATCTGCAGCTGGGCATTGTGCAAAAGTCGGTGGCCGATTGCGGCAGCGGGCTTCATGTTGGCGTGCGCATGGTACCCGAGGCTGCCGGCGCCCTGCGCACCACGCCAATTGGGACCCTGCGGGCCAGGTCCTTGTCCGTTCGCCGACCAGGGATCGAATCGCCGCAGCGGCGCAGGATGCAACCGATTGCTTCTGTGGCCCAGCGCACAGAGCAGCGGGAGGTGCTTCAGGTAATTTTCCCGCTTTGGCACTTCGCGCGCAGGTACGCCGGGCCATGCCCATGCCGGGCTTTGGGCAGTGACGATGGCCGCATGCCCAGTCGAGTATTCCAAGCGCGCAAGAGATTCCATTGCCTAAACTGAATGAGGTCATGGACGCAAGCCCTGCGGAGTTGCAGCCGCCGCCGCACCATGCTGCCAACGGCACCGCCAAGGCCAGGGTCGTCGACGACTCCTTGCCCGGTGGCGCGGGGCGCGGCGCCCGGTCAGATCCGCAGCAAGGGCACGCGCTGGCCCAGGACCGCATCGAGCGCCTCGAACAGGAAAATGCGCTGCTCAAGAGGGCCATTGCCGACGAGCGGCGCTATGCCTATTTCGATGCCCTCACGGGCCTGCCCAATCGCCGCTTGCTGCTCGATCGCGCCAACCAGGCGCTGGCACGCGGTGCGCGCCTGCATCTGGAGTCGGCACTGCTCTTTCTCGATCTGGACGGGTTCAAGACCATCAACGATGCCGTGGGGCACAATCTGGGCGACGAACTCCTGCTGCAGGTCTCCGCTCGCCTCAAGGCCGGCATCCGCGCGAGCGATACTGCGTGCCGTTACGGTGGCGACGAGTTCGTCGTGCTGCTGGCGCAGATCGACAATCGCGACAAAGCGCTGCTCGTCGCGCGCAAACTGCGCGCCGCCATCGCCCGGCCGTATCGGCTCCGCAACCGGATGATGCAATTGACCACCAGCATCGGCGTGGCCGTCTGCCCGGCCGACGGTGCCGACTATGCGCAACTGCTGGAGCACGGCGATCGCGACATGTATCGGGACAAGGCGCGGCACCTGGTCGCCGCGCCCACCCGATGCGGCCCGCTTAGCGACGCGCGAGCCGCGCCGCGGAAAGCCGGATAGCGCTTGCATGCAATCGAGGTCTATCGCTCCGCGCCGCTCCCCCCCACGCTGCTGCAAGGACGGCCCTGCCGGCGGGAGTGGCGCGAACACCGGCGCGTCGTGCTGCCCGTATCGCTTGGCAAGCGCACAGCTTGCGCGCCATCATCGCCGCCCCGGACCGGGCATGGTGCTCAGATCACTGCGCGCCCGCTCACGAGACGTACCACGACGACGATCAGCGCCAACACCAGCAACAGGTGGAGGTAGCCGCCCAGGGTGTAGGAGCTCACCAGTCCCAGGAGCCACAAAATGACGAGCACCACGGCGATCGTGTACAGCATGAAATCTCCTTGATAGCGCAAGCCGAATCGGAGCGCGGCGCGGCAGTCGATGCCGCCGGCACGACACGCGCCGACGCGTACCGATGGCCCGCAAGCGCGCGCCAAAGCACGTTAGGGCACTGCGACGCTCGCGTCTGTTCGCTCGCGCACGATGCACTGCATGCACGCGGTGACGCGTAGGACCGCGCGCTGAGCCGCTGGCGCGGCGCCAGGCCCGCACCGCGTCGCGCTGCACCGTAATGTCAAAGGGCCTGCTGCTGCGGCAACAAACGGTCGTATTCCTTTTTCACGACCGCATAGCACTCGCAGGTACGTTGCTCCAGGCCGGGCCGGTCGAGCACCCAGATGTGTCCGCGCGCATAGCGGATCAGTCCCAGCCGCTGCAGGTTAAGCGCGGCCTCGGTGACCCCCTCGCGGCGCACGCCCAGCATGTTGGCGATCAGTTCCTGCGTCATCACGAGCTCCGAACCATCGAGCCGGTCCAGGCTGAGCAGGAGCCAGCGGCACAGTTGCTGATCGAGGGAGTGGTGGCGATTGCACGCCGCCGTCTGGGTCATCTGCGTGATCAAGGCCTGGGTGTAGCGCAGCAGCAGATGCATCAAGGGACCCGATCGGCTGAATTCCTGCTTGACGACGCGGTCCGCGAGGCGCAGCCCCGTACCGGCGCTTTGCACGATGGCACGGCTGGAAGTGGTTTCCCCACCCATGAACAGGGCGATGCCGACGACGCCCTCCTTGCCCACCACCGCGATCTCGGCCGAGGCCCCGCTTTCCATGACATACAGCAGGGAAACGATGGCGTTGACCGGAAAAACCACATGGCGCAGGGTGCCGCCGGATTCATAGAGAACCTTGCCCAGCGGCAATTCGACGAATTCCAGATAGGGCTGCAGTCGCAACCACTCCGGGCCGGGCAAAGCGGCCAGAAGATGGTTGCTCCTGGGATCGATCGCTTCGCGCACTCGGGCTCCCGCTTGGACCGCGCCCGACCCCGTTGCACCGAGGCTGCGCACATGGGCGCCAGAATCCGGCCCGATGCGATCACGATACGCGGTTTGTGCGTTTGCGCACATTTTGGCGTTGATCAGGACATAACTCGCATGCGGCGATGCCCCTGGCCACGACGCGGTTGCGCCGCTCGCTCAGCCAGGAACCTGCAGCGCGCGACCGTGCAGATGCCAAAGCTTGGGTAGCTGGAGTTACACCATCGCGGATTTCTTCTTCGCGCTTGCCCGGTCGCCCGCAGGAAGCAGGCCCTGGTAGGTATCGCGGTCCGTCTGGTAACAACTGCAGGCGGCCTTCTGCATGCCGCGGCGGTCCAGCACCACCACCTCGCCACGGTGGTAGCGGATCAGCTTGCGCCGCTGCAGGGCCGTTGCGGCCTTCGTGACACCAACCCGGCGCACGCCCAGCATGTAAGCGAGAAACTCGTGCGTCGCATGGAACTTGTCGCGATGCGCCCGGTCCTGGGTCATCAAAAGCCAGCGCGCCAGGCGCTGTTCAACCAAGTGAAAGCGCGTGCATGCCGCGGTTTGGGCCAATTGCCAGATGCTTACCTGCAGATAGCGCAGCAATTCGCGGCGCAGTCGCGGCTGGTGCTCGATCTGCGCCAAAAACGCCTGCGCCTGCATACGCCATGCGTGTCCTGCGCCCTGGACCAAGGCACGCAAGGGACTCGAATCGACGCCGAGCAGCAGCGGCAGGCCCAGCATCCCCTCGTCCCCGATCAAACCGACCTCCAGCAGGCTGTCATCGTCCACGGGAATTATCACGGAGATGTAGCTCGACGTCGGGAAATACACGTATTCGATGAGTGCGCCCGGTTCATGCAGCACCACCGCGCTTTGCAATTCGACGCTTTCGCAGGATTCGAGGAAACTTTGTCGCGCGCCGCGAACCAATGCGTCGAGGAGGCGATTGCCCGGCGCGTTCGCCAGCGGCACTACGGGGATGACGCGGTCCCGGACCATCGATCAGCGTTGCCGTGGGCGACCATGGCCAGCCCCTGGCACGCTCCGCCGCACGGTGCCGCCACGGCGGCAGCATTGCTGCCAGATCTGTGTGATGAACATCATCTCCCTTCCAGGTTGTGGCTGGGGCCTAGGCCTTGCGACCACGCCGCCGTGCCGAAAAAAGCCCGTAACGCCTACGAGGCTAGCGAGGATTCGATCTGGTGTCGGGACGGTGGCGAACATAGGCCGCGCCGCACCGTCGGCCAAGGCGATCCGTGCACTAGCGCACGGACGAGGATCACCGGCCCCCCTATTCTCGCGGTGACTCCTACGCTGGCGCGCACACATTTCGCCCGCGCGCGGGCCCCAGCGCCCGACTCCCATCCATCTTCCGAAGAGGTCTTTCCATGAAAATCACACGACGCGGCATCCTGGCCATCGGCATGACATCGGCCCTGGCCAGCACGACACTGGGCATTGCCAAAGGCGCGGCGGCAGCCACTGCCGCCGACCTGGATCGCACGGCGCAGGAATCGCTGCAAATGCTGTTCCGCACCCATCCGATCGCGCAGGATCTCTCGCACCGGGCCAAGGCAGTGCTGGTGTTTCCGAACATCGTCAAGGCTGGCCTGGTATTCGGCGGCAGTTATGGCGAAGGCGTGCTCGAGGAAGGCACGCACGTGATCGACTACTACAATTCCGTCAGCGGCTCCTGGGGCCTGCAGGCCGGTGCGCAATCGTACGGGTATGCGGTTTTCCTGATGACCGATGAAGCCCTGTCCTACCTGAAGAAGAGCAATGGCTGGGAGATCGGTGTCGGACCGACCATAGTCGTGGTCGACGAAGGCGCGGCGAAGAATCTTTCCACCTCGACCATGAAGGACTCGGCATATGCCTTCATCTTCGACCAGCAGGGCCTGATGGCAAGTTTGAGCATCGAAGGCACGAAGATCTCGCGCATCCGGCGCTGAGGCCACACCCCGCGCCGCGCCCCGGTTCGAGTCGCGCTGAAACGCTCGTCGAACGGCGCATGCACTTCGCGCAGGCCGGACGCCAGCACCTGATTGTCGTCGCGCAACTCGGCGTTCACCCCTCAAATGCAATGGAGAAATGACATGATCGGGAGCATCCGCTTACGAGCGCCCAGGCAGCATTGGCTTGCGCTTGCCCTGTGCGCCGCAATTCTTGCCCTGCCACTCGCCCTGCCCACGCGGGTTCAGGCCGTGGAAGTGTCCGGCACGGCGCGAATCGAATCGCACCTGCAGGACATGCACGCCAAACTGCACATCCGGGCCGACCAGGAAGAGCAGTGGAAGGATGTCGCACAGGCCATGCGCGACAACGAGGCGGCGATCGCCCCGCTGATCCTCCAGCGCAATGCCGCCTCAGCCAAGATGAGCGCCATCGAAGACCTGGACTCGTATGCGCAGATCACCTCGGCCCATGTCGACGGCATCCGCAATTTCACCCGGGCCTTCACCGTACTGTACGGCGTGATGTCGCCAGAGCAAAGAAGCGATGCCGACGCCATGTTCCGGCACGGCATTGCACCCATGGCCAAAGCAAAATGAGGGCCGCTTGCGCCAAGCGGCGGACGCGATTGCCGCGCCGCACCTGCCTGCTGCTCGCCGCCCTGCTGGGCTTGGGCCTGGCACAGGCC
>Ga0209698_10009353_pt1 | contig 10026 bp, 5 predicted proteins | sample LitLauG_LLR_2012_FD_187203 | JGI IMG/M metagenome (GOLD analysis project Ga0209698, IMG submission 187203) | Freshwater sediment microbial communities from Pennsylvania, USA - Little Laurel Run_MetaG_LLR_2012 (SPAdes) (version 2) | ecosystem: Environmental > Aquatic > Freshwater > Creek >... | reverse complement strand
CGCGGGTCCCCTGCTGCATGTTCTGGGATACCGCCCGCGAGAGGATTGTGGACAGAGCACGGCGTCGCTTGAGACCTCAGACCCGGAAAGGGCTTTCCTAACGATCGATTCGGGGTTCCCGTTGCCTCAGTTAGAGCAGACGCTTGAAGGCAGAGGTCCGTTCGCGTACCCGTACCCAGGAACTTCGCTTTCTGTATTTCTCACGACGAACGACTGGACCGCGGCCGGCAAAAAAGAGAATCCGGAAAACAAGGATTTGATCGACACGCTCTTGCACGATCCTGCCGTGGCACGGCTGTACTGGGCCTTCTCGCACCTCGATCCCGAGACCAGCGGTGTGTTGTGGCGAACGGTCGGAGTGAAAAAGCTGGTCCCCTATTCGGCGGTTCTCAATTTCTATGGAAGCCATATCTGCATTCGCTCGGGACATGTAGTGGTGCCGGGCGGTCCGGCCGCGGACGCGGGATGGAAGGACCTGGTGGGAGCCAGTCCAGATGCGCCGGGCGATTTTGTCGTCAGGCTACTGGCGAAGGACAAGGGCTGGCTGGCGGCGTATTTCGATGCCTTGTCACGCCTCAGCCAAGAGCGACAGCAGTACTTCACAGATTCGCGCCGGCTGCGCCATTTCTACGAAGCGCTGCGGGCACCGGATCCTTCGGCCGAGGCCACGCGCGGAGTGTTCCGGCCGGCCCCGGGGCTGTTGCTCCTCGTGACTCGCCTGCAGTGGGACGCCTCCGGCGAGCCCCGAGTTCCAGGAAACCTCGCGGTATGGGACGAGATTCTGCATGATAAGACGGATTCCAGCGTTGTCCGCGCCTGGGCTAAGCGCACGCGCCATCTGAGCAGTCCGGAGCAACTGGTGCAGACGATGTTCGCGCTTTCCCGAGCGGACACCGAAGACGGGCCGCTGCAGGTTTACCTTGCGTTGACTGAACTCGATAGTCGGCGTCCTGCCGAGCGTCGGCTGACTCCGGAGACTGTTCGCCTGTTAGCCCGGAAGTTCAACGACTTCAGCAATCAGTATTGGGTGTTTTCCGAGTTTCCGGAATTGAGCGACTCGTCGATTGCTCTTTTCCTCGACGTGGCGGGCGCCCTCAATGGCATTTCGAACAAGGCCCTGCGCGGAAACGCCTTCGGGATCCTTCAAGCCAACCTGGGCATTTGGCAAATTCTGGCGCGCCAGGGACAGATCGCGGCTGAGAAGCAAGATGAGTCGTGGCAGCAAGTAATCAAGCCACTTGAAAAGGCGCACTCGGCAGGCCAGGTGTATGACGCTGGGCGCACTTCGGTGCGGGAACTGCTACGGGCGGCGACGGGTAAGCCGAGTCGTTCGCAGGACGAAATCATCGACTTGCTGGCCGGGCCCGTGCCTACTACTCCGGATGCCAAGCGGAGCCACCAGGAAGTCGCGAATAAGATGCGAGCGGTGTTGGATGACCAACGGCTGGTTTCGCTGGACACTCTTTTTGCCCTGGGCGACGGTTTGGACGAAATCGGTCGTGGAAAACAGGTGGGAGAGTCGCTGGTTCCGCTGGCAGCGGAATTACGAGAGTTCGAAATGCCGCGGCCGATCTTCACCGCCAACGAGAAGACGGAATGGGCTGCGGGAATCCACACTAACCACCACGCCGAGCTGCAAATGCACACCGACTTGGGGAAGGTGCTCAAGTCGTCGCCTTCGCGGTCCCAACTGGAAGAGGCGCACGGGCAAATCGCAGCTTTTCTCAGAGATACGCTGGTAGGACTGAACTATGCCTACTATGAGCCCCCGGGGGCGCAGGCTCTGCACAACAACCCACTATTCGTGCGTTCCCATGATTTCTCGGCAGAAACGGTCGAGGGCATAAGGACGGTCTGGCAGGCTCCACAGTTGTTCGGGGAAGGCTCTCCCGCTGGAGGCGGAGCCCATCTGGTCGGTTCCCTGGCGGATTTGCCGTACGTGTTGGCCGAGCTGGAACAGGATTTTATTGCTCCCGAAAACGTCCAGGCCCTGATCTGGAGGGAACTGGTTCCTGGACTCCTGACCAACGCGGTGTTGCCGCGCTGGTGGGGAGTTAGCGCAGAAGAGCTTCACGCGGTCGCACTTTACCAACGAACTGGAGAAGCCCTGATGGCCGCGTCGGCGGATAACGAAGAGCTGCGCAAGAAGGTGATGGCCATCCTGTCGGAGCGGATGGCGCCGCAGACGGCCCAGGAATTGGAGGAGGCCTTGCGCGCAGGTCACGTGACTGAGATGCTTCCTCGAATCATGCCGGCCGATGAGTTCTACCTTTCGGTTGAGTTCCGGCGCCGGTACCCGGGAGAAACCGAATCCGCGGGAGCGGTGGGTCAGGAACTGGAGTCCCTTAGTCACCAGCACCCGGAGGCGGTGAACTGGGAGCGTCTGTCGAGAGATTTTGGCGTGCCGCATCCCACGCTGGCGCAAACCTATGCCCGGGAATTGTTGAATGTCGGGCCATTGCCGGCTTTCGCCGGTTATTCGAGCCGGCTCCTGGCGGAGTCGTGGGACTCGAACAATCTGTACTGGGCGCGACTGGCGGACGAAGCAGGATATTCCCCGGTTGTGTTGAACCGGCTGGTGCCAGCGCTCACCCGGCGCATGGTCGAGAAGATTTTTGCTACGGATTTCGAGGATTGGCCGGCAATTCTCCGGGCCATGCGCGAGACGGGAGAGGAATTCCGGCAAGGCAGAATCGCAATGGCGTCCGCGAGCGCTGCCACGCCCGGGCCATAGTGGAAAAACGACGCTGCTAGTGTCACGAACCGCCGGGACCGTAAGGGGCAGGAGCAAGGAATATGGCGACAAGATGCTTTCTAGCCGGAGCGCTGTTCCTGATTCTGGTTTCAGATTCTGGAATGCGTATGGTAGCTCAGCAAGGCGAGGGCCACATTCACGTGGTCGTCGACATGGTGCAGTTGAACGTGGCCGTGACCGACAAGAAGGGGAACTACATCACCGGCCTGCGTCCGCAGGACTTCGCGGTGGTGGAGGACGGTATCTCCGAGAAGCTCGCCACGTTCGCGGAAGGGAACGAACCGGCTCGCAGGGTCGCGGCTATCGCCTCGGACGATGCAAAGTCGGAGGCACCCGTGGTCGAGCCCAAGGACGCCGGCCAGGTTACCGCCGTGGATCCGCAGTCGTTGAGTGCCTTGGTGGCGGGCGCGAACGTATTTCTCCTGTTCGATACCAGCAACTACATGTATCACGGGTTCGTGTTCGCGCAGGACGCGATCTCGGATTTCGTCCGCTCATTGCAGACTGCCGATAAGATCGCCTTTTATTCCTACAGCCGCGACCTGTCGCGCGGCGCCGCCCTGACCGCAGACCGCTCGGAAGTTCTGCGCGCCGTGCGCACCACGGTTGCCGGGGACGACGCGGCCCTCTACAACACTCTTCTGTTGACGTTAAAGGATGCGTCCAAATATCCGGGGCGAAGGGTGGTCGTCGTGTTCTCGAATGGACCGGACAATACCAGCGTGGTGCCGCCCGAGGACGTTGCCGAACTGGCCCAGTCCGCTGGAATTCCGATCTACATGATCAGTACGCAGCTGGCGAAGTTGGAGCCGGTATCGACGGCCGTTTTCGAACGAATGACCGCGGCTACGGGCGGGAAAGCTTACTTCGCCAAAACCTGGAAAGACGAGAAACGGGCATTCGCGTCGATCCGGGATGATCTCGGGCATCTTTATTCGTTGAGCTACTACCCGCAAGCCAATCCCAATCGCGGCTGGCGCGCGATCACGGTGAAGTTGGTGGGCGAACGGCTGAAGCAGTACCACATCCGCACGCGGAACGGGTACCGTCCCAAGCCCACAAGGTTCTCTGCGGAGACTTCGACCACAGCTGAGGCGGAGCCGCCGAAATAGTTGCTAATCAGACCAGGGCAGGCTTGCTAGGTGATGCTGGTCTCCGTGTAGGTCCCGTAAACATCGCGCAAGGCCTCGCAGATTTCCCCAACAGTGGCGTAGGCGCGGACGGCGTCGACGATGTAAAGCATCGTGTTCGCGTCTGAGACGTTGCCGCCGATCGCTTTCGGTTCTTGTGCTGCGGCTTTTCTTAGCGCCTGCAGGCAGCGCTGGACTTGCTCGTTGGAACGGTGGGCACGCAGGACCTTGAGCTTCGCGCTCTGTTGGCGGGCGACGGTTTCATCGATGTAAAGAATAGATGGAGTTTCCTCCTCGATCGTGAACTCGTTCACGCCAACGATGATCTTCTCGTTTGCCTCCGCCGCACGCTGGTATTGATAAGACGCTTCGGCGATTTCTTTCTGAGGATAGCCACGCTCGATGGCTTGCACCATGCCGCCCATCTGGTCGAGCTTATCGAAATAGTCAAACGCACCCTGCTCCATGTCGAGCGTGAGCTTCTCCACAAAGTAGGAACCGCCCAGCGGATCGACCGTGTGGGCAACTCCCGACTCGTAGGCAATGATCTGTTGGGTGCGCAGGGCGATGCGCGCGGCTTCCTCGGTGGGGAGGGCCAAGGCTTCGTCGTAGGCATCGGTATGCAGCGACTGGGTTCCGCCCAACACCGCCGCTAACGCCTGCAGAGCCACGCGTGCGATGTTATTCATGGGTTGCTGCGCGGGCAGCGAAACGCCCGCCGTCTGGGTATGGAAACGCATTAACCACGTACGCGCGTTCTTGGCGCCGAAGCGGTCTTTCATCAAGCGATACCAGGCTTTGCGGGCCGCGCGGTACTTGGCGATCTCTTCGAAGAAATCGTTGTGGGCGTTGAAGAAGAAGCTAAGGCGGGGCCCGAACTCGTCGACCTCCAGGCCGCGGCGCAACGCCCATTCGACGTACTCCACGCCGTCGTAGACGGTGAAGGCCAGTTCCTGGAGCGCGGTGGAACCGGCTTCGCGAATGTGGTAGCCGCTGATCGAGATCGTGTTAAAGCGGGGAGTAAACTTCGAACCGAACTCGAAGGTGTCGATCACCAGGCGCATGCTCGGCGCCGGTGGATAGATGTACTCCTTCTGGGCGATGTATTCCTTCAGAATATCGTTCTGGATCGTTCCTGAAATCTTTTTCCAGTCTGCGCCCTGTTTCTCGGCAACCACCAGGTACATCGCCCACAGAACACTGGCGGGTGAATTGATGGTCATCGACACCGTGGTTTTTTCGAGGTCGATGCCGTCGAACAGTATCTCCATGTCCTCGAGCGAATCGATGGCGACGCCACACTTGCCGACTTCACCCTCGCTGGCGGGATGGTCCGAGTCGTAACCCATCAACGTCGGCAAATCGAACGCGACCGAGAGGCCGCTACCGCCATGCTCCAGAAGATACTTGTAGCGCTGGTTGGTTTCTTCCGGCGAGGCGAAACCGGAGAACATGCGCATGGTCCATAGTTTGCCGCGGTAGCCGGTGGCGTGAATGCCGCGGGTAAAGGGTGGCCGGCCGGGGTAGCCCAGGTATTTTTCTTCGCTCCAGTCCAGGGGAAGATCCGCGGGCGTATACAGGCGGCGGATAGGAACGTTGGAAATCGTGCTGAAACGGGCGTGGCCCTGCTCGTCGAGGTTTACACCGGTGGGGGCGCCGATGGGCTTTTCGGGAGACTTCTCAAGGGTTGGGGCGAGTGTGCGTTCCGCCCAGGAAATCTCCGCCGGGGAAGGGTGGCGATCTTCAAAAACGTCGGCAACAGGGTTTTCGGCGATTGGCGGCTCGGAAGAAGGCTTCTTGGGATCGGCCATGTGCCCACACTTATGCCTTGATAGTAGAGGACCCCGATATGGGAATCAAGCAACGGGGCGCGCGATTGCCGGGTGTTGACCGCTACTTTGCCGCTTTCGGAGGTACCGCCGGCTTCACTTCGGTGGGCGCTGGAGTGCTGAAGCTGTCTGTAACGGACTTGGGCAGTTTATCCGCTTGCGCCACGAGAAGGCTCACTTGCCACATCTGGGTGTCGGAGAGTGCCTGGCGGAAGCCGGGCATTCCGGTCAGCCGAATCCCGTTGGCAACTTTCCAGTAGCTTTCGGCGGGCGGGTCGTCGGTCACGCCTTTCCCCTCGAGCAATTTCGGGGGACGAGGATACATGCCGGCAGCGATTGCGGATTCCACGTGTCCGGGGAGGGAATGGCAAACGGCGCACTGCTCGCGATACACCTGGGCGCCAGCCAAAAGGGCAGCCTCGTCCCCAGAAATAGGGACCGATTTCGGCATTTCCCGGTCAATGCGCGCGTTCAGGGCCTTGTGCGCCAGCATCTTCTCGAACGGCATCGCAGGCGAGGAGGTGGCAACCGGTGCGCTGCCAGAAGAGAAATAGAAATACACGCAGAGCGGCACTGCGATTGCACCCAGAATGAGCCCAACCAAGAACGGTTTCAAATGTATTCCCCTTTCTGTTCTCGCTAAATAAAACAAGGACGCTGGTCAGGGGCCAGCTGGCGAGTTCCTCATCGTACCGGAACCGGGGGGCGTGTGTCCTGTTCTACGCCTGTCGCTTTTAGCTTGCTGTCGCTTGCAGCATCGTCCCCTCTCCACCAGGTGGCGGAATAGGCGATGGTGGCGGCGACTAGCCAGCCGCTGGCGTAGGCGGGCTGCGCACCCCATCGAAAGACTTGGGAGTGCATCAATCCGAGCCAGGAAAAGCCCGAGGCCACCATACACCAGGCTGCCGCGCGCCTGAAGTTTCGGTTGATCATCTCGGTGATCAGGGCGGCAACCACTAGCACCAGGAAGAGAAAGCCGCTCCCGAGTCCCTGGATAGATTCCCAATAGATGGATCGGTTGAGAGCTGCTGCCACGTCCGCATTCGAGGGAGAGAGCCTCACCGATTGCAGCGCGGAATTGACCGCCGCGGACACGACCGCACCGGCGGGGAGCACCAGTCCCAACAGGACTGCGCTGAGATATTTCGGGTCGACCCGACGCAGGGTGGCGGCTCCGACTCCGACGGACACGTAAGCGATCATAGCTGCCAGGATAGGCCAGGGAAAAAGTTGCGAGATGAACAGCGTCAGGCCGCTCATCACCACCGCGAGGAAGATGATGGGAGTCCATAGGGCAAAGCCAATCCTCGCTCCGATCGCCTTGTAGGGCGGATGCAGGGCATACACCACCGGCGTGATGACAGATCCCGCCAAGCCACATGTCAAGGTGGCAAGACCGTCCCAGGCAACCACCAGGCGGGCATCGTAGTTGTCGCCGGCGGCACTGGCCCCTTCCACGGAAGCTACATCCTGCAGGACCTGATAAATCGCGATCGGACAGATGACCGACAAGTACGGCAACGCGAGCCCGAGGCTGCCTAATGCCGCGGCAGACACGACGAAGGGAAAACAAGGAGACCACAATCGCCAAGTGAGGTGAACATATCCAACCGCCAATCCCACCAGCAGAGGAATTAGCCACGCTACCAGGAACGGAGGGATTCGCCAGCGCGTAATCGGCAGATTAGCCAGGACACTACAGGCCACGATGGCGAGAGCGACGATGCCCACCACCGGATGATCGAAGACTCGCTGGAGCAGTACCAGGGCGAGATAGCTGTACATCGCCGCGCCAAATACCGTCATGGACGCTGGTACCGGAATAAACCGCCGGCACAGACCGGCGAACGGTGCAGCCGCCAGCTTGATCATCCCTGTCCAGATCACGGCAGCCGCTCCGACTTGCCAGGCAGCGTTGGGATCATGGGTCCGTTGATAAGTTGGCAGTACGATCGCCAGAGTGTAGGCGATGATCGCCGGGACATTGTTGCCGTAGACGTGGGCGGTCACGTTTTGTCGGTCTTCGCGTCTGGCGAGTTGCAGGGCGAGAAAGGTCAAACCGAGCGATCCTATGAGGAAGCCTGAGGCGTAACCCGGCAGAAGGCGGGTGACGCTGAACTCCAATGGAATCCCGACCGGGAGTAGAAGGAAAACCGGGATGATCATCTGCGCGAGATTGAAGCCCAACTGCGCAACCGTTGCGTCGACGTCGCCGCGCCCGAGTGCCCACCAACGCCATGATCCAGTCCCTGTCATCGGATGTCTGCTGATCTCCGTCGTCTTGGCCCGAGTCTAGATCTTGAAGGACTCCAGAGTTTCCTTGGCGAATAGATCGTGGGGTTTCAACTTGCGCTTGGAAAGGCCTTGTTCATGCGAGTAGCGCAGAAACGTTTCCAGTACGTGCAGATTCGGCTCGACTCCGTACGGCCAAAAGTCCTGTCCCATGAGGGTGCGGGTGTCTTCGACGTGCCGGATGAGCCAGGGCAACATGAATTTCAGGGCTGCGGTCTGGTACAGATCTTGGTACACCTCCCGCTGCGCAAGGACGAATGCTTTGTACAGGGACTGGGCCACCCAGGGGAATTTCTCGTAAACATCACTGCGAATCACGACCGTGTGCATGATGGGGAAGATCCTGGTCCGCAGAAAATACTCTCTTTCAACCTCTGGATAATTTTCGAAGAGGCGTTTCACGGAGCCGGAGCCGTTTGTGAATGTCGAGGGCATCCGTGCCGTATACAACGCGTCAATTTCTCCGGCATCCAGCATTGCTGAGAGAGTCTTGTCTTCAGGGATCGATTGCAGCCGAATCGACGGTGGCAGGTCGAGCTTCAGTTTTTCGGGGCGGCCAGGTTGTTCCTCGCCGCCATTGAAGAACGTGACACCGGTGACCGGAACCTGGTATTCGTCGCTGAGAATGCCCCGAATCCATACCCCGGCGGTCATCTGGAATTCCGGCGTCCCAACCCGCTTCCCGATCAAGTCGTTCGGTTCGCGGATCCCGCTGTTCCTGTTCACGTAGATGCAGGAGTGGCGGAAGAACCGGGAAGGGAAGACGGGGATTGCCATGAATGGGGCTGGCTCCGCAAAGCGCGACATTACGTAGGAGGAGAGCGACATCTCGGCGACGTCGAACTCGCGGTGGCGCAGCATCCGAAAGAAGGTCTCTTCCACCGGCAGGTTCAGGTAGGTCAGCTCGATTCCGTCTACCGGGATTCGACCTTCCAGCAGAGCCCGGGTGCGGTCATAATTCCAGCACGCGAGAGACAATCGTAGCTTAGACATTCCTCGCCCTCTTCTCGAATGCGACGGTCATGCCAGCCTTCTCCGAGGCGGTTGAGTGTACGCGGGGTTTTTCTTCAGGACCAAGAATATCTGGCGATCCGATGAGTCCGAGTGGCGCTCTCTCCAGCATCCGCTCTGAATGCGCTCCTCTGCCGCAAAATTCAGCCTGAGTCGACGACGCGACAAGCCCCCAGCGGATTGTGGGATTGTGCGATAATCGCTAATTTGTGCGGCCAAGATACAGTTCGAGCAGTGAAGGTGTCAAGTTCTGGAGTTGCGTATTCTGATACAAGTGTGCGAATATCGCCAGCGCTCGGCTCGGTGGAGAAGGTTCCCAGGTCTTCCGGAATGCATGTTCCTGGAAATCCCGTTGCACAGAACGCCCGGCGCGCGCTCGGGCCGGAGAGTGTCACGCCTGAGGCTCAACCGCCAGACCCCAACTTCGTGCTTTCCCTGGCACGGGGTCTTGAGGTGATTGAGACTTTTGAAGGTCACACCGAGGGGCAATCGGTTGCCGACATCTCTCGTAAGACCGGACTGTCGCGCGCCGCAGTGCGACGCTTATTGATTACGTTGGAGCAGCTGGGCTACGCCGAGTACACAGGACGGGTGTACCGTCTGCGAACCCGGGTTCTGAAGCTGGGGTTTTCGTACCTCACTTCGACCTCTCTGCCCACGATTGCTCAGCCGATCCTCGAGCAGATAACCGAGGCTGTTCACGAGTCGAGTTCGCTCAGCGTGCTCGACGAAGACCAGATCGTCTACCTGGCGCGTTCTTCAGCGAAGCGGGTGATGTCGGTGGGTCTCTCGGTGGGCAGTCGACTTCCAGCTTATTGCTCTTCGATGGGCCGGGTCCTGTTGGCTGCCCTGCCGGACAACGAGTTGACCGCCTACTTGGATCGCGTCGAACTCCGGGCGTTGACGCCCAAGACGGTGACCGATAAGGGGCTGCTCTATGAGACGATCCGCCGAGTGCAGATCCAAGGCTTCGCCCTGGCGGACGAGGAACTCGAGCTGGGACTGCGCT
>Ga0209698_10009352_pt1 | contig 10026 bp, 4 predicted proteins | sample LitLauG_LLR_2012_FD_187203 | JGI IMG/M metagenome (GOLD analysis project Ga0209698, IMG submission 187203) | Freshwater sediment microbial communities from Pennsylvania, USA - Little Laurel Run_MetaG_LLR_2012 (SPAdes) (version 2) | ecosystem: Environmental > Aquatic > Freshwater > Creek >... | reverse complement strand
GAGCTGGGCCGACTACGACAACGACGGCTGGCCCGATCTCTACGTCGCCGACGACACCACGCCGAGCCATCTTTACCACAACAATCACAACGGCACCTTCACCGACGTGGGCATGCTCACCGGTGCCGCCGTCAGCGGCGATGGTCTTGCCCTCGGTTCGATGGGCGTCACCTGGGGCGACTACGATCACGACGGCCGCCCCGATCTTTTCGTCACCAACTTCGCCGACCAGCCCAACGTTCTCTACCGCAACCGCGAAGACCAGAGCTTTGAAGACTTGAATCAGCGCTCGCGCCTCGGTCCGCCGAGCTTGCCCTACGTGAAATGGGGCACTTCATTTTTCGATATGGAGAATGACGGCTGGCTCGATCTTTTTGCGGCCAGCGGCCACGTCTACCCGCAAATGGATGGTGTCTCGGGCAGCGCCGCTTACGCCGAGCCGATGCTCCTGCATCGCAACCATCGCGACGGAACTTTCGATGACGTAACTCAGCAATCCGGTCTCGGCGCCATGCCTCTGAAATCCAGGCGAGGCGCGGCGTTCGGCGATATCGCCAACAACGGCAACATCGACATCGTCGTTCTCAACGTCGGCGAGCCGCCATCCCTGCTCTGGAATACCGCGAAGAATTCCAATCACCGCGTGTCATTCAAGTTGATTGGGACGAGGAGCAACCGAGCGGCCATTGGCGCTCGCGTGACCATTCACTCAGGCGGTATGATGCAGTTCGACGAAGTCCGGGGCGGCGCCAGCTATCTCTCGCAGAATGATCTACGCCTGCACTTCGGACTGGGCGCGGCCGCGAAAATGGAAAGCGTAGAAGTTCGATGGCCCAGCGGGAAGGTCGAACAGTTCAAAGACGTTGCCGCCGACAATATCTACACCATTACCGAAGGGCAGGGAATCACTGCGACCACCCCACTACCTAAACCCGTACCGTAAAGGCCTCAACCGGTATAGTAAAGGCCTCAACCCGTACTGTGAAGGTCCTTATAGGTTGTCATCCTGAGCGGAGCGAAGGACCTGCTGTTCCCGACCCCCCTCACCTCTTGTCATTCCGAGCCGTCCGTAGCCGCGCGAGCGCGGCGAGAACGAGCGAGGAATCTGCAATTTCTTCATGCCGGCTTGCCCACCCTACTTCCCGCACTTCGCGAAAAGGCAGAACGATCTCTCGGGGGGAGTGCTTATCCGGGAGGGCACGCCTTCAGGCGTGCCACAACACCCAACCTCTCACTCTTCCTCCGCCGGTAGTTCGAAGTTCACCAGATCCCCCCGGAACCCGCGCGTCTTCCATGCCCCAAACGCGATCCCGGCCCCCATCCAGATCACGCCCGCAATCTTTGCCGGATTGCTCAGGTTCAGCCAAAGCATCAGACAGATCACGAAACCGAAGATGGGCGGCAATAGGTAAGTCATTTTCTTCTCTGGAGCGCGCACGTAGTACCGCATCAGCGCTGCCGCATTCACGCCCATGAATGCAATCAACGCACCGAAGTTGAGCATCTCTGCCCCCAGCGCGTAGCTGAACCAATGCACTTCCACCAGCAACGCCGCCGTCAGAGCCGCCGCTCCCACGAACAGCACGTTGTTTCTTGGCACCCGGTGCTTCGCATCGACCACCCCGAAGAACGATTTCGGCAGCGCGCTGCTGCGTCCCATCCCATACAACAATCGTGCCGCGCCGATCTGCGATCCCAGCCCCGATCCGAAGTTCGCCACCAGCAGCGTAAATCCCATCAGGGCGAACATCGGTTTCCATGCTCGTGCCGCCACATGCACAAATGCTGTATCAACATCCGGGAACGGCTGCGACGCTGGCCACACCAGCTGCGCCACATACACTTCCACTGCCGACAAAATTCCGATCACCAAACACGTCAGCACTGTCGCCAGCAGGATGTTTCGCCGCGGATTCTCCGCCTCCTCCGAGAGCGTCGAGATGCCATCGAACCCGATGTACGTCAGAACCGCGATCGAAGTCCCGCCTAGCACCGCCCGCGTGTTCCACAACGCCGGGTCGTAAAACGGCTGCGTGAAGAATCCCGCCCCATCATGAGGATGCCCGAATATATATCGTGACGCCACCACAAAGAAGATGACGATTACCAGCCCCATCGCGGCTGCCAGCCCCGCATTCACCCGCGCTGATGTCTTCACTCCTTGAATGTTTAGCCACGTGAACACAGCCACGAAGAAGATCGTCCAGATCCAGTACGGTACCCCCGGCGAAAAGACATGCGCCTGCTGGCTGCACCATACTGTGCAGATCATCGGGTTCAGCATGTAGTCCATTACCATGCTCCACCCAGTGACGAAGCCAAGCGCCGGATTGATCTCCTGCCCCACGTAGGTGAACGCCGACCCCGCGCTGGGATAGGCGCGCGCCATTCTCCCGTAGCTGATGGCGGTGAACAGCATCGCCACCATCGCGATCAGGATCGTTGTCACCACGTGCCCGTGGCCACGATCGCTGAGCACGCCGAACACCGACATCGGCGCCACGGGTTGAATGACGATGATGCCGTACAGCATCAGATCCCAAAGCGTCAGACTGCGCTTCAGGCGCGGTGTTGCCGTCGTTGTGGTCGATGAAGAAGTTGCCATCCTGTACCTTGCAGACCGCCGTCGCGTTCTGCTGAGCCTATCTGTTACTGCCCGACGTTCCAACCGCTAATTTCGATACTAGGTTTCTGCGCACCCAGTTCACTGGCGCGATACGTCGCCGTAATCTCGCGTGTTTCGCCCGGCAGCAGCGAGACATAATTGTCCTGCCACAGCACTGGCAGTACCTCTTCTCCCCCTGCTCCCTGGTTGAGCTTCAGCCTCACGAAGAACGCAATGCTCTTGCTCGGATTCTCGATCGTCACGTGCGTGACCGCCTCCCCATCCCTGGTTTCGGTGCGGAACGTCTGCTTCAGCTTGACCTTAGGCAACGCACTCAACGACGTGTAGTCCGCGAAAGAGGCCGTCGGTGTTGTGTACCAGTTCGACTTCTCCCAGTCGATCGTCTCCACTTTGCTGGAAAACCAGTAGAAGTTCGATCCGACGAGTTTCCCGCTCGCATCCGCCAGCCGAAGAACCAGGAAATACGCCGGACTCAAATCTCCGATCGCCGGAATCTCGAAAACCTTGTTTGTGCTGTCCGCCGCAGCATCCACCGCGACCGCCTTTGAGAACTTCTCCGTCATATCCTGGTTGTAAATCTTCGCAGTCAACTTCAAACTCTTCGCATCATCGTACTGGCTGCTCACCAGCCACACCGAATGGTCGTCATAGGCATACACCGGGTGCAGCGACTCCATCGCCTTCTTCGCCCCGAAGTATCCTCCACCCGGTCGCAGGTAATAGTCGTACAAGTGCCAGATGATCGACGGCCAGGCGTTGTTCAGCATCCATTGAATGACACCCGTCGAGGTGTACTTGTTCCGGCTGTATGCCTCGTACATGGCGCGAATGCCCTCGTAGCCCATCAGCTGCGACTTGAAGGCAAACTCCTCCGCGCTCCCCGACTTGCCGTAGCGGGCGTCCTGCGCCTCGGTATAAACCTGAATCGTTTTGAAAGAGCCGCCGCCCGCGTGATAGTTCCAGTAGTCGTCGATCGGCCACAGGTGATCCTTCGGCAACATCGCTTGCAGGCTCTCAATCGGGGGCACCGCAGGCCCAGGGCTCGTTTCCGTGTTGAAACCATACGCCCCGCCGCATCCGCCCTGGTTGCACTTGTGGTCGGCGTTCTTCAGATCCCCCATCCAGTACGACGGCGCAACATACTCGTAAGGACCCGTCATCTTCACGCCGCTGTCACCTGACACTGCCGCAAGTTTCGCGGTCGCCGACGACACTACCGGATTCGGCCACGACAACTGCTTCTCTACACCCAGATACATCTCCTCGACATCCGGCGGCGGCGGATTGTCACTCCCGTTCAGCCATGCAATCAGGCTCGGATGGCCGCGCAGCCGGTAAATCTGGTCTCGCAACGATTCTTTCGCGACGTTGTAATTCTCCTGCGACCACACCGACCAGTGCTCCCACGCGTCACAGCAACACCAGCCCGCCATCACCAGAATCCCTTGCTGATCTGCCAGATTAAAGAATTCTTCCGTTTCCAGCTTGCCTTCCAGGCGAATCGTATTCAGCCCCATGTCGCGCACATAGCGAAACTCGTCCTGCAGGCGCTGCGAGTTCTCGCGCAGCATCATATCCGTGGTCCAGCCTCCGCCGCGGATCAGAATCTTCTTGCCATTCACCGTGAACAGGCGCCGGTCCGGCGCCGTCAACTCAGACTCCACCTGCCGGATGCCGAACTGCGTGTCTGAATGATCGGACATCTTTCCGTCAACCTCGAACGCCAGGTGCAGAGGATACAGATTCGGAGTCCCCATCTGCACCGGCCACCACAGCCGCGGATTGGCGACGTTCAGCTGCTCAAACTTCTCCGGATCGAAAGTGACATCTCTCGCTTCGCCCGGTCCCAGCTCCACTTCCTGCTCGAACGTGATCCTCTCAATCGTGCCTTTCAGCGTGCCCCTCATCGTCTGGCCGGTTGAGTTCTTCACCACGGCCGCGACCGTCAGATGTGCCTTGTCATTTCCGGCCTCCAGCTTCGTGAAGACTGCTGGATGCCGCACTGCCACCGCTCCGCTCGTGGTGAAGTAAACCTCGCTCCACAGTCCCATGTTCTTGTCGGGAGGCGCAGGGTTCCAGTCCACGAACGTGATCGCCAATTCCGTATCGGTCGGCGCGTAAACCTGCACCGCCACAACATTCGCGGCGCCCACTTTCGCAGTATCTGTCACGTTGAATTCGTAAGTTCGCCACGCCCCCGCCACTTCATCCGACTTCGCGATCTGCTTCCCGTTCAGCCAGATGTTCGCCCGGTAGTTGATTCCTCGAAAATTCAGCCATAGGGTCTTGCCCTTGTAGCTGGCGGGCAGCGTGAACTCCTTGCGATACCACCACGAGACCGCGAACGGGCTGTCCGGTGGCATCGCCTCGTTCGAAAAGTTCTTCCCGATCGGATACGCCACGCCGGGCAACTGTCTCAGGTTCATGCCAAAAGTGGGGTCCGGATAAACTTTATCCTTCACCATCGCCGCCACCACCGTGGTCGGCACAGTTACCGAGCGCCAGCCTTTTGACTCGAAACGCGCGCTCGAGATCTCCTCGCCCTTCTGATCCACTTTTGCCGAGGACTGCAACGCCCATCCCTCGGCCAGCACGAACTTGTTCTCCGCCGCTGGGTCGCCACCCTGTTTTGTCTGGGCGCTGATGAGCTGGAATGATGTGAGAAGAAAAGCTGGAATTAGGACAAATCGAACTAGCCTGTACATAATAATTTTGCCCCTCGCTTCGAAAACCGGATCACCAAAATCCATGGTGGTGCCTCTCGGCGTGCCTGCGCAGTCGCGGTTCGCCCGTCGGGGAGGATTTCGCGACCAAGCTTGATAACACGTTTTAATGATTCGTTTCAATAAGGATTATTCGCTGATCTGGTCTCGTCCGCAATACGCACCTTTGCCATGGCCAGGAGCCGAATCTAGATAGATTGCTGCTTCGGTCGTGGCTTAATTTCCCGTTGTTCTACCGGACTGTCATCCCGAGCTCCGCGTTTTCTCCGGCGGAGCGAGGGATCTGGCGCGGGGCGCTTCAAATTTTAGCCACTACCGCTGCTTCCTCGGCCTGCCTCGCCCACCCTCGTAGTTTATAATCAAAAATTCGCCCTAGACCTCCGGAGTAGCCAATAAGATGATCCGATTCCTGCAAACCCCCGGCCCGATCAAGAAGGTGATCCTAAGCGGGATTCTCCTTATTTTTTGCGGCGCTATGGTGATCACCCTGATCCCAGGCGGCGTAGGTTCAAATCTCGGCGTCGGCGCTCCTGGCGCCGGCGTCGTTGCCAAAGTCGGAAGCGAAAGCGTCACCGCCACCGAGGTCCAGCTCGAGGCCAAGCAAATGGTGCGCCAGCAATTTCCCCGCGGCGGCGCTCAGGCCAACATGCTCCTGCCGTTCTTTTCTTCGCAAGCGGCTCAGCAGCTGATCAATGAGAAGGTAATCATTGCCGAAGCTCGCCACATGGGCTTCCGGGCCAGCGACGAAGAGGTTCGCGACGAGCTCCAGCACGGTCCCCTCTCTCAATACCTGTTTCCCGACGGCAACTTCATCGGCCAGGACGGCTACGAAGATTTTGTCTCCCGTAACTTTGAGATGAGCATCCCCCAGTTTGAGCAGGCAGAGAAAGATTCAATCCTTGGCCGCAAGCTTCGCTGGCTGGTGGCGGGCAGCGCCATTATTGGCGACAACGAAATCAAGGCCGAGTTCCTCAAGCGCAACACCAAGGTGAAGTTCGACTACGCGTTTCTTTCGATGGACGAAGTCCGCAAATCCATCCACCCCACCGACGAGGAACTCAAAGCCTTCTACCAGCGCAATCAGGCCACCTACAAGAATGCCATCCCGGAGAAGCGCAAGGTCAAGTACGTCCTCATCGATAGCGCCCGGCTCAATGCCCAGACCCAGGTCTCGCACAACGAATTGCAGGCCTATTACGACCAGCATCGCGACGAATATCGCGTGCCTGAGCAAGTGAAAGTCAGCCACATCCTGATCAAGACCCCACTGCCCGGTGCGGACGGCAAAATCGACCCCAAGGGACTGGAAGAGGCGCGCAAGAAAGCGCAGGACATCCTGAAGCAGTTGAAGTCTGGTGCCAAGTTCGAGGATATAGCTAAGAAAAATTCCGAAGATCCCGACAGTGCCAAGATGGGTGGCGACCTGGGCTGGATTGGCCGCGGCCGCACCGTCCCGGAATTTGAAAAAGCCGCATTCTCCCTCTCCAAAGGGCAAATGAGCGACCTGGTGCAAAGCAGTTACGGCTTCCACATCATTCGGGTCGACGACAAACAGGACGCCCACCTCAAGACTCTGGACGAGGTGAAAGCCCAGATTGAGCCTGCCCTGAAACAACAGAAAGCGGCTGCCATTGCTGAGGGCGAAGCCAACTCCGTACTCGGCGACGCCCGCAACGCCAGCCTGGACAAAGCCGCGGCCGCAAAGAAACTGGAGGTTGTTACCACTGATTTCTTCAGCCGTACTGATGCTTTGCCCGGCATCGGCGCGGCGCCCCAGTTCATGGACGCCGTATTTGCCGCCCAGCAAAAGTCTCCGCCGGATGTGGCAAAGCTTCCCCAAGGCTACGCGATCTTCCAGCTGGAAGGTGTCCAGCCTCCCGCGACGCCGACCTTCGAACAGATTCGCGCTCGCGTTGAGGACGAGTTTAAAAACGAGCGCGCATCGGTGTTGCTCGCGCAGAAAACGCAGGAGCTGTCCGATCGCGCCAAGTCCGCTCACGACCTGAAAAAGGCCGCGAAGGAGCTTGGAGCCGCGGTTAAGACGAGCGACATGGTTGCGCCCGATGGCCAGGTGCCGGATATCGGCTCGCTGACGGGACCTGCCAACGTGGTCTTCTCCATGAAACAGGGTGAGATCAGCGGCCCGATCCTGAACGATAGCAATGGCGTCGTCGTTGAGTTGCTGGAAAAACTGCTGCCGACCGACCAGGAGTTCGCCCAGAAGAAAGACCAGATCCGGGAATCACTTCTGCAGGCGAAGCAGAATGAACTGTTCGGGCTGTTTGTGGGCAACCTTCGCCAGCAGATGGAGAAGACCGGCAAGATCAAGATCAACGAGCAGGAACTGAAGAATCTCTCCCGGCCGCAAAGCAGCGAAGAGGGGATGTAAGGGATTATGGGTCACCGTCGAAGCGCGGCCCTTCAGGGCCGCGTTCGCGTTGCCAGCGGTTTTGGGCTTTAGCCCGGTGGTCCACCTCTCGCGAAACTCAACTTCCAACGGACTATTCGGTCACAGAAACAGGTGGCGCACTTTACGGCTCGCCTATATTAAGCACTTATGAGACGATCCCTGTAGTCCTGACGCATGTCTTTTCCCCGCGCCACCGGCATTCTCCTCCATCCGACTTCGCTGCCCTCCGCCGGTGGCATCGGCGATCTCGGACCCGCCGCCTATGAGTTCATCGATTTCCTCGCCACAGCCCGCCAGGGTCTCTGGCAGGTGCTGCCCTTAGGCCCGCTCGGGTACGGCAATTCTCCGTACTCTTCTACTTCAGCCTTCGCCGGGAATCCACTCATCATCAGTTTGCAGCGGCTTGTTGATCACGGCTGGCTCGCTAAGGAATTGATCTCCAAGTTGCCCGACGACGTCGATTCCGTCGAATATGGCCAGCTCTTCCGCAGCAAGTTACCGCTCTTGTTTGAGGGCGCGCGTAACTTCGTGAAGTCCGGCTCCAGCGAAGTGCAGCAGCGCTTTGCTCAGTTCCGCGAGCAAAATAAATGGTGGCTCGACGACTTCGTTCTCTTCGACGCATTACGCGCCCGCTTCCAGCTGAAGCCCTGGAACCAGTGGCCACGCGAGCTGGCTCGCCGCGAACCCACTGCTCTCGAGAAAGCACGGCGGGAACTCTCAGACGATCTCGCCGTCCGCAGCGCCGTACAGTTCGCCTTCTATGAGCAGTGGCGATCCCTGCACCACTACTGCAGGCAGCGCTCGATACGCGTGGTCGGTGACGTCGCCATCTTTGTCAACTTCGACAGCGCTGACGTTTGGACCAACCCTCGCTTGTTCCGCCTTGATGAAGACCTCGAGCCCGTCGTCGTGTCCGGTGTTCCCCCGGACTTCTTCAGCAAGACCGGCCAGCGCTGGGGAAACCCGCTCTACAACTGGGAAGTGATGCGCGCCGAGGGCTACAAGTGGTGGGTACAGCGCCTCGGTTGGGCTACACAGCACTGCGACTATATTCGGCTCGACCACTTCCGCGGTTTCGAGCAGTTCTGGGAGATTCCCGCCAGCGAACCTACCGCAATCAACGGCCATTGGGTTGACGGTCCCAAGGACGACATTTTCCTCAAGCTGCGCGAAGCCCTCGGCGGTCTGCCCTTCTTCGCTGAGGATCTGGGCTACATCACGCCGGAGGTCAACGCCCTGCGCGAGCGCCATAAAATTCCCGGCATGGCGGTGCTTCAATTTGGCTTCGGCGATCCCGGCGCTCACATCTACCTGCCGCACCGCTTCACCTCCGACAAAGTCGTCTACACCGGCACGCACGACAACGACACGCTTCTAGGCTGGTGGAAATCCGCCGCGAGTGACCATGAACGCAAGAACGCCGATGCTTATCTTGGCTTGGCCGATAAGCCCGTCAACTGGGCCTTCATCCGCGCAGCTCAAACGTCTGTGGCCAGCCTGTGCGTAGTTCCTCTTCAGGACGTGCTGGGCCTGGGCAGTGAGGCCCGCATGAACACGCCGAGCGCCGACGAGGGCAACTGGAAATGGCGTTATCAGCCAGGCGTTCTCACGCACGCGCTTTCCGAGAAGCTGGCCAAGCTCGCTGAAGTTGCGGATCGTCTGCCAGAGCCCGCTCCCCAACCTCCACATGAAGACTTCTTTGCCTGAGGATGACTCTCGGTAAGGGGGTTAGTTTGGTTACTTTTCTAGAGAGTGTCATCCCGATGCCCTGCGCCTTCACCAGCGGGGCGAGGGATCTTGCGTGGTGCGGAGCCGAGCACCTCCAAGCCGGAAACCGAACGCGTATCTGGCGCGACTCATTTTCAAACCAACCCACTACGTGACTTTCCGGCTTTGTGACGGTATCTTTGACGGTACTTAAGCGAGCCTCCCGGTTGGCAAGCTGCACAATTACTGATTGAGGTCCTGATCGCGTGACCGAACCTATCATCCAGGCCCGCGCCGTAGAGAAGTTCTATGTCCAGCCGGATGGAACTCGCATCGAGGTAGTGTCCCCAGTCGATCTCGACGTCGAGCCCGGCAAAATCATCGCGCTCCTTGGCCCTTCGGGCTGCGGCAAATCCACGCTGCTACGCATTCTGAGCGGTCTGTCTACGCCCTCAGCCGGCGAAATTCTTTGGCATGGCCGTCCACTCGAGACCCAGTCGCCCAGCGTCGCCATCGTCTTTCAAAGCTTCGCCCTCTTCCCTTGGCTTACCGTGCTGGAA
>Ga0209698_10009349_pt1 | contig 10027 bp, 19 predicted proteins | sample LitLauG_LLR_2012_FD_187203 | JGI IMG/M metagenome (GOLD analysis project Ga0209698, IMG submission 187203) | Freshwater sediment microbial communities from Pennsylvania, USA - Little Laurel Run_MetaG_LLR_2012 (SPAdes) (version 2) | ecosystem: Environmental > Aquatic > Freshwater > Creek >... | reverse complement strand
GAATGCGGCGGTTTGCTAAACCGTTGTACGGGCTAACACCTGTACCGAGGGTTCGAATCCCTCCCTCTCCGCCATTACCTTAGTTATCTAGCACTTGCAAGCTGGTGATACCTACACTTGATACGGTTTTCAAGGAAGGTGGTCACCCGATGCACCGCGAAGTCAACCTCACCAAAAGAGTCCAAACGCCGCAAGGAATGCGGTATTGCGCTGTTGTGCTGTCTGCTAATGGCCGGGTGAAGCCTGACTCGGTAGTGGTCAACGGCAAGCCCGAGCGCCACCCCGAAGGAGCCTACTACATCGAATGGCACGACAACGGCAGACGCATCCGTCTGTCGGTGGGCAAGGACGCAGCCGACGCCAGTTCGATGCGCCTGCGGAAAGAGACCGAGCTAAACAACGGCGACGCCACGGTGCCGGAGATCACTGCGAACGGTCACAGGTCCGTTGCCGCATCGGTCGCTGACTATCTCGAAGAGACGGAACTCACCAAGAAGCCGAAGACGCTGGCGGCCTATAAGACGGCCCTGACCTACTTCACGGAGTCCTGCCACAAGCTCAACCTCGAAGACATTGACCGCATGGACCTGCTGAAGTTCTGTGCCTTCCTCCGGGATGAGAAAGAGCAGGCACCGCGCAGCGTGTACAACAAGTTCGAGAACCTGATGGCTTTCCTAAAGGCAAACGGGATTCGCGGGCTGGTCGGCAAGAACGATTGGCCCCGCTACACCGAGGAAGAGCCGGAGATGTACGAGAAGGACGAACTCGGCAAGCTGTTCGCGGCCTGTGATCCAGAGGAACGGTTGTGGTACGAGTTCTTCCTGATGACCGGGATGCGGGAGCAAGAGGTGATGTTCACCTACTGGTCGGATGTGAACTTCGCGGCATCCACTGTCCGAGTCACTCACAAGCCCGACAGGGGATGGACCCCAAAGGCGTACAAGGAGCGCGAGATTCCCATCCCTGCAAAGCTCGCAAAGAGGCTGAAGGCGTGGAAGGCAAATGCGGACAAGGGATGCAATCTGGTTTTCCCCACCGCCGGATGCAACCCGAAGTTAAATTTTCTCGACGATCTCAAGGCCGTTGCCGAGCGGGCGAAGCTCGACCCGGAAAACTTCTGGCTTCACAAATTCCGCGCCACGTTCGCAACCCGGTGCCTTTGGGCTGGTGTCGATCTGCGAACCGTTCAGCAGTGGCTCGGTCACTCCGACATGGAAAGCACCATGCGCTATCTCAAGCCGTCTCGAAGTGAAAAGGTGCGGGCAAAGGTCAACGAGATTTTCGCGTGACAGGGATGAAGACATGGGGGAGGTTGAGGTTACCTTCGGACATGATCGAAAGTAACCGCCTACACGCACAGCCATGTGTATGCAACGGTGCTACTGTTCGCTTACGCGGGACGTACGTCGCATAGACTTCAGGTCTGGAGGGACCGTCATGGGCGAGTTGTATTACCAGATTGTGCAGGACGGGAAATTCGGAACTGAAGTAGGGAAACTGGAAGACGCGCCGTACTTCTTGAAATACGGACAGCCGACGGATTACGTCATTGCAGTCGAAAATGGAAAGCGTAGGGATTTGAACGAAGAAGAAGAATCCCGTTTACTGTCCTTCTCCACGACGGCTGCGTAAACGCTGATTCATAAAATGAAACGTCCTAGGCCCCAGCCTGCCGGATCTTCGTGAGCGTTTCCCACAGTACTCCTGTTAAGTGATCTTAGACAGCACTGTGCTGGTTGAGCGGGTCAAAAACCGTTGTAAGACGCGGAAGGAGAACGACGAGGGTTAGGCATATGACAAATCCGGTTCAGTCTCAGCAAATCAAATTGTGCTACAACCTGCGGGGACACGTCGTGAACGCTCTGAGCTTCATGGAAAACGAGGACGACGACGCACCTGATGAATACAAGGCGAAGCGTTTGGAGATGGCTCTTATGAACATTAAACGGGCCTTAGCGGAGGCCGAGGAACTGCTTAAAGCCCTTTCCGAAGGACAGCAGGAGCGTATCGTGGCGGCCCTCTTAGAAAATGACCCTCGGAAGAGTGGGTAGATGTGGGGATTCTCATTATGGATGCGACGAAATAAAACCTTATGAAAAACCATCCCGTCGTGCATCACACCTGTCTAGGCGACCCAGATTGGCCGTGTAAAGCGTGCCAAACCACAGGTCCCATTCCAGAACCACCAGACCCGTTTCCGCCGATGGTCTGGACAGGAAATCTCATCGCAGACTGCCGCAGGTACGTGCGGGAAACCATACAAGGAACGTTGATAATTCTGCGGAGAGGGGGAGGTCGTTTTTAGGATTTCTCATTATGGACACGGAAACATTTGCAAAAACCTTGGTGGTCGGTCAGGAGGTCTTAATACTCGCTGGGCGCTGGGGGCACGGGTGCGTTGGTCATGGCCGAGGCAAGGTTGTCGAAATCACACCAGAAGTTGTGGTGGTAGAGCTACTCCCTCGATCCGGCAAGGCGGTCTTAGAACGTTTCGACAAAAAGGGTAATAGTTGCGACGGATGGCACGCAAATGAGTTCGGACTTTACTGGTTAGCACCTACCTTTTTAGAAGACGGGCCGTCTCATCTGGAAGAAACTTGGAGAGGATGATGGACCTAAAGACACTGGGGGTTGGCCAGAAAGTATGGATGCAAAGCGGCGACCAATTCAAGGAAGTCGAGGTGGAAGAGGTCACCGAGAGTTATGTGCGGGTGTGTATCGCCCCATCGGGACCTTTTACGAAGTGGTTGCCGAAACGGGGAGAGTCGTCTTCGGAGGTCGCGATTCCGTATAGCCCCGAAAACAAAAACGGGTATTCCATAGATTTTCGTTACGATGGCACCCAGTGTGGGGTGTGGGGATGGATTGACGCGTGGAGTCCTCTCCCTCTCGGTGCTGAATTAGGACACCCGTGGAAGCTAGTAGAACGCCGAGTGCATCGGGGCTTATGGACGCGACAAAACTAGCGGTTGGACAAAAGGTCTGGATGCGAAGCGGTGACCTACGAAAAGAAGGCACGGTAGTAGGAATTTGTGACGACCGTATAGAGGTGGAGTATACCCAAACCACCCCACAAGATGATCTCTTCGGCGGGAAGAGATTTGCACTTCACTTTCGTTTGAACGGTCTAGGCAATGTCTCCGCACCGGGTGATCAATGTGGTGTGTTCTTGGCTTTTGGAAATAGCTGGGTTGAATGGGACCGACGCCCCCTGTGTACTGAGTTCGGACCTTGGGAATTGGTATGACACTGTATTTTGAAATTCTCGACCAAGACGGAAAGGTGAATGTCGAGGCGGAGACTCTCAGCGATTGCTCTTATTGCTTCCGCAGCCAATTCGCTACGGCTCTAGGGTCGAACCGCACGCATGTGCCGATGCGAAACGAAGGAATGCGTCCTGCTTTCGCCTGTTTGAAAATCGTTACGTGTGAGACAGCCAAGATTTTGGAGAGTTCGTTGGCCGTGAGAGCGTGACCAGTCGCAGCGATCTGGTCAGCGAGAGATAAGTTTGATGTCATAAGATCGGGTCAGGCGGGGAACCTGACCGCTGTGCTACGTGTGGGGACTTTCGGCTACTGCGGGGCTGTTTATTCTTTTTCCCGTTCCACTGCTTCGTCGCCGTACTGAGCCTCGAATCGTGCTCGGATCGCTTCATCTTCGGGCGAGTCGGACATGCCTTTCTTGTATTCCTTCTCTTCGGCGCGCTCGATGTCGTGAAGTTGTTTTGTGTTTACAGCCGTGGTCTGCACTGATCCGCCTTTGCCCACGTGGGCCTTAAAGATGTATTCGGTCGTGGTCTGACTGGCGACTGATTTCGGCAGCATCCCGATTTCACGACGGAACCTTGCATACTCCAAGAGCTGTGCGTCTAGGGCCTTCACATGTGCCAAGTATGTGTTCGTGCCTTTGCCGCATTCCTCCATCGACTTCTCGATCATCTTCCGATTGTGCTTGTAGCCAGCATCGAGATCGCGCATCAGCTTCTCAGCTTCGGACATCTTGCCGCGCGATTTGTAGGCGCGCTTCGCCTTCGGTGCTGCTTCGGGTGCTACTGTTTCCTGTTCTTCCATCTGGAATCTCCATGTAGTCATAGGGAGTCTCGGTAAGGGGACTCCCTTGAGTTGGGTTAAAGGTTGTTGCCCTGCTGCGACAGTAGCGTCCGGGTGACGAGGTGATCCATGTATCGGATCAGTTCGCCGGGAAGCATCTCGCCCTCCCGCCGGATGAACTGACGATGAACGTCGTTGATGTTCCGCGTGGTCTCGACGTAGCCCACGAGCCGGAGCCATCCGGCGAACTGACGTGGGTTGGGTGAAAAGGTTCGGATCGTGCCATCCCATAACAGTTGGAGGGCACCGACTTCGGCCTCGGTCTGCCGGGAGTCGTCCCGGTATTTCTTTAACTGATCTTCCATTTAGTCTCCTGCTTCTATGAATGCGATTTGAGCGCGTAGTTGATTCAACTCTTCGAGTGCCATACCACCATGCGCGACAGCGTGCTGCTCCTTCGCGCGCAGGCCAGCCAGCGTGATTTGGGTCGGGATTGATGAAAGTCCATCTGGCGAACTTTCCTCCAAATTGGGGTGTTCCCCTATGCCTGCCTCTGTGGGAGGGGGTTTAAGAGAAGAAAAAGGGGAACCTGCGCTCTTCACTGCTGGTTCTTCTTTTTTAGCTGGTACTTGACTGCTGGTACTTAGTGACCGTCTGGGCGGGATTTCATCACCCGTCAAATGGACTTTCATCGGGCCATGAAATGGACTTTCATCAGCGTCAGATGGACTTTCATCCGACAGCTTCTTCATGGCTTGAAAGTCGAACTGGTAGACGTTGGACACGCCTTTCCGGTGCAAGTTGCCCCAACCCTTCCGCCAAGTCACGATCTTGAGAGTGTCCCGCAGGTATTGCAGGGCGTCGGTGATGGTGCTCTTGCTGGTGAAGCCGGACTCGCTCATCAGGCGCGTGTAGGACGGCCAGCAGGAACCATCGGCCCCGGCGTGGCTAACCAGCACCAGCAGGATGAGCTTCTGCGTTGGACTCTCTGTCTTGATGGTCCGCGCGGTGCGCATGTACCGCCACGTGTCGATCTTAGCCACGGGGCACATCCGGCTGTAGCGCCAGAATCTCAGCGATGGCTGTTAGTTCGTTTGGGGTGAGGGTGCCCAGAATCAGACTCTGAGTACGCCGGGTGACACACCCTGTTTCTTTGGTGAGTTTGCGTAGAGCGTTGATCTTGCTGATGGCGTCCTGCACATTGGCAGAACTCGCCATCCGAGTGTTTTCGTTTTGCATTGTCAGTTCCTTCGTGGTTAGTGGGTTGTGGATTAGAAATGTTAGTTGCCTGCGAGAAACCAACGGGCACGGGGAAGCCAGCCATGCCCGCCCCGAGCCTCCAAAGGGAGTCTGCTCAGGAAAATCGAACGGGGCTGCCAGAATCACGCTGATGGAAGGCAACGTGAAATCTGTCAGCCCCGTGAATGCTCAACCCGCAAGAGAGGCGGGGAGCAAAACGTGTGGAACTCTCACCTACTTGCGTCTGAGGGCGTTGCTGATCTGTGTCTCTGTCAATTTGACCTTCACAGAGAGGGGCAACGTCTTCAACTGCGCGGCGGTGAGATCGTCAAAGTTGCCGACGGGAGCGACCCTGTGCGCGGGTAACCTTTCCCAAGCGGCCAGCCCAAACTTTTTCACGAACTCGACCTTTTGTGCCGGGGTGGTCAACTCGTCCCTCGATCCAAGCTCGATGGTGCCCGCCTTCACTGCGGCGGCGATGCTGGATGGATCACCGATGTTCTTGTCGAGCAACATCGAGGCTGTCACCAGCTTTCCGAAGTCCGCAGGCTGTCCGTCGTGGGTGAATGCCGCCACCCACGCCCTGTCTCCGACTCGCAGTGTGTGAGAGGCTTGCAGCTTGCCGAGGATCGCCCGTACTGCTTCCTCACGGGTGCCCAGATGCTTAATCGGGCTGGCTTCAATGGCGCGACTAACGGCGACGAGCAGTGCTGTTTCGCGTTTAGCTTCGTCTTGGAAGCTCTGGTGGTCGTCTGTGTGTACTGACATGATGTACCTTTCTTTCGCGGCTCTTCGGCGCGCGGAGGGTTGCGTTCCCTTCCCACCGTGGGCAAGAAACTGGTTGATAGTTTTGGTTGAATGGGCGACTGAAGGCGTTAGAGTGGCCGGAAGTGGATGCCTTCAGCTTGCAAGTAGTCGCGGTATTGGATGCAGCGCAATTGCAACCGCAACACTTCCGCGTCACGCCTGAAGCTAGCCTTTTTCTTGAGTTCAGCGTTCTCTCGGCGGAGCGCGTCGTTCTCCTTACGGAGCACTTCGATTGGTGACGGCAGGTCCATGCAGGACTGCGGCGTCAGAGGTTTGATTGTCATAGAGTATTCGGAGATTGAGCGGGGGCTGGTGTGTTCTCCCCCTATATTTAATTATGTGGCGGGAAGCAACTGTGTCAAGTGTTTTTGTTCACACATCCCGTGTGTCAGTCCATGAAGACATCTGGGTCGTCAGGATCGTGGGAAATGAGCTTTTCGGCGGATATGTCCTCAAGGGTTTGCACCTTGGATACCTCATTTTCTGTGTCAGGCGTGAACCCAATGCACGACCCGATCAACTGATAGGTAAACTCCTTAACTTGCCGCCTCGGTGGAGTGATTCGGTCGCTCAGGCAGTATCGAATGAATCGCGCACCCTCTTTGACTGGCACCATCTCCTTTTCCCTCGTGGTTGCGGCTATCTCAAATAAGACCGCACTTCTCTTAAGTTTCCGCATACAAGGCGCACTCGGTACGTTCCACTTGACCTCGGGTGCGAGCCTGATGCGCTTGGTTTTGGAATCCCGGTATGGATTGATCAGGGTCTTATCGCCAACTTTCAGTGGTGGGTCTTTTTCTTCCTTCGGGTAGGAGATCGTCTTTCCGAGGGGAAGCAGCACCTTCCAAATCGCTTTCGGAGTCGGCCTGCGAACTCGTTTTGCCCCGACGAGGAACCCTTGGCGCTCGTATTCATTCGGTTCCCGCTCTAGCCAATTCCCGGCGGGCGTTTTCACGCGCTCGACCTCAAAGGTTGTCGCCCGCTGAGCTTCCTGTACCCGCATTTCCGTGAGGCGCTTCCTGTTTGCTCTCGCCGCGTCGTCGTCGGTGTAAGCCGGGGATTGTGGCGTGCTAACCACGGTGTAGCTGCCCTGCGGCAACCACGTGAAGTTCGAGCAGAACGCCATCTCGTCCGACCCGAAGCGCAGGTCCGGCTTACCGTTCACTTCGTCCACATCGTCAATGCTATTGCAGAGGGATGGGCTGGGGTATCTCCAGTCCGGGTAGGCGGCATCCCATTTGCGCAGCCAGTCGGCTTGGTTCGTAACGCGCTCTGCGTCTCTCCTGTCGATCTCCCTGCGGCGCTCTTTGCCGGGGTCAGGGCATCCAGCCCTGAGCCACATCTCATGCAGTAAAGGCAGTTCACACCGCTCCCATTGCGGCCACCGCTCCTCGTACCATCGAATCAGGTCGTTGCCCCAACGAATCTGTCTTTGAAGTTCTGCCGTGGTGTTCGGATTCCATGGCAGCGAGATTTCTCGTGCCACATTGAACTCGAAGTAGGGTTCGGTGTGATACCGCTCCGCCGCGCGTTGCTTAAGCGCGTAACTGATCCATGCCAGCAAGTTGTGAATCTTGCGGTCGCGTTCAGCTTTGCATTGGCAGGCACGCTCGAACGCAGAGACGATCGCTGCAACGAGTTGGGTGTCCCGACGAGGGTGGGACACGATACGACGAAGAGAAACAGCGGAAGCCACTGCTTAGTCTAGCCACTTGCATTCTGCCGATCCATGCGGAGAAGTCGTTGGCCTTTCGTGACGTTGGAAGGTATCAACGCTGTTTCCGCGCTTTGACCAACCCCCGCGCGACAGTAATCACCGTCTCAAGGTCCTGATCGCTAAGCAGAGCCGCCACTGTGTCAAAAGCCGCAAGCCGGGGATCGCGCCCCAGTGCCTTTAGCCCGCGCTTCCCGTACCTCCGCTCCATCTGGTCCTGCGTTGCGGCTTGTTGCGCCTCATCAACCTTCATGCCGAGAATTTTGGAGAGTTCCTTTACTAGAAGTTGCGATGGCGCGCTGGTGCCGAGGTAAATCTTGCGCATCTGTTCGTAGCTGTAGTCTGTCTTCTCGGCCAACGCCTTAAGCGTTAGCCCCTTTTGCTCGATGGCCTGAGCGAACATTGTTCCGAAATTCCCTCTGGGAATCATGCCTATCTTCGCCATACTTGAACCGTACCGCGCGATAGGCCAGATGTCAACCACAGCATGTGTGTGCGTGTAGACATCATTTGCACGACTCAGGGAATCCGTGGCACCGACGCCGTACCATTCCTGTCCGCCGCACCCTACCGTGCCTTAACTCCCTCGCAGACAAAGGCATGGCAAAACTCGCCCTGTAACCCTCTTCCCTGCAATACGAAATCGAGAGTTTGAAATTTCAAAGGAGTTAACTCGAACCCTTTGACGTGTGCGACTGCCATGTGTGCATACACACACGGATGACGTGTGTTGTCACTTTCCATGCACATTCCTGTCACTCGTGACACTTCACGGCACCTCAGAAAGTGGAACAAACCTGTCAAGGATTTCCGTAAGCCGCTGACTCCATTGCAAGCCTGCCCGCACAGCAACGATCTCGTAGGTTGGTTGCCTGATTGCTCACACGTATGGCATGTGTGATATGTACTAACACAGTTCATCTAGGCCGAAAAGGAGCAATCATGACACGTAAAGACTTCGTTCTAATCGCAGAAACGATAAAGCAGCTACCCTCGTTCGATCAACCAGCCGATAGCGACGTGGTGCGGTTCTCAGCCATCGTGGCGCGGTTTACCGACGCCTTGGCTACAACGAACCCACGTTTCAACCGTGCGCGTTTCGAGCGCGCGTGCAATGGAAAGGCGGAGACGAAATGACAGAGCTACGCATAGACGATACCGAGTTGCTGACGTGGTTTGAACGGGACAGAGCGCACGTAGAGTTACGCAACAGGCTCGACGATTCCACGATTGTGGAGTGGCGGGACGAAGACGTGTCCGAAGCTGTCGAAGACGGTTCCCTTAACCCGCGTGATTATCACTCGTCGGCCTACGAATACGCGGAAGTCTGCGGGCTGCTGCCCGATGTGGAGGAAGCATGAAACGTGCTATTGGCTATCTCCGCGTGAGCGGTCGGACGCAGTTCAACGATGGGACGAGCATAGACGAGCAGCGCGCGCAGATTACCGCGTGGGCTGCACTTCGCGGGTTTGAGATGCTCGAATGGTTCACAGACGGGGTCACTGGTGAGCTACCGTGGCACCAGCGACCCGGAATGGCGCGGCTTGTGGAGCGCGTCAGCGCCAAGGACTTAGACGCTGTGATCGTTCATCAACTCGACCGGATCGGGCGCGGCAAGTCTGCCATCTTTGAGGATTTCTTGAGCATCGCAGGCGCTGCCGTGGCGGTCTGGTCGGTCGTCGATGGACTGCTCACGACCGACACATCCCTCGATGAGTTTCAGAATGCAGACAAGGACATGATTCTGGGGATCAAGATGCAGATCGTGCGCAACGAAAAGCGAAAACTTGTCGCGCGAATGAAGTTGGGCAAGCTACGCGCGGCGAAGCAGGGACGCGGACCGAGCGGCCGAGTTGGGGCGGCTTTGTCATTGTGAACCGTGTTGGCTCCTTTCTGTCCGGACGTCACTTTATCGCTGAAGACGTGAACGCAACATCCGCATCCGCCGCTTTTGGCCTATTTCCATTGGCCGTTGCCTTTCGTCTTTCCAGGCATGACAACGACCGGTTCGATCCTGTAGAAGCCCCGCAGCAGCGCACCGGCCGCGCAGGGTTTCCGGCACCGGCCCGGCGCTCCTTCTTAATTTCCGGTTGGACAGCGCATGACAGCCATCGTCGACATCATCGGCCGCGAAATATTGGACAGCCGGGGCAACCCGACAGTGGAGGTTGACGTCGTGCTCGCCGACGGCTCGCGCGGCCGCGCCGGTGTGCCGTCG
>Ga0209698_10009347_pt1 | contig 10027 bp, 10 predicted proteins | sample LitLauG_LLR_2012_FD_187203 | JGI IMG/M metagenome (GOLD analysis project Ga0209698, IMG submission 187203) | Freshwater sediment microbial communities from Pennsylvania, USA - Little Laurel Run_MetaG_LLR_2012 (SPAdes) (version 2) | ecosystem: Environmental > Aquatic > Freshwater > Creek >... | reverse complement strand
CTACAGATGAATGCGCCGTGGTTTTGGATCATCTCACCGTTGGCGTTACAATTGAGCAGGTCGAAGAGGCCATCAATTCACTCTTCCCTGACCGTTTTGTTGAGCCTTGAGCGTAACAGGTCGGGTTCCATGGATCTGTTTCAAAGAGGAGAGTTTCGCTTTTTGGCAACCATTCAGCGGGACTCTTTTCTTTTTAACGTCGGACCGTTCAGACGCAATTTTAGCGTTATGTGTAAAAATCTCTAAAGTTATGTCTCAATTTCTTGCCCGCCAGCCCAAGAGTGGAAACAGTTTCCCTTCACCAAGAGGGTCAATCAAAACCTCCAAAAAAGATCTATGAGCGAAGACGGAAGAGACGCGTGACAGAACAATAGAACCCAATGTGCGGAGACGTCCAAGCTTGGCAGGATATACGGAAAGAAGGCCCTTAAAATGTGCATCACCCTTAACGAATTCTACAAATGCATCGGCGGCATGATCATCAAACTGCTCGAACATTTTTGGAATCAGAAGCGCCGCACCTTCAGAATAAAAGTTTGTACGGGAGTATTGTGCACTATGGCCAATCCAACCTACGTAACTACGAGTTATCGTGCTGACATAATCTCGCACGATCTCCGGAGGAATTACTGCCGCCCAAGGCAGAAGAGCATTTGCTGCTGCATTTTCAATCGCAAAGGTGCCAAATCCATTTTTTAGGGACTCTACGATTGGAGTGACTCGATACCGCCGTGCTTGAGGTGAAAGATAGCTAGCTGCGTCTACAAATGTAACAAAACGAAAAGCTTGTTCCGTAACAGCCGCATCATTTTTTGCTATTTCCTGATCTACGCGGCGCACTACTTGAAGTTGAATTTGTTTAGCCAATACCTGCCAAAGTATGGGCAAAGCAAACTCAATATTAGAACGCAACACACTTGATGCGCCCGGGTGAACGTATGCGGTAAATAGTCGATTTGCCAATTCGTTTTTGTAAATTTCAGGCAACTCACTTACCGCAATTTCAATAGCGTATTGATTGCGATCGAACGAGTTTGAATTTACAACCTTCATGTAGTCCTCGAGGTCAATAATCTGGGCGGGATATGGCTGGGAGAGCACGTACTTTACGCAATCGTCGAACATACCGAGGACTTTAATAAAAGTTGGCTCACTGCTGTTCGGATGACCGTCGAACAAGTGGCGCGTCTCTTTCGCATGTTTCAATACCTTGCTCGCTTCGAAGCCAATAACACCAATCTTATACGCGCCGTCGATTAATTCGTCGTCGTTTACGTGTGTTTGGAAATCCTCATAGGTCTTGACATCACGCCCAACTCTTACGGACTTGTTGAACAACTCCACGCTACGATAAAGGATTTTGTTGCGTAGGTCGTCGACTACGGCATTCCATATATTGCCGATCGCGCTTCGGTAACCCCTCACTGGAAGGACTCTCAGCGCTTCTTCAATGTAAGGGCTACTAGTAAGCTCCTCCCTCGTTCCGGTCAAGACACGCGACACCAGATCTGAAATATCCCCCCCGGATATAGTGGCCAACTGATCGCTTCGGTGGGTTACAAGGTCCTTTCTCATAATTGTTTGAAAATATCCCTGCGGTTTGCGCACTCAAGAACGTTTTACGCTGTGCTCGCGCATTTTTGTCGCGCATCGTCTGTAATTCCGGTCCCGCCCCGAGTAAGCTTTGAGAATGAAACTGACACCAGACAACAGCTGGTCGGTCGATAATATTCTCGTTATCATTTCGATGTAAATTGCTCTCGGAACATTTTCACTAGAGCTGTTTCTCTCTTATCGTGCATTTTCTTCAAAATTTCGGCACCACAATAGAAATTAATGGGTTGCTTTTTATGAGTGGTTTGGATACGTCCAATTAGTTCTTTTGCATCACTCGTATATTCAGTAGATGTATAAAACTCAAATCGCGCCTTTTCGTCATGCGAGGTGACACCATTGAACCAACTCTTGATCCTCGGTACTATTCGGTCAAGCCAGTCCTGAATTTCTGCCGCATCAACCAAAGTGTCCGGCGAATTTCCCTTGCACTCAACAAAGATGCGTTCAGGCCGTCTTGTCGCTAAGACGTCAATTTCCGCACGCATTCCATCGTCGGCCACCACCTGTTGCCTTATATCAATCTGAAACCCATCCAATTTTAACAAATGCGCCACAAACATTTCAATGACAATGCTACGTAAGTTGAGAGCCGCACCTTCCAATTTTCCTACCTTTGCGATCAACTCGAATACAGAGTCAGGATTGGTGGCGACAGCCTCAGCTGCGTTTGCGACAGTGCTGATAAGCTGCCTCAGCTGCATACTCGCGTCTTCGCCAAAAACTGTTCTAGGCATGGCTAGAAGACACCCACGTTTACGCAATTCCTGCAACGCATCTGCTTCAAAAAAGTCAGCTATAAAAACCGGTTGAAAGCGCGTTGACCGCTTCTGATGAAGCAGCGTGTCACACTTTCCAAAGAAGGGCACCAAATCTTCGAGGGCAACATTCTTATCGAGTAGGATATCACCGACTACGAAGCCGTTTAACAATTTGCCTTGTTTATAATTGAGGACACTACTCAGATAGCAGGGACCGACAAGATCAAAGCGAAACTGCCCAAACTTTGCCGTTTCATTCTGAGACCGTATCGCAAGGGCCTTAGACGAACTCCAGCCAAGATTTGCCATCCAGGTTTTCATGACACCCAGAACCACGTCTTCTACAGCGATTGCAGCTCGACGTCTTTTCGATAGTAACGGCTGATTGTGTAGGCCGATTACATCGCCCTCAGTTGTGGCGGTTCTGTGTATGAGTCCCAACCGGGACAATCTATCTTCCGCTAAGCTATTAAGGATCTGCCCCTTTGCATTTTCTACAGGAAGTCCACTTGCTATCGGAAAATGGCATGCCGTTACTGCACCACTCCTAGCGGCCAAGCCAGAGAGTGCGCGCCCATAGCTGCTGCCCGATATCTTAAGTGCGCTTACAAGATTGTCGCGAAATTCTTCCTTCCCGAACTGATCTTCTAAGAAAAGAAAGCTTTCTCGATTTGGGAATTTAATCCCTTGCAGTATCCGGACAACCTTCCCGACCTCTCTACTGACGCGTTTTCTTGCCGCTTGTGGTGTGAATCCATCCTCGACCAATTTCTTGACGATCACAGAGGAGAGAGTCGGGCCTCCTTTCCGCAGGATGTTAATGATACTGGTGGCCATGTCACACCACGCTATTTATAATAGAACAAAGAAAGAGTCAAATGGTCAGTTTTTAATGCCGTGATAAGTGGCTACTGCAACGTTGGTTGCGATACAATTAGATCTAATCGCTTGTCACGCCGATTCGGGTCGTCCAGTGGCACTGGTCAGAAATTTCTGCTCCACCACCGCGCCTGACACCCAGATGTGAGAACGATTTCTGGAACCTCGCTGTAACGGAGAATTTCGACACGGAGTTCTACGGGAAGCGGGACTCACTTGAATCTCACACTGTTCAAAAGCTGAGCCAAATGCACGGCTGATTTTTCAAGCTGTGTCTTCACCCTTGGTATTTGCTGCTCATCGTAATCCTTGGGTGGTAGTGTCTCCATTCTCTCAATCATTCCGCCGGCCTTGAGGCTCACAGGCCCGAATATGAGACCATTGTATGCGGCGATGGCTTCTTTTGCCGAATCGCTCACCCATTTCGCAGGCCAGGTGTGATAATCACCCGGTGTTTTGAACATTTCCACCGTGCAATCTTTCGTGAGAATTGCAGCGAGTGACCCCGGTTCTTTTGAGTGCGCCAGTTTGATCACCAGCTTCACATCCCACAAAGCATGAAGTTCCAATGTCTTCGTGTAAAAAAGCTGATTGCCACCTCTGTCACTCGGATATTTCAACGCAAGCAGAGGATTATTGATGAGCTTGGGTTGTGTCGTGTCTGTGCAGTCAAAATATCCTGCCACCGTGTGAAGTGGTTGATGCACATCCGCCACCAGATGAACCAAAATGCGCAAAGCCTGGATCTTGGTGAATTGCTTCGATTCTCCTTCGAGCACACTCACGGTATTTTGTATTGCATGGACCACATCATCCGGTGACGAAAATGGACTGTCTGGAGCGTAAATGGTATATCCCACTGGCAGATTCACGTAATGCCATCGTTCGTTCGTGGGGTGCTGCTTGTTGAATGCCTTGGCCTCTTCATCGTATTTGAGCGGACCAGTGTGATGCTTTGAAAGATTGCGGACATCATCAAGCCAGGTCGAAACAGAGGCGAGGTCATCATTGTCAAGAATCTCGATGATTTTGGCTCTCGTCTTCGGTGTGAGCAGTGTTTTCGCTACTTCACCGACTGCCTGATGACCTTGCGCTCCCCACGGGAATGCGGGTTGGATCAATGCGAAGAAGCAGAGGAGTGGGAGGAATCGGTTTATCAAAACGAATGCAGCTCTCGCCCTGTGCAAAACTTTACACAGGTCCCACTTTCAAGACATCAATCAGCACCTTCTTCTGCGCAATCGGCTGCGCGGGAATCGCAGGAAGCTTCGGCGCGTCCGCGGCGAAGGTGGTGGCGGTGATGAGGCTGGCGAGGGCGAGGAGGCGGAGGTGCATGGTGGCGTTCGGGCTAGAAGGAATTTGCGCGAAAGATTTGATTACTTATCAGCCTTCTCACGAATCAACTTGAAAGCTTTTTCAGCCCTAAAAGCGGCTGGTTCTATCGCCTCTTCCATGAGTTCGCTGACTTCTACGATTGATCTCAATGTTTCGCCTCGACAGATGTGACGTGCCTTCTCTCGGAACAGGCTGTTTCGACCAAACCACAAGGTGAAATCTCTGTCGTCTTCGCCGTTTGAGCAAATTACGGCTAACCAGAGATGGTAACGAATTAGCAAGAAAATTGATGTAACCGCCACCACTTCGAGCGATTCATTTTCTTGGTAAGCCCTAAGCGTGAATTCAAAAGCGAGTTCGTCTGCCAGCAGTTCCTGATCGATCGAAGCATCTCGCGGCTTCAAGAAAGTATATGAGGTCGCAAAGTCGCGCATGCAAACCGGATCTTTTGGTAACTCTCCTCCACGATCCACATATATGTGGCCTAATTCATGACCGATTAAGAACGATTCTTGCGCGCCAACCATGAAAGTTAACAGTGCGAGCCCTTCCTTGGTCTGGTGAGGTGGCGTTTTAGGCCGCGGCCATACAAGGCCTTGTTGCAGAAAACTTCGCAAAGTCGCGAAGTGAACGAAGAGGTTGCAAAATAATACATCCTGTTCTTCACGAGCTATATTTCTTCCGTAAGCCCAAGCCTTATCCATTGTCCATAGTAGAGTCGTGACAAACGAATCAATTACGACCGCATGTTCATCCGCACTTCGCTTTGCGCTTGTGATTTCGCGCAAATTATTCACCTGCAGCACTGGTGGAATGCCGACCACTGCCGCCAATCCTTGGTTTTTCTCCAAGAGACGGTCACGCAAAGACTCGAAATACTGACGCGAGGTGCCAACCGTCCATTCCTTTCCTTCGAGTGATTGGATCAACTTCGGATCGTCTTTGAAAATTGCGGCATACTGATTTCGCCGCTCCAAAGTCAATTTATCTGGGCCTTCCTCATGCAGAAGCTCAACCAAGGTCTCGATTAGTGTCATTTCGGTTTTATTTTCTTTAACAGTTTCTCCACATCCTCGGCCGAGTAGCCCGATATTTTAGTCTTTCCGAGCATCACGGATTTTTTTTCATTCCGGCTGATCCATGCGGTCAATACCGCCGCTATGCTTTTGACTACAATAGGGCTGCCGAGGAGAGAGATTATTAGAGTAACCTCGGTTGCACCTCCGAAGCCTTTTGAAGAGATCAAATCGATTTTCGGCTCACCTTCTAGAGCACTTAGGTGCAATACCAAATCGGCAATATCATTCTCCGTCGCGGGTGAAATCTCGACAGCGTATTTATTCATAAATCAATCGGGTTGACGTGCATTGGCAATGTCCATGTCTTCGCGAAAGCTTGTTCAACAGCCCTGGCCTTCGGCCTTTTGCTTCGCAAGCTGCTTCCCGCCCGCCGCCCGGCGGCACGAATCCCCGGCGCATGGACGGACGTCTTCGGCGAATTCGGGCGGGGTGTCGGTCATGGCAGCAGTTTCGGTCTGAAGGCTAGCCAGTCCGAATTTCACAGTCCAGCACACGTTTTCTACTCCGAGCCGCCACCGATATTCCAAAAATGTTCAAATGGCTTTACGAGACTTCGAAAGCCGCCATTAAATTTTACAACGATAACAAGACCAAGCCGAAGAAGCGCAAGTAGGTCATCAATTTCTCCCGTGTTTAGATAGCAATGACTCCTTGGTAACGCCTATACGCTCAAGAAGAGCATGGGCGACAATCTGCATCTCCTTCGTCGGCTTTTTTGGAGGCAGCATTTCGGTAAACCTGCCTTGGAATCCCTCCAGTTTGCTGGAATCAAATTCACCAAAGCCAAAGAAGGTCCCTGCATCCGTGCGTAAAATGGGAAGAAACTCGGTGGTCTTTTTGCCCTTTGTCTCGCCCGTCAAAATGATGAATTCTTTTCGGTCAAACGCTTCAGACGGTGGCGTATCGTCCTGCTCATCCTGCTTCCCAAACTTCACCCACGATTCCAGGACCATTACTACGGAGGTCGCTCCATACGTCGCGCAAATGAGTCGCGCCGAGTTCGTGAAAAAGTCCTTTGCCTTCTCATCGTGAAAATCATTTGGCATGAAATTCAAAATGCCGTCTGGGCTATTTGCAAACATGGCCGGTCGAACACTGCCGTCGTTCCTCATGCAAAACTCGGCGTATTGTTTTCCCATGTCCATCAAGGTTGTCAGCGCGTCACTCATGTCACCGGAGTGCAATGGAAAACGGAAATGCAGGCGAGAAAAACTGACCGCTACAACCCCTTCAAATCCGGCTCATCAATCGCCTGTTTCCGCAATGCAGGGTTCAATTCTATTGCTGCTTCAAGTTTGTGCCTTGCGCGGTCCATTTTTCCAAGACGAGCACAACAGCAGGCGAGGTGATATTTGATCGTGGCGTCGTTTGGGTGTTTCAATTCCGCCTCCAAAAGAATCTTGATGGCTGCTTCAATGGAGTTGTGTCTGCGTGTTCCCGTTGCCAATTTGATCCACCATTTCGGTTCGTCCGGCAGCATCTTCACCATGAGGCTCGCCATCATCACCATCTCTTCCCATCGGCTGAGTGATTCGTAAAGTCCAACACGCACAGCAATCACTTGAGGGCTTGTCTTCAGCTCCGGCTCAATATTTTCCAGGGCTTCAGCGGCTTCATTTGCCATCCCGAGTGAAAGAAAACCCTGAGCAGTTTGAAGGTGATGATGGAAATCGGGGGTCACTGGTGATGTCTGAAGATGAAGATGATCGTGTGGGAGGAGGTTTGATTGAAGTTGGAGAATGACCGTGTTCGCAATTTGATTCTTCGGGCGCGGGGTAGGGGAGTGTTTTGTTTTTGGCGGTGCTCGGATGGACTGTTCACGGGTTTCAGAAAATAGCGAAAAAATAGCTACGCGCCGGTCCCTACAGAGAAAAAGACAGCCCTCTCAAGGCTGGTACACGGGTTCGAATCCCGTACGCGCTGCTTGTATTCATGCGGGTTTTAAGGCGCGCCTGTTCGATGCTCGTGACAAGGCCGGGGGACATCGGCCCCCGGTCGTGTTCGATTGCGTGGGGATTGTGATCGCAGTGATCGTGTTGCTGTTCAGCGCGTCCGATTTTGTGCTGCCAAATTTCGTCGTCTGCGCGACCGCGGTCTCCAGCCCTATTGATTGCGAAGTCAGATTCTCGTGTGCCCTGTTTTCGGGCGCGCGTTTCCAGCGGAGGATCACGCTCGCAATCTGCGGGCCATCTCGACCAGACCCTTCGCGAGATTCACAACTTGCTTTGCCTTTCGCTCGTCCTTGAGTCTGCCTGCCTCGTCGAATGCCTCGTGCGCGCTGGAAATGCAGACCTGTTCGGGCAGAACGATCACGCCGATGTTGCCGAGTATCGCGCGCAGATGCACAAGCCCGCGCAGTCCGCCGAGAGCGCCGGGTGAGGCGCTGCACAGCGCTGCGACTTTCCCGCGGTACGCGACGAGCGACGGTTCGGCGTCGGACTCTGAGCGCGACGCCCAGTCAATTGCGTTCTTCAGCGCGGCGGTGACGGAGCTGTTGTATTCGGGCGAGGCAACGAGGAAGCCGTCGCTCCCGCGGAGCAGCGTCTTGAATTTTTTCGCGCCTCCCGGGAGACCGCCGGAGGCTTCCAGATCCTCGTCGAAAAGCGGAAGCGCGAGATCGCGGAGATCGACGAGAGTGACTTCCGCGTCAGCTGCGCGTGCGGCATCGGCGGCAAGCGCGATCAGCTTCTTGTTGAAGGATCCGCTGCGGGTGCTGCCGGCGAAGGCGATGATCTTTGGAATGGTCATGGTTGCGAGTGTCGGTGCTCGCGAGGGGCGCGGCAAGGAACGGTGAGCGACACAATGCGCCTGCGACCGCGGGATGCTTGGTTCTCCATTTTCAACAACTCCTGAAGGTGCTGTCAGGGTTTCATGCTTGCCCGGCGGGTCCGCTTGTGCATCGTGTCCGTGAGCGCGTGAAGACGCGGACACGACATGGCTGACTCCAAGAGCACCCCCAGTGATCCCGATATTCCGGAAGTGCGCGCCGAGGACGGGGTTGCGAAGACGCCGAGCCGCATGGGGGCGCGCAAGGTGTCCGGTTCGTCCACGAAGCTGTCGCCGCCCATTCCGCCGTTGAGCACCGCCGAGGGCTGGGTGCCTCCCACGGAGGAGGCGCTTCAGCGGAGCCTTCCCCAATTTGAAATCCTCTCGCTGATCACGTGCGGAGGGATGGGGGCCATTTACAAGGGCAGGCAACTCAGTCTGAACAGGCTGGTCGCGATCAAGATTCTGCCGGCGGAAGGCAACAGCCATCCCTTGGGCTATGCCGAGCGTTTCGAGCAGGAGGCGATGGCGATGGCGCAGTTCAACCATCCATGCATCGTGTCCGTCCACGACTTTGGCAGGACGTTGGACGGCCTTCTGTATTTCGTGATGGAATTTGTCGAGGGATTGAATGTGGAACAGATGATCACGGCGCAAGGCAGGCTGCCTGCGGGCGAGGTGGCACGCATCGTGGTGTCCGTCTGCGATGCGCTGGAATGCGCGCACGGCTACGGTGTGATTCACCGGGACATCAAGCCGGCAAATGTGATCGTCGGCACCGATGGTCGGGTGAAGGTTGCGGACTTCGGGCTTGCGAAACTCCCGCCCGCGGTGAGCACGGCGGTCACCACGGCGGATGTGAATATCGGGACGTACGGATTCATGGCACCTGAGGCGTTTCGAGCCGACATGATCGTGGACAGGCGCGCGGATATCTACGGGGTGGGGACGATGCTCTACCAGATGCTCACCGGGCAGGTTCCGCAGGGTGCATTCGCTCCGCCCTCGAAGCTCGTGCCCGGGCTCGACGTGCGTTTTGATGAGATCGTGGATCGCGCGATGAAGCCGGATCGAGAGGAGCGTTACCAGACTGCTGCGGCGATGCGTGCGGACCTTGTGCCGTTGGTGCCGGGACCGGCTCCGAAGCCCGGCCGTCGGATGGCGGCGGTGCGGGTTGCGTCAGCCGTCGTGCTGGTGGCTGCCCTCGGTGCCGTCGCGGTTTCGAGCCTGAGAAAAAAGGGAGATCGGATCGTGAGTCATCCGGCCGTCTCAATGGCGGAGGCGAGCAGGGAGAAGCCTTTTGTCAATTCGCTTGGGATGGAATTCGTCCCCGTGCCGGGGACTTCGGCGTTGTTTTGCCGGTGGGAGACGCGTGTCCGGGACTATGCGGAATTCGCGCGAACAAACACCGTGGACGCGGCCTGGCAGACGCAGCGAAAAGACCACACGGATGTCGCGCGCGAGCCGGACCACCCGGTGGCCGGGGCGAGCTGGGAGGATGCGCGCGCGTTTTGCGAGTGGCTGACGGAAAAGGAAATTGCCGCGGGCAGGCTTCCGCGCGGGTCGTGCTACCGGCTGCCCACGGACGAAGAA
>Ga0209698_10009346_pt1 | contig 10028 bp, 7 predicted proteins | sample LitLauG_LLR_2012_FD_187203 | JGI IMG/M metagenome (GOLD analysis project Ga0209698, IMG submission 187203) | Freshwater sediment microbial communities from Pennsylvania, USA - Little Laurel Run_MetaG_LLR_2012 (SPAdes) (version 2) | ecosystem: Environmental > Aquatic > Freshwater > Creek >... | reverse complement strand
TACTTCCGAATCTCTCCAGCGTAAATCGATTGAAAGGAACACCAGTATCAACATGGCAGAACAAGGAACAGTAAAGTGGTTCAACGACGCCAAAGGCTATGGCTTCATCAGCCGTCAGAATGGCGAGGATGTTTTTGTGCACTTCTCGGCGATCCAGGCGGGCGGATTCAAGAGCCTGCAGGAGGGCCAGACCGTGCAGTTCGACGTCACCAAGGGGCCCAAAGGCTGGCAGGCTGAGAACGTTCAGGCACTGTAGGTTGTAATCCCTGAAAAAGGCGATTTGCAAGAAAATCGCCTTTTCATATTCTTTCCCAACGGAGTTTTTCTGACACGCGACGAAGCAGCCACGTCCTACGTCATCATCCGCCACAACATCCGCACCTACGAATCTGCTGGCGTCGTCCAGGTGCTCAAGGGTCTGCAAAACGCAGAGAGCGCGGTGAAAAAGTTGCAGGAGTGTCAAGCCTCCGCCGATCGCCACGAGGGCTGGCGTTACTTCTTCGAAAAGACCGATCTCAAGCCCGGCACGGATCCGGCACAAGCCACCAACCTTCGCCAAACTAACCTGGAGATCCGGGAATCGAAAGCGTTGCAGGAATCGACCATTCAATTTGCCCGAGAAGGACTGTTCCGCTAATCCGCGAACTGGCTCTGAGTGCTCCACCTGTTTCGCTGCTTGACAACCCCGTAGCGCCGGATCACGATTCCCCATAGTCGGGCGCCATGCCGCAAACTCCCAGCACAGTGCAGCTCCACCCGCAAACGCTGCAGACCTTTGCCAAGTACATCAGCAACGAAGAATCCGCCCTAGAGCAGACGCTCAAAGGATGCGGCCCATTCCTGTGGTCGGAGGAGACTCCCGAAAGAGCAAGACAGGTTCAGGAAGGAAAGATCCTGGCGCAATTCTGGTCGGGCCGGGGACCGCTCAAAGTCCCTAAGGGCCTGATCCACGACTGGATTGGCGCCGCCTTCATTCCTGCCACGACCCTCGAAAAAACCCTCGCGCTGATCCAGGACTACGATCACCACCAGAACATCTACCGGCCCGAGGTAATCGTCTCCAGGTTGATCAGCCATCACGGCAACGCTTTCCAGATTTACCTGCGCCTTCTGAAAAAGAAAATCATCACGGTGGTGCTGGATACCGATCACGATGTCCACTATCGCACCGTCGGCGCAACCCGCGCGCTCTGCCGCTCCTACACCACCAGAATTGTCGAAGTCCAGAACGCCGACACCCCCAAGGAAAAAGTGCTGCCCCCCGACACCGGTTACGGATTCCTGTGGCGGCTGTATTCCTACTGGAGATTCCAGCAACAGGACACCGGTGTACAAGTCGAGTGCAGAGCCATCTCGCTGACCCGCGACGTGCCCCTGGGCCTGGGATGGATGATCGAACCAATCATCCAGAAGCTCCCAAAAGAGTCGCTGATCCGCACCCTAGAAGCCACCCGCCAAGCGCTGCAACTCGAAGTGAAGTAGTGTGGCGCGGGCGCCCCCGCCCGCGTGTCAGCAGCACCACTGAATGCGCAGGAGCATGCCCGTGGTAGAACTCGCCGAAGACCCCTGCTACTCTTAACAATTGGGGGAAACTGCAGTGGGCTTGACCGGCTGGGAGAGGGAACTGCCCGACTTAATTCAGTACGCCGTCCCGGGCTTCATTCTTCTTGTGGCTTTGGAGGCTGTGGCGGACGCAGTGATGCGTCGCGACCTCTACGAGATCAAGGACACGGCCGCCAGTCTCACCATGGGAGTAGGCAATCTGCTGGTGAATCTGCTCGCGAAAGCCCTTCAATTTTCCATTTTCAGCGCGCTGCATCGCTTCGCCATTTTCCACATCGGATACCAGTGGTGGGCGTGGGTGTTGATCTTCTTCGCCGATGACTTCACCTATTACTGGTTTCACCGCGTCAGCCACGAGAGCCGCCTGTTCTGGGCTTCCCACGTTGTGCACCACTCGTCTCAGCGCTACAACCTGTCGACCGCACTCCGGCAGACCTGGACCGGCAGCTTCATGGGTTTCGTATTCTGGCTGTGGCTGCCCATCATCGGCTTCCCGCCAGCCATGATCATGACCATCGGGGCGATCAGCCTTCTCTACCAGTTCTGGATTCACACCGAACTGATCCGGACCATGGGTCCCTTCGAACGGATTCTGAACACGCCCTCGCACCATCGCGTTCATCACGGCTCCAATCCCAAGTACATCGACCGCAACCATGCAGGCACGCTGATTGTCTGGGACAAGCTTTTCGGAACCTTCGAGCCGGAAGATCCCGAGGACGCACCCCGCTTTGGATTGACCACCAACATCAACACCTACAATCCGGTGCGGATAGCGTTTCACGAGTGGGCAGATATGGCCCGCGACGTCTGGAACGCGAGCGGCTGGCGCAACAAACTCCGCTACGCCTTCGGCAATCCGGCCTGGAGCCCAACAACTCAAGAGGGTACCCCATCCTAACGTCGCGCATTTTACGACGTTAGAGCCTGCCCTGAGCGAAGCCGAAGGGGTGGGGACTTTGAACTCCCTACGCGCCAACGAAAAACCCCGCCCAAGCGGAGCTTGGACGGGGCACCCGCCTTCTGCTTCTCGTTCAACGCTGCGGCCCAAAGTGAAAGCTGGCTTGGGTGGTGGCGACGGACGGTTTCCCGTCAATCAACTGGGGCTCGTACACATCCTGCTTGACAGCAGCAACGACGGGGCCAATGAACGGTGCGTCGCCGCCGACCACCTTAACATCCCGAACTTTGCCGTCCTCGCCAATGGTAATGGTCAGATACACCGATCCCGACTTGTCCGCCAATTCCGGCGGCAACTGCGGCTTAACACCAGACACCTTACGAGGCGACAACACCAGCACGTTCTTGTCGTTTACGACACCAGTCCGAAACGCAATCCGATAAGGAACGCGTGACATGGGCTCCACCTGGCCACTAGCGCCGCCATCTTTCTTTTCCAGCGAGAAGTGGTACCCCAATTGGGTCTCGACGATTCCAACCGGAGTTCCGTTCAGCAGGTAGGGGCGGAAGCGGAAGTCTCGCATCGCTTCCATACTGGCAGCTGCCAGCAGAGGGTCGCCTTCGACGGGCACGGCCAGCACGATCTTCCCGGTTTCGTCGACGTCGATCTTGAAAATGACGTCGCCTTGAATTCCCTTCGCCAGGGCTTCGTCGGGGTATTGCGGCATCGCTTTGTGTTCGATCAGCCCATTCATTATTTCGACAGAAACGCGAATCTTGGATGGCCTTGGGGGTTGACTTTGTGATTGAGCGCCAGTGTTATTTTGCGCAGGCCCAATTGTGATGCAACCCGCGAGCAATGCGACGATCGTCTTGATCTGTGACATTCACCCTCCCACGCATACTCCTTACCCACTCCCCTCGCCCACCTTCAGCACCGCCAGGAACGCTTCCTGGGGAATGTCCACGCGCCCGATGCGCTTCATCCGCTTCTTGCCTTCCTTCTGCTTTTCGAGCAGTTTTCTTTTGCGCGTGATGTCGCCGCCGTAGCACTTGGCGAGCACGTTCTTGCGGATCGCCGGTACGGTTTCGCGCGCAATGATCTTGGCCCCGATCGCTGCCTGGATCGCCACCTCGAACATCTGCCGCGGAATCAGCTCTTTCATTTTCGCCGCCAGCGCCCGCCCGCGTTCGTAGGCGAAGTCGCGATGGATGATGGTCGAGAGCGCGTCCACCGGCTCGCCCGCCACCATGATGTCGAGTTTCGCCATCGGAGACTCCCAGGTTCCCGCCAGGTGATAGTCGAGCGACGCGTACCCGCGCGACACCGATTTCAGCCGGTCGTAGAAATCCAGCACAATCTCGTTCAGCGGCAGCTCGTACTGCAGCATCACGCGCGACGAACTGACATACTCGAAACTCTTCTGCTTTCCGCGCTTCTCTTCCACCAGTTTCAGAATGCCGCCCACGTATTCTTCGCTGGTCAGAATGACGGCCAGAATCACCGGCTCTTCCACCTTCGCAATCTCGCTGGTGTCGGGCCAGCGCGACGGGTTATCCACTTCGATCACTTCTCCGTCCGTCTTATGGATCAGGTAGCGCACGCCCGGCGCGGTCGTAATCAGGTCGAGATTGTACTCGCGCTCCAGGCGCTCCTGAATGATCTCCATGTGCAGCAGTCCCAGAAAGCCGCACCGGAATCCGAATCCCAGGGCTGCCGAACTTTCCGGCTCGAAGAAGAAAGACGAATCGTTCAGCCGAAGTTTTTCGAGCGCCTCGCGCAGTTGCGTGTGCTCGTGCGCGTCTACCGTGTAGAGGCCGGCGAACACCATCGGCTTGATTTCTTCAAACCCGGGCAGCGGCTCGATCGCAGGGCGGTCGTCGTCGGTGATGGTGTCGCCAATCTTGGTATCGGCCACGTTCTTGATGTTGGCCATCAGGAAGCCGACTTCGCCCGCCACCAGTTCCTCGACCTCCACCGGCTTTGGCGTAAGCACGCCAAGCGTTTCCACTTCGAACACTCGGCCATTCCACCATAGGCGGATCTTCTGTCCCTTCATGAGCGTGCCTTGAAACACGCGCGCCAGCACGACCACGCCGCGATAGGGATCGAACCAGGAATCGAACAGCAGTGCCTGCAATTGGTGCTCGGGCACACCTTTAGGCGGCGGGATTCGCTTCACGATTGCTTCGAGAACATCGGGCACACCCTGTCCGGTCTTCGCGCTGATCAGCAGCGCATCCGAGGCATCGAGGCCCACCGCGCCCTCGATCATCTCCTTGGTGCGCGGGATGTCGGCGCTTTGCAGGTCAATCTTGTTGATCACCGGGATGATTTCGAGGCCATGATTGATGGCCAGATAAGAGTTGGCCAGCGTCTGCGCTTCGACTCCCTGCGAGGCGTCGACCACTAGCAGCGCGCCTTCACAGGCGGCCAGCGAACGCGAGACTTCGTAGGAAAAATCCACGTGGCCGGGCGTGTCGATCAGGTTGAGCTGATAAGTCTGGCCATCCTTTGCCGGATAGATCATGCGGACGGCGTGCGCCTTGATGGTGATGCCGCGCTCGCGCTCCAGGTCCATCGAGTCGAGCACCTGTTCCTGCATCTCGCGCATGGCGAGCGACCCGGTGAGCTCCAGCAGGCGGTCGGCCAGCGTGGACTTTCCGTGGTCAATATGCGCGATGATCGCAAAATTGCGGATGCGGGCGGCTTCCATGTGGACACTTCGATTCTAACAGGGGGGCGATGCGGGCGTTTTTGCGCGCGCCATTTGCGTCATAACGTTCCACGTGGAACACTATGTACCGGCTATATTGAACGGATGGAAATATACATACATAGCTATGGCAGCCCTGAAGGGGCGGTTGAGGTAACGACTTTCGGCGTCGCTAAAGCGATGCCCTGATATAAGACATGAGTTCTTAGGCAACCTGGGATGGTGCTCTTACTTCCCCGCCAGTTTCTTGGCAATCTCTTCCACGATCTTCGGGCGAAGATCGGCCAGCACGCTGTCCACGATGCTGGCAATGGCTTTCGCGTCGGGCCCCGCCGGGGCAACCCCTGCGCTCTCGGCAGCGGCGGCGGCCGCCATGGCTTTGGGAACTTCTTCCGCGGGTTGGGCCTGCTTGGCCGCCTCGACAATGTCGGACGTCCCTCCCGCCGGCGTTCCCGTCCTGATCTGATGCCACGTCGATTTCCCGGTATTTGCGCGTTCCTTTGCCATAGCGTCTTCGTCTCCCGCCGCCTCCGAAGTTGGAACTGCTATCGTCTCGACGACCCGAGGCCCCACTTCCTCCGCCGGAACCGCCGCCTCGCTCGCAGGCATTATGCCCGCCTGCGCAACCTCGACCTCATGGTGCTGCACTGCATCCGCCAAGGTCGCCGCCGCAGGTTCTTCCACCGCCTCCGCTGCGACCTGCGCTGGCGAATGCATCCGCTCGGCTTGCAACTGAGCGCCGCCGTGCGCACCGGTTTCGCTCCCTGCCGACGGAACTGCTGCCAGTGTCTCCGCTGGACCTTCTGCCGGAATTTCCGGTTTCACCTCGCCGGCCGGTCCACTCTCCGCCGCCAGGGTCCGGAACATCTCCTTCTCGAGCGAGAGGGCCGCTTCCTCCGGCGTCACCGCCACCGCCACCGCCAGCCACCGTGGCCCCTCCGAGGCATTTCGCGAAACCTGCTCTGCCAAAACTGCGCCCGCAGCCACCAAGGACTCGCGCGTGGGGATCGACGACGGATCGGTATGACCGAGCGCCGGCGTCAGTAACCGTAGCGCTTCTGCCAACTCTTCTTCGCTCGGCGCCGGACCAATCGTCGCCTCTTCCAGAGCTGCAGCGACGGGGACCAGTTCACTGGCCACTTCCTTCTTTGGTGCTTCCTCGACTTTAGGGGCTGCCGCCGCCGCCGGCGTCTCTTCCGTCCGGCCGGCTACCACCACCTTGGAGACTTCTTCAGACTTTAGGTCGTCCTGCTTTTGCTCTTCCGGGGTCGCATGAATCGCAGCCTCCTGGGGTGCAGTCACTGCTGCGGCCGCTTCACTGCTGACGATCGCGACTTCCTGGACCTCAGTCTTTTCGTTCTGCGGAGCGAGCTCTACCGCGCCCGCTGCAGTAGCAAAGACCGGTTCGTCTTCGCGGTCCACGGGAGCCGGCTCATCCGTCGCAAGAGTTTCGACATGCACGGTCTCTGCCGGTTTCACCTCGCCCGCGGCGGAGGGCCCGGACGCGATCACCGCTGTATTTGCCTCCGCGACCGGATTCGTCGAGGGTTGACCTTCACCCGTTGGCTCCACAGGAGCAGCCGGAAGCTCGCCTGCGTTCTTTTCTTCTCCGGCAGGTGCAGCCACCTTAAATTCAGGCTTGGCCTCAGCGGTTGCGGCCACCTCGATTGCCGGCGCAGGCGTCTTTTCTGGCGCGGGCCCATCCAGCTTCGCGGCCAGCGCACTCAGCGCATCCAATTCTTCCGGTGTGATGTCGCGTGGAATATCGGGAACCACCATCGGTTCCACCGGAGCGGGCGCAGCTTTTGGCGCAGCTTTCTTCGAACGCCGGAAATTGCGGAAATTCAGACCGGTCCCAAAGTCTGTCTCCGGTTCCGGCTCCGGTTCTTCCTTCTTTTTCTTCGATGGAAAACGCAGCCGGTTCTTCCACCCCGTGTCGGGGTCTCCGTCACTTTCCGATCGCCTGCTTCCCGCGCCTTGCCCCGGAACCATGTGGTCTTCCATTCGGGTCAGTGCGCTCAGCAGTTCGCTCGCTTCAAAGGGCTTGATAATGTAGGCGTCCGCCCGCACCCGGCGTGCTTCTTCGGGCTTGAATGGTTCCAGCTTGCCTACAGTGAGGAGAATCGGGATGTGCTCGGTGTCGGGCGATTCTTTCAGGCGCTGGCAGACTTCCAGCCCGCTGTAGCCGGGCATATAGACGTCGAGCACGATCAGGTCGGGCTTCAGGTCCGCGACCCGCTTCAGGGCGGCAGACCCGTTGTTGACCGTGACGACGTCGTACCCGGCGTCACTCAGGATCTTGCGCCCCATGTTCTGGGCGGTCACACTGTCATCAGCCAGCAGTATCTTCCGCGCCAAGCGTGTATCCTTCGCACAAAAGGAGAGATAACGCGAAAGTACCTTGTCCTGTAACTCAAGTCAACGATTCGTAAGCCAATGGCCGGTTACGACCGTGTCGAGTACTAAGGGTCATGTACGATTGGACAACGCCGAATGACAAGGGGACGAAGCCAGCTGCCCAGCGCTCTTTGCCCTCGACTCCAACGCGTTGGACCTGCCGATCTTCACTGAGAACTGAGAACCGGGAACTGAGAACTCTCAGAATGGGCTCAGTTTCCTCAGTCCCTTCTTCTTCTTCTTGCTCGAAGAGATGTCCACCAGATCTTCCTTACTAGATTTGGAAGAAGAACTGGACGCCGACGACGAACTTCCCTCGGTAATCTCATTCGTCTGCGGAGGAGGAGGGAGCGCATTGGGGTCGGCCGCGACGTTGGGTTTCAACTCGTTCGGATCCGCAACGTTCGGTTTCAATTCCCCCGCCCCGGCCGGCTGATCCTGGCTGGCGGCTGGCGACTGTTCCTGGGGTGGCACAGTCCCGGCATCCGGAGCCGGCGTATCCGATCGCGGCGCCTCCTGATTGGGCGGCACCGCTCCGTTCAACGTCTCCACTTTCACCTTGTTGTCGGGATTCTCGCCGCCGCCCACCGGGCCGGACAACTCTCTCACGACTCCCATCGGGGTCACCGGCTCTGGATCGACCATCGTCGGATCGCCTACGCGCGAGGCCCGGGCCACGTCCGGATGCTTGGCAAAGTTCCCCAACATGCTCGACATGATGCCCGCTTGCTGCCGGCTGGCCATTTCTTTCTTATTGAGTTCCATGGCCGCCCGGGTCGGGCGCGGCACCGGCTGATGCAGGGCCTCCAGCCGTGCCTTGGCATCGAGCGCCCGGTCCATGGCTGGATAACGCGTGATGATACGGGCGTAAGGTTCGGCTGCCCTTTTGCTAAAGCTTTCAATCGCGTCAGCCTTCTTCTCTTCGGTGACACAACCTGCTCTTGGAGCCACCTTAGTACAGGTTGGTATGGCGCGCATGCGTGCAATCTCACCTTCATACGATTGCCCCAGCAGATACAACGCCTCATCCGCCCCGCTGTACAGCGGATACCGGTCCACCAGCGTCTTTAAACGCGCCATCGCCGCCGGGTATGATTGCCGCAGATAGTAGAACCGTCCAATATTGAACTCGCGCTGCGCCAGCACTTCCTGCACCTCGCGCAACCGCTGCTTGGCTTGCGGCACCAGCTTGCTGTCGGGATACTCCTGGATCAGCGCCCGGTATTCTTCCTCCGCCCGCATGGCATGGGTGTAGTCGCGGTCCGGCTTTTCCATTTCCTGATAGTGGATGTTGGCGACCTTCAGTTGCGCCTCGGCCGCCTCCGGCATATTCGGAAAGAAAGTGCGAAAGTCTTTGTACTCGATCTCGGCCTGCTGCATGGCCGTCGATCCGCCTTCGGCATACCACGAATCCGCCACTGCCAGCTTGGCGCGCGCGATGTACTCCGAATCCGGATAGGTGTTGATCAGGGTCTGCAGGGTCATGCGCGCCACATCGAAGCGGTTGTGCTTCATGGCATCCATCGAGCGATCGAACAGTACCTTGTCCGGCTGCTTCGACCCGACGTTGGCCAGCGGATTGTTGACTTTCTTATTCGTGCAGCCCAAGGCAAACGCCAGCACGAAGGTCAGGAACCCAAGAATTAAATTACGCCGCATAAGAACCCTCAAAACCTTTCACCGCGGAGACAACGCTAGGCTCCCAGCTTTTGGCTCTTAGCTTTTGGCTCTTAGCTAAAGGCCAAGAGCTAAGAGCTGTCTTCGCACTACACTCTCTGCAGACTGGCGCTCCGAGCTGCTTCCAACAGCGCTGCCGCGTTCGCCTTCGGATCGCCCTTGCCAAACACCGCATTCCCCGCGACCAGAATCTCGGCCCCGGCACGCACCACATCTCCGACCGTATCAAGCCCGACGCCGCCATCCACCTCGATCCGGTACGAATATCCTCGCGCCGCCCGAATCTCGGCGAGCTTTCTCATTTTGTGCAGAGTGCCGGGAATAAACTTCTGCGCGCCAAACCCCGGATTTACACTCATCACCAGCACGTAGTCCACAATGTCTAGCACTTCACTCAGCGTCTCGACCGGAGTCGCCGGATTGAGCACCACACCCACGAGACATTCATGGCTCTTAATGAGATGCAAAGTACGGTTCAGGTGGCGGCAAGCCTCCTGGTGCACAGAAATCCAATCCGCGCCGGCCTCCGCAAAGTCTGGAATGTACTGGTCCGGATTCTCAATCATGAGATGGCAATCCAGGGGAACCCGGGTTGCCTTGCGCAGCGATTTCACGACCACCGGCCCGATCGTCAGATTGGGCACAAAATGCCCGTCCATGATGTCCACATGGATCACACTGCCGCCGCCCGCAACCGCGCCTTCCACCTGCTGGGCGAGATGCGCAAAATCCGCCGAAAGTATCGAGGGTGCCAGTTCGATCAAAACAGTGTCC
>Ga0209698_10009344_pt1 | contig 10030 bp, 6 predicted proteins | sample LitLauG_LLR_2012_FD_187203 | JGI IMG/M metagenome (GOLD analysis project Ga0209698, IMG submission 187203) | Freshwater sediment microbial communities from Pennsylvania, USA - Little Laurel Run_MetaG_LLR_2012 (SPAdes) (version 2) | ecosystem: Environmental > Aquatic > Freshwater > Creek >... | reverse complement strand
TGTGGAGCGTATTGCACTGCTGCCGATCATTGCCGGAGTTTCCTACGAGATCATCCGCTTTGCCGCCAAGCATCGCGGCTCGTTGTTCGCGATGATGACCGCGCCCGGGCTCTGGCTGCAACGTATTACGACGCAGCCACCGGATGACCGCGAGGTGGAATGCGCGATCGTCGCGCTGGATGAAGCGATGAAGCTGGAAAAGCAGCATGGCGGCGAACTGGTGATTGCCTAGCGGCGCCCGCCGCGCGTAGTTCTCAGTTCCCGGTTCTCAGTGAAATCCCATTACAATAGAAACCGGAGAACGCCCGAGGAACTGACTTCTCTGCGGTGGTAACTATCGGTGTTTGTTTGTCTGAGAACTGGGAACCGAGAACTGAGAACTCATGTTTGAACGTCTGGACCAAATCGAAGCGCGCTACGAAGAGCTGACCCAAGCGCTGGCGTCGCCGGAGATCACCAATGACTCGGCGAGATACCAGAAGACTGCCAAGGCGCATAGCGAGATTTCAGAAATCGTCGAAAAGTATCGCGAGTATAAGGACCTGAAACGCGGGATCACTGAGAGCCGCGCCATGTTGGTGGATGAGACCGACTCCGAGATGCGCGCCTACGCCGAGGAAGAACTCGCGAAGCTTGAAGCGCGGATCGTGACCGTGGAAGAGGAACTCAAGGTTCTTTTGTTGCCCAAGGATCCGAACGACGAGAAAAACGTCATCCTCGAGATCCGCGCAGGGACGGGCGGCGACGAAGCGACTCTGTTTGCTGCAGAAGTCTTCCGTATGTACAACCGCTACGCCGAGAGTCAGAAGTGGAAAGTCGAAGTCTTGTCGACCTCGGAGTCGGGTGTGGGTGGATTGAAGGAAGTGATCGCCCTGATCGAGGGCGACCGCGTCTATTCACGCCTGAAGTATGAGAGTGGCGTGCATCGCGTGCAGCGCGTGCCCGCAACGGAGCAACAGGGGCGCGTGCACACCTCGGCAATTACGGTCGCGGTGCTTCCCGAAGCGGAGGAAGTGGACGTCAAGATTGAGGCGAAGGATCTGCGCATCGATACGTTCTGTTCCTCGGGGCCGGGCGGGCAGTCGGTGAACACGACCTATTCGGCGGTACGGATCACCCACATTCCGACCAACACCGTGGTCAGCTGTCAGGACGAAAAATCGCAGATCAAGAACCGCGAGAAAGGCATGCGCGTGCTGCGGTCGCGTCTGTATGAAGTCGAGATGCAGAAGCAGCAGGACGCGCTGGCCAAAGAGCGTAAACAGATGGTCGGCTCAGGCGACCGCTCGGAAAAGATTCGCACGTACAACTTCCCGCAGAATCGCCTCACGGACCATCGAATCGGCTTCACCATCCACCAGCTCGAGCAGGTGATGGATGGGAAGCTGCAGCCGCTAATCGACGCGCTCATCACGCATTATCAGGCCGAGAAGCTGAAGCAAGAAACGGCCAGCGTGGTGTAAGGCAACGTTCCCGTTTTGTTTTTCTCCATGCCTATCTCTCCGTGGTGAAATAGAGCTGTGCAACTTCGCCAGGTCCTGAATGCGGCAATCGAGCGGCTGACCGCCGCGCGCGTTCCCTCCCCACGCATGAACGCGGAACTCCTCATCCGGTTCGCGCTCGATTGCGATCGGGCATATCTTTATGCGCATCCAGAGCGGGAACTGACACCGGATGAACAGCAGCGCTGTGACGAAGCTCTCTCACGCCGATCCACCGGGGTTCCCGCGCAGTACATCACGGGGCATCAGGAATTCTGGGGGCTGGACCTGATCGTGTCTCCTGCGGTACTGATTCCGCGGCCGGAGACTGAACATGTGGTAGAGACGGTGCTGGAACTCATCGCGGGGGCTTCAAAGCAGAGTCGAGAGCCGCGGACAGGAGTGTCCGCGCCACACCATCTGCGGATCGTAGACGTGGGTACCGGGTCGGGAGCGATTGCCCTGGCGCTGGCGAAGGAACTCCCGACCGCCCAAATCCATGCAACCGACATTTCTCCCGAGGCCCTCGAAGTTGCCCGGGCTAATGCGGCACGGCACGAACTAACTTCTCGCATCGAGTTTCAACACGCTGATTTGCTTGGCGCATTCTCGCCAGCTTCGTTCGACTTTGTAGTCTCGAATCCTCCCTACGTCGGGGAATCCGAGGAAGACTCGGTGCAGCTTGAAGTGCGCAAGTTCGAGCCGCGGAACGCTGTGTTTGCGGGCTCGACCGGTTTCGAAGTGATCGAGCGGCTGATTCCTCAAGCCAAGGACGCTCTGCGCCCTGGGGGCCGGCTGGTGTTTGAGATCAGCGGCACGATCGTGGGTGGCGTGCGGCGATTGTTGTCGGGCTGGGATGCAGTCGCGATCCGGAATGATCTGCAGGGAATTGCGCGTGTGGCGTCGGCCAGAAATCCCAGGCCAGGAAATCCGCGAGGGGTTCGGTGACGGCGGCCAACCGTCCGGCACTAGCCTAGCGAGTGAATTTGACGGGCGAAATCCCGCGCTCCACTTCACAAAACTAAAACGTCACCCGCACCCCTAGCTGCGCGGCGAATGGAATGCCTACCGTCGTGCCGGGACCAAAGAAATCTCCCAGTCCTCCGGAGGGAATTTCGAGCTGCTTGAGGCTGTGGACCGGCACAGTCACGGCACAAGTGGGATCGGTCGGGTCAACGCAGATTCCGGTGACGTTTCCGCTAGCCTTGTCGCCGGGAGAAACCGGAAGGAGGTCAATCGAGCCGATGAAGTTCGCGCCCGGGTTGTTGCGGTTGAAAAGGTTGAACATCTCCGCAAAGGGGTAGACCTGCCAGCGTTCGTTGATTTTGATCGGGCGAGCAACGCGGAGGTCGGCCTGGATGTAAGGCGTGCCGCGGAATTGATCGAGGGTTGTCGTGACTCCATTCACAGCAATGCGCGTGCCCTGCTCGTTGGTGATGTTGAACGGGCGCGCGCTTTCAGCCTGCGTGAGGGTGGTCACTTCAAAGCCGCCGGGGATATGCACCGTGCCAGCAAGAACGAAGCGATGGCGCACGTCTTCTCCGGAAGGGCCGTAGTCGCCAGGCGCGAAGGCGTTCAGCGGATCGCAGACTCCGTTCACATAGTCAAACAGCTCGCCGAGCGCGCATCCCCATGTCTTCGCGCTTGAGAGCGTGTAGTGAGCAGTCAGGCTGAAGCGTTTGGCAACGTTGCCCTGCACGCGCAGCATGAGGGCGTTATAACCGGAGCGGTTGTCGGAACGAAAAACCGTAACGTCGGGATAAACATAGGCTCGATAGCCGTGTTGCCCGTCTTCATACGTATAGTCTGCGCTCGCAATCCAGTGTTCATTGAACGCGTGCTGAATGCCAGCCGTCGCGTGCAGCGCATAAGGTGTTTTGTAGCGCGGATCAATGAGCGCTGGAGGCGCCGATGCCGGGTCTGCGATGGAGCCATTGTTGACGGCCTGGAACGCGGAAGCCCATCCGTTCTGCGCGAGATCGTTATAGTACATTCCGAAGCCGGCGCGAATCACCGTCTTCTCGCTGCCGCCGGGAGAATACGCGATGCCGAGGCGCGGGGCGAGCTGCTTGCGGTAGTCGTGCGGAGCCGCCGTGGGATAGCCCCACTCCGCAAGCGCGGTCGGGAACAGAGGATTTGCAGCCTGGCTGCGGCCGGATGCCGTGAACAGTCCGTACGTCGTCTGCCAGCGCAGGCCGTAGTTGACCGTCAAATGCGACGAGACGCGCCAGGAGTCCTGCGCATAGAGCGCGAGACGCCGCACGTTTTGCGAGAAGCTCCCGTCGGTTTGCGGTGTGGTGTTGCAGACCGTGTTCGCGGTGTACAACGGATTTCCTTCGCCGTCGGTAGCGCAAGTCAAGTCGTACGTGAACTGAGTCAGACCGTTGGGAACAATTTGCGGGTTCAAGTAGTCCGCCGGATTAAACACGAATTGCGTGTAGGATTCCGCGTTGCCCGGGAACGCGCCGCTCAAGACCGGCTCGTGGATGAAGTTAACTCCAAACTTGGGCGTGTGACGGCCCGAAATATGGCTCACGTCGTAGCGGAACTGATACTTCTCCTGGTTGCGCAACGAGGGAAAGAGCGTGATCGGCGTGGCAAATTGATTGTCGCCGAAAGTCTCGAACCCGGAGACGGTCAGCGTGGTCGAACTGAATGGAAAAGCCAGCGCGAAACCCAGGTTCGAATTGCGCGCCTGAGTCAGATGCAGTTCGCTGGCGTCAAAGACGAAGCTGCCGAGCCAGTGGGGGCTGAAAGCGTATTGATTGCTGATGACGGTGTTGAAGTAGTTGTTATGCGTGGTGAGTCCGGTGGACGGCAACGTGGCCTGCTGCACCAGATTGTTGCGGGTCAGGTAGCTATCCTGTGAAGTGCGCAGGAACCAATTGGACTTCGAAGACTGCGCCCAGTCGAAACGCACCGACCCGATGTAGTCGCGGAAGGGGATCGGAACATTCGCGGGAACCGCGATCGAGGAGACGCTTGGAATCAAGCCATCAGACGCAATCTGCGCCAGCGCGTTAAATTGCGTGGTGCTGTCCGGACTGTAGGCGATACTGGCGTTCTCGTGCACGTACTCGAATGACGCGAAAAGCCACAATTTGTTTTTCGCGATCGGCCCACCGACGGTGGCGACATAGTTCTGGCGCGAAAAAGGCTGCTTCGAATTCGGCGCTGGATTTTCAATCGGGAAGCGAGCATTCAGCGCGGAGGCACGTCCATAAAAGGCAGCGTCGCCGTGCCAATCGTTGGTGCCGTGCTTAGTCGTGATCACGACGGACCCCGCCGTCGTGCCGCCCGTGTCGGCATCTTCGTTGGCGGTGCGGAAGGCAAACTCTTGAATCGTGTCGGTCGAAAAGTTCTGCAGGAAGCCGCCGATCCAGTCGTCGGAGTTGTCTCCGCCGTCGACGGAGAGCTCGTTGTTGAGACCGGAGCTGCCGCCAGTCGAAACGGCGGTGATGCGCGCTTTGGTCGGATCAGAAGGCTCGACCGGTTCGGTTCCGGGCACAAGGTAAGCAATGTTCGCGAAGCTGCGGCCGGCGAGCGGGATGGTCTCCAGATCATGCGCCGTAACCGCACCCTGGTGGACGGCGCTCGCGGTATCGATCGGTTCAGTCGTGATGGAAGAGGCTTTTCCCTGGACACTCACCGTTTCGCGCCCACTCTCGGGCTTCAAAGCTACCGTGACATCGCGCACGATGCTGACCACGACATCCACCTCGGCGGCGGCCTCGGCAAAGCCTTTCGTCGTGACCGTCATGCGGTAGCGCCCGGGCAACAAGCCTTCGATCCGGAATTCTCCCCGGTCATCCGCCGCCACTTCGCGGGTTAAGGCGGACCCGGACGCCTTCACAACCACGTACGCACCAGCCACGCGTGCGCCGCTGGCATCTACAACCTCCCCTCGCAGCGAGCCATTCGGATTTTGTGCGAATCCCGTCACTGACAGAAAAAGCACAACGATCAAAAACACGGGGCAGACGAACGTATGCGACGTCCGCATTTCGGGAAACAAAACTCTTACGCGCATGGCAGTGATCTTCCAGAGATGCAAGGGATCGCCGCGATACAAGCTACGGAAAATGATCTGCTGCGGCGAAGCAGGGTAGCTAGCAGGTTAGCGGTGCGGGCGGTTTACTACCAGCTCTAGTAGCGGCGGAAATGAGTGGCAAATTCGTGGGTCAGGAGCCCTAGCGAACCAGCCACTCTGTGATCTGGTGCGTGAGGGCCAGAGCGGGACCGTAAGTCGCGACGAGACACAGCAGGGCGGCCAGCGTGGGAGGAATCGCGTACCAGCGATGGCTCGGGGCTTCGTGGGATCGGCGGACCTCATCCCATGCAAGCAGTCGCGCAACCCGCGCTTGGATCGATCCAGTCACAAAGCCCACCGTACACACGGGAGCGGCTTCGAGGGGCACCAGGCGCGAAAGCTTGACCAGAGCTGCCGCCAGGTCAACCGCATCGTCCAGATTCGAAACCGCGGCGTCATCGGCTGCCAGTTCCGCGGCTTCTGACCAGGCGCTTTCCAGTTTGGCCATCCCCGGAAACGGAGAAAACCGGAAGATGAGTTTCTTCAGATTGTCGCGGGAGCGCACGTGTGCGATCTCATGCTTAAGGGCGATGTGCAGCTCTTCACGGCTCAGAAGTGAAACAGTAGACTCCGAAACCAGGATCCTTGGCTTGCAGACTCCCACCAGCGTGAGGGGCGGTACGTCGCGTCGGGCGCGAAACGTTACGGCCTCCGTCTCCGCGTTGAGAAGATTCGCACCGTCCATCCATCCTGCAACCACGCGGGACGTGCGGGTCTGAGCCGTGACCACCCGGAAGACGCCGCAGGCAATCAGCAGGAGAGCGCAAACGCCCAGCACGAGCGGCATAGCACCCATGTCCTCATCAATCGAACGGGGTTCCAGCAACTGAAAGGATGGCACAACAAAACCCAGAGTAATCAGGGTAGAAACCGCCACCGGAAGAACCCGGAACGCGAATAGCAGGTTGGCGAGGCTTCGCTCTGACTTCGTGTGCAGCAAGTTCAGAGAGCGCCACGCCACCGCTACCAGCAGCGAGAGCAGGCAGTAGAACACGACAAAGAAAGTGAGTGAAACGACGATGCCGCGCAGAGCAAACATCAGCGTTGCTCCCGGTGTTTCAGTTCGCGACGCTTGCGTTCGACTAAGAGCTGCAGTTCGTCCAGCAACTGTGCGTCATGGGCGCTGAGCGCTTCCACCAAGTACGAGAGAGGCAGCGACGACGGATCGCCGGAGCCGAGCAACTGCTGGATGCCCTCGAGGGCGGCGACCCGCTGGAGTTCTTCGGCAGTGTGCCGCGGGGTGTAGCGGAACGCCCTTCCCTCGGCCGCGCGATCCAACAGGCCTTTCTTGTACAGACGGTCCATCGTGGTCATCACGGTCGTATACGCCCGATGAATCCTGCCATCTTCAATCAGTTCACGAACCGTGGCGTTTCCGCGAGACCACAACTCTGCCAGCAACTGGCGTTCGAAGGGCCCCAGTTGCGGCCCGCCAGCTGCCCCGAAAAATGGGAAACTCCGATTCATCGTGATTGAGAGGTCAAGTCTTCGCTGAGCTCGACAAGTCGCCGATAAGGGCGATCGTCTGGACAGCTTACCATCAGATCGCGGGCCAAGCCCCCCGATTTCGAAGATTGCAGCTACCGACGTGTACCGCTCTGTGACCTCTGACCGACTCTCCACTTAGGGCTGCGCGATGGCTGCGGGCTGGATTTCCTCTACATCCACCCACTGAGTTGGATAGCGACCGGTGTAGCAGGCCGAGCAGTAAGTGGTTTTTTCCCCCTCTGCGCAAGCTTTCTTCAACCCTTCGAGCGAGAGATAAGCGAGGGAGTCGGCCCCGATGTAGTCGCGGATTTCCTCAATCGACTTGTTGGCGGCAATCAACTGCTTCTTCGACGGAGTATCAACCCCATAGAAGCACGGCGAGATCGTGGGCGGACAGGAGATCCGCATGTGTACTTCCTTCGCTCCCGCATTGCGAATCATGCGCACAATTTTCTTGCTGGTGGTTCCGCGCACGATGGAATCGTCAAGCAGGACGACGCGCTTGCCTTCCAGCAGGCTACGAATGGCATTGAGCTTCAGTTTGACGCCAAAGTCGCGCACCGACTGCTGCGGCTCGATGAACGTGCGTCCGACGTAGTGGTTGCGGATCAGGGCCAGGCGAAATGGAATACCACTCTCGGCCGAATATCCGATGGCGGCCGTATTGCCGGAATCCGGGACGGGCACAACGATGTCGCCATCCACCGGAGCTTCGCGCGCCAGTTGGCGTCCCATGAGGTCGCGGCTCAGGTCGACCGTGCGGCCGAACACGATGCTGTCGGGACGCGAGAAGTAAACATGCTCAAAAATGCAGCTCGACTGGGTCGGCGAAGGAGAATAAAAGCGCGAGCTGATGCCCTCCGGCCCAACGATGACCAGTTCGCCCGGTTTGACGTCGCGCTCGTAGGTTGCCCCCAGCAAATCGAACGCGCAAGTTTCCGAAGCGAAGACGACCGTATCCTTCTTCTCCCCCGTGAGGGCGGCAAGATGCCCCATGGCGAGCGGCCGGAAGCCGCGCGGATCGCGGGCGGCGAAGATGCGGTCGCGGCTGATCATGACCAGCGAGAAGGCGCCTTCTACGCGGCGCAGAGCATCGGCGATTGCATCGGGCAAGGTCTGCTCCCGCGAAAGCGCGATCAAATGAACCAGCACTTCGGTATCGCTGTTGGTCTGGAAAATCGAGCCTTGGCCTTCCAGCTTCGCCCGAATTGCCTGCGCGTTGACCAGGTTGCCATTGTGCGCAATCGCGATTGCGCCTTTGTTCGACTGCACCATGATGGGCTGCGCATTCAGCAACGCCGAATCGCCCGCCGTGGAATACCGCGTGTGACCGATCGCCAGAATGCCGCGCAGAGAAGTCAGCACTTCCTCGGTGAAAATGTCGGCCACCAGGCCCATGGACTTGTGCTGGCGCAAGCGTTCGCCGTCTGAGGTCACGATGCCGGCCGACTCCTGCCCACGATGTTGCAGGGCATGCAGCCCCAAGTATGCTAGCTTCTCAGCCTCGGGGTGCGCGTGGATGGCGACGACTCCACACTCTTCGCGGAATTTGTCGGAAATCTGCATTTAGCCCTTAGCCCTTGGCTACTAGCTTCTAGTCAGCAAGGGACGAACTTCCCGGTTCTGTTTGCAGCGCCTTTTCTAGCGCGCCTTCGTACGCTCCGCGCAACTCGGCGATGGTTGCCGAAATCATCGACTGGCGACCCATCGTGATCTCGACCCGGTCGGAGCCGGTCTCGCCGAGCACATCCGCACGCAGACCGTACTCCACTACTACCTCTTGGATTCGCGCCAGGTGATTCGGGTCGCAACTCAACACGATGCGGCTGGCATCTTCCCCAAAAAGCAGGAACTCAGGCGGCAGGGCCTGCTCTGCAGATTGAACCTTGCAACCAACCCCAGCCGGCAGCGCCGATTCGACTAGTGCCACCGCGAGCCCGCCGTCGGAGCAGTCGTGCACCGACTCGACCAGTCCCGCCCGGATTATGGCTACCAGAGCGCGCTGCAGCGTGGCTTCCTTCTCCAGATCAAGCTGGGGAGGATAGCCCCAGATCGCGCCCAGAACCTCCTTGGCGTACTCGGACGATCCAAACTCCGACTCGGCGTCCACCGCATCGCCCGTCTCGTTCGCCCGCAGCAGCACGATCTTTCGTCCAGCCTTGGCAAAGTGCATCTTTGCAGTCTTGTGCACGTCCTCGAGAATGCCGACCACGCCGACGACCGGCGTCGGATAAATTCCCTCACCCAAAGTTTCATTGTAGAAACTCACGTTGCCGCCGGTGATGGGAGTGTCGAGCTCCTCGCAGGCCTTGGTCATGCCGTCGATGACCTGCGAGAACTGCCACATGATGTGAGGCTTTTCGGGGTTGCCGAAATTCAAGCAGTTGGTCGCGCCGACGGGAGTTGCACCAGCGCAAGCCACCTTGCGAGCGGCTTCCGCGACTGCATGCATGGCCCCCAGACGCGGATCGAGGTAGCACCAGCGTCCGTTGCCATCGAGCGCCATGGCCAATCCGCGTTCGAGGCCTTTGATGCGGATCACGCCCGCATCGCCCGCGCCGGGCGCTTCGACCGTATTGGTCTGCACCATGTGGTCGTACTGCTGCCACACCCAGCGCTTCGAGCAGATATTCGGGCTCGCCAGCAACTGTTTCAGTTGTTCAGTGAAATCGCCACTTTCGACAAGATGAATGTGCTCGGGCATGTCGCGTTCCACCGGCGGCTCCCAGCGCGCCAGCGGGCGCCTATAAACGGGGGCGTCATCGGTGAGGGCCGAGTTCGGAATCTCGGCAACCACGTTGCCGTGCTCCAGAACGCGCATCTTGGCATCGCGCGTGACGCGCCCAACTTCCACCGCGTCGAGCCCCCACTTCTGAAACACGCGGAACACTTCTTCTTCGCGGCCCTTTTGCGCGACCAGGAGCATGCGCTCCTGCGATTCGCTCAGCATGATTTCGTAAGGAGTCATGCC
>Ga0209698_10009342_pt1 | contig 10031 bp, 7 predicted proteins | sample LitLauG_LLR_2012_FD_187203 | JGI IMG/M metagenome (GOLD analysis project Ga0209698, IMG submission 187203) | Freshwater sediment microbial communities from Pennsylvania, USA - Little Laurel Run_MetaG_LLR_2012 (SPAdes) (version 2) | ecosystem: Environmental > Aquatic > Freshwater > Creek >... | reverse complement strand
GAGTACAGGTTGTCGGTCCAGGTCACCTCGTAGTTGATGTTGGCCGGCGGGCCGACCCAGTACGGGCTGGAATGGATGATGTCGCCCAGCACGCTGGTGCGGTCGCGGTAGATCTGCGAGGCGGTCGGATTGCTCGGGGGCACCTCGTTGGAGCGGTCGCCGCGCAGGTACGCGAGCCGATTGCCGGGGCCGGCCGACGACACGCCGGGGTCGAGCGCGCTCTGCTCGCCCGCGGCCAGATTTCCCCATTGGAACGCCACGCCGTTGGACCCGTTCCAAGACAGGATGGTCCGGCTCAAGGAACCCTCCGCCACCGTGGACGTGCCGGGCATGCTGGCGCATGCGCCTCCGGTCAATACGCACGAGGCATCCCAGTTGACCGTGGTGCTGATCGACAGCGTGTTGGGCCCGGTCTGCGAGAGCGTCTGGGCGGTCAACTGGCCCCACCAGTTGGCGGTGTGGTAGGAGGGCAGATAGACCTGCGCGGTGGTGACCAGCTTGTCCTGCGGCAGGTTCACCGTGGTGGAGCTGTCCGACTGGTCCGAGGGCTCGGCCTGGAAGCACATGATCTCGTGCACGTTGTCGCTGCCGCCGGTGGAGCCTGCGAAGCCGAACAGCAGCGACGCGGGCAGGTTGCCGTTGTTGGCCGTGATCGACTGGTTCGCCAGCACCTGGGTCAGCGAGCCGCCGTTGTAGGAGTACGAAAGGCTCAGCTGGCCGGCGTTGGTGATCTTCAGGACGTAGGTGATCGGCGTGGCCTGTGCGCGCGTGCTCGCGCCTTCGTTGGCGATGGTCACTCCCGACAGCACGGCGCTGGCGCCGGGTATCGGCGCATAGTCGAGCACCGGGATCCCGGTGTTGGTCGGGTTGCTCGGGTTGACCGAGTAATCCCAGAGGGTGCCGGTCTCGCAGGTCTTGCGCACGGCAGCGCTCTGCTGGGACGGCGTGAGCGAGGAGGGGTAGTAGGCCGCGCTCGCGGTGTTCGTGTTCAGCCAGGACCAGGCGACGTTGCCCGCGCCGCGCAGCCCGATCCGGTTCCACTGGTAGTTGCCGCTGCCCCAGCCGTTGGCGGCAACGCCGGTCGCCGTGTTGTCGTTGTAACCGCCCGAGCCGTTCGAACCGCCGTTGAGGAAGTTTCCATACTCGTCGATCCCCAGGCCGACATAGGCTCCGACCTGGCCGGTGTACGGCGGGTTCGCGTTCGAGCAGGTATACCCGAGGCTGCCGCCCCAGGAGCCGAGCATCTTGGAGCCGGGCGTGTACTGGCTGGCGTCCAGCAGGAAGAACGAGATGCCGTCCGCGCCGTCGCCGCCGCTGCCCTGGCTGTCGCCGCGGTAGGTGACCGTCTTGAAGGTGACCTGCACGCCGTTGGAGGCGTCGAACGGGACCGTGGAAACGATGGCGCCATTTTCATGATAGAAGGGGTTGCCGTCGTTCTTGTAAGCGGAGCTGGGCAGGCCGTTGGTCAGGCGCAGCGCTCCGAAGCCCGATGCGTCGGGGGTCTGCGCCGCGTTGGAGGTCGGAACGCCCGTGTTGCCGAGATAGCCGTTCTGGCCGCCGACCTGGTACAGGTCGCCGTTGCTGGTGTAGTACTTCAGGCCGACGCACGACGGAATGGAGCCGTTGCTGGCGGTTCCGGCCGTCAGGCAGGCGCCGTTGATCGCGGTCCAGGCATTGTTGACCGTCGTGCCGGTGAAATCCTCCGAGACGATCAGTTGCGCCATCGCCGCGACTGGCGCGAGCGCGGCGCAAACCGCAACCGCGCCGACGCGGCCAAGCTGGTCGATTCGAGCCTTCCATCGATTCATTGCTGCCTCCGACACCGTGCTTGAGCCAACCCTGCCTCGGGTTCGGCCGATTACTTGCTGACGACCGTGGATCCGCCGCCCACCGAATACACGCTCTGCACGACGGCCGCCGCGTTCTGGTTGCCGCCGTATCCGAGCGAAGTGACCTGGTACAGATAGGCGCCCGGGGACGCCGGGTCCGGGCCCAGGTAGGTGATCGCGAACTGCGGGTCCATGTAGACCGTTCCCGGCGACGTCGCTCCGGCGCAGTTGGTTTCCGGAATCAGCTGCTGGATCAGGTTGCCGTTGACGGTGACCGCGGGCGGAACATAGGTGGTGCCGTACGAGCAGCTCCACGCGGTGGTCGCCAGCGCCTGTGCCGCAGGAGTGGTCGCCAGGGTGCAGATCTGCGGGGTAGGCGTCGGGCTGATCATCGAGCAGGCCGTGCCCTGGCTTGCATTGCCCGCGCTGAGCCAGGACTCCGCGCTTTGCAGCGCGCTTTGCGCGGCGAAAAAGGCGTGCTGCTTTTCGCGCGTATTGCCGGTGATGCGCTCCTCCAGCCCGAGGCTGCGGAACATGCCCACCGAGAGCAGCGTCAGCATCAGCAGCACCGCGAGCGCCGCGATCAGGACGAAACCGCGCTGGTGCAGCGCGTTCGAGCGAGGCGGTGCGGGCTGTTGCGCGAGCGTCTTCATGTCCGGTTCAGTACGTTGATGGTTCGCGTGAGGGACAGCACGCCGGCCGTGGCCGCGGTGGTGCCGGTCGCCGTGGCGCCCGACAACGGATTGGAAAACGTGAGCTGGATCTGGACCGAGACGACCGTGTTCCATGCGGCCGCGTTCATGGCGCCGGCGGCCAGATACTCGTCGGCCGAGCCGTCGCCGTTCGTGTCCACCCCGTACAGGATCGTCATCCCGGTCACGCCGTTCACCAGCGCCACCGGCACGCCGGCCACGCCGTTCTGGGTCACCTGGCACACCAGCTGATTGGTATTGGCGTTGACGTAGAACGTGTTGATGTCGATCACGGTCGCAGCCCCGGTGTTGGTCTGGCCGGTGCAGTCCATCACGCCGTCGGTCGTGCCGGCCGCGTAGCGCACCTGGATCTGGTCGCCGGCCACGCCGTAGATCGATTGCCCGCCTGCGAAATTCCCGCTGGCCGGCAGCGCCGCGGCGAGCGTGTTGGCGGTCGGATTCGGGAAGTAACCGCCGGTCTGCACGACGTTGGCGAGCAGCGTCATGGCCATGCGCTCGTTGTCCTGCAATTGCGCGAACTGGTTCTGCGCGTTGAAGGTCTGGCGCGTGCCGTACACGAAGGAGAACAGGCCGAACAGCAGGATCATCGAGATCATGATCGCGACCATCAGCTCGATCAGTCCGGCACCGGCCTGCGCGCGCGGCGCGGGCGCGCCGCACGGCATGGCACAACGCGGCAGTGCAGCGGGCATCGTCATGGCTGCACCATCAGGGTGTAGGTCTGCGCCTGCGCGTTGTTGTTGAAATGCGTGTTGTTGACGTAATTCGTGGCGTTGTTCAGATTGACGTAGGTCTCGGTCCAGTTCACGGTGACGGTGCAGGCGGTCTGCAGGCCGGAGCAGGTGACCGAGCCGGTGCTGGTGGGCATGACGTTAAAAAGGGCGCCGCCCCACGCCTGCAGGTCGTACGCGGCCATCGGCGCGCCGATGCACGGGGTTGCCGCGCAGTTCGGCGGGTTGTTCGTCAGGGCAGGGTCGGTCGACGAGGTGATGACGCCGCCGCCCGCGCCGGAGGTGACGTTGACCTGGAAGGTGTTGGCGGCCGTGCCGACCGTGGACCAGTAGGCGCGATTGGCGTGGATGGCGGAGGCCAGGCTGGACGCTTCGATGGCGATCAGCGAGCGCATGCTGGAGACGCGCGTGCTGGCGATCGCCAGCGCCTGCATCTTGGCGATGCCCAGCAGCCCGATCGACACGATGACCAGGGCGATCAGGACCTCGAGCAGCGTCACGCCGCGCTCGGACAGCGGTGCAACCGGCAGTATGCGTATCTTCATGCGCATGGCGTCCCCGCGCCTTGAACCGGCGCATAGTTCGCGCCCTTCGCCACCACCGACACCTGGCCCACCGGATTGACGACCACGCAGCTGCCCAGGCCGGCCGTGTTGTTCTTGTCGTGCACCGTCAGGAAAACCGGCTGAGCCAGCGGCGAGAAGCCGTTCCAGTTCACGGCCGACGGCGTGCCGGCGAAGCCGTCGCGGCTGAATGCGATCGAGGTCTGCGCGTTCGGGGTGGGCGTCGCCGTGTCGGTTCCCGAGAAAGCCGCCTGGGCGCGCAGCACCGTGCAGGCGCCGGCGGCCGCACAGTTGGCGCCGAACGGGCTGAGGACCACGATGTGGCCGGCGGCCCAGGAGGTCGTGGCCGTGGAGCACGTGGCGCCATCGGTCGAGATGCACACCTGGACCGTGAGACCCTGCTTGACCGCTTCGGAGCGTGCGTACTGCAGGTCGCCGACCAGGCCGTTGACCTCGGTGGAGATGCGGAAGCTCGAGATCGTCGAGATGTAGGAGGGGGTGCCGAGGGTAGCCAGGATCGCCGCGATGGCGACCACGATGAGCATCTCGACCAGCGTGAAGCCCCCGCTGCCCGGATTCGTCTGGCGATTTCCCATCGCCTGGCACATCTTCCTGCTCATTGCCGCACTCAGCGCCTTAACCGACTCCGGCACCGTCTGCGGTACCGGAAACCACTCAACATCAACGACCCACCCATGCCGGGTCGGCTCACTGCCGTCAAACGTGGATTCGGCCGGAATCTGGCGGTCTTGAAATGACCGCGATGGGCGGCGCTTCTTTCCGGATGGATGGCCAACCTGCCCCGCAACTGCCATCACGGATCGAATAAGCCGGAATGCGGCCCGCCGGCAACTCGCCGCCGGCGCGCCTCCTGCGGAGGCGGCGGCACAAAGACTAGGAGGTCAAGCGGCGCCCCGATGGAATCATGCGGGGCCCCGGGCAATCTCACTTCATGAGGCCGGAAGCCGCGCTTTTTGGGCGTTCGGGAATCCGCCCTTTTTTCAGGTTAAGGTCTTGCGTCGGGGCAACGCACCGGCAGTGCGTTCCCCGCAAACCGCAGGCAGCAATTCTTAGCTGCAGGCGCCCGTGAAGCCGCAGCCCGTGCAGAACTCGCAACCGTCGCGCTTGATCATGGCCGCCGCGCCGCAACTGGGGCACACCTTGCCCTTGATTGCAGCCGCCCCGAGCTCTACGGTCTTGCGCGTCTGCGGCATCGCCAGGATGCCGACCGCACGGATCGCGCGCCCGTCGTCGTCGAGGATGCCCAGCACCTTGTAACGATGCAGCAGCAGGGCGGCGATGTAGGCGACCGTGCTCGGGTACAACGCGGAGCGGTCGGCACCGGGCACCGGCGCCCAGAACTCTCCGTTCTGCTCGCCGAAGTTAAGCAGTTTCTTCAGCTTAAGTCCGATCCAGTTGGCGTCGACCACCCGCATGTCCAGCGAAAGCAGCTTGCACAGGCCGTCGAGCACCTTCGGATACTCGCCGGCCAGCCACAGCGAATACGGACGCCGGCTGCCGTCGGGCAGGTTCAATTCCTTCACGCCCAGCACGAAATCGTCGCCGGTGTTGGGATTGCTGACGTCGACGGTCCAGCTCATCGTGCCGAGCGCGCCGGCCTTGGGCTCCTTGCGCGTGAACAGCGCATCCAGCACCGGGGTCGGATGCCGGTCGATCTCGCGGAACGTCCCGAGCTCGTCGCAGCGCTGGTGCACGATGCGCGCGAAAGCGGCCACCACGCCGCTCACCCACATGGGCTCGCCGGTGGGAGGAAACGGAATCTGGAAGCCCTGCTCGTCGCGCGACTTGGCGAGCGCGTCCAGCTTCAGCTTCAGCCAGGCGCGGTCCTCCGAGCGCATGTCCATCGACAGCGTCTTGGCGATGGCCCCGAGGCCGCGCGGCTGCTCGGATCCGTTGACCCAGACCTCGAACGGCATCGGCGGCGCTCCGACCTCGCCGATGAAGATGGCGAAGGACTCGTTGCGCGCGGGAATCTCGACCATGTAGGTCCAGGCCATGTTGCCCGACGACAGATCCGGCCGGCCCGGCCACTTCAGGCTGGCCAGCGCCGGCTCGGGCGCCGAGTCCAGCTTCACGCGGCGGTCGGGGCCTTCGCCCAGGTCCTGCGGCGCCGCCGTGTCCTTGCGCACGCTCAGCACTTCGCCGATCACCTGGTTGGGCCGGTACGTCGTGATGCCCTTCAGGCCCGCTTTCCAGGCCTGCAGGTACAGGTCGCGGAAGTCGTCGAACGGATAGTCCTCCGGCACGTTGACGGTCTTGCTGACGGCGGCATCGATGTACGGCTGCACTGCCGCGATCATCAGCATGTGGTCGACCGCGCGCATCTCCAGCGCGCCCACGAACGCCGCAGGCAGGTCGGACGGATCGCCGCCCATGTGCTTGTAGAGGCGGAACGCGTAGTCCTCGACCGTGTAATCCTGCCGCGTGCCGTCGGGCATGCGTTTCTTGCGGATGTAGGTCCAGGAAAAGGTCGGCTCGATGCCGCCCGAGGCATTTTGAGCGAATGCCAGCGAGATCGTCCCGGTCGGCGCGATCGACAGGAGGTGCGAGTTGCGGATTCCCTGCTGCCGGATTCGAGCCTGCACATGTTCGGGCAAGCGCGCGGCGCAGTGCGGCGGGGCGAGGTAGCGTTCAACGTCAAACAGCGGAAAGCGGCCCTTCTCCTGCGCCAGGTCGACCGACGCGTCGTAGGACGCATCGCGCATCGAGCTGCTGATCCGCGCGGCCATCTCGCGCGCCGACTCGGTGTCGTAGCGCAGGTTCATCATCGTCAGAGCGTTGCCCAGCCCGGTGAAGCCGAGCCCGACCCGCCTCTTGTTGTGCGCTTCCGCCTCCTGCTCAGGCAAGGGCCACAGCGTTGCGTCCAGCACGTTGTCCAGCGCGCGGATCGAAACGCCGACGATTTCCCGAAAGCGGTCGAAATCGAAGTCGGCGCTTTCCGCGAACGGATCGCGCACGAAGCGGGTCAGGTTGATCGATCCGAGGCAGCAACAACCATAGTTGGGCAGAGGTTGTTCACCACATGGATTGGTAGCGCCGATGTTCTCGCAGTACGACAGGTTGTTGTCGCGATTGACTCGATCGATGAACACCACGCCCGGCTCGGCGTGGTCGTAGGTCGAGTGCATGATCTGATCGAACAGCTCGCGCGCCCGCACGCGGCGGTACGTCCATGTGCCGTCGGGCCTGCGCGAGGAAGAGTCCTTGTCGAACGGCTCCGCCGCGTGCCACAGCTCGATGTGGCCGTCCGAATCGACCGCCCGCATGAACTCGTCGGTGACGGCCACCGACATGTTGAAATTCGCAAGCGAGCCGTCGCGCTTGGCGTTGATGAAATCCTCGATGTCCGGATGATCGCAGCGCATCATGCCCATCTGGGCTCCGCGCCGGCTGCCGGCCGATTCCAGCGTCTCGCAGCTCTTGTCGAACACGCGCATGTAGGACAGCGGTCCGCTCGCGCGCGACTGCGTGCCGTGCACCAGCGCGCCGCGCGGCCGGATCAGCGAGAAGTCGTAGCCGACGCCGCCGCCGCGGCGCATCGTCTCGGCGGCCTGGTTCAGCGCCAGGTAGATCGACGGCACTCCACCCTGAGCGCCGCTGATCGCATCTCCCACCGGCTGCACGAAGCAGTTGATCAGGGTGGCCGAAATCTCGGTGCCGGCGGCCGAATTGACCCGCCCGCCCGGAATGAAGCCGGCCACCATCGCTTCGAAGAAGCGCTGCTCCCAGTGCTCGCGCAGCTCGGGCTTCTCGACCGCGGCCAGCCCACGCGCGACGCGGCGCCGCACGTCATCGGCGGTCTTCTCGTCGCCCTTCGCATATTTTTCGAGCAGCACGTCCAGGCAAATGGCCTGTTCGTCGAGCAGCGTTGCCGCCTGGTCGAGTTTCATCCACGCATCCTCGTCTTCGATCGCGTGGATTATAGAAACGAAGTGGCCCGGCGTGACCGGACGCCGACGTCATATTGTGGGAACGCGACGCATCCAGCGCACGCGTCTATATACTGATTGCCGTGAACCTCCAGCAATTCCGGTACTTGCGCGAGGCCGTGCGTCAGAAGCTGAACCTGACCGAGGCGGCCAAGGCGCTGCACACGTCCCAGCCCGGCGTATCCAAGGCCATCATCGAGCTCGAAGACGAGCTGGGCGTGTCGATTTTCGCGCGCCACGGCAAGCGCATTCTCGGTCTGACCCCGCCCGGGCAGCAGGTGCTCGATGCGGCCGAGCGGATCATGACCGAGATCGACAACTTGAAGAAGCTGGCGCGCGACTACGCGGGCAGCCCGGAAGGAACGCTGCGGCTGGCCACCACGCACACCCAGGCCCGTTACGTGTTGCCGCCGGTGGTTCAGCGTTTCGCCGAGAAGTTTCCGCAGGTCCGCGTCAAGCTGTTGCAGGGAAGCCCCCCGCAGATCGCGGCGATGCTGATCGCGGGCCAGGCCGACCTCGGGATGGCCACCGAAACGCTGGCGGACGCGGCGGGGCTGAAATCGATTCCCGTTCTGGAATGGGAACACGTGGTGGTGGTCAGGGCCGGGCATCCGCTTGCCCGCTTCGCCCGCCATCCAGAACGGCTCACCTTGAAGGAGCTCGCCAAGTATCCGATCGTCACTTACGAATCGCACTTCTCGGGCAGGAGCCTGATCGACCGGGCGTTCGCGGCGGCCGGCATCGAGCCGTCGATCGTGCTGGAGGCGATCGATGCGGATGTGATCAAGACCTACGTCGTGGCCGGGATGGGAGTGGGCATCGTCGCCGACCTGGCGACACAGAATCAATCCGAGGACCTGATCTCGCTGAAGTGCGGAATGCACCTGTTCGGACGCAACACGACGCGGCTTGCGGTCAAGCAGGGCGCATACCTGCGGGGGTTCGTCTATGAGTTCATCGAGATGGTTGCGCCGGGCTGGGACAAGAGGCGGGTCGAGCAGACCCTGGGGTAGCCGCCGGGCCGCCGGTCGACCGGCGTGAAGGTCTGCATAGTCGGCGCCGGCTCGATCGGCGCCACGATCGGCGCCAAGCTGTCCGCAGCGGGCGGGCACGTGAGCCTTATCGCGCGCGGAACGCACCTGGAGGCGATTCGCAGGCATGGCCTGCAGCTGGTCGACCGGGCCGGCACGGCTTCGGGTACGTTCCGGCTCGAGGCCAGCGCGGAGCCTTCCGACTTCGGCCCGCAGGAGCTGGTGGTGATCGCGCTGAAGGCCCATTCGCTGGCGGCGATGCTGCCGCGGCTTTCGCCGTTGCTCGGCCCGCGCACGGCGGTGCTGACTGCGATCAACGGCCTGCCCTGGTGGTACTTCTACCGTTCCGGCGGGCCATACGAAGGCAGGCGGTTGCGCTCGCTCGACCCGGACGGCGTGCTGGAGGCGGCGTTGGACTGTGCCTGCGTGATCGGGGGCGTGGTGCACCTGGCCGCCGAGGTGTTGCAGCCCGGGCAGGTCCAGCACACGGCCGGGCGGCGACTGATCATCGGCGAGCCGGACGGTTCCGATTCGGAGCGCGTGCGGGCGATCCGTGCCGCGCTGACGGCGGCCGGCTTCGATTGCGAGACGTCCCGCCAGATTCGGCGCGACATCTGGAGCAAGCTGATCGGAAACCTGAGCTTCAATCCGGTCGCCGCGTTGACCGGCTACCGGATGGACCAGATCTGCTCGGATGCGGAGGTGCTCGATGTGATCCGCGCGGTGCTGGGGGAGGGCATCGAGGTGGCCGCCCGCCTCGGGGTGAGGATCGGAATGACTCCCGATCAACGCATCGACGTGGCGCGACAGCTCGGAGCGGCGCGCATTTCGATGCTGCAGGACCTGGAGCAGCGCCGCCCGCTGGAGCTGGCGGCGATCGTCGGGGTCGTGATCGAACTGGCGGAGCTCACGGGCGTGTCGGTGCCTTCGACCCGGACGCTGCATGCGCTGGTGCAGGCCCGGGTCCGGGCGCTGGGCATCCCGACCTGACCCTGCTCCCGTACAAGGCGCTCGTCCGCGTCACCCGCGTGATGGAATTCGGCTGCCAGAAGTACGCGCGGGAGAACTGGCGCCTAGTCGAGGACGCCCGCCGGCGTTACATCGCAGCAGGCATGCGGCACCTGTTCGACGCAAAGGACGGCGAGATGTACGACGAGGAGAGTGGGCTGTACCTCCTGGCGCACGCAGCCTGCGATGCGCTGTTCGCCTTGGAC
>Ga0209698_10009341_pt1 | contig 10031 bp, 10 predicted proteins | sample LitLauG_LLR_2012_FD_187203 | JGI IMG/M metagenome (GOLD analysis project Ga0209698, IMG submission 187203) | Freshwater sediment microbial communities from Pennsylvania, USA - Little Laurel Run_MetaG_LLR_2012 (SPAdes) (version 2) | ecosystem: Environmental > Aquatic > Freshwater > Creek >... | reverse complement strand
GAGTTCGGTATTCGAAGAACACCGAGAGGAACTGGAGCATTTCGAGCAGATGTTCGGCCGAGATCGCGGGCGGCTAGCGGTCTCACTCGACCGCCTCACTAACGCTCTCGTGCTGGTCGGCCAGCACGGCGTTTACTGCACCAGCCAGCGCAACCCAACGCTTCCCGCGATGGACTTGCGCATCATCAATCAGGAACTGGTGCACGCGAAAGAACTGGTGCAGTCGGTGATGGAAGAATTACGACTGGCGCGGCAGAAAAAAGAAAATTGAAATTGAAGACGGTGACTCCAGCAGATTTCTATCCCGGCCGCAAGAAGGGATTCAAGTGGCGCTCCTGGCCAATCGTGGTGACGGGCCCGTGGCCCGGATGCACCACGGTTGTATCTGGCAGGTGCATCAGTTTCGACCGCAAAGAATCCATGATCTGTTCCATCGAGCCGCCCCACAAATCGGTACGGCCGATGCTTCCGGCAAACAGGGTGTCGCCGGAAAAAAGCTGAGGCGCCGGGGGCAGAATCACTTCGGATTCGTCGAGAATTCGCTCCTCTCGCGTGTTATCGGGATCCACGGTTTTTCGCAAGAGGTCCGCGATGGAGATTTTCTCTCCAACCTCATCGATCACCGAAGTTATGGTGCGGGCAGCAGTCACTTTTCCGGCGTCGTGCGGCAGATAGAGCGACACGCTGCCCGGCGTGTGCCCCGGTGTGTGAATTACCTGGGCCTCAAACGAACCCCAGCGCAGCACGTCGCCTTCCTTCAGCAATTGATCCACTTCGGTGAGGTCCGGCGGGTGCACGCCGAGGAATGCGGCCTGCTCGTCCATCGCCTGATAGAGCGGCAAGTCGTCGCGGTGCATCAGCACCGGTGCGCCCGTGTATTGATGCAATTTACTCAATCCGCCGACATGGTCGATGTGCGCATGGGTGCTGACGATGACTTTGACAATCAGCCGGTGCCGCCCGATCAAGTCCAGGATGCGCGTGACTTCGTCGCCCGGGTCGATCACCATCGCTTCGCGGGTCGCCGGATCGCCGATGATCGAGCAATTGCACTGCAGGATCCCGACAGGAATGGTGATGTGGATCAATCCGTCGATGGAGGCATTGAGAGCAGTTCGACCTTCGCTCATAAAGCGCAGTATATCATCGGAGATGAAATGATTCGCACCAACCGCTGCGTGACCCGCGGCGCTCTTTGATAGACTGAGAGTCGCGGAGAACCGAAACCCGAGAATGGCCACGCCATCCACATCTCTGACCACTCCACTTGCGGCACTGCACGCTGCCGCCGGCGCGAAGATGGGCGTCTGGTTCGGCTGTGCCCTACCAGATTACTTTGGCGACGCCGCCGCCGAGTATCGATCAGCGCGCGATACCGTTGCGCTGATCGACAAGAACTACCGCGCGTACCTCTCCTTCACCGGCCCCGACCGTGTCCGCTACCTGAACGCCATCCTCACCAACAACATCAAGGACCTCGCCGCCGGCCACGGCATCGTTTCTCTGCTGCTGAATCCGCAGGGCCACATTCTCGCCGAAGTCGAAACGTATGCGCTTGCGGACAGGCTCCTCTGCGTTTCCTACGCCATGATTCGCGAGCGCCTCATCGAAGTGCTCGACAAATTCATCATCATGGATGAGGTGACGCTCACCGACGAAACGCCGCGGTACGGCTCGCTCGCGCTAGAGGGTCCTAAGGCCGCTGCCGTTGTCAAAGAGCTTTGCCACGCCGACCTCGCGAAATTTGACGAACTTTCCTCTCACGGCACAAAGGTCGGCTCGATTCCCTGCTTCATCGTGAAGCGCTCGCCCGGCGGAGTCCCCGGCGCGGAATTCCTCGCCGAAAGCGCGAAACTGCCGGAGCTTTGGCAGATCCTTCTGGACGCTGTCCGCTGGCACGAAGGCGCACCGATGGGCTATGCCGCGCTGAGCGCCATCCGCCTCGGCCAAGGCGTGCCATGGTTCGGCTACGACTTCGGCGAAAAACAAATCCCCCACGAAGCCGGATTGCAGGACAGCCACATCAGCTACACCAAAGGCTGCTACACGGGCCAGGAAATCGTCGAGCGCGTGCGATCCCGCGGCCAGGTCAACCGCCAGCGCGTCCAACTCGCTTTTTCCGGCGATGTGGTCCCCGCAGCGGACACGCTCCTCACCCTCGACGGCAAAGAAGTCGGCCACGTCACGCGCGCGGCGAGGATTTGGGATCCGACGGGCATCCGTGGTATGGGCTACGTCCGCAAAGAAGCCGCCGCGCCGGGAACCGTGCTGCAGTGCGCCGGCGGAAACGCGACGGTCGGAAAGTAAGCTCGAAGCAGAACGGCCGCAACCTTTTCCCGCAGGATCATACGGGGCACAAAATGCGCAGCTTACCGGGGTAAGGCACAGCTTCCGGCTGGATACAAGACCGGGCTTGGCACCCATGGCAGCGAATCCTGGCCTGCATTCACGTTGAAGTCGGCTGGGCCAGGACCCGTCGAATTCAAGTCGCCCGCACCGAATCCGTTCAAGCCGGAGCCAAGCAATCCCAAAGCAGACGGGCCGAATGCGTTCAAGCCGGTACCGAGCAACCCCAGGCCCCGCAGGCCGAAAGCACCGAAATCCAAAGCCAGGCCAAATAAGTCGGGAAAGAACGATAACTCATCGCCACCGAACGAGTTCTCTCGATGGAAGGAAGATCGGCCCCAGTCCAATTGGTGGACGCCGCCGAATCGTGGGCTTCCAAACCGAGAGGCGTTCGCACTGGATCGTGAATGGGAGAGCGTGGAATGGCCGAATGAGGAATTGCGGAATCGAGAATTTCCGAAATTAAAGAACTGGCGATTCCCATCGAAGAAGGTTGTCGATCTGGGTGCGCTTACCGAGGAGGATTGAGCCGGGCCGGACCAATTTCTAGAAGTTGGCACTGAAGACGGCGGACGATTCGAGTTGAAGAAAGATGACGATCGCGGCGAGCTCGCCAACGAGGACTGGCCCTGCCTAGACCAACCTCTTGCAGACGACGCACTCGGAGGTCGATTCGCGTTGAGGGAGGATGACGACCTTGGCGCACTTGCCAGGGAGAATGGACCTCGGTTAGACCAACTCCCAGACGACGTCGCAAACGGCGGCCGGTTCGAGTTGAAGGAGGTCGTCGATCTAGACGTAGCGGCCCAGGAGGACTGACGGTCAGTGGACAAACTCTGCGATGGCGATGTAGCACGCGGAGGCCTATTCGAGCCGAAGTTCCTAGCCGGCGCATACGTGCTGTTGGCTATTGATCTTGCATTGGAGGCACCTAGCCTCTGTCCGAACGTGCCATTCCCATTCCGCGGGCCGTTCGAGCTAACTGATCGGCCCGCGAAGTACCCGGAATTGATGTTCGCGCGATTGGCGGAGCCAGCGAACCTGCTATACGAGCTGCCACCCTTTTGTCGTGGTACGGCTGAACGCGTGCTGCGAAAGCTTTTGCCGCTGGAGTGTCCTCCTCCGCCTAGATGGAATCCGCCACCGCTTTTGTTGCCACCACCATGAAATCCGCCACCGCCGCGGGAAATGCCGTGGTGGGAACCACCGCCCCCATGAGAGCCTCCGCCGTGATGCTTGCCGAGCGCAACGGTGGGCGCAGCTGCGAGAGCGAGAGCTACGAAGGATGTAAACAGGGCTCTTAAGACGGTGGGTGTGCGCATTTCAGTTTCCTCCTCCCAAGGCGTGCGGCCACCGCGTGAAATCGCGATTCCAAGAGTCGCCCACAGAAACGGCGCCGATTTTTTCCACGTCTTCAGCTGCCCCGCATTGGAGCGGCTTGAATTTCAATGACAAGTTGGGTGGTGTGGGAGCAAGTCCGTGGCCGAAATAAGGCAGAAGCATGCTGTTGAAAGGAACGAAGTTATAGTCTGGACGAGGGTCCAATTCTACTTGGACCTGCAAGATCCCTCCAACACTGACGCCTTTTGCTGGCAGAGGCTCAGGGAATCCAGCGGTCGCTGGGGCCAGTTGGCTGCTAGGGTCTTGCATGCAAAGGACGAACAGGGAGATAAATTGAACGTCAGGCATCCCTCCCTCGAATTCTCGTGCGACAAATCGGTAGCAACTCCGCCCTCAGGTCTGTGCCGGCGTATAGTAGGAAGGAACAGGCCCGATTCTGCGACCATTCACGTCAAACGAACACCTCGACTACATCGCCGCACTTCTGGACGATATGTTCCGGATCCCCGGAACGCAGATTCGATTTGGGCTGGACGCCATGATTGGCTGGGTGCCGGGGATCGGAGATGCCATGACAGGCATCGCCTCATTCTTAATCGTGTTCGCGTCATGGCGTCGTGGCGCGAAAGCGGTCACTCTGGTTCGCATGATTGCTAACGTACTCCTGGAAACCGCATTCGGAGCAATCCCGGTAGCGGGCGACGTATTCCATGTTTTCTGGAAGGCGAATCGGCGCAACTACCGTTTGCTGATGCGAGAGAAGGAACAGCCCGGCGCCAACACCGGGCGGGATTGGATGTTCCTCGCGATCATCTTATTCACTGTTTTGGCCGCTGCGGCGATCCCGATTGGCATCTTGATTTGGATACTGAGGTCGTATTGGTAAAAAGCCGGCTGGCTGGAGAAACGATGCTAGTTTGTTTCTAATTAGCACACGCCGCTGGGGCGAGTTGCGGTTCCGGCTTCCTGAGTCGGAACAGTTTGCGTGGCTGGCACGGTGTACGGAGTGGTTCCAGCCAGGTTTGCGGAACACTGCACTATAGCCTGCGGAATGGCAGGAAGTGTGGACGGTAGATTCGGAAGCGACTGGTCAGACTTCTTGAAATTGAGAGCGCTGGTTAGATCTCCGACCGCCGCACGGCGCCACGCGCTCAAATTGGGCACTTCCGCACCGAACCGCGTCTCCAGAAATCGCAAGACGGAAGTGTGGTCGAAGAGATCCGAGGAAACGAAGCCGCCGCGAGTAAATGGCGAGACGAGCAACGTTGGGACGCGAAAACCCAAGCCAATCGGGCCGGTTATCGCGGGGCTGCCGACTACGGTGGGATCAGGCACAGCAGGCGCAGTGACAAATTCTCCGGGTGTGCCGACCGGCGCCGTAATCGGAGCAACGTGATCAAAGAATCCGCCGTTTTCATCGTAAGTGACAATCAAGAGTGTTTTGGCCCACTGCGCGGGGTTCGCCGCTAACGCGCTGACGACGAGCGAAATTATGTTCTCACCAAAAACGGAAGGCGAAGGAGGGTGGTCGGAAGTCAGGATCGACCCCACCAACCAGGAGACTTGCGGCAAATTTCCAGAGGCCACATCGGCCAGGAAGTCGATGGGAAACTGTGGGCCGAATGCATTCTGATGCAGCACCGAGGCGGGATCCTGAAAATTCTTGAAGTAGGATAGAACATTGTCCGAGAGAATTCCGCCTAGAACAGTTTCATCCGGCGACGAGTACACCTTCCAGGAAATTCCGCGAGCCTGAAGTTGTTCGGGCATCGTCGTATAGGTTAGACGGCCGTATATTGCGGTGCGGTTAGTGACGACAGTCTGCAAGATCGGCCCGCCGTTTTTTCCATCCGGGTCGAGAGAGGCCGCCATAGTGTAAAGGCGATTCGGATCGGTCGGGCCCATCACGGAGCAAAAAAAGTTGTCGCAAATTGTGAAACTATCGGCCAGCGCGTAGTAGTAAGGGATGTCGGTGCGGGTGTAGTAACCCATGCTTAATACAGCGTCGCTGGAATTGATCGAAAGACGCGAGCTCACGAAACCGTCCATGGCGCCGTTGTGCCAGCTCTGGTGCTGCGGCACCCAATCGTGGCTGATGTCGTGCGTGCAGGCGGCATTCGTTGTGGAAGTGTCCAGGTGAAACGGCAAGAGCGTCCCCACGGGGGAGATGGTTGTGTTCCCTGGATCGGGTTGCTGGAATGCCATGCTTTGATCGGAAAATCCGCGGACGCCGCGGTAGCTGCCAAAATAATGATCGAACGACCGATTTTCCTGGATCAGGATCACCACGTGTTCGATGTCGGTTAATTTGGAACAAGCGGCAGGAACGGGCGGAGGAGTCACAGAAGTGCCCCCGCATCCGTGTAAACCCAAGGACGCCAGTTCTGCAACGGTTGTTGCTACACCGAGTTTCAGCAGTTCCCGGCGATTAAAATTGTGCATAAGCCTCAAGAGTTAGATGCGCCGCAGGGAACAAAGGAGAGCTACCCGCATAGGATTGCCTGCGCCACGAGACCCAAGAACAGTGGCATGAAGGCTACGAGTTACGGGGCTGCTCGGGATCAGCCGAGCGACGCGTAAGGGCGGCGCCTCCGGCTGCGGCAAGTAGTTTGCGAACGACGGAAGTAGGAGAGGCGCGGGTCATTAGGCACGCCCCTCTCTTTCTTTGTCCGATGCTGCACCTAGCAGTTAAGACGAGCGCTTCTTGCGGACCATCTGGAAGGTCATATGCATGATGAGCTTGCGGTCGCCCTCGGAGACGCGGCCGAGAAGCTGGCGGAGGCGCTGAAGGAATTTTGCCGGTTCACCGGAGCTGCCCCACTCGTCTTTGTCAGCAGGCATGCCCGGCGGGAGCGCCGGAATCTCAGGTGGGGCTTCCCCATCGTAAAAAAGCTGGTACATGGGAACTTCGAGGGCGCGGGCCATTTTTTCGAGTGTCTCAATGCTCGGGACGGTGTGGCCGTTCTCGACGCGCGAGACGTAGCAGCGTTTCAGGCCGGTACGTTCCTCGATATCCCCTTGCGAAAGGTCTTTTTGTTCGCGGATGGCACGCAGGCGATCTGAGATAACCATGGTATTGCTACTTATACCACGACATGACTCAGTCTACAAATTAATTTGAAGGAGGAGTCGGAGCAGGGCGCGCTTCCCACGGGAAAAACGCCTTGAGCGGAATAGTGACGGAACCGACGGAGCCGGAGCCAAGATCGCGGACGATAACGCGAAGTTCATCGGAGTTCGGCAAGACAGGGACATTGCGCTGCAGGATCATGCCGGATTTGCAAAGAAATTCGTACTGCTTCTGCTCGAAATTGATTTCGAAGTGCTGTTTATCGCCAGCGAGGACATCGCCGGAGACGTCGCGCTGAACGAAAGCCATGTCGAGGGCGCCTTTGCGCCGGTCGCCAGATTCCTTGAGGAGAAATTGTTTGGGGTCAAGAGCAATTTGCAATTGCATATTGCGAGCGGAAAGCGGCGCCACGACTTTGCCATTGACGACCATGCCAAGGCTAGTGGTCTCCAGCGGGCTCATGGCGGCCTGCTGCAGCGCGGATTTCACGGCGTCCCCGGAATCAGATCCGCTCGCGGAGGCGTAATAGCCCTTACGGTATCGAAGATGGGCGCCGCTCCGGTTCAATTTTACATTGAGCTGGCGAAACTCGCCGTCCCACTTGTCATGATCCGGGTAGAAACCAATCAGGCAAGCGTAGCGGCCGTCGTCAAACGCGCGGCGAATCGCGTCGCGGATGTCGTTGTTGCCGTAAAACGCTATACCGCCGGTGCGGTCGGCGAGAAGATTAGAGGTGTCACGAAGGTCCTGGCGTTCGAAGAAACCGCCGGAAGCAAGAGACGGCTGAGCCGGAGCCGAACGGACAGTGGGACTAATACCGGCGTTTAGCTCGACGCCCCGGGCATCGACTGGATAAATGGCTATGTTTGCGCGATCGAGAGCATCTGCAGCTCTCCTGATGCTCGCAACTTGCGAACCTGTCTCCCGGCTGTTACGTGTGAGTTTGTTGGTGGGGTCGCCGCCGCCAACCGGCTGGCTTTGGCCCTGGCCCGCGACGGTTCTGGGATCGCCGCCACCGCCGGATCCCGTAGCCGGCTGCGTCTGGGTCTGTAGATTGCCGAGTTTCGGCATGCCGATCTGAATGGGAAATCCTCCGGAGACCCAGATAAGATTCTTGCGGCCGGAGATGGTGGCCACGTGAGCGGCAATGATTTCAAGAGCACTAACCGTCGTGCCAATGCGATTGAGAGTGTTCTGGTCGCCGATCATTCCCTCGCTGTTGCTAAGAGCGTTTTGGAATCCTTGCCACTGGGGGTCTCCCGTCAGGCTGACAAAATCGGGTGCCTGGGCAGTTGAAGCGTCAAAGGCGGCAATCTCTTTTGGCGTGAAGCGGCCGACGGCGTTGACGAGGGCGGAAACGTCACGAGTAAAATCGTGGAGAACAATCAGGCTTGCGGTGAGCGCGTAGATGGCAACGTGATCCTGCGGCTTGACGGTCTGGAGAAAACGGAGAACTTGCTTGCGAACGAAAGACTGGTCCTCCGGGGAGGTATTCAACGAGTCGAAGAGGATTACGGTCACGGAGCCGGGGTCCTCGCCCTTCAGGTCGAGGCGGTTGGTGAAGGAGTTGAACGGGAGCGCGGGAGGAGGCGTGGACGGCGGCGGCGCACCGCAGGAGAAGAAAGCAATGTTTTGCGGCCTGCCTTCGTCGAGGACGGTGAAATCTTCCCTCTGCAGACCGGTAACGGGTCCGCCTTTGGCGTCCTGCGCAATAACGCTCAACTGAACAAGGCGAGTTGAGGAGTGGATCGCCTCAGGCTGCTGATTTGCGGCAGTCGGATTTTGCGCCGCCAGAGCTTGCGGCGCAGCAAGCAAACTAGGTGGAGGGATCAGCAAAAGCGAGAGAGCAAAGGCGATTGCACGGCCAAGCATTGAGGCTCCTGATTCGAACGAGATGGACAAGCTGTAACTTACACCATATCGGAGGCTGAAGAGTAAGACGCACAAAGCTGCCTGCGCCGTTTCCCGAAAAGACCGATTCATGGCCTCTGCAAATTGCCGAGCTTAATAAGACTAGTGGATGGCGGCGACGAGAATGGTGGCGTCATCCTGGAAGTTGGATGAGCAAAACCTCGTGACTACCTCCAGAATTCTGCGCTGCGTGGCCAGGGCCGTGACGGTTCCATCTTTGACGCGGAGAGACTGAATAATCCTGGCGTTGCCGAACTCCTCGAATTCGGCATTGGCCGCTTCGGTGACGCCGTCGGTGAAGAGGAGAAGACGGTCGCCCGCAGCGAGTTGCACATCGAAATCGTTGTATTTCCAATCCGGCAGAACGCCTAGAACAGCGCCATCGCCGCTGAGCAGTTCGGTTTCGCCGCTGGCTTTGAGCAGGATCGCCGGGCAATGGCCTGCATTTTCGTAGCGAAGCGTGCGGTCTTCTGCGTTGAGAATGGCGTAGAAGAATGTGACGAATTTTCCTGGGGCGAGGTTGCCACAGAGAAAAGCATTCAGCTTGGCGCAAACAGCGGCGGGAGATTCGTCGGGTGTAGCGAAGGCGCGAAAGGAGGCTTGCAAGTTGGCCATCAGGAGCGCGGCGGTAATTCCCTTCCCGGCAACGTCGCCGATGCAGATGCCGAGACGATTCGAATCGAGCTGAATGACGTCGAAGTAGTCGCCTCCGACAGTTCGGGCCGGCTGCCAGGCTCCGGCCAGTTCGACCCGAGGAAGCTGGGGCAGTTCCTTGGGCATCAGGTCCTGCTGAATTTCGCGGGCGCGGTCGAGTTCTTGTTCCTGCTTCTGGAGAGCGATCGTTCCTTTCTCAACGGCCTGCTCGAGTTTTCTATTCTTTTCTTGGAGCTTTTCCTGAACCTGGGCAACCAGGTAACCGACGACACCTGAGCCCATGCTAACGACCATCGCACTGGGAGCGATCATGCGGAAGAAAACCCAAAATGGCTGATTGATCGGCATCATCAAGCGCAACAAAACTGCAGAGGCGAGGGCGCTCGCTAAGCTGGAAGCGGCCAAAATAGGTACGAAGGTTATCCAATTCAAGGGAAAAGCCAGTCTGTTGCAAATGGGGATGCAGAACTCCATCACGGGACCCAGGGCATTGCCCACAGAAAGGACAATGATCATCATCACGACGAAGGGAGGCTGCATTTTCAGAGCAGCAAAAAACGCGTAGATGATCACGCCAATGAAGACGAGAAGCTGTTGCCGTTGTAGAAAACGGCGGAGGAGAGGAAGCAGCGTTTTCTTTGAAAAAAATGTAGAGAGTTCCACGTCGCTCCTGTGCGGTCAGACGATCATGTGTGGCAACGAATAATAC
>Ga0209698_10009340_pt1 | contig 10031 bp, 11 predicted proteins | sample LitLauG_LLR_2012_FD_187203 | JGI IMG/M metagenome (GOLD analysis project Ga0209698, IMG submission 187203) | Freshwater sediment microbial communities from Pennsylvania, USA - Little Laurel Run_MetaG_LLR_2012 (SPAdes) (version 2) | ecosystem: Environmental > Aquatic > Freshwater > Creek >... | reverse complement strand
TGTGCGCGCATTCGCTTTGTTGATTATCGGCGTCCCAGCAGTTGCACAGCAGGCAAATGTATCTGCGCCTCTGACCGCTGATGAAGTGATGGGACGTGTCGTAGAGATGAACGAAGTGCGTGCCAAAGCACTCGAGAGCTACTCCAGTGTCCGCAGCTATCACCTGGAGTGCCATTGCCTGTCACACAAAAAGGCCGACATGGTCGTACGAACCGACTACCAGGCACCGAATAAAAAAGAGTTCACGATCGTGTCAGAGAGTGGCTCTGGAACGGTGCGGGACCGTGTGTTCAAGAAACTCCTGCAAGCGGAACAGGAATCGATGCAGGATGAGAATCAGCAGCGTTCGGCCATAACGCCCGAGAACTACACATTTCAACTGTCTGATTACGAGAAGAGTGCTACCGACGAATTCTACGTGCTCGATGCCCAGCCGCGAAGCAAGAACAAGTTTCTGTTTCGGGGGCACATTTGGGTGAATAAAAAGGACTTCGCGATAACTCGAGTCGAGGGCGAGCCGGCCGTCAACCCCTCCTGGTGGACCGTCAAAACTGACTTCAAACGTCGCTACCAGAAAATCGGCGACCTCTGGTTGCCCGAATCCAACGAGAGCGAAACCAAGGTTCGTGTTTTCGGCACGGCGGTTCTAAGCATTGAATATCGCGATTACCGAATCACGCAGGCAGGAACCGCAGTTGCGGCCTCGCCCCAAAGCGAAGCAGTAGCGGCTACAGTAGCCGAAGAGTTTTAAAGAAACATCAACGTGCGCTGCATTGGTTCAGCGCTCTAAATGATCACTACGCCAGTCCCGCTTGCATAAAGCACCCACGGTGCGTTCGTGCAATCTCTCGTTCCTCCGCGCATGTGCTGATCTTCGGCCATCCCATGGAAAAGGGGGCTGGCGAAGAGCGAGATTGCGCCGGCTATCCATCTCTCTGCTGAACAAAATTGAGAACGAGGTCAATCAATGGCACGATTTGTGGCGGATCAAGGGTGTTCAGGGAATTTGGTGTCCGGCTATCCGTCTTGCTGTGTCACGGATCACACCGGAATTTGCGTATCTGCCTGTGCCCAAAACCTGCATCTGCCGATGACCTTTTGTAGGCAGCTGCCCTCATCTGGGCACCACGGGACGCGATTTCAATGGTCCATGTCCCTTTCCTAGAACGACTTCCGCTTGGCCCACAAAATGCCTTCATAGATGCGTGAGGCAAGACCGGGTACCTGACGTTCTGACCTGATCCGCGTGGCAATTCACAGGGGAGAGCGATGCTGCCTGGAAAGGAATCAATGTAAATGGCGACTTGTGACCATCCTTCGGAATTAGCTTATCGGATTGCATACCCGAACGTTCAGCGATTTGGGTTGCGAATTGATCCGCGCATTGAACGATTGCCGGCGCAAGAGGAAAGGAAGCTGCCCGTCCCTTCCTCCCTGCAAGGAAACGAAGTCGGTAACATTGTCTATTTCATCGAACCGCGACCGCGAAATCCCTGGGCAGCAATTGGATCGTTGACCTTTCTGTCGCTCGGCCTGCTAGCGCTAATTGTCATTCCGCTGCTTCACACGGATCCACTCCCGAAGAGGGAAACGCTGACGATGTTGTATCTACAGCCGCCAGCGGCTGCGGGTGGGAATCCGACGAAGTTCCAAGCGCCTAAGCTCGCATCTACATTCATCCCGACAAGGACTGGCATTCCCGCACCAGTGGATAAGGCGCAAGAAGCGCCGCCACCTCCACTCGGTACAACAGGCGGGGTAGTGGGCGGAGTTTCCGGTGGAACGGTCGGCGGAGTTTCCGGCGGAGCGTTTAGCGAAATGCTGAATAGCGCGCCAAGCGTTCCAGCCCTTGCGAAATCGCCTGCGCCGACACCGGTAAAGAGAATTCGTGTCGCCTCCCGGGTAGTCGAGGCCAACCTGATCCACGACGTTTCGCCGCAGTATCCGCCGGAGGCGGGCCGGGCGCGTCTTGAAGGCGCGGTCGTGCTGATGGCCGTGATCGGCCAGGATGGCAGCGTGAAGGACGTGCGAGTCGAGAGCGGTTTACCAATCCTCGCGCAAGCGGCAATTGATGCGGTAAAGCAGTGGCGTTACAAGCCATACCTGATCGACGGATCACCGGTTGAAGTTGATTCCCGGATCACAATTAATTTCACGCTCTCGGGAGCTTAGGAGTATCCACAATGCAGCAAAATACACTTAGATTGCCTGGCCGACCTTTGGCATCGCTCTTAAAGCGAGCCCATCTGTTGCTTTTGATCGTCATCGGTGCAGTGGCCGTTACCGTACCGATGTCGGCGCAGTCTTTCACAGCGGCGGGCACGAAAACAGGAACCATCCTTGGTACGGTCGTCGATACCACTGATGACCCAATTCCCGCTGCCAACGTGATTCTTCAAGGGTCGGCTGGTGACTGTCGCACGGCTATCACAAAAGACGACGGAGGCTTTGCCTTCGACCAGGCCCCGGCCGGAGTCGCCTATCAGATCACCGTCACCGCTGAAGGCTTTGCAGACTGGAACTCGTCCATTACGGTCGAACCGGGTCAGAACAAAACGCTACCCGAGATTAAACTTCGCATCCTTGCTGTGCAGCGGGCAGTCACTGTGAGTTATTCCTCGAAGGAAGTTGCTACCCAGCAGCTCAAAGCTGAAGAACAGCAGCGCGTTTTAAGTTTCATTCCGAATATGTATGTGGTGTACGAACCTCATCCCGAGCCTCTTACCGCGAGGATGAAATTCCACCTGGCGTACAAAAGTCTTACCAATCCAGTTTTCTTTGCACGCACGGCTGCGTGGGCTGGGGTCCAACAGGCTCGTGACGATCCGAGCGAATGGCATCAAGGAGCGAAAGGATATGGCAAGCGGTTGGGAGCTGGCTTCGCCGATGCCGTTACCGGAAGCTTGATTAGCAACGCGATTCTGCCATCGCTTCTGCATCAGGATCCTCGCTATTTCTACCAAGGCACCGGCACGAAGAAGTCTCGCGCTCTTCATGCCATGTTGGCTCCAGTCGTTTGTAAGGGAGATAACGGGGCATGGCAGCCGAATTATTCTCAGTTGGGCGGCAGTTTAATTTCATATTCCATTTCCACTGCTTACTACCCACAATCGAATCGCAATGCTGGGCATGTATTCCAAACTTTTGGGATTGACATGGGACTACACGTCGTCGGCAGTCTGGCTCAGGAGTTCATCTTGGGCAAATTCACAAGCAGAGGGAAGCACTGACTTCGAGACCCGCATGGGCGGAGCTTCGTTTTGGGCGGCAAGTTCGAGGTCGATTCTAAGAAACGCCTTTTTGAAGGAAAGGACCTGTGCGCCGCATGAGAGTTCGGCAAGCGCTACATTACTTAGCCGCTGTCCTGGGAATCGCTTTGCTGGTTGTTCTTGTACGTCGGACGGGAACAGGCACGGTGATTCATCAAGTCAAAACAATTGGTTGGGGATTCGGTGTGGTTCTCGTTTTAGGTGGAATAGGTCATCTCATCAAAACCTGGGCATGGCGCCTCACATTCGCATGTGAGATCAAGAATATTTCATTTGCACGCACGTTTGCTCTTCGGCTGGTATCTGAGGCCATCGCTACTCTCGGACTCCCTGGTCAAGTCATCGGAGAAGCCGCGCGAGTGTCGCTATTAGGTTCGGACGTCCCGATAGCCAACAGCATCTCCTCTGTCACTTTGGATCGCGGGCTCTACATCGTGACCTCTGCGATCGTAACCGTCGTAGGAATGATTGCTGCCCTGCTCTTGCTATCGCTATCCAGAACTTGGCGATTGTATGCGCTGCTTTTCGCTTTTGGCTCAGGCGTATTTCTGGTTACGAGCGCTGTGGCGATACGAAAGCGTTGGCCAGTGTTTTCTCGGGGGGCCCAGGCAATCGGCCGGCTGACATGGATCAAGGGCTGGCTCAGTGGCAAACAGGTAGTAATCCAATCCGCTGAGAACAATCTTTTCGATTTTTGCCACGAAACACCCGGGGCGTTTTGGCAAAGCCTGGCACTCAATCTCGCGTGTCATGGAATGGCGATATTGGAGGTTTACATTCTTCTCGTCTTCATGGGGGTGAAGAGCGGCCTGCTTGTTTCCCTCGTGCTGGAAGCGCTCACGAAATTGGTGAATGTCGTCGGGAACCTCAATCCTGGAAACGTAGGAACTTTTGAGGGCGGAAACATGATTATCGCGCGGCTGCTCCGCATTTCAAGCACGGCAGGCCTGACCATGGCACTCTGCCGGCGAGCGCGGATCCTATTCTGGGCAGCAATTGGCGCCTTATGCCTGACAGTAATGTCGAAGTCGGCGCAACCTAAGCTGGCATGCACCGATGCACGCCTGCCCGCGAACCGATCGGACCTACTTCTATCCGGGATGCCCTGAGGTTCCACCAATGGTTTACCGCCGTTCGACCTCATCTCTTCTCTCGATGGGTGCGCCCACATTCGGGCTGCTGTCCACAGGCGGTCATCGATTTCGAGGTCTTGAGTCTAGCTGTGGCTAACTCATTGATGATCAATGAGGTTTTCAGCGCTCAATTTGGCAGCTCATTTGCGACTACAGAAATTGTGTTGATGCTCTCGATAATTCGTCGCAACGACCGCATTACGGTCAGATTGGCTGGACGACTCGTAGGTTCGTGCGCAGAAGACTTCGGATTCTTGACATCCCCTGGAACCGCTCTGGACGTCGATCTCGGTGGTCTAACCTTCGTCGATCGTGCTGGTGAGAGGTTGCTCGTCCGCCTGCGGGAGTTGGGTGCGACGTTCCATGGAGCAGGACTGTTCGCACATCGCCTACGCAGAAGACTTCTATGGAGAGCTATCAACTTGAGCTGATTCAGTTGGATGAATGTGGGGCGGAAACAGATGTACTAGCGTTTTGTTCTGCGTAACCGCGGCAACCATCGGTGCATCGTCTGCCCCGCCAAAAGGTGATTGGCTCAAGGCGGGAACGCTGATAGGCGCAAGCTATCGACGGCCACAATGACTTGTTTAGGCCGGCCCGTCGGAGGCGGTGACAAGGGGCGACAATTGCGAATGCGCGTTGGCCGGGGCTCTCCCCGATCGCGCCAAGAGGTCACACGCATCGCTCGCCCTTTCGACGGCTCTGAGGCGGAAAGCGATTCCAGACAAAACTCTGGAGGAGGTAATCGTACGAAAATTCTTTACTTCAATTCCGAACTTGTCTGTGGTAAATGCGTCGACATTATCAGGCAGGGACACGATGTGGTGACCGCGAGCAGCGGCGCCGACGCACTCGCAATGATGCGCGGACAACTCTTTGATGCACTCGTGATGGATCATGCGCAAGATACGCTGGACATTCTGACCTTCACGGCTAAGGCGCAAGGCTTGCAACCGTCGCTAGCGGTGTCTCGCGCCGACGAGTGGGGCGATGAGCTTGTAACCGGCTTGGAAGAACGTGGACATGTGCTTACGATGTTGGAAGATGATGAGTGTGCCAGGCTTGCGTTTGAGAGCCGGATGGTCTAATGCCGAACGGTGGGAGGAGTTCATGCATGACAAATCTCCTGTCGAGTTTCACGGAGAAGTTATCGATCTTCGGAAGCAAGAAAGCAAGTTGCAGAAGCTGCTCTCGATTCCAAGGCGGAAGCCAGATCAGGAGGAGTCGGTCGAAGGCCTCCGTGACGTGCGGGGAGAGATTGCCCGCCTTGAGTCCGAGTTTGCACGCGAAACCTTAACCTCAGGACTTACGCGATGGGGCACGAGGCAGATGTTACTGCGGCGGGCGGAATCTCTCATGCTGGTGTCTTGCCGGAACTCGCAACGGATGCTGCGACCGGGAGATGGGCCCATCATTTTCGCCGCCCGGTTGAACGCCTGTTTACTGCCCAGGAACGCGATCACGTCACCATTTTGTTTGGCGGGTTGACGTGGAAGCACGAACGGTTCATCCAAGCGGCATTCCAGGCGTGTGCCTACCATTTTCAGCCTCTTCCGAATCCCACACTCGCGAGCTACCACCTGGGACGAAATTTCGAAAATAGCAAGTAGCGCAAGCACCGGAGAGCGTGCTGTCCTGTCGCTCGTGTCGAACAGGACTGCCGTAGATCAAAATGAATCAAGCAGTCCAACAAACTCCGAACAAGTGCAGATTTAAGTTGACTCGGGCGCGGATCGCGCTAGGCTTAGAGGTGGACGCTTCTTCCGCACACAACCACACAATCGCATACAAGACCGACCTCGAGGATTTCGAGGTCCATTTGGTTCCGGAGGTTGGTTATGGAAACGGCATTTCTACCGTGCCCGATCCGCACAGATTGGAAGGTTTTGTACCGAGCCGCTATTTGCGAGACCGACGAGAGCGTCGGTTCAGAGAAGGTCGCGGAAGCCGTAAGAGCACTTTTCGCCCGTGAACGAGAACTTTTCTATGCTGACGGGACCCTTGAAGAAAAGGAAGCTCTTGAGGATGCTCTTTACGCCTTACGCGCACTGAAGAGTGCTTGGCAGCACGCCACGGCTGCGTGAGCGCCACCACTCGCCCGGCACGCAGTAGCGCGGCTGCCGATTACCTCGCGACAGCCACGCTTGATGATTTAGGTGTGCTCAGATATCCGCTTACCCTGTTCTTTTCGACCGCAAAAATGACTACTTCATACAGAAGCCGGTCGCGCCCGGTGTAAAACTGTAACGGCTCCGCGGCGCCACGATCTTTTTTCTCGATGACGCGATCGTCGGCAACCACGTTCAGCGTGAACTTGCTCTTCTTGGCATCAGCTTTCTTCAACTGCAAGGCAACCGTTGAGAACTGGATCGGGCGCTCGCCCTTGTTCAAGATGAACTCATAGTAATTGCGATCCCCACGGTGCCTGAGTTCCTCCAGATCTTCGCGGGTGTGGGCAATGAGGCTGCTCTGCCCCGTCAAATCGCCGATCGCTCGGTCGAGTTTCACTTTCGTGGAGTCAAGGTCCGTACGGGTAGCGGCGATTTCCTTCTTAGCACCCTTCAGCTCGGTTCGCACGTCGGCCACCTCAAAAGTGACCTGATCGGTTGCCGCATTCTGCTGGTCCTGCATGCGTCTCTCGAAGACTTGTTGGTTTTGCCGTAGCTCGGCTGTCGTGCCCGCGTATGCCGCTTGCAGTCCTCTTTTGGTGATCCCTAGCTGCTGTGACAAGGTCTGGTTCGAGGTCTTCAGGTCGGCTTCTGTCGCAGCTTGGCGTTGCTGCAGGTTTGCAATCGCCACTTTCTGGGCCACGGCGAGCGACGCCAAATGGCTTCGCGTCTCAGAGATGTAGTACGACGAGAAGATCACGTAACTCGCCGCAGCGATCAGCAGCGCATATCGCAAGAGCCTATGTTTTTCAATGTTCGCGGTACGTACAGGAATCTGCTGTTCCACTTCGAGTGTACTCATTGCCTTCCTCCCTGCCAGAGAACGATGCAAACCACCTACCAAACCTCCGCGGCCGTAAGTCGATATCTTGCTCGTCGTCGATAATCATGGCTGACTCCTTAATACAACCCTTCGCGCCAGCTCTACGCGGATTCACCTAAGCCGCTTTTGCGCAAAAGTGGCAGTGGTCAGGCAGGCTTTCCTCATTCGCGCCAACCTTCCGCTTGGCTTCGAGCTGATTGATCGCGACCATCAGCAGAACTTCGGCAAGAGTGAAGTCGCGGAACGTATTTTGTGTGATCTTGAACATAACCGACGCTATCCTGGTTCAAGCACAGGACATTGCAGGTGCCATGCCAGTCTGCCTTTCTGTTAAGTGCCTTACGTTCTTACGCCGCGCCTGTCTTTATGACATATGCCTGTGCCCAGTTCAGGTCAACGCCCGAATATGGGCACATTGCAAAGGCCATACGCGCGTTCATCTCTTTCTTGCAAAGCGATCTACGGCGACTCTTCTTTGGCACCTGCCTTGCACTTCTACAGGGACCGGTGTTCGCGGAAGTGTTTCAAGTAGCAGCGAGAACCGGACAAGCGAGATTACGTGCGTGGATACAGGAAACTCGTAGGCATGCCGACCTCGAATACTGATGCACGATCTGCATTGGTTGCACTTCCTTCCGGCGACGGCCATCGGGCTTCAAGTCTTATTGTTTTCGGCTGTGTACTCGTCGTGATCGGCGCATATTGTTCGCGTCCCTGCGCCTTTGCACAGACATCGGACTCCCGAACAGCGGAGCAGCCGGCCAAGTCGTGGGTAGCCACAACCGACTTGAAGAGCGACGATCTAATTCCCGAGCGTATTCCTGTGCGCATCATCGAAAGCCACAGCGAGAATGGCAATCGGACGCTGGACAAGCGATCGGTCGAGATCCGCGGAACCGATGGCCATTTCGAACCTTATCAGGACATCGAAAGGGAAACCCTGACCGTAGATGCTTCCACGGTTAGAACCACGATGCGCACGTTTGCCCTGGATGTAAATGGGATGAAAGCCCTCGTGCAGGTGACGGAAGAGGAGAAACGCTTCCTGCCCGGCGATAACACGAATATAGTGCGCGTGACCTACAGCCCCGATGTCAATGGACGGCTTCAACCAGTACAACGCGAAATCGTGGAGACGAAAAAGATCGGGAAGGATCTGCAAGAAACAAACACGACGGTGATGCTCACAAGCCCGAACGGCGGTTCGGCTCCGGCTTTCAAGACGCACGAGCTGCGCAAGCGAGCCGAGAACGATACCGTGGAAACTGAAAAGACCACATGGCTTCCGGACGTTAACGGAAAGTGGCAACTGAGCGAGATACGGCACAATATTGCGACGCAAGGAGCCAAAGACCGCAGCACCGAGGAGAGAGTGTCCCGGCCCGATGCGGAGGGTAAGCTAGATCAAATCTCTCGTGTCGTGAGCCAAGAGACCGAGGGCGCTACCGGAGAAAAGCGCAGCATCGTGGAAACCTATTCCATCGATGTCCCAGGTACTACGCGGGACGGCAGCCTGCACCTCGTTGAGCGCAAAACCAATACCGAGAGCTCGAGTTCCACTGGCGAGCGAGCAACCGAACAAAAAGTCGAGCAGATCAATCCCGGTGATCCCGGCTCGGGTCTCCGGGTGTCCGTATTGGTCAACGGCAAGATCGTTCCCGAATCTTCGGGAGAACAGTCCACAGTAACGATTCGAGCGCGCGATTCAAACGGTAGCTTTGGCGTGGTCTCGGTTGATATGACGAAGGCGGATCGGATTCCCACCGTGGAGATTCAGCAAACGCCTGCCGAAAAGCCCTAATAAAGCCACCGCATGATTGATTTATGGCCAACTCCAACTACAGGCCAGCGGCTGAGGTAACTCTGGGCCTGCTGCCCAAACCCGGTCACTGCCCTTGGCAGGTCATTCGATGTCTATGTCGGAAGCTTCCCGTTCAATTGTTAGACAGGTATTTTCATCCACTTACAACGGGCCACCTCTGGCAGCCGGATTGCGAATACAAAGTGCGACTCCAAATCGCTCCAGGGGAATAGGCCATGCTCGGAGAGCTACTGAACATTCCGACGGATACGCTCATAGACATGCTGTATATCATCCTCGCCGAAGAAGTCGCTATCAGTGCCAGCGATGCTAGGGAAATCGAACAGATTCAACGCGAGTTGCAACGAAGAGGCGGTGAGCAATGCTGGAGCTTTCAAACTGTTAACTGAGAGAAGTGTTGCGAACAGTTTTTTGGATGAGCGTTGAACCACCACGACGGCGGACGCTGGCTGAACCCCAGAGCGTAAGAAGAGCACGAAGACGAGTAAGGAAGGGAAAATGACCCCACTAACAGAAACTGAAGAACTAGCCAGACCACTGAGCGCCGAAGGGATTGCACGATCAACCGTTGCGGGTGCACCGCTCAGTCCAGATGAACTGAGCAGGATCGATGCTTATTGGCGCGCGTGCAAATACCTTGCTCTCGGAATGATCTACCTTCAGACGAATCCTCTGTTAAGGGAGCCACTGAAACCAGAACATATCAAGAGCCGGCTCCTCGGACATTGGGGCTCAAGCCCTGGGCTCGCCTTCCTCTATACCCATCTGAGTCGTCTCATAAAGAGGGACGACCTTGAGATGATTTTTCTCGCAGGC
>Ga0209698_10009339_pt1 | contig 10032 bp, 8 predicted proteins | sample LitLauG_LLR_2012_FD_187203 | JGI IMG/M metagenome (GOLD analysis project Ga0209698, IMG submission 187203) | Freshwater sediment microbial communities from Pennsylvania, USA - Little Laurel Run_MetaG_LLR_2012 (SPAdes) (version 2) | ecosystem: Environmental > Aquatic > Freshwater > Creek >... | reverse complement strand
CGTTTGACCTCTGCCTCACCCAGGGCTGTCACGGCTTCGAGTTCGATGTCCGCCTTACAGCCGACGGCGAAGCTGTAATCTGCCACGATGCCAAAGTCGGCCGGCTTACGGTTTCTCGCACTCTCGCTCGTGATCTGAATCTGCCCACACTACGTGAGGTTTTGGAACGCTATGCGCAAAAGGCGTTTCTCGACATTGAGCTGAAGGTTCCTGGCTTGGAACGCCACACGCTTGACCTGCTGCGCCAGTGCCCGCCGCGGCGCGGCTTTGTGGTGTCGTCGTTCTTGCCGGAAGTTCTTCTTGCGCTCTATGCCTTAGCGCCGGAAACTCCGCTCGGGCTGATTTGCGATACCCGGCGCCAGCTATCAACCTGGCCTGCTGTTCCAGCGAAATTTGTCATGCTGCATCAAAGGCTGGCGACCGACTCAGCAGTCGCCGCGATTTCAGCCCCGCAAGTGATGGTTTGGACCGTCAACCGCGAGTCCGACATGCACCGATATCTGCAGCTCGGCGTCGCCGGCATCATCTCAGACAAGACCGCAATTCTGGGCACACTGGCCGTGTAGTCAGTTCGTCGCCGCTTCTGACCGGCCACACTGGGGAATTTTCCCGCCCCGTGCAATCCAAACTCTCCCCATCTCCGTACCACCCACAGACCGGCTCCCAGGAGCCACATTTGGAGGAGAAATCATGAAGACTGCTACATTCGGGCGCGCCCTCCTGGCCGCCGCAGCGCTGTTTGCCGGAATCGCTTCGATTCAGGCGCAAACCGCGTCAAAATTTCCCAATAGCACTCTCGGCTTCGGTGGAGGCAAGCTCTTGACCTTCGTCTATTCCCAGAGCTTCGACTGCGTCGACCAGCCCAAGGACGATCTCAACTTCAACGGCATCCCCGCCTACAAGGATCCCGCAGAACTGCAAATCCCGATCTGCCAGGTCGGCACCAATCCCAGCGTCAGTGCGAATGGTGCGTTCGGCAACCCCGCGTTTACCACGGACCCCATCTACGTACTGGTCCCAATGTTTTCGGTGGACAACGATCAGAATCCCAACGATGCGATTTCCTGCACCGGTGTAATCGCCGGAACGCTTTGCGGTCCAGATCTGGGCAACGCTCTGATCTCCCTGTTCGGCGCGGTTCCCGAGGCATTCAAGGCCAAACCGCTGGTCTACACCCAGTGCCCGGAACCGGGCTCGGCTCCGGGAACCTGCACCATGCACACGCAACGGCTGGACCTGGCGCCGGCTTTGGCTGCTCTGGGATTGATCCCCAACCCGCCGACTGCCAACGTTTTCCTGCCCACGCCCAACCACAGCCATGTGCTCCGCAACGGCAACATCATTCAGACCGCGGAATGGTGGCAGGTGATTCCCGTGCTGGTCCTGAAGCAGGCGGATTGGCCGCATCTTCCTAACGATGCACTGAGCACCGAGAAGGGAATCAACGACGCGGTGAGCGCGGGCGCGGCGATCGAAGTGCCCTCGAACTTCTTCCTGTTCTTCAATTCCAAGGAGACAAACAGCCCCATGGGTCACGACATGGCGCACATGAGCCACTAAACGAAAGTCACACTCAGATGCTGTAGATCGGGGAATCGGCCTGGCGCGAGGTCGCGCTGGGCCGGTTTTTAACGTTGCTTCTGGGCTTGACAAGGAGCCGGGAAAGGCACGACTTCCAGTCGTGCCGTAAACGATGGCGCAAGAGTTATCGGCTTTAGCCGCTGGGGGCGCACTTCAATCTGCCGCGGCCGGGCTCGCCGCCAGCGCGCTGGGCGCTTTCTGCAGGAATGCTTGGCGCTCGATCTCGAATGCTTCAAGGTTCTCGCCCCGTTGGTGATCGTCCCATCCCATGACCGTGCCAATCCTCATCGCTGCCTCGCGGCTGCAGGCTTCCGACCAGCACGAACCCAGCGCCAGCGGCACGCGCCGCAACAGAACATCGCCCAGCGTGGACGCATATTCCTGGCGGTAAGCTTCCACCGCCTCCGCCACAACATGCGTCGAGTGCGGGCAGATAGGCGCGCGCAATTCCGGACTCACCATCGCCATGTGTGCCACATCGAAGGCGCGTTTGCCGAACCACTCCAGCAGCGACCGCGCCGACTCCTGGCTGATCGAACCGATGCGCGCTATCTCAAGAATCGACTGGTCGAGCATCGGATCCAGCGCCCGGGTCGTGACCGCCGGAGCCTCGTTCGCGTCCCCCGCCGCTGAACATCCCACCAGGCGCGCGCAATCGCGAGCCAGCGCCGCGGCGGTGGTCAGCTTGCCGCCGAGTACCGAAATCAGCCTTCCCGCGCCTTGTTCGGCATGGTCGTGCAGGATGTGGCGTCGGGTTACTGCAGAAAGCTTGCTGTCAGGCGCATAGGGCAGCGGCCGGATTCCCGCAAACGTGTAATGAATGTCGCGGCTCGAAATCCTGGCCTTGGGAAAGAGCTTCGCGACGGTTTGCAGCAGGTATTGTGTTTCTTCCGCCGAGGGAACGGCCTTGGACGGATCGTCCGAGTCCGCCACTTCGGTGGTGCCCACCAGAATCTGCTCGTTCCAGGGCAGCACGAAAATTGGCCGTCCATCGGCGGCTTCGCTGTAGAGTGCGGTCGTGGGCGCTCCCGCAAAGCGCCGCAACACAATGTGCGATCCGCGTACGCCACCCAGCAGGGGCTTCGGCATCTTCAGCGCGAAGCGCTGGCACACCCGGTCCACCCACGGTCCTGTGCAGTTCACCACCCAACTGGTTTCGACCGCATGGTCTTTACCGCTGAGTCGGTCACGCAGAAGGACACCGCGCACTCGCCCGTGTGCCAGGTTGAGCGCCAGCGCCTCGGTGTGGTTGCGAACCACGGCTCCCGCTGCCGCTGCTTCTCCCACCCACTCCGCTACCAGCCGTTCCGGAAATTCACACTGTGCGTCTTCGTAATTCAGCAGGGTCCAGCGGCGTCCGGCGTCGAGCGCCTGTTCCACCCGCTTTATGTCGAATTCGCTCAGTGACCTATTGGAATTATTTGCGCCCAGCCGCCGGTACAGCCACAATCCGGCGCGCACCGTCATCGCGCTGCGTTTGCTGTTCTCATCCAGCAAGAAGAGAAACTGCATCGGATGCACCAGTTGCGGCCGTTCTCGCAGCAGGCGCTGTCGCTCGCGCAGCGACTCGCGCACCAGATCCATCTCACCGTGTTCAAGATAGCGCAGCCCACCGTGAATGATGCGCGTAGACCGGCTGGTCGTGCCGCTGGAAAAATCGTTGTTCTCCACCAGCAGAACTTTCTTCCCCGATCGCGCGATCTCGCGCGCGATGGCCGCGCCGTTAATCCCGCCGCCGATCACCACCACGTGGAAGTGTTGCCCATCCAGCGGCGCCCGAGGTTTGAGCTGCAATGTCATGTCAAACCAATTAGATGCAGGATATTCCCAACGTAACGGGAAGCCCGCGCACACGTGCTCACGTTCATTTTGAGCTTTAGCCGGACAGGTGAAAAGTGACCGAGGTGTAGCCCCTCACCGCGTCATTGGGCTTTTATGGCGCTGGGCTGAGCTACTTGTTTTCGTCGGCGTCCGCGGATTGGCTTGTCTCGCGGCCTATTTCCGCCATTGATCGCCGCCGTGCGGCGGCCTGATCTGCTTCCTTCTTGGCCCGCGACGCCCGCAGGGCTTTCTCCACCGCCGCAAGCCGGTCCGCAATTTCGTCCCGCTTCGCAATCCTGCTGGAGCGTTTCACCATGCTCAGATCATGACACAAGCCAGACGATTGCCGCGTGCCGAGCCCTCGTTTAAAGTTAATGCCGATGCCGACCACAGGCGAGAGATTTGAGCGGGCGGTTGCGATCATGGAGCGGCTGCGCGCGCCCGGCGGCTGTCCCTGGGACCGGGAGCAGACCTTCGATACCATCAAGCCCTTTACGCTGGAAGAGACCTATGAGGTCCTGGAAGCCATTGACCGGCGCGACTGGGAAGAACTGACCGGGGAACTCGGCGACCTGCTGCTTCAAGTGCTGTTCTACTCGACGATGGCGAAGGAAGAAGGCCGCTTTGCCATTGACGATGTACTCGATCGCCTGTCAAATAAGCTGGTCGACCGCCATCCTCATGTGTTCGGCGCAGTGAATGCCGAAACTCCCGAAAAAGTGGTGCGCAACTGGGAAGCGCTCAAGAGCGAGGAAAAGAAGAAAAAAGCGGCGCGTGAAGGTAAGCCAGGCAATGCCGACGCCGCGCCCCCATCCATCCTGGCCGATATTTCCTCGAAAACGCCCGCATTGATCGAGGCGCACAAGATCAGTTCAAAGGCTGCGCGAGCCGGTTTCGATTGGCCCAATGCCGAAGCCGTCATCAAAAAGCTGGAGGAGGAAGTTGCCGAACTGCGGGAGCATCTGCGCGAGGTTCCGCAGCAGCAGGGAAGTCCAGGCAGCGGCGTGGCCGGCTCGGGTCGGCCGAAAATTCCGGAGGCGCTGCACTCCGGACTCGAAGAAGAGTTGGGCGACCTGCTGTTTGCGGTCGTTAATCTTGCACGTCATATCGCCGTGGATTGCGAATCCGCGCTGCGAAAATCGAACCGCAAATTCCGCCGCCGCTTTCAATCCATGGAGGAACATCTGCGAGCCCGGGGCGGCGCGCTCGAGCAGACTTCGCTGGAAGAACTGGAATCGCTCTGGCAACAGGCCAAACGCGACGAGCAGGAGAGCGCCTGATGGCTTCCACCAGCGATGCCATCGTCATCCGCCGCTGCAACGGCCTCGATGAATTGCGTGCCAGCGTCGCGCTGCAGAAAGAAGTCTGGAACTTTACCGACGAGGAAATGGTTCCGCTGCGCATGTTCGTGGTCGCAGAAAAAGTTGGCGGGCAGGTCATGGGCGCATTCGACGGCTCGGAAATGGTTGGCTTCGCGCTGTCGGTGCCGGGTACGCGCTCCGGACATGTCTATCTGCACTCGCATATGCTGGCGGTGCGGCAGAAATTTCGCAACTCCGGTCTGGGGCGCCGTCTGAAATTGCTGCAGCGCGAAGACGCGCTTTCACGAGGCATCGAGCTGATCGAGTGGACGTTCGATCCGCTGGAAATCAAGAACGCCTATCTGAATATTGAACGGCTGGGCGCAATCGCCCGCCGCTACAACATCAACCAGTATGGAATCACCACGTCGCCGTTGCAGGGCGGCCTTCCCAGTGATCGCTTGATTGCCGAATGGTGGCTGAAGTCGCGGCGCGTGGAAAATGTGCTGGCCGGCCGGCGGAATACCTTTCCGGTTACGCAAATGGTCGAGGTCCCGGCCGCGATCTATCAGTGGAAAACGTCGCCAGAAACTCGCGCCAAGGCGCAGCAGGTGCAGGAAACCAATCGCGAAGCATTCCTGCAGGCCTTTGCGGATGGCCTTGCTGTCGTTGGCCACGAGCGCGACGCAGCCGGCAACGGCAAGTTCCTTCTGGGTCGCTGGGATGAAGATTGGTCGTATGCATCGAAAGCCTGACTCTACCACGGAGGCACGGAGTCACAGAGTAAGATCGGGCAAGGTTTTTTCTTGATTAGGTTTCCTCCGTGTCTCAGTGCCTCCGTGGTGAAGCGCTTTGTTCAGTATGAAGATTGAAGCCATCACGCTCCGCGAAATCCAGATGCCGCTGGTGCATTTCTTCGAGACCAGCTTTGGCCGGCTCTATCACCGCCGCATCCTGCTCGTCACTGTGCACTGCGATGGAGCGGACGGCTGGGGCGAGTGTGTTAGCGGCGAGGACCCGTTTTACAGCAGCGAGTGGATTGACAGCTCCTGGCTTACCATCACGCATCATCTCGCGCCCAGGCTCATCGGGGCCGAGATTGCGCGGGGAGATGAAGTTCCAGCGCTGCTCACAAAAATACGCGGCCATCGCATGGCCAAGGCCGCGCTCGAAAACGCCGTGTGGGATGCCAAGGCCCGCCAGAAGCAGCTCCCGCTGTGGAAGCTGCTGGGTGGATCGCGCCGCGAAATCATCTGCGGCGTGTCCATCGGCATTCAGGACTCAGTCGAACAGCTGATGGGAAAAATCGAGACCGAACTCTTGGCGGGCTACCGCCGCATCAAGCTCAAGGTCAAGCCCGGTTGGGATTTGAACGTGCTGGAGCGAGCGCGGTCACGCTGGCCAGAAATCCTGCTCAGCTGCGATGCCAACTCGGCCTATCGCATGGACGACGTCGAACACTTGCAGCAGTTTGACCGCTTCAACCTGTTGATGATCGAGCAGCCGCTGTGGAACGACGATATTTACTATCACTCCAAGCTGCAAAAGCAGCTGAAGACCGCCATCTGCCTTGACGAATCCATTGAGAGCGCCCGCGACGCAGCCATCGCGCTCGAGCTCGGAGCGTGCCGCATTCTCAACGTCAAGGTCGGACGTGTGGGCGGCTTCACCGAGGCGAAGAAAATTCACGACCTCGCCGCAGCGCAAAATATTCCTGTCTGGTGCGGAGGAATGCTCGAATCCGGCATCGGCCGCAGCCACAATATTGCGCTCTCGTCGCTGTCGAACTTTCGTCTGCCCGGAGACGTGTCGGCTTCCAAACGTTACTGGAAAGAAGACATTGTTGAGCCGGAAGTGGAAGTCTCGGGTCAGGGAACGATTGCAAGTCAAGACGCCCCCGGCACCGGCTACAGCGTCAGAGAAGACCTCATCGAGAAGCTGACGGTACGTAAAGAGACGGTGAGGAAGAAAAATCAACTGCCATCTTGAGTCGGAATCCTCCGCGCTCATGACGGGAGTTGAAAATCAACGTTCTGACCGCCACCTGCGATGCCATTTCCTGAGCTTCCAGCCAGCCTTCCTTGCATTTGTTTCGACGGGATGACCCTCAAGAGCATCCGGCCTCTAAGCGACGCACCAGGGACCTCCCAGGGGCCTTTACGTCCTGATTCTAAGATAGAGAAAATAAAGCACTTACGCGCAATAATTTCCACAGTTGTCCACAGGCGGTTTGCCCCTTTGAATCAACAACTTGCAGGGCGTCTCAGTGTGCAGCATGTGCAGTGGTCGATGGCGACTCCGTGGAGATTCTTGTGCGCTCCTCGCGCAGCATCTCCACCGCCTGCGCGAAGGTGATGTCGGCTGGAACCGGCTTGAACTGGTCGATCACTTCGTCGGAGTTTACGTTGAGGCTTTTGAAGATCAGTATCTTGCCGGTGAATTTCATGCGCAGTTCGTCGAGCGCCCAGGTACCGTCGTCGAGCGCGGCCTGACGTATCAGCAAGCTGCCGCCCTTGTCGAGATGTCCGAGAAATCCCCAGCCGAAGCTGACGTCTTTGATCAGAGTGGCGTCGAGAAGGGCGAGGCGCTTCTGCGAGGCGTCGACCAGCAGGGTCCCCTGCATGCCGGTGAGCACCTGCTCGATGCGGCTGGGAGGGGAATAGTCCGGGTTGGGGCGGAAACGCAGTCGTGTTAGCTTCAACCCGGGACGCGCGATTTCCGCGGTACCGGTCTCGTTGCCGTCGTAGTCGTAGAGAAACGCATCCGGCAGAGCCTTCAGGATTTTCCGCGTGCGATCGAGTTCGTCATTTTCGCGCGCATGTTTGGCGCGTCGCGCGTCGGCGTCGCGCACCAGATAGTTCAGGTGGTCTTCTTCCCCCTGCATCTGCTGCGCCGTGAGCGGCTTGTCATCGTAGGCGATGGTCATCGCCGCGATGGCTTCGCGGGTTTCCACGTACAGGCGGGTTTGTGATCCCTGTGCCGTGCGCTTGACGGAGCGAAAGGCATGCTTGGCCGAATAATCGTTGGCGACCGCCATTTCATTCGCGGAGGCGGCCCGAACCAGTTCAACCGGCGGTGTGTAGGCGGAAGCCGTTGCCTGAGAACTGACCGGGCCAGGAATCTGCGACCAGGCTGCGCATGCGGTCACGACGCCGAAAAATATGCGCTGCAAGCTGGCCATGAGGAGTGTGCTCACCACAAGTTTAGCAATCCGGCGTGAGATAAGGCACCCTTCCCGAGCGCGGATGAACCTTACGATGAAACTGCGAGCGCGTCTGTTGCTTGCTGTGGCCTTGAAGCGTTGGGTATAGTCGTAGAAAGCAAGTTTCTTGGGGGATTTGGCCTACCGCGTTCGATAACGCCAATACATTCATGGGATTGTTCCGAGATTCGTCCAAGGGAGTCGAGGCCCCGGCCGGCGGCCAGGGGTCGCAGAAACTCCAGCGCCGTTCGAGCGGCATCGGCGAACTGGCGCGTGGGTGGGACAAGGCAGAAGCCATGTGCGTTCTGGACATTGGCGCCACCTCGCCCGCGAACATTCGTTATTTCACCGAACGCGGCCACAGAATTTACAGCGAAGACCTGTTGACGGCCTCGACCGATCCCTCACTCGCGACCACCGATGAGCAGGGCAAGCCGACGCTCGATAGCCGCAAGTTCCTTACTGACAACCTGGTCTATCCAGCGGCGCACTTTGATGTGGTGCTGTGCTGGAACCTAGCCGACTACCTGGATGAAAGCCTGGTGCGGCCGGTGGTGGGACGATTGTGGTCGGTGCTGAAGCCGGGAGGGTCGTTGCTTGCGTTCTTTCACACCAAAGACGCTGGGCCCGACTCGCCGTGCTACCGCTTCCACGTGACCGGAACCGATGTGCTGGACATGCAGCGCATCGTGCTGAAGCGCGAGGCGCGGCGCGGACCGACCGGTGCCGTGCATTCCGCGATCGTCGATGGATTCCGGTTGCAGCGCGTGTTTAACAACCGGCACATCGAAACGCTCTTTCACGATTTCGCGTCGATCAAGTTCTTTCTCGCGCGGGACAATGTGCGGGAAGTGCTGGTCGTGCGGTAACACAAGAGCTTTAACCGCGAAGGTCGCTAGGAGAATCCCCGAAGGTCGCAAAGAACCCCTTTACCCTTCTGCTTCCTTCCAAACAATCACACCCATGCGAAACAAATAGTGCCGCGAGATTTCCACGCGTTGGCCGGCATTCGCTGGAAACGCGGATGCGATGATAGCTCGCATCTCCTCCGGTGTGTAGGCCCGGCGTACTGATGTCAGGCCATCGAGCCAGGCCACGCGGCTGCGCATGAGGGGAAAGGCGGCATAGACCAGAGCCAGGTGCACCGGATGGCGGACAAGGTCGTTGATCAGAAGCGCGCGGCGGCTCACGCGCTGGGCTTCTTTTATGAAACTCACCAACGCCTGCGGTTCCAGATGATGCGCGAACAGCGTGCAGCTGACCAGATCAAACGATGCGTCCCGGAAAGGAAGAGCGAGTGCGTCACCGACGAGAGAACGCTTTCCGTTCGGCAGATGCGAACGCGCGCGATCGAGCAGGGTTACCTTCACGGTGATGCCCTGCTGGGCCAGATTGCGGCTGGCGGTTTCCGGCACTTCGCCCGATCCGGCGGCAACGTCGAGCAGGGAGAATCGGCGTTCGCCAGTGCGTTGTATGACCTGTTCGATCAATGTTTGTGTGGTGCGGATGCCGCCGAACCGGCGATTCACGCCTCCGAGATCCAGCATGGCGAGTTCTACGTCGCGAGGCGAGCAGGCGTCGGAGTCGAGGAGTTCGGGTGCGTCAGTGCGCTTCATGGCACCTTCGGGGGCTAAAGCCCCTCATTCTAGCCGGAGCTCTTATGGCGCGGCTGAAGCCGATGCCCCGATACGAATCTCTAGACCTCGGCCAGTTCCTCTTCCAGCAGTTGCTTGTTGTACAGGTCGGTGTAGTAGCCATTTCTGGCGAGCAACTCATCGTGGGTACCAAGTTCTACAATGCGGCCTTCATGCAGCACGGCGATGCGGTCGGCGTTGCGAACAGTAGACACGCGGTGGGAGATGAAGATCGTGGTCCTGCCGTGCATCACGGTGCGCAGATGGTTCAGGATTTTATCTTCGGTGTGGGTGTCGACGCTGGAGAGCGCATCGTCGAGAATCAGGATGCGCGGGTTGCGGATGAGCGCGCGGGCGATGGCGGTGCGCTGTTTCTGTCCGCCGGAGAGAGTGATGCCGCGTTCGCCGACGAGGGTCTGGTACTGCTCGGGGAAGCTTTCGATATCGGCGGCGATGTTGGCGGCCTCGGCAGCGTCGTGAATCTGCTGATCAG
>Ga0209698_10009338_pt1 | contig 10032 bp, 8 predicted proteins | sample LitLauG_LLR_2012_FD_187203 | JGI IMG/M metagenome (GOLD analysis project Ga0209698, IMG submission 187203) | Freshwater sediment microbial communities from Pennsylvania, USA - Little Laurel Run_MetaG_LLR_2012 (SPAdes) (version 2) | ecosystem: Environmental > Aquatic > Freshwater > Creek >... | reverse complement strand
CGCCACGGAGATGCTGCTGATTCGCGACAACGCGATGCCGCTCAACTTCACTGGCAACGAACGCCGGAACAAAGGCAGCTTTGAGAAGCGCAAGTATCCCTCGACGCGGATGGGGCTCGCCGCGCAGTTGCGTCAGGCCTTTCTGGATGCGCAGGACTACAAGGCGAAGTGGGCGGAGTACGACCGCAAAAAGGCTGACGCTATCCGCGACAAGAAATCGGAGCCGGCGCCTCCGAAGCACGATCTGAAGCTGGAAGCGCTGCAGCCGTATCTCGAGGGCAAGAAAACAATCGTGCTGGCGGCCGAGGGGCCCAGCGAACTGGAAACCGCGGTCAGCCTGGCCAATGAATTCAAGCTGAAGTTTGTGTTGAATCACATCAGCCACTCGCAGGCTGTGCTGGATTACGTGGCCTCGCTAAAAGTGCCAGTCATTGTCGGGCCAATTTATGAAGCTCCGAAAGAAGATGAGCGCTACGACACGGTGTTCAAGCTGCCGGCGGAACTCTACAAGCGCGGTGTGAAGATTGCGTTCGCGTCCTACTCGGCTCACAACGTCCGCAATTTGCCCGACCAGGCAGGCTACGCGACCGCGTTCGGGCTGCCTTATGACGAGGCGCTCAAGGCGATTACGATCAATCCAGCGGAAATCTGGGGCGTGGCCGACACGCTCGGTTCGCTCGACGTTGGGAAAACCGCCAACGTTGTCGTCGCCCAGGGCGATCCGCTCGATGTGAAGACGGATGTGAAGCGCGTTTTCATCGACGGGCGCGAGATTCCTATGACGGACCGGCAGACGTGGCTGAGGGACCAGTACTGGAAATGAGTTCTCAGTTCCCGGTTCTCAGTTCTCAGTGGAACTGGTTTCGCCGGTGCTGGGCGGCGAGCTTGGCCCTCAGGGGCTGAAGCCACGTCATTTGTGGCTCTGAGCGGCACGGCTGAAGCCGTGCCCTTCCCCAAACCGTTTACCACATAGGAGCAGATAGGAAAGAAGTTCTAATCATTTCAAGCTGCGAACTGAAAACTGGGAACTCAGAACCGGGAACTGGGAACTGGAAGTCCAGGAACTGCCTTTGCATACTTTTCCGTTCCCTTTTAGACTACTGGTTTCGAGTTCATTCGAAAGAAGAAGTGGTGTGCAGCCGTAATTTTCAGTAAACGCCGGTCTCGGAAGTGGGCCGCGATTCCCAGAGCTTAGAAACGAGGAGAAACATGGCAGCCGTTGATGAAAAAGTGAAACAGATCATTGTGGAACAGTTGGGTGTGGACGAGGGCGAGGTCACGCCCAGCGCCTCATTTGTGGACGACTTGGGGGCCGACTCCCTGGATACCGTCGAGTTGGTCATGGCTTTTGAAGAAGCCTTTGACATCGAAATTCCGGACGAAGACGCGGAGAAGATCCGCACCGTGCAGGACGCCGTGGACTACATCGGCAAGCACGCGAAGGCAGGCAAGTAGCTTTGGCGCGACGGGTTGTCATTACGGGGCTCGGCCTGCTCTGCGCGGTCGGAAACACCACCGACAGCGTGTGGCAGGCGCTGTTGGCGGGCAAAAGTGGAGTGGACCGCATCACCGGGTTCGACGCTTCCGCGTTTGCCTGCCAGATCGCGGCCGAGGTCAAAAATTTCGATCCCCTGCAGTTCATCGAGAAAAAAGAAGTCAAGAAAATGGCGCGCTTCATCCACTTCGCGATGGCGGCGTCGGAGGAAGCGCTGAAGATGTCAGGGCTCCAGATCACGCCGGAGAATGCCGAGCAGGTGGGCGTACACATCGGCTCGGGCATCGGCGGATTCGACATCATCGAGCGCGAACATACGGCGCTGATCCAAGGCGGGCCGCGGAAGATCTCTCCGTTTTTTATTCCCGCGGCGATCATCAACCTGGCGGCCGGGCAGGTTTCCATGAAGTATGGCGCAAAGGGCCCGAATGAGGCGACGGCAACGGCCTGCACTACCAGCGCACACTCAGTCGGGGATTCGTTTCGCATCATTCAACACCGCGACGCTGACGTGATGATTGCCGGAGGCGCGGAGGCTGCCATCACTCCAATGGGCGTAGGGGGATTTGCCGCCATGCGCGCGCTTTCCACGCGCAACGACGAACCGGCGCGGGCCAGCCGCCCGTGGGACAAGGATCGCGATGGCTTCGTCATCGGCGAGGGTGCGGGCATTCTGATCCTGGAAGAACTCGAACACGCGCGGCGGCGGGGCGCGCCGATTCTGGCGGAGATCGTGGGCTACGGCATGAGTGCGGACGCCTACCACATGACGCAACCCGCTCCCGAGCACGAAGGCGGGTTCCGCGTGATGCGCAATGCGCTGCGGGATGCCGGCCTGGATCCTGCGCGGGTGGGTTATGTGAATGCGCATGGGACATCGACGCCCATCGGCGACACGCTCGAAGCGCACGCCATCCGCAATCTCTTCGGCAAGAAGATTCCCGTCAGCTCCACCAAGTCGATGACCGGGCATCTGCTGGGCGGGGCCGGCGGGCTGGAGGCGGGAGTCACGGTGCTGGCGCTGCGCGATCAGGTGCTGCCGCCGACCATCAATCTGGAGAACCAGGATCCGGATACCGATGGGATGGACTTTGTCCCCAATCAGGCGCGCAAGGCGCAGTTTGAGTACGCGATGTCGAATTCGTTCGGCTTCGGCGGGACGAACGGGGCGCTGCTGTTCAGGAAGTGGAGCGAGTAGAAAACTCGGTCGTCCCTGCGGGACTTGGCCGGTTTTCCACTTTCCCCCGCGCTCAAGCGCGGGGCTAAGCTGGTTCACCCCTGCCGGGTTGGATTCTCTCAGTGTGGCAACGCGGGAGATTTGAGGAACATACTCAGATGTGGGAGAGAGTCAACGGCGAGTGGTTTTGAGGGTTGGGAAACGCGGGCGAGGGCGCCCGCGCCACACTACTCCCGCTTCATGCTGTCGATCAGCGCGTAGAGTTGGCTGCGATCGACGACCTCCACAAACGGCTTCCCGGTACGCTTGTTGCTGACTACGTAGATCGTCGGCGTGTGCTGAAGGTTGAGGCTCTTTCCCAGTTCCCGGTCGGCGATCACGAGGGCTGCCAGCTTGCCTGCCGGGTCTACGACGAAGGGCAAGTCAACCTTGTGCTCGGCGGCAAACTTTTCGGCGAAGCCGTGCAGGTTGTCGGGCGTCATTTCCAATTGATGTTCGAAGACGGAGTCGCGAAAGGCGTTCCCCAGGATTTTTGAGTGCGCGTCGAAGTAGCGCGCCAGAACCGCAGCCTCGAACGACCAGTTGTGCATGGGCAGCGGGAAGTCGTGGCGGACCACGGGAATCTTGTAGGTCTGGCCTGCCTGGGCTACGAGCGGTGCGGCCCGGCGGCAATCGGGGCATTGCAGATCCTCAAATACGACAATGGCGACCTGCGTGCCTTTGGGCGGGCGCAGGACTTCCGGCACATCCTGGGCGAAGGCGGTGAGGCTGACGAGAAGCAGGAGCAGCACGAGTTGGCGAATCTTCATATGTGTAGTTGGATGCGAGTTGCGGCCTTCCTTCTATGGTAGCGAATCGTCGCAATTTGCGCACGAATCGTCTATTTCATCCCTTCCAGAATGGAGCCTACAATTCCGCCCACCACGCCGCCTTGCGCAGTCTGGGTGGACCGCGAGGGCATGTATTCCATCAGTTGGTGAGCAAGCTTGGCGATCGGCAAGGTCTGGAGCCACACCCTGCCCGGTCCCTGCAGCGCGGCTAGAAAGATCCCGTCACCGCCAAAAATCATGTTCTTGATGCCGGGAACGGTGGTGATCTGGAACTGGACGCTCGACTGGAAGGCCCCCACGTGTCCCGGGTGAACTCGGAGAACCTGGCCGGGCCCAAGATCCTTCACGATCAACTCGCCGGAGAGCTCGATCCAGGCCGTGCCTTGGCCGCTCACATGCTGCAACAGGAAGCCGTTACCGCCGAAGACACCCGCGCCGAGCGATTGCTGGAACCCGACGCCGATCTGAATCTGCGGCGTGGCGCATAGAAAGCCGTGGCGGTGAATCATGTATTCCTGCCCTGGCCCTACCTCCATTGGCACGATGTGCCCCGGAAGCTTGGTGGCGAACGAGATCTCTCCGGCTGCGCCGACAGCACGGTACTCGGTCATAAACAGCGTGCCGCCGCCAGCCACGCGCTTCAGAACACCGAACACTCCTCCGCCTCCTCCCAGCTGGGTATGCGTCGTCATCTGGATCGCGCTGTTCATCCACGAGAGCTCTCCGGCTTCGGAGATGATGGATTCGTTCGGCTCGAGCACGAACTCGAGAACCGGCATGGTTGTGCCTACGATGCGACTTTGCATGAAAGACTCCTGATTGATGAATGAGCAGGCCGTGACGGGCAGAGCCTGCCCTGAGCGAAGTCGAAGGGAATGCCCGCCCACCCCACACGACTCAACCGCAGTTTACTTCAGGTCGGTGGGTTCGAGGTTATAGAAGTAGTAAAACCGCAGGCCGAGGTTCTGGCCTGCGAATTCTTTCGGCAGGGGTGGGAACGGATTGGAGGCGGTGATGCTCGCCCAACCCGATTTGGGAAATCATTCCGCAGGTTCCGTTTCGGCACTCTGTTCAGGAGCCGATGGCGCTTTTCACTGGCCGGTTCGCTTTAGAAGGGCGGACAATGAACCTGTAACCATCGGTTGCTTTCAGAAGACCTCCTCCAGGGAGTCGCGCTAACGTGAGGCTCCTATCTCCCGACAACAACTGGTGCGATCGAAGGCAGTGCGAGACTGTCATCTCTGAAAACGTGCCATTCACGGCTGCGGAAACCCAGTCTCCATTCTCACGGAGGACCTATGTCCGGCAAACTGATCTCATCTTTTGTGAAACCCATGCGCATATTTCTGTTGACTGTGCTCTTCTTCGGTGCGACCCCGGGCGTGTTCGCGACGGACGTGTACTGTCCGGGCTCGCGCCCACCTGATTCTTTCCCGAATGCCTACACCTCGGTCTCGGCGGCGATGTCGAGCGGGGATTCTGTGTATAACATCTGGGGAAATTGCACAGAGTCCATCAATGTTTCTATCTCGCCAGTGCGATTCGTTGGCCATGACGGGGCCCAGATTATTTCCCCGCCCGGACAGTATGCGTTTTATTTTGGCCAAAACTCCCAGGTCAGTGATCTGACCATTGTCGCTGGCGGTTCCACGGGGAACGGGCTGATTCTGCTAGGGGCGGGATGGTTGGGAATGGACAACACGACGATCTCCGGCCCGCCGTCCGGCGCCGCGGGGATCGGCATTCAGATTGGCGGCGGGGGAGTTTTCTGGCTGGCTTCCACTTCGACAGTACAGAACTTCGAGACCGGCCTCTTTCTAAGGGATAGTTCCACAGCCATGATGGGGACGGGCACCGATCGGGTCGTGTTTTCGCACAATCGAACTGCCATTCTGGCCACGGGCGGCAGCAGCGTGACGGTCCAGGCTAACACTGTCATTCAGGACAGCGATCTGTATGGCATCAACATCGAGAATTCCCACCTGTCCATGGGACCCGATGGATCCGCCCAGATGTTGCGCAACAATATCGGCATTCGCCTCCTCGATTCCACGGCGAACGTGAATAATCTTCTTCTAGAGGGAAATCGAAGAATGGCAATCTACCAATCTGGTGGCCAGGCGACGTATCGCAACATCAGGGTTACGGGGAGCGGGAGTTCCGATCCAACTTCATTCGCGATTCATGTTCAGCTCGGGTCGCACCTCGACCTGTTGGACTCCTCCGTTACCGGCAACTCCGGCGGTGGTGTGCTGACTGCCGGAGCTTCCGCATCCAAAATCGTAAACACTACGATTGCCGGGAATGCGGGAGCCGGTGTGGATGTGCGCAACCTGTCCTTTGTGGGCCTTAGCTTAAGCACTATTACCGGGAATGGTGGCAACGACGTGGTCTGCTTGCCGATTAGCGAAATCGAAGCTCCCTCAGCCGGATCAAATCACATTGGTAAGGTAGCCTTGACATGTGCGTTGGCATACCGGCCGGGCTCAAAAATAAGGTATGCGGATTAAGAGACACTATGCGCCGACGCAGCGGGACTACTTTAGGTCGGTGGGTTCGAGGTTGTAGAAGTAGTAAAACCGCAGTCCGAGGTTCTGACCCGGGAATTCTTTCGGCAGGGGTGGGAACGGATTGGAGGCGGTGATGCTCGCCAAGGCGGCGCGATCGAGCGCGACATCTCCAGACTGCGTCTGGATAATTAAGCCATCCGCCTTGCCGTCTTTCAGGATAAAGAATGTGAGCGCGAGCTTGCCTTGCTTCCGAAGCGGGGGGAACACGGACTCGGGCATCTCGCGATACCAGTTATTGCGGACGATTTCCACAATACGGGCGAGATAGGGGCCGAAGTCCACACCCATCGTGTCGGTCAGAATTTCCGCCTGATCGAGTGCCTTCGCGCCATGGTTGCCCTGGCTCAAGCCGTAGTCCCCGCCTTCACCTCCGCCGTAGCGTCCCCGGTTCGCGGCGGCGCCCTGGACGGCTTGTTCGATGGCCGCGCCGGCCGTCATCGGCGTTTTGAAACTCGGCGCCGGTCGGCTGCCCTGAGGAGGAACCTGCATTTGCGCGATCTGGGGATTCTGAGCAGGCGCCACAAAGCCTGAATTGTTGTTCTGCTGCTGATTATCCTGGGGCGCGGGCGGCTGTTGCTGGGCCATCTGGTTCTGCGCGGGCGGCATTTGCTGCTGTCCCGATTCGCCGGGTCGCCCGGGACGTGAACTCTGCAGGATCTTCCGCAGTTCCTCGCGGTCGATCTGCGGCGCCTTGCTGGTGGCGATGCGATCCTTATCGGAAATGATCTTTGCGTCCGGGCGGCGGGTCAGCTTCTGCTCATCCGGCGGAAGTTCTAGAAACGTGGCGTTTTTGTCTTGCGCCACATTTGCCGGGATGGCTAAAACCAGCGTCCGATGCGGGAAGAGTCCCACCAGTTTCTCGCCATTCCATAGCAGGATGACAACGAAGAGGTGCAGAATGACCGAAAGCCAGACTGCTTCCCGCTTGCGCGCGCGGGAGAGATCGTCTTGTAACTGGAGAAGAAGATGGGGAACGGCGTCCGGATCGAACCCGCGGTAGGCATTTTCCCAGTGCTGCGCCTCGAATAGATCGCGCTGTTCGGGCGGGTGCGCAAGCGGCACGATCGGATCGCTGGGCGGAATTTGGGTCACTGCCATCTGCTGCGACTATAAACCGTTAGAGACACGGCCAAGTCCCTGAGTTGCGTAAAGTTACGTAAAAACGCGGGAGTTGCGGCCGTTATTATTCTAATTGTCGCATTTTTTCCGGCTTTGGGGTGAGTACTGCGGTAATGGAGTGTGCCCCAGGGCCGACGACGGCGGGACGGGCGGTCTCTGGTGTCGCCATTTGATGCCGTCCCTGACTTTCCCCGGCACTGACGTGCCGGGCTTTCTTGTAGCGCCGCTTCGCGGCTGGAGGGTTGGCGCTCTCCACTTTTCCACTTCGGGGTGCGACAGCCAGACTCTTCTCGCCCGTCCGCTCGCCCGTCCACCGGGCGAGGACGCCCGACCCTCCACAACGCAGCCCGCTAGGCTACGCCGATGCGGCCTACATGGCTTTTGATTTCGGAGAGGATGGCGAGGGCCAGTTCCAGCGCGCGGCGCCCATCTTCCAGGGAAACCACCGGGCGGGAGCGATCGCGCACGGCCTGCAGGAATGCTTTGATCTCGGCCAGCAGGGGTTCCTCGGCCGTGATGGGCGGCTTCGTCATCTGGATTTGCGGATTGACGCTGGGCTGGGCGTTGGCACCGGCGGCGCCGACGGAGAACACCAGCACATCCTGCCGCCCGTAATCGATCGAAATGTACTGGCGCGGCTGGAAGAAGCGCAGCTTGCGCACCCGTTCGGTCGAGACCCGGCTGGCCGTGAAGTTAGCCACACAACCGGATTCAAACTCCAGACGCACGTTGGCGATGTCCACCTTGCCGGACAGAATCGGGAGGCCGACGGCGCGAATTTCCCGCACGCGGGAATTGACGAACGCCAGCACGATGTCGAGATCGTGAATCATCAGGTCGAGCACGACGTCGACATCGAGTGCGCGCGGTGAGAACTCGCTCAGGCGGTGCACTTCAAAAAACATGGGCTTGGTGATGAGCGGCTGGGTGGCGCGCACCGCCGGATTAAAGCGTTCCAGGTGCCCCACCTGTACCACGCGGTTGTGCTTGTCGGACAGGCTCCCGATTTCGCCCGCCTCGGCAATCGTGGAGGCGAGCGGCTTTTCGATCAGTACATCGACCCCGGCTTCCATCAGCGCACGCGCCACCGGGAGATGCTTTATGGTTGGCACGGCTACGGACGCAGCTTGCACTTCGCTGTGGGTCGTGAGCATCTGCTGGATCGAGCCGAACGCCTTGCAGCCAAACTCAGCAGCCACCGCATCGGCACGGGCGGTATCGGGATCGACCACACCCACCAGGCGAACGCTTCCGGCTTGCTGCAATTTCTGATAGACGCGGGCGTGGTTGCGCCCAAAGGCGCCCACACCCACCACCGCGACATTGAGAGGAAGCTGAGAACCCACAGTGTGCCCGGCTCGGTTCCGGGACGAAGGCGATATTCTTGCAGTTCTCTCCCCGAATGGCAAACGGCAACGAGCGCTGCGATCAGACCGCGCAAACCGGCGCTGATTTCACTCCTTCTTCCTTTTCTTCAGCAGCGCAATCTGCCCGGCGTGATAGAGCTCATGCTGCGCGACGCCGTGGAGCATGTAGTAGAAGTTGTAGTGCGCGCCTTGCTTGCCAGGGACTTGATCGGTGAGGCGAGCATCAGGAAACTCGGTCACGGCCTGGACCAATTCGTCGTGCACGCGCCGCACGTGCTCCATCGTCTTACGCCAAGCGGATTCGCTGGTGTCCCGGGCCGGCGGGAAGTTTTGATCGCCGCTGAGAGTTACGGCCTCGCCGCCCATGCGCCGTCGCACGGCACCGTCCCACGCCGCGATGTGCAGAACGAGCTCCCAGATGGTATGGGCATGCGGGATGGGACGCGCCGACGCCTGCGCCGCGGTAACGCCGTCGAGAATTTCAAGCAGCGAGTCGCCATGCCAGGCGTCTCCGCTGAACGCGCGGCGAAGTTGGTCGGCGATGCGGGCGGTTTCGGTCATAGGGCCTCCTCAGGAAAGTTGCTATGAAGCGAGCGAATCTCTGCAGTCATCTCACTTATCCCGACAGAATCGAGATTTGCGCTTGATTTGCGGCCTCGACGATCGCCTCACCATCTAGGAGCAGGCATTGCCCGGCATCGATCGCCAGGCAACTCGCGCCCGCCGCCTGCATGGTTTCGATGGTCTTCAATCCGATCACCGGAACGTCAAAGCGCATGTCCTGATTGGGCTTGGCAATCTTCACGACGGTGAGGGCGCGGCTGAGCGTCGAGGCGTCGCCTTCCAGCGAGCGCATCAGCTGGCCAACGCGTTCGATGGTGGCGTCAGTGCCCTCCATCGCCTCAACGGCCACGCAAGCCGACTCGGCGATCACTACCGTCTGGCCGATGTCGTACTGTGCGAGGTGTCGAGCCACGGCGCGGCCGTACTCGATGTTCTTGCGCTCCTGCTCGCTGGGCGCGCGCTGGGTCAGAACGCCCGTCCTGGCCAGCAGCGGTTCGAGCAGCGCCGTCGAGTTTTCCAGCAGGATGCCTTCGTCGGCAAGAACCTTGGCGACGGCCCCCAGCAGCGAGTCCGTATTGCGCGTGCCCAGCGACAGCAGCACCTTGGCGAGCCGCCAGTCCGGCTTGATGCTCGAAAAAATCTGCTTGTGCTTGACTTGTCCGGCCATGACGGCGCGGGTGACGCCCTCGGCCTTGAACGTATCGATGAGCCTGGACAGCTCGCCGAGCGAGAGCCAGTGGACGGAGGCGGCGTTCCTGGCCTGGATCTCAGGTGAGGCCTCTTCTTTGATAGCGGCCACTACAACGTCGTAACCCTGCGCCCGCGCGGCGTCCAGCACCAGGAGCGGGAAGGTGCCATTTCCCGCGATGAGGCCGATCTTCCCGAGAGCAGACATGGCGGAAAACAGTGT
>Ga0209698_10009337_pt1 | contig 10032 bp, 8 predicted proteins | sample LitLauG_LLR_2012_FD_187203 | JGI IMG/M metagenome (GOLD analysis project Ga0209698, IMG submission 187203) | Freshwater sediment microbial communities from Pennsylvania, USA - Little Laurel Run_MetaG_LLR_2012 (SPAdes) (version 2) | ecosystem: Environmental > Aquatic > Freshwater > Creek >... | reverse complement strand
CGTCTACGGCGACCTATCCACGGGCGCCGCCGACGACCTCGTGCGCAACACCGAGCTCGCCCGCAGGATGGTCCGCGAGTGGGGCATGTCCAAGGAGATCGGGCCGATGGCGTGGGGATCGCAGGGGCAGGTGTTCTTGGGCGAGGACCTCATCCACACGCGCGACTACTCCGACGAGACCTCCAAGGTGATCGACGACGAGGTCGAGCGGATCCTGCGCGAGCAGGAGAAGCGCGCGATCGACCTGCTCACCGAGCACCGCCGGGGACTCGACGCCGTGGCGCACGCGCTGCTCGAGAGCGAGACGCTCGACGGCGCGACGGTGTCGCGGCTCGTCGACGAGGCCTACGGCCGCCCCGTGTACGCCGACGGCCGCAAGGTGGGGACCTCGCTGCGCGCCGCGCCGCCGATCCCCCGTGACGACGACGCGGCCACCGCGGGCGTCGCGGCGACCGGCACCGGCGGCTGGGCGCCGCCGTCGATCCCGTCGGCGGGCTGAGCCCGACTTTCAGCCGCGCAGCGGCGACGCGACGAGCACGCTCGCGCCGCGCAGCGCGCCGTGGACGTCCGCGGCGGCGGTGATCGGCCCGCTCGAGACGAGCTCGAGCACGCCGGCGACCATCCCGCGCAGCGCACCGGGCCCGAGCACGAGGCTGTCGCGCGGCCCGATCGTGTAGGCCACCCCGATCTGGCGCGGACCGCCGCGCGCGACGGTCTCGAGCGACACGCGCACCTCGGTGCCCGTGGGGTTCACGATGCCCACGTCGTCGAACCCGCTCGCGAGGGGGTTGACGAGCACGAGGCGCATCGAGCGCGCGAGGCCCGGGTCCGCGATCGGCGCGTTGGCGCCGGTCGCGTCGGACTCGGTGACGCGCTGGGCGGCGACCAGTCCCGCACCGTCGGCGACGACCTCGGCGGACATCGCGGTGCCCGCGGGCACCCGCGTCGAGGGCGACAAGGTCAGCAGCGCGGTGGACTGCTGTGCGATCGTGACGTCGAAGGGTGCCGGGCAGTGCCGCGCGCATCCCGCGGGCGCCCAGACCCTCACCGCGGCGCCCACGGGGAGCAGCGAGGTGTTGGTCAGCACCAGCTGGGTGGTCCTCGAGGGGATCGAGCTGCCGACGGGGAACCACGCGACGTGCGTCGGCGAGGGCGTGCCGGGCAGCAGTGCGATCGACGCGGCGCCCGAGGTCGAGCGCTCGATGCCGTAGACGACGACCGCCCCGAAGGTGGCGACGACGTGCGTCGTGATCGGCGCGACGTTCGGGGCGACCGCGTGCACCGAGAGCGCGGCGAGCTGGTGCGGGCCGAGCACGAGGCCCTGGAACCCCGACGGCACGACGACGCCCCCGGGGGTCTGGAACGTGACGGCGACGACCGCCGCGGACGCGTAGGGGTTGAACACCGACAGCACGAGGCTCTGGCCCTTCTTGGTCGAGCCCCCCGTCAGCCACCAGGACCCCGACGCGCGCGTCAGGCACGGCGCGACCGCGGCGCCGTTGACCCCGCGGATCGACTCGGTCGCGGCGATCCCGCCGCCGGCAGAGACGATCGAGACGGCCTCGAGGGAGCCGCCGACGAGGTTGGCCGGACTGATGTGCACGACGTGCCCCGGGTGCACGCGGATCTGGCGCAACGACACCTGGTTCAGCTCGTTGGTCGTGGTGATCTCCACGACGTGGGCGCTCCCCGACAGGTCCGCGATCGCGACGTCGGACTCGACGACGCCCTCGGCGTGCTCGAGGCCGCCGCAGTAGAACGCCGAGGACTCCGCGCCCAGCGGGATCGCCGCGACCGACGACGGCTCGACGGCGCCGTTGTGCGGCGTCGCGCGGACCGAGACGGCGGCGAGCACGGCGAGGATGCTGGCCGCGGCGACCAGGACCACGGCACGGCGCGGCGCGGCGCCGCGGGCGCGGCGCGCGGGGCTCACGGTGCCTGCCTTGCGAGCCCGTCGTGCGGTGACCCGGGCTCCGGCTCGGAGGCGCCGGCGAGCGTGCCCTGCGCCGCGTCGGGGGCGCGCGGCGCACCGGGGCGAGGGCGCGCCGGGCCGATGCGGCGCCAACCGCGAGCAAACCGGTCGGTCCCCACCATGAGCACCGCAACGAGCACCCACAGCATGAGGACCAGTGCGGCGAGCAGCCCGTTGAGCGGCAGCGCGTCGAGCGTGATCTTCGCGGTGCCCTTGGTCACCGCCCACGTCGCGCCGGTGCCGAAGGCGGACGAGCGGGCGACCGCGGTGCCGTCGACGGTCGCGGCGAAGTCGCCGGCGGGTGCCAGCGCGGCGAACAGGGTCCCCTTGGGCACCGGTCCCGACAGCGTCGTCGGGTCCAGCGCTGGCGACCAGTACCGCGAGGCGCCGAAGCTGCCCGCGGGGGCCGCCGGGTCGAGCGGCTCGGGCCGCGTGGAGCTCACCGCATGCGAGGCCTCGTTGGCGAAGGCGACCACTCCCCCGCCGCCGGGCACCGACGCGAGGTCCTGCTGGTGCCGCAGCGCGGGGAGGAGCGTCGCGGGCGGGGGCGTGACGATCGGGGTCTGGAGGCCCGCGAGCGACGGCGCGGTCGCGGTGACCACGACGACGTTCGTGATCCCCGCGGTCGCGAGCAGACGGCCGAGGTGCACCGTGTCGCCGTGCATCGCGGCGACGACGGCGTCGGAGAGCACCGAGGCCGCCCCGGGGGCGGGCGAGGCGAAGAGGCTGTCGCCGCCCGGCAGCCCGTTGGTCGACGTCGCGTAGGCGAGTCCCGGGGTGATCGGCCAGCTCGTGAGCGGCAGGGCGCGGGGGTCGCCGAGCCACAGCGTCCGGTTCCCTCCGGTCGACGGTGTCGACAGGTACGACAAGGACGTGTCGAAACCGTGCAGCGGCAGCTCGAATCGGCCCGTCGAGACGCACTCTCCGATGAACGGCAGCGAGCCGATGAGCGCGGCGAGCATCGCTGCGGACGAGAGGATCTGGCGCCACCCGAACCGCGCCGCGGCCACGTCCTGCTCGAACGCGGCGACCCCGGTGCCGAGCAGGGCAGCGACGGCGACGGCGTAGGGCACGAGCAGCGTCGAGACGTCGGGGGTGAACGGGCCGAGCAGGTGGCGGGCGACGAGCAGCGCCGCGCCGAGGGAGCACAGCCCCATCCCGGCGAACCTCGCGGCGAGACGGAACCGCTCGGCGCGGCCCACGACCAGCGCCAGCAGCGCCGCCGCCGGCAGCAGCCACGCGGCCCAACCGGTGCCCGCCGGCCCGACCGCCATGCGCACGAGCCCCCCGAGGCCCGGCAGCGACCACGGTCCCGACGGCGCGCCGAAGACACCGAGCGCCTGGGGGCCGGCGAACAGCGTGTCGAGCGTGAGCGGCAGCAGCAGGACCGCGGCGACCACGCACGCGCCGAGCGCCACGCCCAGCACGCGGCCCGCGTCACGGTCCGCGACGAGCGCGCCGCCGAGCAGCAGGCCGAGCGCGGCGACGACGAACGCCACGCCCGCGGCGGGGTTGAGCGCGGCGACGAAGGCGAGCATCGCGCCGAGGACCACGAGCCGCCCGATCGGGGTGGTCCGCCAAGGTCCCGACACCGCCTCGTGGTCGTGGACAGGGTGCTCCACGAAGGGGTGGACGCGCGCGGTGGCGAGCAGGCGGCGCACCAAGAACGGCATCGCGGCGAGCGCGGCGAGCACGTCGATGCGCCCTGCGGCGACCAGGTTCGGTCCGAGCGCGAGGCAGACGAACGCGACCGCGCCCACCAGCCGCGCGCGGTTGGAGCCGACGTGGCGCAGCAGCCGCCACATCCCGATCGCGCCGATCGGGACCGACAGGACGAGCGCCGCACGAGGCAGCGCACCCATGCGGCCGAACACGAAGGTCCCGGCGAAGCCGAGCACGCCGAATCCCGGCATGCCCGGTGCGCCCGTGCCGATGCCCGCGGGCGACCAGGTGGCGAAGAAGTCGCTCCAGGTGTTCCACCACGAGTCCAGCGGCGCGAGGCGGCCGATGAGCGGGAGGTGCGAGGCGACGAGGTTGCGGACGCCCACGGCGAACAGGAGCGCGAGGACGACCACGAGCGCCGCCTGGGTGCGGAACGTCGCGAGGAAGCGCACGTGGATGCCCCGCTCGCGCCGCCCGAGGTCGTCGAGCTCGTCGAAGCTCGCGTCGTCGCTGAAGGCCGCGCCGAAGCCGACGGTGTGGTCGGCGACGTCCTCGTTGTGCGCCGCGTGCTCGGCCGCGGCGGCGGGCACGAGCGCGCCGCGGGCGACGTCGACGCCCTCGTGCACCAGTCGCGAGCCGAAGGTCTGGAGCCGCGAGGCGCCCGCCACCTGCAGGCGGCGCACGTCGTGGTCGTCGAGCGCGCGGATCTCGGAGAGCTCGTGGTGGCGGCGGCGCAGCACGCGCAGCCGCGAGAGGCACCAGCGCCACGAGCCGACGACCGAGCCGAGCCGGTCGCGGTCGCGCCCCACCGCCGCGACAAGCAGCTCGGCGCACTCGAGCAGCGCCAGGAGCAGCACGGTGGGCAGCAGGTAGATCCGGCCGTAGCAGGTCAGCATCGTCGACAGCCGGTTCCTGCGCGACAGGGACTGGAGGCTGCGGCTCCCCGGTCCGGACACCTTGGCGGTGAGCTCTCGCATCCCGTTGGCGAGCAGCTCGTGGTGCGCGACGACCGCCTCGGGCGCGACGACGACGCGCGAGCCCGCGACCTGGGCGCGCCAGCACAAGTCGAGGTCCTCGCCCAGCACGACGATCGAGTCGTCGAAGCCGCCCAGCGTCGTGAAGAGGTCGGCGCGAACCAGCGTCACCCCGCCGGGCGCGACGAACACGTCGCGCGCGGTGTCCTGCTGGCCGTGGTCGACCTCGCCGGGCTCGATGCGCTCGGTCGTCGCCCCGAAGCGGTCGGCGTTGAGCCCGACGTGCAGGAGGACCCCGGTGTCCTCGGGGTGGACGTACTTGGGGGTGACGATGCCCGCGTTGGCGCGGAAGGCCTCCTCGACCATGTGGTGCAGCGCCGTCGGGGCGAGCTCGACGTCGTCGTGGCAGAAGCAGAAGAAGCTGGCCCCCTCGACCATCCCGAGGACCTCGTTGCAGGCCGCGGCGTACCCGCGGTTCTCGTCCAGGACGCGCAGGAAGGCCGAGGGGACGACCTCGGACACGAGCTCTTCGAGGCCCTCAGGGGCCCCGTTGGACAGGACCAGGACGCTGCACTGGTCGTAGTCCTGGGCTGCGAGCGAGGCCAGGGCAGCGCGCAGGCGGGGGGCCGGACCTGTCGTGACCACGACCGCGACGACCGCCGGCGCGCGGGTCTCCATCAGGGAATCGAGGCTACCGCCGGTTACCCCCCAGGGGGGTGCTTGCAACTGTTATGCATTCCCGATACACTTGCATCACGCCGCCCGGTGGGCGGCCCTGAAGGAGGAAGAAATGGCCGAGACCAAGACCACGGCAACCCAGGTCGGCCGGGACGCCACAGAGCGGATCCGCGAGTCGATGTCGACCAACGACTTCGCCATGAAGGCGAAGGACGCCGCCTACACGATCGTGGGCCTCGGCGTGATGGGCGCCCAGAAGGCGACCGCCGCCACCAAGAGCGCCGCGTCCAAGCTCGGCGTGGACGAGAAGGCCAAGTCCCTCGACGTCGACGCCCTCAAGGCCCGCGGCGAGGATGCCAAGACCGTCGCGCGGCGCCAGCTCACGAAGGCCGACGACGTCCTGGGTGACGCCTTCGCCCGCGTCGAGGAGGCCTTCGCGCCGCTCGAAGAGCGCCTTCCGGACCCCGCGAAGGACACGGTGAGCAAGCTGCGCGAGGCGTCCAAGGGCCTCCACGCCCACGTGCGCACGCGGCTCGAGGGTGAGCAGCCCGCGCCCGAGGCGCCCGCGAAGAAGCAGGCAGCCGCCCCCAAGGAGTGACCAACGCGGTTCGCCGCGACCACGAGATGCGCGAACAACCCGGTCCTCGGACCGGGTTGTTCGGCGTCCGCGGTCAGCCCGCGGGCGCGCCCGGTGCCACGGCACGGGTGTGCTCCGCGGTCGCCTCGGCGACCACGTCGCGAAGCGTCTGGTCGAGGTCGATCTCCGGCCGCCAGCCGGTCGCCTCGTTCAGCCGGCGCGCGTCGCCGCGCAGGACGGGCACGTCGACGGGCCGGCGCAGCGCGGGGTCCTCGACGAACTGCGCGTCGGGGTGCGCCAGCGCGGCGAGCCTCGTGGCCACCTCGGACATCGCCACGTCGGCGCCGCTGCACACGTTGTAGATCTCGCCCGCCGCACCCCTGATCGCGAGCAGCCGGTAGGCGCGGACGACGTCGCGGACGTCCGTGAAGTCGCGCCGGGTGCTCAGGTCGCCCACGCGGACCTCGGCGACGCCCTCGGCCCTCGCGACGACGAGCCGTCGCGCCAGCGCGGGCACGAAGAACGTGGGGGCCTGGCCCGGGCCGATGTGGTTGAACGGCCGAACCACGATCACCCGCTGGCCGTAGCCGCGCCACGCCTGGAGTGCGACCGGCTCGGCCGCGGCCTTCGACGCCGCGTACGGCGTGGCGGGCCGCAGCTCGGAGCGCTCCGACAGCGGCAGCTCGTGGGACCCGACGATCCCGTAGACCTCCGAGGAGCTGACCACGATGACGAGGGCGGACGGTGCGACGCGTCGCGCGGCGGCCAGCACGGCGTTCGTGCCGAGCACGTTGACCCGCAGCACGGCGTCGGGATCCTCCCAGGACTCCCCTACGTGGCTGAGGGCCGCCAAGTGGTAGATGCAGTCAGGGGCTGCGGATTCGAAGGTGCGGCAGAGGTCCTCGAGGTCGGTGACGTCGTGATCGCGATCCACCGCGACGACCTCGTCACCTGCACCTCGAAGGTACTGCTCGAGGTGTCGGCCGACGAACCCTGCCGCGCCGGTGATGACGGCGCGCACGCGGCGACCCTACCAACCGGTCAGCAGTCCGTCCCTCACCTCGCGAGTCGGGCACGCGCGTACAGGGCGGCCAGGTCCGCGGCGCGCCGGCGGGCGTCGAAGTCGCTCGCGCGCGCGCGACCGGCGGTGACACAGATCGCGCGCTCCTGCTCGCTCGCGACGAGTCCCACCGCCGCATCGGTGAACTCCTCGGCCGTCGCGTCGTCAACGAAGCGGGCTGCGCCGCCGAGCAGCGCGCCGGTCGTCGGGTTGCGTCGTGTCACCACTGGCCGTCCCTGGGCCATCGCCTCGAGTGCCGCGGCCGGGAAGCCCTCGTCGGGCGAAACGACGACGACGCACGTCGCCGCGAGCACCCCGCGCGGCTCGGCGAGGCGCGCGGTGGCCGCGCCCGTGGCTCGGATCGAGCGGACCACCTCGGCGCCGAGCGCGGACGAGGTGTCGGCGACGACGTCGACGTCGACGGGCGGGATGCCCACCGTCGCCGCCTCCGAGCGCACGTCGATCCCCGGATTCGCCACGATGATGCACGTCGCGTCGATGCCCGCGGCGCCGACGAGCTCGTCCGCGACCGCATCGGTGACGGCGTGCAGCACGACGCCCGCGTCCGCCGCGCGACGCAGGGCCTCTCGCCGACGTCGATCCGCGCGTGACGACGGGGCGCGAAGAGCCGCGTCCACGCGGTGGACCGTCACGATGCCGGGCGCGTCGAGCTCGATCGCGAGCGGACCGCTCGCGAGGTGCACGACGTCGGCGCGAGGTGCGACCCACCTGGACCGCGGCGCGAGCCCCGCCGCGGAGATCAGCGGCGCGGCGACCGCCGCGGCGCGGCGGCGGGGCAGTCGAGCGGTGCCGGAGGCGCGGCCCGCGCGCTCGAGGGTCCACGGGAGCGCGGCCATCGCGTCGTCGTCGGCGAGCACCCCGAGGACGAACTCGAGGAAGGACGCCTCCGGGCGTGATCCGCCGCGGAGCGCGGAGACCTCGACGGCAACGACCGCCGACGCGCGGTCCACGGCGGTGGCGTGCATCGCGCCGCAGCCTTCCACACGCGCGGGAGCCGCCCTGGGCGCCGGGCGGTGGCTACGTCGAGGCGGCCGACCACATCGCGTCGGTGAACGCGGGCCACGCCTCCACGGCCCACGGCCCGAAGGGCTCGTCGCCGAGCGCGACGAGCGCGATCCCCTCGTCGGGGTCGACGACGAGGAAGCCGCCCGCCTGGCCGAAGTGCCCGAAGCTCGTCGCCGGCCACCGGGGACCGGTCCAGTGGCGGTGCTTGGCGCCCTTGACCTCGACGCCGAGACCCCAGTCGCAGGGCGCCTGGCGGCCGAATCCCGGGAGCACGCCGATGAGGCCGGGGAACGACACCGAGCGCTGCAGTGCCGAGAGCGGCACGGGCAGCAGCTCCGGGACGAGCAGCTCGGCCGCGAGTGAGCACAGGTCCTCGGTCGAGCCGACCGCGCCCGACGCAGGGCTCCCGTCGAGCCGCGTGGAACCCATGGAGAGCCGCGCGAAGACCCGTGCGTCGACCAACTCGCGATCCGACGCACCGGCCCGCTCGCCCGCGTGGCGCACGGCCAGCTCGATGCCGCGATTCGAGTAGATCCGACGAGCCCCCGGCGGCGCGGCGGGGACGTCGCTGTCGAGCGGGAGCCCCGCGGCGTGGCTGAGAAGGTGCTCGAGCGTCGAGCCGGGAGGACCTGCGGCGTCGCTGAGCGAACACGTCCCGAGCGCGACTTGCTCGAGCACGGCGATCGAGGCGGCCACCTTGGTCACCGAGGCATGGGCAAACGGCCGCGCCATCGGCCCGGCGGCGGCGGCGACCCGCACCGAGCCCCCTTCCCGAACGAGGAGGGCCGCGGCGTGTGCGCCTGGCCAGCGCTCGACGTCGCCGATCGGGTCCATCGCGGGAGGCTACCCGCGCCCTTCTACGCTCTCTGGGTGCTCACGGTGCTCAGCGGAGGAGTCGGCGCCGCGCGACTGCTCGCGGGCGTCGTGCAGATCGCCGACCCCGCAACGGTCACCGCCGTGGTCAACGTGGGCGACGACGTCGTCGTGCACGGCCTGCGGGTCTCACCGGACCTGGACACGATCACCTACACGCTCTCGGGTCTCAACAACGAGGTGACGGGCTGGGGGGTGATCGACGAGAGCTGGCGGGTCATGGACGAGCTCGACGCCCTCGGCGGACCCACGTGGTTTCGACTCGGTGATCGCGATCTCGCGACGCACCTGCTCCGCACCGGCCGCCTCGCCGACGGCGCGACGCTGAGCGAGGTCACCGCCGAGCTCGCCGTCGCGCGAGGTCTGCGCGTGGCGCTGCTGCCGGTCAGCGACGACCGTGTCGCGACAGTGCTCACCACCGTCGACGGGGAACGCCTCGGCTTCCAGACCTACTTCGTGGAGCGCCGACATGACGTGGCCGTCCGATCGATCGAGTTCGACGGTGCGGATCGCGCCGTGCCCGCACCCGGGGTCCTCGATGCGATCGCCGCGGCGCAGCGGGTGGTCGTCGCGCCCTCGAACCCGCTGCTGTCCATCGACCCGGTCCTCGCGGTGCCCGGCGTGCGCGACGCGGTGGCGCGCCGTCGGCACGACGTGACCGCGATCTCCCCGATCGTCGGCGGCGCGGCGCTCAAGGGGCCTGCGGGCCGCCTGCTCACAGAGCTCGGTCACGACGCCAGCGCACTGGGGGTTGCGCGCCACTACCAGCCGCTCGTCGGCACGATGGTCATCGACGTCGTCGACGCCGGGCTCGCCGGTCAGATCGAGGCGCTCGGGATGCGCTGCGTGGTGACGGACACCGTGATGCGCGACGCGGCGAGTGCCGCGGCCCTCGCCGAGGTGGCGTGCCATGGCTGAGGGCGAGCTGTGCGTCCTGGGCGTCCGGGGAATCGGCGAGGTGCGCGCGGGCGCCGACCTCGCCGAGCTGATCTCACTCGCTTCGACGGCACCGGGCGCCCCCGGGCTCCACGACGGCGACGTCGTGGTCGTCACGTCCAAGGTCGTCGCAAAGGCCGAGGGCCGCGTGGTGGCGCTCGACGGCAGCGTCCGCGAGGAGGTCGTCCGGCCCTACGACGAGGACCTGTTCCGCTAGGAGCCGGCGGGCCGCCAGGTGCGGTAGGCGTCCCATGCGTCGCCGATGACCTCGTGG
>Ga0209698_10009336_pt1 | contig 10033 bp, 13 predicted proteins | sample LitLauG_LLR_2012_FD_187203 | JGI IMG/M metagenome (GOLD analysis project Ga0209698, IMG submission 187203) | Freshwater sediment microbial communities from Pennsylvania, USA - Little Laurel Run_MetaG_LLR_2012 (SPAdes) (version 2) | ecosystem: Environmental > Aquatic > Freshwater > Creek >... | reverse complement strand
GGGTAGGAGTGACGATCGTCGCTGACACAGTCCTGCATCACCTCACCCTAATTCCTGTGACTGCCGTCGGGTGGCCCAGCGACCCGGGTCAAGCCGGGGCCGATGCCCGGCCGATCAGGTGGTTGTCGATTTGGACGCCGTCCGATCGTCATTGGAGTGGCAGAATCGACACACGATCTGGAAGGACGTATGCCATGCGATACACACTCCTGCTCCACTATCCCGAGCCCACCGGCGACGAACTCGGACCCGAGGCCCTGGCTGAGGGGATGCGGGCGTTCCAGGAGTACGCCCGGGCGCTCGACGAAGCAGGCCTGCTGGCCAGTGCAGAGGTGCTGCAGCAGTCGGGGTCGACTACCACGATCACGCTGGCCGGAGGTGAACTGATCGTCCAGGACGGTCCCTTCGCCGACACGAAGGAACAACTCGGCGGCACGTTCGTGATCGACGTGCCGGACCTCGACGCTGCCATCGAATGGGCCGGGCGAGCGCCATCGGTATCGTGGGGACATGTCGAGATCAGGCCGACGGCGACCCGCTACGCGGACGGCTCATGGCAGGGCGCGCAGCCGGTCACGTGACTGGTCGCGAGGCCAGCGCTGTCGCCGAGCGGGTGGCTCGGGCGTCGTACGGCCGCCTCGTGGCCTTGCTGGCAGCCTCGACCCGGGACATCGCGCTCGCCGAAGATGCGCTTGCCGACGCATTCGAGCGGGCGCTCCGCACCTGGCCTGAGGCCGGAGTCCCCGACAACCCGCAGGGATGGCTGGTAACCGTGGCCCGCAACCGCATCCGCGACCTGCTCACATCCGCTGCGGCGCGCACCGCAGCACCACTGCACGCCGATGTCGCGGCCACGCTCACCGAAACCGACTTCGACGCCATTCCGGACAAGCGGCTGGAGCTCCTGTTCGCGTGCGCGCACCCGGCGATTGATCCCGCGGTGCGCACTCCGCTCATGCTCCAGGTCGTACTCGGCTTCGACGCGGCCCGCATCGCCGGTGCCTTTGGAGCCGAGCCTGCCGCCATGGCCCAACGCCTGGTCCGGGCCAAGCGCCGCATCCGCAACACCGGCATTCCGTTCCGAGTCCCGACGCGCGCCGATCTGCCGACCCGGTTGCCCGCCGTCCTCGAGTCCATCTACGGCGCCTATGCGATCGACTGGCTCGACCAGCACGAGCACATCCGCCAATCCATGGCCGACGAGGCACGATGGCTCGCCGTGCTCACCGCGAACGTGCTCGCCACCGAGCCCGAAGCGTGGGGACTGGCCGCACTGCTCACGCTCGCCCAGGCACGGGCACCCGCCCGCACAGGCACTCCCTGGCCGCCCCTCGACGAACAGGACACGGCGCAGTGGGATCGATCACTGATCGCCGAAGGCGAGGCGCTGCTGCGGCGAGCGAGTGCACTGGGCGCGCCGCTCGGGCGATTCCAGATCGAGGCTGCGATCCAGTCCGCCCACTGCGACCGGGCCCGGACCGGGACCCTCGACCGTGCCGCCATCATCAAGCTCTACCGCGGGCTGGTGACGATCGCCCCGACCACGGGAGCGCTCGAGGCTCTGGCGGCACTCACGGCCCAGGCGTCGGATCGTTCCTCACCCCACCCGTCTGGACAACCGGGCGTATCTGACGCGTGACCACCACGTCAGCAACGTCCGAGGTGATGCTGTTGGGCTCCAGCGGGGCCGGTACCTCCTGATCGTGCGATCTGCCCCGCCGGGCCCGGCGGGGATCCCGTCGGCTGCGTAGCATCGGGACGATGGCCACCGTAGGCCCGTTCTCGAGGCGACTGCGAAGCAACGAGGAGGCCCCGCTCCCGCTTCCTGCCGGCCCGGTGTCCAACGGTGAATTCATTCCGTGCGCACCGAGTGCACGCGATCGTGCGACGAACGATCTGATCCATTCGATGACCGATGATGCAGTTCGTCGGCTGGGGACCGATCGCCGACACTTCTTGATGGGCGCCGGAGCGGTGGCAGCGTCACTGGCCGCGTTCGAGTTGACGGGATGCGCGGGACCGACTGCTGCGTTCCGCCCTCCGACGAAATCCACTCGCCCGGGTCCCGGAGGGACCTTCGGTGTGCCGTCACCGACCGACACGGAGGCGTGCCAGGCAGCACTCGGCAGCCAGGGCGAGTTCATCTTCGACGTCCACACCCATCACGTGATTCCGAGTGGCGCCTGGACCCAGAATGCCCCCGAAACCGTGAACCTGGTCCTGAGCATGCTGCCGGCAGGGTGCACCGACAGTCAGCAGCTGGACTGTGTCGATCGGGCTACCTATCTGCACGACGTGTTCCTGGCCAGCGACACGACGGTGGCCATGCTGACCGACGTTCCCAATTCGGGCGCGACCAATGCTCCGATTCCTTTCCCGGAGGCCGTCAAGACCCAGCAGATCACCGCCGGTCTCACCGCCGGTGGAGCAGGTCGGCTCTTGGTGGAGAACATCATTGCCCCAAACGTCGGTCCGCTCGCCGCGACGCTCGACGAGATGTCAGCTGCGGCCGAGACCGGCGAGGTCGCCGCGTTCAAGGTCTACACGGCATGGAGTCCAAGCGGTCAAGGGTTCTCCCTGGAAGATCCGATCGTCGGACTCCCGACGGTCCAACACGCCCACGACCTGGGCGTCAAGGTCTTCGTGGCGCACAAAGGACTGCCACTCGTCAACTTCGATCCGGCCAACAATCATCCGGAGGACATGGTCGCTGTGTCACGCCAGTTTCCCGACATGAACTTCGTCATCTATCACGCGGCCTGGGATCCGTCACGCGTCGAAGGCCCGTACGATCCCAGTGCCTCGATCGGAATCGACAGCCTGCTCGCGGCGCTCGATCACCATCAGGTCCCACCCAATGACAATGTCTGGGTCGATGTAGCGACTGTCTGGCGTCAACTCCTCACGCAGCCGGATCAGGCCGCACACGCCCTCGGAAAGTTGTTGAAGCGGGTGGGTCAGCAACGGGTCCTGTGGGGGACCGATGCCATCTGGTTCGGTAGCCCGCAGCCGCAGATCGCAGCCATGCGCGCGTTCCAGATCACTCCCGAATTCCAGGATCTCTACCAGTACCCGGCGCTGACGGACTCGGTGAAGGCTGGGATATTCGGGCTCAACGCCGCCCAGTTGTTCGGCCTCGATCCGGCCGCGGTCCGTTGTGGACTCACGGCCGATCCGCTGACGTCCAACATCGACGAGGCCGCCAAACTCGCGCACGATGGGGCCATCGTGTCGCCCTGGACGCCCAACGGCCCGACGACGAGGCGCCAGGTCCTCCACTGGCTGGCCTCGGCGACGACACAGTGGGCGCCCATGTAGGTCAAGCCCATGCACGGGCTCCGACCAGGGCATCGGACGTCACTATGTTCCGAGAATTCTTGATTGCGTTGAACGAATCGGCCTCCGCGGCAGTAGTCAGGGGTGATGAACAACCTCACGCTTCCATCCACGGACCGTCCCCCTGAGCGTCACCTCACGTCGCGGCTCCGATACCCATGGCTCATCGCGTCCCTCGCCGCCATCGCCCTACTGTCGGCCGCTTGCGGCTCATCGGCGAGTTCACCGACGACCACGCAAGCGACACCGACAGGGTCGGGAGCGACCGCCAGGGCGGTCAAGCTCGCATCAGCAACTCTGCCCAGCGTGGGTTCGGTACTCACTGGTCCGAGCGGCATGACCTTGTACTACTTCACGACTGATTCACCAAGCTCCACGACCTGTACCGGGCAGTGCGCTGTCGTGTGGCCCCCACTCGAGGTGCCAGCCGGGTCCACTCCGACGCTTTCGTCGAGTATTTCCGGGACGGTGGCAACAATCTCGCGCCCGGACGGCACGACCCAGGTGACTTACAAGGGCCATCCCCTCTACTACTACCGGGGTGACACCGCCCCCGGCACGGACAAGGGCCAAGGCGTCGGTGGGACGTGGTTTGTTCTGAGCACCTCGAACTCCACGCCGGCATCGACCCCGACGACGAGCCCAAGCGGAGGCGGGGGTGGTGTTGGCTTCTAGCGGTCTCGTCGACTCATGTGACGCGGAAGCGCTCTGCGCCATCGAGGCAATCGAGCGATCACCTGAACAGGCGTGGCCAACTCGAGGAGCTCTCGAGACCGAATCACAGGGCCCGGAGCGTGCCCGTCGCCTGTACCTGCCGGCGTTCTCGATCGTGGCCGCTCTCGTCGTCTTGATCGGGATCGCATGGTCGAACCACTGGGGTGGCGCCAGGTTCGGCGACTCGATGACGCGTCAGCGCGTCGTCGTCATCGGTCCGATGACGGTGGCGATCCTCGCTGTCGTGCTCGTGGTCGAGCGCCTACGACCTGCTCAGCGCCGATCATTCTTCGCCCGGGGCTATCGACAGGACGCGCTCTACACACTCTTGAACGCCAGTCTGGTCGTGCCCCTGGTTGTGGCACTCTCACTTTCCTTCGCCGATGTGGCGCAGAGATATCTCCCCTGGATCGTCGTGCCGCGACTCGGGTTCCTTCCCCGGTGGGTGGCGATCGGCCTGATCTTCGTGGCGATGGACGGGTGCAATTGGCTCGCGCATCTCGGGAATCACCGCATCCGCGTGTTCTGGCGCTTCCACGAGCTCCACCACTCGCAAGAGGACATGAGCGTACTCACCGTATTCCGAACCCATCCGCTGATCCATGTGTCCTATCTCATCGCTCTGATACCGGGGATCGTGCTCGTGGCCAACGGCGCTGTCCCGACCGCGTTGCTGGTCGTCTATGCCGGCTTCGTGGCGTTCGAGCACTCGAACACGAACCTCGGATTCGGGCCGTTCGAGAGGATCTTCGTGAGCCCGAACTACCACCGCATTCATCACAAGTTGGATGGACCTCAGGACGTCAATCTCGGCTTCGCGCTCACGATCTGGGATCAACTGGCCCACCGGGCGGTGTTCCCTACCGAGGCCACGATCCGGACGGACACCGGGCTACCGGGACGGCCTCTCATCGTCGAACAGGCCGCCGACCGACCCCGCTATTTCGCGGTATTCCTCGCCCAGCTCTGGGGTCCATTCCGCCCGCTGCAAGTTCGTGGCGACGCACCAGATAGCGACGAGGACGCCCGCCAGTTCCGGACGACAGTGGTCGAGGGGGTGCAACGCTGATGGAGTCGCCCCTTCGGACTTCTCGACCAGGGCGCGTTCGGATGGGGCTTTCGACCTTGTGCAACACCGATCCTTCGGTCCTCGGCACCGATATCGCGGTGGTGCCGGTGCGCATCGCCCTCGTCTGGATCTTCACCTACTACGGAGCCGGAAAGCTCTTCGGTTGGTTCAATGGTCCGGGAATCCACCGCACAGCGATCTACTTCTCGAACTCGGCCCACCTCCATCCGGGAGGATTCTTTGCCGTGCTCGGCGGGATCATCGAATTCGGAGCAGCTGTCGCACTCGCGCTCGGCTTCATGTCGCGGCTCGCGGGGATCGCTCTGTTCGGGGACATGGTGATGGCGATGATCACGGTGTCGTGGGCGAACGGCATCAACTCGCTCTCAGCGACGCCGGGCTACGAGTTCAATCTGGCGCTGGCCGTCATGGCGTTGGTCGTGGTCGGCCTCGGTGGAGGCCGACTGAGCGTCGACGCTCTCATCGCGCGCCATCTTCAGTCGATCGACTCGACGGAGCTACACCGAGTCGAGGGCGAGCAGTCCTCCGTCGACCGGGTGCAGGTACGACCGAGTGCCGACCCGTTGCCACGGTGACCAGCGGCGAACCACGGCTGCACCCGGATCTGCAGAACACGGACGCGCCGGCCAGGTCAGACAGCCGATTGACACCCATTATCGAAGGCGACGAGCCTTGCCGCTCGCCCAGGTCCCCACGGACCACCCTTCTCCTGCGGGTCGGTGCCAATCTTGTCGGTGCCTGTGGTGCGCTCCTGTTCGCACGGGCCGGGCTTGAGCACTACCTGCGGACCCACTCACTGATCGGTGGCCTGTTCTTCGCCGAGCAGCTGTGGATCGTCGTGGCCTTCGTCGTGAGGCGTCCAGCCAGCGTCGTGAGCCAACGGCCCGGTGACTGGCTTCTGGCATTCGGCGGCACATTCGGCGGCGTCCTGTTCAGGCCCGATGGCGCACATCTGCCCGGTTGGATCGCTGCCGGGTTGGGTCTACAGCTGACCGGGCTCGCCCTTTGCGTGACTTCGTTCTTCGCCCTCGGACGCTCGTTCGGGTTCGCGCCGGCCTACCGGGGACTGAGCCGACGAGGTCCTTACGCCATCGTGCGCCACCCCATCTACGCGTCGTACTTCCTCCTCCAACTCGGCTACGTCCTACAGAGCATCTCGGTGCGGAACGCCTTCGTGATGTTGTTCGTGTGCGGCTGCAATGTGGGACGGGTACGCAGCGAAGAGCGCTTCCTCACGGCCAGCGGCCACTATGACGAGTATCGTGCCGCCGTTCGATGGCGGTTGCTCCCCGGTGTCTGGTGAGCGCTTGAGCTGTCGTCCCTCCCCACAGCTACGTGCTGGGGCCGACACCAGGCCCGCCGCACCACGATGCGAATCCGTACCCAGCGCTGCCTCACGTCTGCATGGCAACTCGGTTGAGCGGCGATGCTCTGGAAATCCGTCGGATCCGGTGAACAGATCAAGCTGCGTGACGGTACTCATGTCTGGATAGGGCGAGCTCGGCTGCGAGACACGCCTGGCTCCCAATGGAGGATCGGTATGACGAGCATCGTGCGGTCGTTGGGAATCGTGGTGGCTGGAGGGCTGATGCTCGCCGCATGCGCGACCTCCGGTGCGAACCCGTCTGGAACGACAACGACTCGCGCCAACTCGGCGACCACGACGACGCCAGCGCCAACGCGTCCTCCGGCCACGATGCCACCGGCCCACGCCGCCACGCCAACGACCCCGTCAACTCACGTGAGCTCAGCCACAGCGCCATCTGCGCCGGTTCCACCCGCGACGACCGTACCGCCCTCCACTTCGCCGGTCTCGAGCCCTGCGGTAACGACGCCCCCTGTCACTGCACCACCGACCACGAACCCGCCGCCCACGACGACGAGTCCGGGAGGAGGTGGGGGTGGAGTCGGGTTCTAGGAGCCTGGATGAGCGGAGCGAGGTCGGAGTGCCCCGTGTGATCGGTTCACCTGGTGTTGTGCCTGCCGCTTCAGCCACCCGGCTGGATCATCAGGATTCGGACCGGGAAAATGGACCATTGGCCCTAGGGGCACTCGTCGGGCTGGACGAGGATGGCGAGAGAGAAGACACGGAAGAGCGCCTTGACGGGCAGCGGGAGGCTGGGTAATCTCTAGTAAGTCACTAGAATCACTAGGAAATGACAGGAGAGCCCAGAGGGTCCGGTGCGAGCAGGCAGCGGTTCGGAGCAGAGGAAACCCGGTACCGAGGTCCACATCGAACCCTAACCACGGGGAAAGGGATTCCTAACAAGTGGCCCATACGGTCTTTGCAGATCCCGTCGGTGGAGGTCACCGGCGGGCCACATCACCAAGAGAGGACAGTCAGATGAGTGTGAGCGAGTTCGTCAGCCAGGACGGGATCCATCGGCGTCACGGAGCTTGCCAGCACTGCGGCTGGACCGACTCACTGCAGAAGGTCACGAGACACCAGGCCGCCGAGATGCGCCGTAGTGGGCTCGGCCCGCGCCTGGGTTTCCGGTGGATCTGCGATGACTGCATCAGCGACCTGACCGCTGCGGACCAGGAGCGTCCGGTCTCCGTCGGCTCCGGTCCCGACCGGACCCTGTCGGTGGCCCCGGTCGGGCACCGATCGGTGGCCTGAGGCACTACTGGCCCACCTGTCATTCGGGTCGACGTCCGCTTGCGCCGACAGCCTGAAGCCGCGTGAGGTCGTGGCGCCGGCTTCCCTCGGTGATGGATGCCGCCGCGCACCGACCCCCACCGCGACGATGCAGGTCACTTCCGTGACCTGCATCGTCGATTGGCCACTGGCTGAGGGGGCCTTGGGGCCGATGGAGCTCTCATTGCGGATGTCGTCGGAATTCGTCGATCAGGTGCGAAGCGATTGCCGGCCGCCGGACCGCCGGTCTCAGATGGGTGTCGCGTACCAGGAGCCGTGGGTGGTGCCGATCTTCGGGCAGATGACGACGAGTTTGCCCTTGTGCGTCACCGAGTTCATGCCGGTCGACGTCATCTTGCCGTAGAAGTGGTCCTGGCCGAGCAGGAAGGCGACTGTCCCATCGGAGGCGTGCCAGGCGTACGTCCCGAGGAAGTTCCCGACGTTGGGTTTCCAGGTTCCGACGCAACCGCTGGCGTTGCACGGTCCGGGAGTGACGGACATGGTGAAGGACTCCGCACCGCCGTTCATGTTCACGTGCAGGCTGTAGCTCCCATGGGGTGCCGGCACCGGACTCGTTGCGCCGGCCCCGACAGGGGCGGCCAGCGCCATCGAGAAGGCCACCGCGGCCCCAGATAGGAAGACGCCGATGCGTGCGACACGATGCATATTCTGCCCTTTCGTCATGTTCCCTATCCCACGACGGGACAGAGCCGGAGCTGTTGGTTACATCGGCGGCGGCCCACGGGAACTTGAGCGAACTGTTGCCGGCGCCACGCTCTCCTACGACACCATCGCCGATATTTCGGACGGCATCAACCTGCACCGCGGGTCGACCTGCGGGTTCGTCCTGTCGACCGACCAATCGGGAGTGGAACCCCTCTTCGGGACCTTCAATCGAATGCCGGCCCGACCCAGGCCCAGGCGTTGACCGTCGGAAGTCCGGGCATTGGCCACGGTGGATCCACCGCCTCCCGGGGTGACCGGCTGTTGACCAGCGTGGTCAGGCGCCTCAGGACCCCTCGTCGCCCGTCCGTTTGTCGGCCAGCGCCTGGATCAGGTCGCTGACCGCCGAGTAGCGGCCATCCCGCCACGCCTCGGCGATGGTCTGGTCGTCGAGCTCGCGGTGCCGGGTGAAGTTCCACCAGCGGGTGACGTCGCTGTCCGAGTAGCCCTTGTTGGCCAGGATGATGTTGAGCCTGGTGGCCTCCCAGGCGGCCTCGTCGGCTGACAGGGTCTCCGACGTCGGCTCGGGTGGGACGGTCGTCTCGACCCGCTTCTCCATCTCGTGGGCCAGCTCGCGGTCCAGGTCGCGCGAGACATGGCCCCGAATGGTGGGCAGCGACCCCCCGGTCAGCGTCTGCCGCTCGGCCGCCCGGCGCTCGCGTTCGGCCTCGAGACTCCGCGACCACAGGTGCTGGGCGGTGCTGTCGACATCGCCGGCGGTCACACGCAGACGGAGCCGTCGCTCGATGCGCTCGGCCGCCTTCTGTGGTGCCTCGGCGTCGAACCCCGTGCGGATCTCCGCTGGTCCGGGTGGGTCCACCTCGATGGGGCGGCGCTCCCGCGGGCGCCGCCGCCGCTCGAGCTCCATGGGCGTGGGTCCGGGGGCGGTCGGCGACACGGGCGTCATGTCGTCGTCGGGCCAGCCGTCCCGCGTGTCCACGGACCGGTAGCGGGTGGGTGCCGAGTAGTGCTCCGGAGAGAAGATGTCCCCCGCCGTGCCGGCGATGGCGGCGGCCAGGTACGGCGCCGTCCACCGGCTCTCGCCGACACTGACCATGTCGGCTCCGGTGGCGGTCAGCCGGGCCAGTGGCACGTCGAGGCAGGCGGCGATGGCGATGGCCTCGGTCAGCCCGATCCGGCGGTTGGTCGTCTCGACCTGGGCCACGGTCTCGCGGGTCCAGGCCACCCCCCGCAGGAGCATCTCGTCGGCCAGTGCCTGCTGGGTCAAATTGGCCTTGGCGCGCAGCGCCGCGATGTTGCGGCGGACGATGTCCTCGATGCCGATGCCCCCTTCGCCGTTCATGGCGTCACCCTACCGTCGCCAGTGTCGCCAGCCGAGGGTATATGTAAGGATTTTGAACACCACTCATCGACCGTGCGTGTATTCCACGCCGCTGACGTGGGAGTTCACCACAGACGGGGGAAAACGTGTGGAGTAACTCCCAACACTTTTGGACGACGGAGCGTTGCCAGGCGACCACGGACAGCGCCGATCGGTTGCACCTCGCCGCCGGTCAGTTGCAGTTCGCACG
>Ga0209698_10009335_pt1 | contig 10034 bp, 7 predicted proteins | sample LitLauG_LLR_2012_FD_187203 | JGI IMG/M metagenome (GOLD analysis project Ga0209698, IMG submission 187203) | Freshwater sediment microbial communities from Pennsylvania, USA - Little Laurel Run_MetaG_LLR_2012 (SPAdes) (version 2) | ecosystem: Environmental > Aquatic > Freshwater > Creek >... | reverse complement strand
CCGGCTGGCGCGCCAGCCGGTACACGTCAAGAACAAGGTGCCCCGAGATGAGTACGATGTCGAGCAGGTGCTCGCGCAGCGCGAGCAGCCGCCGGCCAAAGAGGGCAATGAGCGCCAGCGGGTCGGGCCTGGGCGCCGGTGGCGGCAGCAGCGCCACCGGGGAAAGATTGGCAAAGGCCGGCTCCTGCTCGGGACGCAGCAGCAGCTGCGGCCGGCGCCGCCCCCAGCTGCGCCACAGCAGCAGCGCGCCGGCATCGTCGATGGTCTCAACCGGGCGCAGGTCCCACAACGCCTGCGCATCGCGTGCGTGCTGCAGCAGCTGGCGGCGCAGCGCTGCGGCCTGCGGGAGCAGGGCGCGCAGCACCCAGGTGCCCGAGAGCCGGATGCGCGCGCGGCCGTCCTCGCCGACGGTTCGCGAAATCTGCGGCGCAGATGGATCGGGTGGACCGGCGGTCGTGCCCGGCAGTGACGGTGCGGCAATTGACCCACCGCGCGCGCTCTCGCCCGCCGGCGCTTCCTCGCCCGGCTCGGCGGCCGCGGCGCTCACGCCGCCGGACCTCCGACTGCGCTGCCGGCCGCCGCTTTGGTCGCCGCAGGCTCTGCGGCTGCGGCCATGCCGGCAGGCGGATCCACGCTTATATCGACCTCGAAGGCATGGCCCGCGGTTTCCCAGGCATCGATACCCCCCGAGAGCGGGCGCACGCGCTTGAAGCCGTGGTCCATCAGAAGGCGGGCCACGCGCGCGGCCGAGGCTTCGCTGGGGCAGCTGCAATAGACCACGATCTCGCTGACTTTGGGCACGCCGCGCAATTGCGCTTCCGGAGTCTCGAGGTCCACGGGGCGCGCGCCGGGAATCTTGCGCCCATCGATCTGGCGAGCGGCCGCCGAGCGCACGTCCAGTATCACGGGGTCGGCTCCGGAGATCATGAGGCTGCGCAGTTCGTCCACGGAGATGCGCGCCATGCGCAACGCGTTGTAGAAGCGCCGCCGCTCCCAGTACTTGAACGCGAGGAAGGCGACAAAGGCGATGGCGAGGCCGGCCAGCGCCATCGTGCCGAAGCGGGCGAGATATTCTCCCGCGAGAGCGATCTGTGCCTGAAAGACCATGCCCAGTCCCAGGCAAACCGCTATCCAGATGAGCGCGCCACCCGCGCTGTAGCCCATGAACAGCAGGAAGGGAAGACGCATCGCGCCGGCCAGCGGCGGCGCGATCGTGGAGAGCCCCGGCACGAAACGCGCCACGAGCAGCATCTGGCCGCCCCAGCGCTCATAAATAGTCTCGGTCTGGCGCACGCAGGAATCCGGGGAGATCGAGATGCGGCACAGGGTCTTGAGCACGCGGCTGCCGTAGCGTTGTCCGGCAACATACCAGCAGACGTCGCCCGTCAGCACGGCCAGCAGTGCGATGGCTGCCACTGCGCCCAGCGACAGGGTACCCCCGGCGGCCATTGCGCCGGCGACGATGAGCAGTGGCATGGCGGGCAGGGGCAATCCCAGCGATTCGAGCAGCACACCCGCGAAGATGAGCATCAGGCCATACTGGCTGGTAAGGCGAACAAGCTCCTGCATGGCAGGGACGGCTCCAGGTTGCGCGTGGAGCGGCCGGCGGCTGGCCGCAATAGCAGTTGCCTGCTGCGGGCAGGGTACGGGTGGCTCGCCGAGCGTTGCACGCAGCCAAAGTGTATCCATTCCCGTCGCACCGGCGTTACAGTTGTACCGCATTCTTCTTTACCATCGATCGTCGCGCATCGACCCTTGCGGCAACGTGCTTGAATCCGGCAAAGGTGCCCCAAGGTCGTGCAGGTGCGGCCCACTGTCCTGTTGTCTACCGGGGAATCATCTTGGCCGAAGCAATCCTTGATACCAACCGTTCTGCCGGCACTGACCGGCCCAACGGCATTGCAGGCGTCGTTACCCGGGAGTGGCTGCTGCATGCCCTTTACGAAGCGGCCGACCTCGAGCACAACCTCATGTGCACCTATCTCTATGCTGCCTTCAGCCTGCGTTCCGGCGAGGCAGAGGGGCTGAGCGCACGCGAGGCCGAGGCCGTTGCCCGCTGGCGCCGCGCCATCCTGGACGTGGCCATCGACGAAATGGGTCACCTGGTGGCCGTGTGGAACATCACGGCCGCCCTGGGCGGTACGCCGCATTTTGGCCGGCCCAACTTTCCCCTGGATCCCGGTGTGCTTCCCGCCGGGGTTGTGGTGCGCCTGGCGCCATTTGGCGAGGCGGTGCTGCAGCATTTCGTGCACCTGGAGCGTCCGGAGGGCTCCAGCGAGCCCGACGGCGAAGGCTATGCGCCGGACTTCGCCTTTTCGCGGGCCGCGCGCCGTCCCCGCATTACACCCATGGGACTCGATTACGAAACCGTTGGGGCGTTTTATGACGCACTTTCGGTCAATTTGCGCGCATTCGTAGCGCGGGTGGGTGAATCGGCCGCTTTTTGCGGCGATCCTGCCCTGCAACTCTCGCCGGCCGAGATTGTCCTGCCTGGCGCCCAGCCCGTGATCTGCTCCAAGACCGCGTTGGCAGGATTTGCGGCCATCATCCTCCAGGGCGAGGGTGCCCCGGCAGACGCCAAGGGTTCGCACTTCCAGAAATTCACCGCGATCCGCTCGGAACTGGCGGCACTCAAGGCCGCCAATCCGGCATTCTCGCCGGCCTTCCCCGCTGCTACCAATCCGGTGCTGCGCACGCCCATGCGCGCCGGTCGCGTCTGGATCGAGGGCGAAGATGCGGCTGCCACCACGGACCTTGCCAATGCTGCCTACGCCCTGATGTTGCGCCTGGTCGCCTATGCCTACGTGGTGCCGCGGCCTCAGCCGCAAAAGGCACTGGCCGTGGACCTGGCCCTGGGCCTGATGCGCGCCATGACCCCCTTGGGCGAGCGCGCCGCCCGCCTGCCCGCCGGTCCTTCCAACCCACAATGCAACGCGGGTGTTTCCTTTACCGCGCTGCGCGATGCCGCGCCCCTGCCGCCGGGGTTGAGCGCCGGGCAGTTCTTTCAGGAACGCATCGACGAATTGCGCAGGGCCAGCGAATTGCTGCCGGAAGGTGATGCGCGGATCGAGGCGGCCCGGCGCCAGCTGGCGGCCCTGGCGCGCCGTGCCCACGAATTTCACGCGGAGCCTGCGGCTTCGCCCAGCGCCGTTTCGGTTCCGGCTGTGGCCGGCACGTCCGCTTTGGCAAGTCCGGCGCGGGTTGTTGCCGACAGCCTGCGGGTCCGGTCCGAGGCACGGAACATCGTTGCCGCCGCGGACGCGGCCGGTTCTGCCGCCTCTGCCATCGTCAACGGGGTCGAAACCGTCCAGGGGCAGGCCCTGACCCTGGAGTTCGAGGCCAGGCGCTGCATCCACGCGCGCATTTGCGTCACGGGCGCCCCGCGGGTGTTTCTTGCCAACGTGCAGGGGCCGTGGATCAGGCCCGATGCCATGCCCGTGGACGCCCTGGTCGAAATTGCCCACGCCTGCCCGTCCGGGGCCATCCGTTACCACCGCAAGGACGGCCATGCGGACGAAGCGGCGCCGCCCGTCAATCTGGTGAGCGTGCGTGAGTCCGGCCCCTATGCCGTTCGCGCACCCATCGTCCTGCGGGGCCAGAATATCGGCTTTCGCGCGACCCTGTGCCGCTGTGGCGCATCAAAGAACAAGCCGTTCTGCGACGGGTCGCACCACGACATCGGCTTTGCCGCTACCGGGGAGCCGGCCACCCAGGCCGATGCCGCCACGCTTGCAGCGCGTGACGGCCCGCTTGCCGTGGAGCCGCAAACCGACGGCCCCCTGCAGGTGCGGGGCAACCTGGAAGTGCTAAGCGGTACGGGCCGGATGGTTACGCGGCTGACGGCCGCCAAGCTGTGCCGGTGCGGCGCCAGTGCCACCAAGCCTTTTTGCGACGGCAGCCACGCAAGGGTCGGCTTTGTCGCGGATTGACCAAATCACCGCGTTCGCGGTAAATGTCGGCAGCGCCATCGCCTGCGGAAAGATTTGATTACAACCCCATCCCTTTGATTACACGTTCGCGTCCACCGCATCGCTCTGCCGGACGTTTGTTACGGTAGGCTGCCAGCCCCGACGACAGGTCCGGTGCCCGTCGCCAAACAAGAAAAGGAAAGTTCCATGAACAAGATCCGGTTGATTGTTTCCGCCGCCGCCCTGGCCGTGGCAATTCCCCTGGTCGCGCCCGTGCAGGCGCAGCTACCCCCGCCGCCCGGGTACGGCCACCATCCCGCCTACCTGCACGCGCTCACCGACCTGCGCGATGCGCGCTGGTACCTGGATCATCCACGCGAAAACGCCCTGGAAGAGCGCGAGCGTCACGCAATTGCCGAGGTCGACCGCGCCATCGATCTGGTGCAGCGCGCTGCCTACTACGACGGCAAGAACGTATACGAACACCCGCGCGAAGACGCCTACGTCGACGGGCGCGGCCGTTTGCGGCGCGTCTCCGAGCTGCTGCGCAAGGCCCGCGCCGACGTGGCCCAGGATGAAGACAACGTCCAGGTGCGCGAGCTGCAATTGCACGCGGTGGAGCGCATCGACGAAGCCATTCGACTCTCGGAAAGCGTCATGATCGACCGCGAGCGCTATTACGAAATGCATGATCAGGGCCGTGACCGTGATCGCGATCGTGATCGCGATTACGACCGTCACTGACCGGACGGCGGTCGTGCGAATCGGACGCCAGGCCGCCCTCAGCCCCCAGGAAAGGACATCGAAATGGACGTCATTCGCGTTGTGAATATCGACTTTGCCCGCCGCCTCGTCGTGCCGGCCCGGGCCATTGCCCTGGTGCTGGCCACCGCCGCCCTGGGCGCGTGTGTGGTCGCACCCGCGGGGTATGGTGCGCACCCGTACTACGGCGGTGCGGCCTACGTGACGGTGGCGCCCCCCGCGCCGCGGGTCGAAGTGGTTGGCGTGGCCCCCGCGCCCGGCTACTTCTGGATCTCAGGCTACTGGGGCTGGATCGGCGGACGCCACGAGTGGGTGCCGGGCCGCTGGGAGGCGCCGCGCGAAGGCTACCGCTATGAGCCCCACCGCTGGGAGCGCGAAGGCGACGGCTGGCGCCTGCACGAAGGTCGCTGGGCCGAGGCGCGCGACGAGCGCCGCGATCACCACGAGGATCGCGGCCGCCGGGACTGAACGCCTGGCGGGGCCGGACCTGTTCGTATGCCTTGGGCCCGGGAATTTTCCCGGGCCATGCCGGATTCCTGTCCCGGTTACCGGGACTTTGCCCACCACGCGGGTGCCTCAAGAGGGCGCCCGCGTTGCTGTCTGGCGCCGGCTTGCCAACGCGGGCCGGCCGGCTTTGCGCTTTCGCATGGCCGGCGCATGGCGGCTGGTGGCCGGGTGCGTAAGGTGGTCGTAAGCGGGTATTCTTACCGTTGCAGGCTCGCGGCCGGCGCAATGCCCAGCAGCCGAAAAGTAGCCTGAATTAAAAAAGCAATCAGCAAATTGCACAACCCAGGGAGCAAGACCATGTCCAGCATCGAATCCGGATTGCACGAAAAGCGCGTATTCCCGCCCAGCGCCGCCTCCGTCGAAGGTGCCGCCATTTCCGGTATGGACGCTTACCGGGACCTGTGCACCGAGGCCCAGAAAAATCCCGAAGCCTACTGGCGCCGCCTGGCCAACGAGAACGTCCTCTGGCATACCCCCTTCACCCAGGTGCTGGACGAGAGCAAGGCGCCGTTCTACCGCTGGTTTGCCGACGGCAAGCTCAACGCCTCCTACAACTGCCTGGACCGAAACCTGGAAAACGGCAACGCCGGCAAGGTGGCCATCATTTTCGAGGCCGACGACGGCACCGTCACCAAGATCACCTACCGGGAGCTGTACGTCAAGGTCTGCCAGTTCGCCAACGGCCTGCGCGGCCTGGGCTACAAGAAGGGCGACCGGGCCATCATCTACCTGCCGATGTCCATCGAGGCCGTCATCGCCATGCAGGCCTGCGCGCGCCTGGGCGTGATCCATTCGGTGGTTTTCGGCGGCTTCTCCGCAAAGAGCGTGCAGGAGCGCATTGTCGACGTGGGTGCCACCCTGGTGATCTGCGCCGATGAGCAGATGCGCGGCGGCAAGGCCGTGCCGCTCAAGCCGGCCATCGACGAAGCCTTCGCCATGGGTGGCTGCGAGGCCGTGAGCAACGTCATCGTGTACCGCCGTACCGGCGGCAAGGTGGCCTGGCACCCGCGCGACCGCTGGATGGCCGATGTGATGCTCGACCAGGCCACCACCTGCGAACCCGAATGGGTGGAAGCCGAGCACCCGCTTTTCGTGCTCTACACGTCCGGCTCCACCGGCAAGCCCAAGGGCGTGCAGCACGCCACCGGCGGCTACCTCCTGTGGGCCATCCTCACGATGAAGTGGACCTTCGACCTCCGGCCCACGGACGTATTCTGGTGCACGGCCGACGTGGGCTGGGTGACCGGCCATTCCTACGTGTGCTACGGCCCGCTGGCCACCGGCGCCACCGAGATCATTTTCGAGGGCGTGCCGACCTATCCCAACGCCGGCCGCTTCTGGCGCATGTGCCAGGACCACAAGGTGAGCATCTTCTACACCGCGCCCACGGCAATCCGTGCGCTTATCAAGGCCAACGAAGGAGACCGCGCCACGCACCCGGAGAAATTCGACCTCTCCAGCCTGCGCATCCTGGGCAGCGTTGGCGAACCCATCAACCCCGAAGCCTGGATGTGGTATCACAAGCATGTGGGTGGGGAGCGCTGCCCCATTGTCGATACGTTCTGGCAGACCGAGACCGGCGGCCACATGATCACCCCGCTGCCCGGCGCTACGCCCCTGGTGCCCGGGTCGTGCACCCTGCCGTTGCCCGGCATCGAGGCGGCCATCGTCGATGAAACCGGCCATGATGTTCCCAATGGTCAGGGTGGCCTGCTGGTGGTCAAGCGCCCCTGGCCTTCGATGATCCGCACCATCTGGGGCGACCCCGAGCGCTTCGTCAAGAGCTACTACCCTGCCGAACTCGGTGGTCGCCTGTACCTGGCCGGAGACGGCGCCATCCGCGACCGGGAAACCGGCTACTTCACCATCGTGGGCCGCATCGATGACGTGCTGAATGTGTCGGGTCATCGCATGGGCACCATGGAAATCGAGTCCGCCCTGGTATCCCACCCCATGGTTGCCGAAGCGGCCGTGGTAGGCCGGCCCGACGACCTCACCGGCGAAGCCATCTGCGCGTTCGTGGTCCTCAAGCGCGCCCGCCCCGAGGGCGAAGAAGGCCTGAAGATCGCCAAGGAATTGCGCGATTGGGTCGCCAAGGAAATCGGCCCCATCGCCAAGCCCAAGGACATCCGCTTTGGCGACAACCTGCCCAAGACGCGCTCGGGCAAGATCATGCGGCGCCTGTTGCGTTCGCTCGCAAAGGGCGAGACGATTGCGCAGGACACCTCCACGCTGGAGAATCCGGCCATTCTCGAACAGCTGAAAGTCACGCTCTGACAAATCCGCCGGCCTTGCTGCACGCCGGGCCGGGTTTCGCGAAGCGCCGCGCGACGCCACTTGACCAGGCCGCAGCTGCCGCGCCCCATGGGGCGCGGGCTGCAAAGGGCGCGGGACCGAGCCGAAGCATACTTACGCAATGTCCCTCACCCCTCGCAGCTACTGGCAGCAAACCCGCCGCCTCACCATCGCGCTCCTGCTGCTCTGGTTCAGCGTAACCTTCGTCGCCGCGTTCAACGCCCGCAGCCTCGGTTTCACCTTCCTGGGCTGGCCGTTCCCTTTCTACATGGCCGCGCAGGGATCGCTCCTCGTCTATCTGCTCATCGTCTTTGGCTTTGCCCGTTTGCAGCACCGTCGGGACATCGCTTTTGGCGTTTCCGACCCCCAGGACGACTAGGCGCCCGTGCCCAGCGCCCGCCAACTGCGCGCGTACTACGGCTGGTTTACCGCCGGCTTTCTCTGTTTCGTGCTGCTGCTGGGTGTAGGCGAGCGCCTGGGCCTGCCCAGGGTCCTGATCGGCTACACGTTCCTGTTTGCCACCATAGGCCTCTATGCCGGCATCGGCATCATGAGCCGCACCACCGATCTGGCCGAGTACTACGTTGCTGGCCGCCGCGTGCCGGCATTCTTCAACGGCATGGCCACCGGCGCCGACTGGATGTCGGCCGCGAGTTTCATTGGCCTGGCCGGTTCGCTGTACCTGCTCGGATTCGACGGCCTCGCCTTCGTCCTGGGCTGGACCGGCGGCTTTTGCCTGGTGGCGCTGCTGATCGCGCCGTACCTGCGCAAATTCGGCCAGTTCACGATTCCCGACTTCATCGGCGCGCGCTACGGCGGGGACCTTGCCCGCGCCATCGCCATGGTGGCAGTGCTGATGTGTTCCTTCATCTACGTGGTGGCACAGATCTACGGCGTGGGGCTGATCACCACGCACCTGACCAACGTGGACTTCAGCTACGGCGTGTTCCTGGGCCTGGCCGGCATCCTGGTGTGTTCCTTCCTGGGCGGCATGCGCGCGGTGACCTGGACCCAGGTGGCCCAATGCATCATCCTGTTGGTGGCCTTCTTGATACCCGTGGCGTGGCTGGGGCTGCAGTACACCGGCTCTCCCGTGCCCCAGCTGGCATACGGCAGCGTGCTGGAGCGCCTGGCCGTGCGCGAGGGCGAGCTGGCGCGTGATCCGCAGGAGCTGGCTGTGCGCAGCGTGTACCTGGCCAAGGCCGCCGCGGCCAACGAGCAGATCGCGCACCTGCCCGAATCGTGGCAGGAAGGACAGGGCGCCGCCCGCAAGGCGGTTGACGAGCTCAAGGCCCGCCACGCCCCGCTGAGCGAACTGCGCGCGGCCGAGCGCAGCCTGGCCCATTACCCGGCCACGCCCGAAGAGGCCCGCCGGCAATGGCAGCAGCAAGCCAGCGACTACGCGGCGCGCGGCGCACCGCTGATGCCACACGCCGAGCCATTCTGGAGCGGCGCCGCCGATCCGCAACTGGCCGAGCACGAACGCAGCACCAAGCGCCGGAACTTCCTGGCGCTGGTGTTTTGCCTGATGGCCGGCACGGCCGGCCTGCCGCATGTGCTGATGCGTTCCTACACTACGCCAACCGTCCACCAGGCCAGGCAGAGCGTCTTCTGGGCACTGGTTTTCATCCTGCTTTTGTACGTCTCGGCTCCCGCGCTGGCCGTGCTGGTCAAATACGATGTCTACACCCAGGTCGTGGGCAAGCATTATTCCGACATGCCGGCCTGGGTCGCGGCCTGGAGCCGCATCGATCCGTCGTTCCTGCGAATGGAGGACGTGAACCGCGACGGGATCGTGCAACTGGCCGAATTGCAGATGGGGCCGGACATCGTGGTGCTGGCAATGCCGGAAATTGCCGGGCTGCCCTATGTGATCACCGGGCTGGTCGCGGCCGGCGGGCTGGCCGCGGCGCTGTCGACTGCCGATGGCCTGCTGCTCACCATCGCCAACGCGCTCTCCCATGATCTTTACTTCAAGATGATCAACCGGACGGCCACTGCGGCGCGTCGCGTGACGATGGCGAAGGTTCTGCTGCTGGTGGTGGCGCTGGTCGCCGCCTTTGTCACGCTGATGCGGCCGGGCAGCATCGTCTCACTGGTGGGCCTGGCTTTCTCCCTGGCGGCGGCCTCGCTCTTCCCGGCCCTGGTGCTGGGCGTGTTCTGGCGGCGTGCCAACAAGTGGGGGGCCATCGCCGGAATGCTCACCGGCTTTGGCGTGTGCGCGTATTACATCGCCACCCGTTACCCCTTTTTCCAGTCCCGGCTGGGTCTGGCGCCGGAGGACTGGGCGCCGTGGTTCGGCATAGAGCCGATTTCAGCGGGAGTATTTGCCGTGCCGCTGGGCGTGGTGGCGATCGTGATCGGCAGCCTCCTTACCGCCGAGCCGGGCCCTGAGAGCGATCGATTTGTCGATTTCGTGCGAATGCCGGCTCCCAGGACCGGCATAAAAGGCGAATCCCCGCGGAACCGGTAGAATCCGGGCCGGCGCGCAACGTGCCGGGAGAGATGGCCGAGCGGTCGAAGGCGCACGCCTGGAAAGTGTGTAGAGGGTCACTCCTCTCG
>Ga0209698_10009332_pt1 | contig 10035 bp, 9 predicted proteins | sample LitLauG_LLR_2012_FD_187203 | JGI IMG/M metagenome (GOLD analysis project Ga0209698, IMG submission 187203) | Freshwater sediment microbial communities from Pennsylvania, USA - Little Laurel Run_MetaG_LLR_2012 (SPAdes) (version 2) | ecosystem: Environmental > Aquatic > Freshwater > Creek >... | reverse complement strand
CCGAAATACTCTGACACAAGCACAGATCAAAGCCGTGGTGGCCTATATAAGAGCGGTCGCTGACCCGCCCTATCAGCCTCCCGCCACCAAACACTGACCGCGGTGGTCCTGAATCAACCCGTCTACTCCGATCGGTTTAGAGTTTCGGATTGGGCGGAGTTTCAAACGGCGCGATTAGATCGCTTCAGCGAAGCGCCCAATCTATGGCTTCGGATCCGAGAGGTACCGACTCACCAAGCTTGGGTTGGATGTCGGCCAACCGAAAGTTATCCACAAACGCTAGTGCAAACGGGCTTGTGGGAAGGTTGCGAGGGCGTCGACTTTGAGCGTTTGTCTGGCAAAGAAGCGCGAGGAGAAATCCGTGCAAAAAACACGAACCGCTCCTTACTGTCGTCCCGCCAAGTCGGAGAAAAGTCGCAGTGACTGCTCGCCAAGCGCGCAGTCACTGCCAGGGAATCTGGCGACGAAAAGGGCCCGCAAACACTGACCACTTTCAGCCCCACTATCGCCAAGGATTCGCCGTTCGAACTCGAGCGTTAACCGAACTGGTTAGCATTGACTGCGTGGCAAGAGGGCAGCCTTGGAGAATTCTCTGTTGACCCCATCCCGTGTAACCCACGCAAACGTTAACCACTTGCAGCCAAATGACCTGTACCGAGGGTTCGAATGTCTTCCTCTCCGCCAGTCCTTTAATTTCTGCTGTTTACAGTGCGTGACTACCAACTGACTACCAAATTCCGATCATTTGCCTCCGCGTCGGCATATATCATCGCCATCGATACCAAAGCCACAAGTTGGTTTTGGTCGAGTTCCAAAACTTTCTTTAGCTGCTCTAGCGCTTCATCGTCCCGTCCCGCTGCCATCAATCTGCAATGCGCGCTGCGCCGGCACACGCTGCGGGCGCACACTCATGGACAGAGGCTGCCTCGCGCTCGTCGAGTTGGCCATGAGCCGAGCCTTGGCGGGCTATAACAGAGACAATCGGCGGGCGCAGTCAACCATGATTTCTGACTCCCAAGCGGAACGTTGTGGGTTCTTGGGGTGTGTCCGGTCACTGGGAATCCGTCCGATCAGGTGCAGGAACACCGCGGCAGAATGCTTGTAGGCGGGTACGGGTGCGCGAAAGGCGACGTTTCCTAAATACTGAAGGGCGTCGGAAAGAGCGTAATACTCGGGGTCTCCGTCCTCCCAGAGCCGGTCTCGCTCTGCGAATTTCTCAGGCGCAAGAGCGGCGAGCCCCAATAAATAGTCCGAACCATATTCAATCATATTTATTCCCATGTCGTTCCCTGTATAAATGCGAAAACTTGGCCGTTGTGCATCGCGAAGAGCCAGCCGTTCGAGCTCCTGAAGACGGTTGAGGGAAGAGTGCTTCATGCCCTTAATCTCCGGAATATCCATCAACCGCCGGACAGTCTCCATCTCGTAAATCTCCCCGTTCGCGGCAAACATCGGACCTAATTCAAACGCTAGTACGTGGGGATAGTCTCGACATATCTCTCGATGGATCGCAGCTATTCTTGCCGGAGACTTACTGTGCAGGCGAGCGGTCTGAAACAGAATCGGTATGCCATCGAAATGCACGATCGTGTCGATCTGCCGACGATAAAGGGCGACGATGTCGTCGCCGGGGTGTTGTTCGATGTACGCGCCGGCCACAAATGGAATTCCCTTTCCGAGAGCCTGCCGCGTCCAAGCCAACACTTCATGCTTTTCCCTATCACTCAAGTAGTTCACGTACCCGGTGTCCATGTTGACGGCGTTCATCAATCCGGCTCGATGGGTGGAGATCAGCTGTTGCAAAAACGCGTCGACAGCAACCCGGCCGTCTGGCTCGTACGGCAACAAGGCGGCAGCGATACCCTGCACCTTACGCCGTGGTTGTTGGCGCTTGAGCAGTTCCTCGACGGTCATGCTTCGATCTCCACCATGAGCCTCCGTACGGAGCGAGCACATCGACGTCAGCGTTTCTTAGCGTCCTTCAGTTTTTCTGCCAAATCAGACTTCTTGTAATATTCGTCCAGCGGATAGCAACCCGAGGGCAGTCCGTTGCGGGGAGCGGTGGTGCAATCGCTGAAGGTCCTGCAAATGCGTTTGCGTTGGATCTGGGTTCCCTCTGATGCCTCCCAGAGGAGCTCGGGATAGGTCAACACCATCCGCCCAAGCCCGACGAAGTCAACCCATCCTTCGCGTACCGCAGCCTGCGCGACGTTCGGCAGGAAGTCTTGAACGTAGGTATATCCTGATCCAACCATAAGCAGGTTTGGGAACCGCTGCTTGAGCTGACGCGTGACTTCCATCTGTCGAGCAACGCCAACCAGCGGGTCTTCCGGGGGCAGGTATCCGTCAGAAGGCGGGTACAGGGCCGGTCGCTGGATGTGCGGATTGTAGTAAGGACTGCCGGCGGTGATGTTCACCAACTGAATGCCAAGCTTCTCTAGCAACGACAAGAAACGCTCCGGCTCGCTTAAGTCGCTATCCGTCGGGTCCAGCGGATTCACGCCAAATCCCCAACGGTAAGGGAGTAACTCGGGGCTAGTCTCCGCAACTCCGATGGAAGATTTCCCGTTGACGGTCTGACTCGGGTCACCGTGGAATGGCACAGTGTCAATGGCTGACAGCCGTACTCCAATCTGCAATCCCGGGCAGCGCGAGCGGATCCCTTGCACCACCTCGCGAAGAAAGCGCGTGCGGCCTTCGAAGGTGCCGCCGTAACATCCCTCCCGGGTGTGAGCGCTCAGAAATTCATGACCGAGGTAGCCGTGGCAATGCTTGATGTCCACGAAATCAAAACCCAACTGCCAAGCCATGAACGCCGCTCGATGGAACTCCTCGATGATCGACTCGATTTCCCCATCGGTGAGCAGAGGGTAGTCGGGAGGCAGATTCAGGCGCTTGTCTAGAAACGGATGGTGATAGAGAATGCGCGGTTCCGGGTGGGAGTGATCATTCGGGCGGCAGTACCGGCCGGAGTGCGTCAATTGCAGACCAATGACCAGCCCATCGTCGCTGCCGGTTGTCAGAATATGCTCGCGCCTCAGAACAGTTCGCAAGTGCGTGAGGCCTGCTTGCGTTCGCGGAGCGGCCAGGAGCTGATTTGGGTTGGCTCGTCCTTCGTGGCAGACCGCGACCGCTTCTCCGCCCCAAATCAGCTTGCCGCCGCTACGGCCAAACCGCTGCCATCGCCGAATGGTATTCTCCGAAGGCGCTCCATCCGGGGTCCCATCCCAACCCTCCATGGGCTGAACCGCTATGCGATTGCCGATTTTGAATGGACCGCGATTAAGCGGCCAGCGCAGCGGGGATTGGACTCCGGTTAGGATCTCGGGATCACAGGGGATCTGCGCGCCAAGGCCCTGCGCGTGACCCTGAAAGTGTCCCACGTCCTTCAAGCTCCCCAGTCGGAGGATTGCTCCGGCCCTCATGCTGCCCTCCGGCGGCGCGGTAAACTCAAAACGGTAAGTCCGCCCAGCAACGCGATACCCACCAGGATAAAGCAACCCTCGCGGTAACTTCCGGTGGCGTCGCGCAAGTGGCCTATCAGCCAGGGTGCAGCAGCTTCCGCAACACCGCCCGCGATGACGATCACGCCCAGCAATCTTCCCAGGATTTCAACTCCAAAGATCTCCGCTGTCATCAATGGAACGATCATGTAATCGCCACCAAGGCCGATACCAAAAATCGCAGCCGAAACATAGAGAACGAGGTGGGTAGTCCCGAGGAACAGCAGAGGGATGCCCAAGGCGACCAACAGGTACGTCAGCAGCATGACATGCTTCTTGGAGAAACGATCAGCGAGCCAACCCATGAGTAAGCGACCAGCAATACTGAAGGTCAGCACCAGCGACAGGACGCTGGCGGTATCCCGCTGGGTGAAGTGCCGGTCCAAACTCAAGAACAGCTTCAGATTCTGTTGGGTGCCACTGACCGCCGCAATCGAGCACATACTTCCCAGGGTGAGCAAGTAGAGCGATACGTCCTTGAACGCTGCTCGTGGACTTGGGGCGATAACCGATGCACCATTTGTTCTCACTTGTGGCGGCTCTTTCACCAAGAATGCCAGTGGAAACGAGACGACCACAATCGATAGGCCCAAAATCCGCAGGGCAGTCTGCCATCCGAAATGCTGAACGAGCATGTGCGATATCCACGGGACGGTTGCTCCACCGATGCCGATCCCGAGGTAGGCAAATCCCATTGCTTTTCCGCGCGATCGATCGAACCACCCAGTCAACAGTACCTGATTGGGAAGCGGGCCTCCGCAGACATAGCCCAGCGCGTTAAAGAAGTAGAAAAAGTAAAACATTCCAAGGCTTGAGACCGATCCGAGTCCCACCATGGCGGCCCCGGCCATCAATATTCCGATCATCATTAAGAGACGGGACCCGAAGCGGTCCACAACCCATCCTGCGAGGAACCCGAACATGGGTCCCACGACGAGCTTGCTCAGCGCGTTGCCTGATGTAACTTGCCCGCGCGTCCAACCGAACTGTTGGACCATGAAGTCGTAATAGAAAGGTAGCCCCCAGACGGAAACTCCAACCACGAAGAAGAGCACTACAAAGGCCGTTGCCGCTGCTTGATACGCATCGCGCCGGCTCACCACAGTCTGAATGGCACTCTCCCCGGATCCGCTTGACGACGCGCGGATCGATGCCGCGGACGCCGAAACGTGTTCGCTTCCCGCTCCCTTCATGGAGTGTCAGTTTAGCGTAGAGGTGCTTGATCCGGCGGAGATTTCCTGTCGAATCAGTCTCGGACCGCGGAATCACGTCTTTATCGTCTGGATAACAGGGAATGACGTTTTACTCTGATATGCCCGGATAATGCCGAGAGGGCGGATGAGTGCTACATCTTTCGCACCAGTTCGCCACGGCTCGGGGATCAAATCTGACGCACGTGCCGGTCGGGAATGGTCTGCGATGTGGGCTAGCCGCCGCGCTCCCGCAGCCACCGAGCAATCGGCGCGGAAAAATTCGCACACGGCTGGACCTGGCCGCCCAACGTATGCACCATGAACTGCAACCCATAGCAAATGCCCAGCACGGCACGCCCATGTCGAATACATGAACGTCAGCCGGCGGAGCGTCTTTATCGTAGACCGACCACGGCGCGCCTGAGAGCACGATGCCCACAGGTGCGTAGCTCTTGATCTCAGCGAGCTTCGCCGTGCACGGTCGGACGACGGAGAAAACATTCTGTTCGCGGATGCGGCGCGCGATGAGTTGCGTTTACTGCGTGCCAAAGTCGAGGATTGACGACGGATTGGTGTTCCCCTCCAAAGTCTTACAGATTACGGGGAATCTGTAACGAATGTCCCGACTAGGCAGGTCCTTCGGGAAGACCGGCGAGGGTTGCCGGCGCCTTCCAGTTTTGCCTTTGATGCGGACGATAGCCCTCTCGGATGCGGCCAGCGTACCATCGCGAAACCGAGATCTTCCTGGCGATAGGGCCGCCTGAAAATTGAGTGAGCAATGGCTGAGTCTCTCTCCGGGTACAACCGATCCGTTGATTAAACCGCGCGACCCTGGGATACGGACTAAAATGCTTTGAAGTGAACGGTTCTCAGGCACAAAACGCATGGCTTGAGAATAGGCGCACGAGAAACTTTCGGGCGGCGACCACACTTGTGTTTGTCGTGGCGGTCGGATTGTATCTGGTCAACTGTGGCGGCAAGAGCAGTGGACCGGGTCAAGGTGGGGGTGCTACTCCGCCTCCCACGGGCACAACTACCAGCGCCGTGACTACCTATCACAACGATAATGCCCGGACCGGGCAGACTCTTAACGAGACGATTCTCGCGCCTTCCAATGTGAATGCTTCCAGTTTTGGCAAACTGTTCGTTATCTCTGTGGATGGCAAGGTGGACGCCCAACCGCTCTACCTACCCAACGTGAGCATTTCAGGCCAGGGAACGCACAACCTGCTTTTTGTTTCCACTGAGCACGGCAGTGTTTATGGCTTCGATGCAGATGCGGGGACAAAGCTTTGGCAGGTGTCGACTCTGGCTGCAGGCGAGCTGCCGAGCGATGACCACGGCTGCGGCCAGGTGACGCCGGAAATCGGGGTCACATCCACTCCCGTAATTGACGCCAGCGCCGGTGCACACGGGACCATCTACGTCGTAGGTATGTCGAAGGATGCAACGGGCAACTATCACCAGCGCCTACATGCGCTCGATGTGACCACGGGTACCGAGGAATTCGGCGGCGCGAGGGAGATTCAGGCTTCCTACCCCGGAATTGGTGATAACAGCTCAAACGGATATGTAATCTTCGATGCAGGGCAGCAGCTGGAACGGCCTGGTTTGCTTCTACTCAATGGCGTGGTCTACACGACATGGGGCTCGCATTGTGATATTCGGCCATACACCGGTTGGATTATCGGCTATGACCAGTACACGCTCTCGCAGGTAACGGTACTGAATGTCACCCCGAATGGCAGCGAGGGATCGTTCTGGATGAGCGGAGCCGCTCCCGCGGCGGATGCGGAGGGGAACATTTTCGCCCTTGATGCGAATGGTACTTTCGATGCCACGCTCAACCCGCAGGGATTTCCCAGCCAGGGCGATTTCGGCAATGCGTTTCTCAAGATCGCGACCACCAATAAGCAACTTGCGGTGACTGATTATTTCGAGATGCTCAATCAGTCTGCAGAGAACTCAAGTGATACCGACCTTGGCTCTGGAGGAGCGTTAGTATTACCCGACCTCACCGACAGTTCGGGGCAGACCCGCCATCTTGCGGTTGGTGCGGGAAAAGATACCAACATTTATGTGGTAGATCGGGATTCGTTGGGGAAGTTTAGTCCCGGCGCGAACCATGTCTATCAGGAAATTCAAGGTATCTTCCCCGGCGGCGTATTCTCCATGCCAGCATTCTTCAACAATACGATCTACTACGGTGCGGTCGGGGACAGCATCCGGGCTTTTGCCATCAGCGACGCGCAGTTTGCAAGTACTCCCGCATCCCAGACCGCCAACGTTTTCCCCTATCCGGGAGCGACTCCTAGTATTTCTGCTGATGGGACGCATAATGCCATTCTCTGGGCCGTGGAGAACTCAAACCCTGCGGTTCTGCACGCCTACGACGCAGGAAATCTGGCAACCGAACTGTACAACAGTAACCAGGCATCCGCTGGGCGAGATCAATTTGGCAATGGGAATAAGTTCATTACGCCGACAGTCATCAATGGCAAGGTTTACGTTGGAACCATGACCGGAGTCGGAGTATTTGGACTCTTGCACTAGAGCTAAACTGTCGCTCAAGAGCCAAGTCCTGCTATCCCATTTTCTTCCCTGCCTTTAGCTTCGCCCATCTCGCCCTTTGCGCAGCGGCGATCTTCCTCCGTGCAGCCGCCGACAGCGTGCGTTTGCCACGCGAGGGAACAACCTTCGCTGTTTCCTTAAACTTCGCCCAACGCGCCTTTTGGGCAGCTGCAATTCGCGCCCGACCTGACGCGGATAGCTTTCTCTTACCGGGTCGCTGTCCGTATGCATGGCCAAAGGCCGCGAGCGCAGCACCAATTCCCCGAAGTTCCTTGGTCAACCGATCTTGTTCCTTCTTTAACAAACCGACGACTCCCGCCAAATTGGCCATTGAGTTCCCCCTCGGGCGGATTGTATCAGGGATCTTGGCGGCTCACGCCGTTGCGAACTCGTGGTGGAGCCCGTCCAGTCTGCCGAGATCGCTGATTGAGGAATGCTAGTCCAGAAAATCCAGTCCGACTCAGGACTATCAAAGTTCGGGAAATATCGGAGACCATGCCCGCTTCGAAGCGGTACGCCGCATTCGTCCGTGCTGGTCAACGCCGACCGCATCCGAGGCACTGGGAGGCTCTAGCAAGGCTTGCTGGCATCGCAACCCCTGCTGATTGGCCTCGAATCGTGATCCGATCGACGACCAGCAGAAATCTTCTCTCCCAGCCACCGCTTTACTCAATCCAGCGCTAAGGCACGTTCGGCGTGGTGCTCCCGTTGACCCTCCCGGCGGCAGCCGTGATCGTAACTGTTCCCGACAACTTGGCCAGAGCCGTTCCGGAATTGTTCCGGCCGCCACCGGGGAAGTCACTCCGCCCTCCCACGTCAAAGACGTGTCATCCGTGCACTTTCTCTCCTCGCTGTGCAGAATTGACCATTCCTCTTCTGCGGATTGCGGCATCATCGACAGCATGCAGGCCGAGCAGCCTAGGAAGAATCTCCAGATCAAGGTCTTCAAGATGCGGCTTTTGCTCATTGGTGCGTTCCTCGCCCTAGTTGGCGTAGCACTCAGTTTCCACAAATTGATCCGATAGTGCCGAGAGTCCGACCCCAGTCCACTCGACACTACAGCTCTGTGCCTGCGCTAAGTTTTGCCAGTAACAACGACTGCCAGAAAAATGCCTGCACGCAAGAACGTCTGTGCCTTGCGCATTTTCATAACGCCTCCTCGTGTGAATTCTCCTGAATCGGTTCGGCAGGGGCGCGTTATCCCGCGATGACGCACACTAAGGTAGTTGAAACAATCTCTGGCGTGGCGTGCGAAAGGCAAGGACCGCGTCAACAGTTTGTAAAGCCTCGGTGCTCGGCGGGGAAGGTCAATTTGGCGTAACCGTGCAAAAGCCGTGGTCCAACAACGTGCATCGAGGCATCGTTCTCAATTGACAACTGCAGACAGGGTCGCAGATACTCCATGGTGCGCATGTAGGATGCAACGGCACGTCGCCGAAGGGCAATGCCCACCTACGATCTTATCGTGGAGGCCTACATGCCCAATCTGGAAAACCTCAAAAAGCAAGCCAAGCTCATATTGCGGTGGCATCGCGAACGCCACTTTCCCGTCGCCGCACAAATCCGCCGGCATTTGCCTCGTTTTCTGAATATGCCCGACTCCGAGATTCTTGCGGCCAGCTTTAAGCTTAGCGATGCGCAAGAAATGGTCGCAAGACAGCAAGGCTGCGATAGTTGGCAAGCCCTGAAAACTGGACGTTCGATCACGTCGCTCAAGGTGAGATCATCGCCATCGAAAGCTACGATTGTCAGTGCGGAGCCGCAACTGTTAGTCACCGACATCAAGAGATCATGCGAATTTTTTCGTGAGAAGTTAGGCTTTTCGCTTGTATTCAGTTACGGAAGGCCTCCCTACTATGCAGAGGTGGGTCGCGACGCGGCGCGTCTCAATTTAAGGTGTATCCAGCGACCGGTAATCGAGTCGACGGTCCGCGATCAGGAGCAACTGTTGTCCGTCTCTATGACCGTCGCGACAGCGGACGAGATCAAGCTGCTGTTTCTTGAGTTTCAGTCCGCTGGCGTTGCCTTTCACCAGACGCTGAAAAAGCAGCCTTGGGGCGCCAAGAATTTCGTCGTCAAGGATCCGGATGGGAATCTGCTGCTGTTTTCTGGACCCGCAAACTAATAGCTAAGCCGAAGTGTGCTGATCGAGCATGTATCGGCGGCTAAAAGGAAGGAATCCGAGCCGCCATTTGTACGAGCACTCGTCGCAATCGGCGAAGAATCACCATAGGGATCATCCTCCCCGCGACCAGGAATTCGAGTGCAATCGGCTCGGTTACATCAACCTACCCGGCTGTGCTACTACCCCCTTCTTCCAGACCAAGTGAAGGTCACTCGGAGCGGCCGCGCCGGCGCATCGTTTCCCGTTTGTCACTATCCGGGAATTGACTAGACCTTTCCCGAGCCTGTGTGCTTCGGTTGCGCAATCTGCACCCAATCAGAGGTCAGGGGATGACCTCAGCACCAGCGAAACTTTCCGCGCAAAAACTGCCCAGCGTGGAAAAGAAGTTTGGTGGCCTGCTCGAGCCTCGGTCCTCCAACCTTGTGACTCGATTAGCCTTTCACCAGGATGACGCTGGCGTCATCGCGCAGACCCGAACCGTCGGCGAACGAGCGAACGTCATCGAGCAGGCTCTCGGCGGAGGCGTCTGTTCGTGACAAATGTTTTTGAAGACGCACCACTCCGTACTCTTCGTCCGCTTGATTTTCGGCCTCGGTAATGCCATCGCTGTAAAACACCAGGCGAGAATCCAGAGGAAGGATCA
>Ga0209698_10009331_pt1 | contig 10036 bp, 6 predicted proteins | sample LitLauG_LLR_2012_FD_187203 | JGI IMG/M metagenome (GOLD analysis project Ga0209698, IMG submission 187203) | Freshwater sediment microbial communities from Pennsylvania, USA - Little Laurel Run_MetaG_LLR_2012 (SPAdes) (version 2) | ecosystem: Environmental > Aquatic > Freshwater > Creek >... | reverse complement strand
TCTGATCGCGATGCGGGTGGTCTCAGATCGCCACGTCGCCAAGCGGCTCCTCGCGATGACAACGGCCGGTAACTTCTCCGATTTTCATCGACGGCGGGTGTGGAACTCGCAATGACAGGAGTGATCGTCACACCTCCGGCGGCTCACCCGGAACCGGCACTTTGCCAAATCCGATGATGAGGTCTGTCACTTCAGCAATGGCCCGTTCCGCCGCCGCGCCATCCGTTCCCTTGGCCACCAGCGCCACGCCATTGCCGCCGGGCCGGTAGAACGGGTAGCTGCCCAGATCGAGATCGGGATATCGTTTCTGAACCGCACCCAGTCCTTCCGCGATCACGCCCTCCCCCAGACCCACCACATGGACGGCGCGCATCTCGATTTTCTCGCCGCCCTCCAACCGGGGCGCCAGCCATTCGAACATCGACTGCATGACGCGCGGCACACCGGCCATGACATACACGTTTTCCATCTGGAAACCGGGAGCGACACTGATCGAATTTTCGATCAGCGTGGCGCCGCGCGGCATGGTCGCCATGCGCTGCCGGGCCGCGTTGAAATCACCGGGTTTGTAGCTGGCTTCCATGCGCGGCCACGCCACCGGATGATGTTCCCACGGCACCCCAAAAGCAGCGGCGATGCACTCACTGGTAATATCGTCATGAGTCGGACCGATGCCGCCGGTGGTGAACACGTAATCGAATTTCTTCCTCACCTCATTCACCGTGCCAATGATCGTTTCGGGGACGTCGGGAATCACCCGAACCTCCCGCAGCGGAATCCCAAGGTTCCCCAAACCTGTCGCCAGGAACTGGATGTTTGCGTCGCGGGTCCGGCCGGACAGCACCTCGTTGCCGATCACCAGCAAGCAGGCAGTGGGGTTTTTCTTGGGCATCGTCGGTTTCCCTAGAGCGTGATCGTTTGAGGTTTCTTCAACCTCAAACGTGAATCACGCGATCAAACAAAAGGCTAGACCATGATCGAACACCCAACAGCGGGTCAACCTCGAACGATCATGGTCTAGAGAAAGTCGCGCAGCAACGGGATCAAAGGCTTGTCGGCGGGTGGCATCTCATACTCGGTCAGTTTCGACGCGCGGACCCAGGCCAGGGTCTGCTTCTCCCGCGGTGTCGGCGCGCCCTTCCAGCGGCGGCAGACAAACAGCGGCATCAGCAGATGAAACCCCTCATACGCATGCGAGGCAAAGGCGAACGGTGCCAGACAATTCGCCGACACGTCGATACCGAGTTCTTCCTTCAATTCCCGGATCAACGCGACCTCTGGCGTTTCGCCGGGGTTCAGCTTGCCGCCGGGGAATTCCCACAGGCCGGCCATCTTCTTGCCCTCGGGCCGGCGAGCCAGCAGCACGCGGCCGTCAACGTCGACCAGGGCACAGGCGGCGACCAGCAGCAGCGGTTTGGCATCCGGGCTGGCGGCATCGGCCTCGGGGGCATCCGGACGTCCGAAGATGTCGTCCCGAGTCGCCTCGAACACCCGGACGGTATGGTCGTCGCCGGTGGTCAGGGATTCCCGGACACCGGCCCCGACCTCCCGGAAACCAACCCGGCGCAGCACTTTGCAGGACGCATCGTTGGTCTCGGTCACCTCGGCGACGATCAGGTCCAGCGGCAGGTTGGCGAACGCCCAACTGGTCATGCGTTTCGCCGCTTCGGTCGCCACTCCATGCTTCCAGTACGCTCGGCCGACCCAGTACCCCAACCGTCCGGAGCGGCGGGCGGAGTCCAGCCGCAGGCCGACGACCCCGACCAGGGTCTCCTTGCGGCCCTCCTTGCCGGTAATGGCGAGGTGGTAGGCGGCACCGTCGGCAAGCTGTGCCAGCGTGGATTCGATCCATTCGTCGGCCAGGGAGCGGGGATACGGATACGGGATTTCCGCCAGGGTGCGGGTGACTTCCCAGTCGTTGACCAGCCGGTGCAGCGCCTCGGCATCCTTCGGACGCAACGGACGCAACGTCAGCCGCTCGGTTTTCAGCGGTTCGAACGCGGGAGCGCGGGGCGCGGCCTTCGGTTTGCGAGTTGGTTTGGTGGGAATCGGACGGACCTTATCATCTTGGCGTTGCCGCAAAGTGGCTCAGGCGGTGTGGGGCGCGCAAGGGTCCGCGTGGGATACTGGACGCTTTGGCTCCCACACGGCACGCTGCCCCGCATCAGCCGGAGGAAACATCGATGAAACTTGGCATCCACCTGCCCCATATCGGCCGCAAGGCCGGACCCGACAGCATCCGTCGCGCCGCGCTCCAGGCGGAGGCGCTTGGCCTGGACGATGTCTGGGTCAGCGAGCACATCATCGTGCCGAAAGACGGCGGCTACCCGCCCTCGCCGAACTTCTGGGACCCGGTGCTGACCTTGACCTGGGCCGCGGCGGTGACGTCCCGGGTGCGGCTTGGGACCTCGGTGCTGGTGCTGCCGCTGCGCCACCCGCTGCCGCTGGCGAAGGAACTGGCGACACTGCAAAATCTGTCCGGCGGGCGGCTGATCCTGGGGGCCGGCGTCGGCTGGCTGGAAGCCGAGTTCGACGCGCTGGGGGTCCCGTTCAAGGAACGCGGCCGGCGCATGGATGAGGGCATCGCCATGATGCGAGCGGTGTGGTCGCAGGACCCGGTGACGTTCGACAGCAAGTGGATCCCGGCGAGGATCGACAACATGCGGTCTCAGCCTATGCCGGTGGTGCCGATCCCGATCTGGATCGGCGGGTCTTCCGATCCGGCGATCAAGCGGGCGTTGCGGCTGGATGGCTGGCACGGCAGCCGGGTTGCTCCGGATCAAGCGGCGGGCGTGGTCAAGCGATTCCGCGCCGAACGGCCGGGTGACGATTTCACCATCTCGATCCGGGTCAACTGCAACGCCAGCAACGTCGGGGACATGCGGGATGCCTTGCAGGCGTATCGCGACGCCGGCATCCAGCATGTGATGGCGGCGCCGGAGGACCGGGACATCGAGACGTATCTGGCGACGGCGGAGGCATTCCGGCGGGCGGGGGACGGTCTGTAGGCAAGGCGTTCAGGCGGTGGCACCCAACCCGGTGCCGCCGTACAGCCACGCCAGGCTGTCGTACCAATCCGCATTCGATTTGGCACCCATCATCGCATTCCGCAATGCCGCATGCGCACCCGCCGGATGCAACACATGTTCCCCCATCGCTCGGGATTGCAACTGAATCCGAGCGGTGCGGAGGACGCGTTGGCTGCGGTAGCGTTCCAATGCAGTAGAGTAATTATCGGGGCTCGCGGCAAGTTCGTGCGACAGGCAGACACCGTCCTCCATCGCCATGCAGGCACCTTGAGCCATGTATTGCAGGGTCGGATGCGCGGCATCTCCCAGCAGGGCGACCCGGCCATCAATCCAGTTCTCGACTGGGTCTCTGTCGCACAGAACCCATAATTTCCAATCCTTGCCGTGGCGGATGATGTCCCTCGCCTTGGGGTGGACGTGGTGGAAGCCGGCCATCACTTCTGCTTCCGTGACCGGTTGGCCGGCGACAGGCGCGGGGGCGTCGTTGTGGCAGGTGACCACCAGGTTGAAAACCTTCCAGTCCGACAGCGGATAATGAACGATGTGGCATTTCGGCCCGGCCCAGCAGGTGGCGGCGTTCCAACGCAGGTCCTCCGGCATTTCGTCGGTGGGGATAACGGAGCGGTAAGTGCTGTGGCCGGTTACGCGGGGCGGGCCGTCGCCGACGACTTGCTGGCGCACTTTCGACCACAGGCCATCGGCGCCGACCAACAGACCGCCGGTGACCGTTTCGCCGCCGGCCAGGTGAACCGTTACGATGCTGCCGTCCTGGTCGTAGCGTTCAACCGAGCAACCTGTGCGGATGGTGATGTGGGGATTCTCCAGGCAGGCACGCTGAAAAACGCCGTGCATGTCGCCCCGGTGGACGACGGCGTAGGGGTTGCCGAAGCGGTGCCGGAACGGGGCGCCCAGGTCGATAGAACAGATCTCCCGCGCCGTCACCGCGTCCATCAGGCGAAGCTGGTCGATATAGACCGCCATGGCGCGGGCGGCGTCGCCGACGCCCAGCCAATCGAACGCGTGGAAGGCGTTGGGACCGAGCTGGATGCCGGCGCCGATTTCGCCCAAGGTCGCCGCACGCTCCAGCACCACGACGTCGAAGCCGTTGCGGGCGAGACCGAGCGCGGTGGCGAGGCCGCCGATGCCGGCGCCGGCGACGAGGATGGGGTTGGCTTGTGTCACGGCGATCCTCCCGTTTCAGCCCGCGATAGGGTCGCTATGCCGCTTGTTATACTAGCCGCATTGAGACCGGCTCACGCACACCGATCACTATGGCCCAGGCGGGGATTGATCGGCTAGGCCGCCATGCGGCCTTCAGCCTCGGGCAACCTGTAGTGACTGATACAGCCGACGTGCAGTTCGAAACCGATCGCACCATCGCCGCCCTGGAACAGCGATGCCGGGAGGATGGCATCGCCATTGGTCCAACGGAAGTCGTTCTCCTGCTCATAGGCATGGAACCCGTCGCACAAACACGGATCGTCCGCGGCGACGACGGTCGGACGCAGCCCGCGCCAAATGATGATCCGCCGCAAGGCGACACCCAGGATGCGGGGATCGCGGGCATGCCCGAGTTCATCAGGTGCATCGGCGCGCGAAACGATACGCACCTCGGCCGGCGGCGCCGACATGCGGAATATCAGCCCGCCGTTCGGCTGGCGATGACCGTCGAGGCGGTATCCGTCCACCACCAGATGCAAATCCGGTTCTCGCGTCAGGGGCACCTCAAGGCGCGACCCGGACCGGGCGAGCAGGCGTTGCCAGATCGCATCGACCACGGAGCCGCCGGTCAGTACCGGACCACATGGCGGTTTGGCTGGCAGGTGCCAGCCAGTGTTGGCATTTTGAAACAACCATCGGTTGCCGTCGTCGCGGTAGCTCTCGGCCGGTGCGCCATTGGCGAGCAGCACGTCGTGGACGGCAAGTTCGATGTGGTAGACTTCGACTTCGCGGGCGCGATCGTCCCACAGGATGGACCGGTGGTTGACCAGGAACTCCACCGGGATCAGCACACCATCGATAGCCAGCGAGTGGCCTTTGGTGATCCGCAGGTCGGCGTTCGGCACCTGGTCGGCCAGCGCGTCCTTGCGCACGATGACGGGGGTCGCCGCATTGCGCCGGCCGGGGGTTGCCAGTGCTTTGCCATGACCGATCCAGGTGATGGGTTTGGCGTCGCCGCGCTGGGTGAGAACCATGTCGCCGGCCCGTAAGGTCTCGACCGCGACGTCTCCTGATGGCGTGGCGATCCGCGTGCCGGGCAGGAAGCAGGCGATGGTATAGCCCAGGACAGCCAGTACCTGTTGATCCGTCGCCGACACGGCATCGGTTGCGCCCTGGCTGGCAGAGCCATAGGAATCGCCGGTGACGGCATTCGACCAGTCGGCCACGTCGGCGCCGGCCGCCACCTGGGTGGGCGTGTCATAGGGCAGTGTGACGGTGGTGCCGTTGGCCGAGAAATACGACTGCAGGCTGGCGTTGTAACCCGCTACGAACGGCTCGTTCAGCACCCCGGCGGCCGACCCGGGTGCCGCGTTGGACGCGCCGCCGGCGGCTGCGTAATGGAAAAAATCGAGCAGGGTATAATCTCGTTTGGATGACGTATTGGCATCAGCCGCGCCCAGGTCGTCGGAGCGCCCCATCACCTCCGATATCTCGTGTTCGATCACGCCGATCGCATCGTAGGTGGACCCGCTGTTGGGTTGGGTCCAATCGAACGCCAGGGAACTGCTGAGCCCGGCATAGCCGTCGGTTGTGTTTACCGAGGACAGTCCCAGCACCAATTGTTCCGCCTTGGTGACCGAGAACAGTCCGGTGCCACCGGTCGGGTCCGCGGCCGACAGAGTGGCGAACGCGGCTTTCTGGAGCGCCGAGGCTCCCGGCGCGTTGAGGGTGGCTTTGACCGCGTTATAGAACGTCGAATAGGAGTACGTATTGTAAAAAGATTCGCTCGCACCGGCGGTCCCGCTACCGATCGTGTTGCCATTGACCTCGCCGTATCCGAACGTGATGTTGATGGTGACCGGGCTGGTGACCAGTCCCTCATAGTAAGTGACGGCGGTCTGAATCGCTGCCGTGTATGCGTTATAGACCGCGAGATTCGTCGTCTTCAGCGCCGTGAGGACACTGTCGTAGGTGACGTTGATGACAAAATTCGCGACATGGGCGGCGGACATCACCGTACCGCTGCCAACCGCGGGCGACGACAGGACCGAGGACTGCGTCAGATCCGTTTGGGCCGCGCCGATCCAGGCGGCATCGAGAAACGCGCCCTGCCACACAGCCCCGCCGGTCCCCACGGGATCGTCGGCCGTGGTGTCGATCCCGTTTGGCGTGTCGTTGCCGAGGTCGTCAGCCTGACCCGGGATGGGATGGCGATGATCATGCAGGCTCATTGCATGGCTTCCCTGTCGCGATGGTGGTTACAATCGGATGCCCCGGTGGAACCGGCAGGAGCGACCCCCCGGTTAGTCCCGGACCGCGCGGACGCAGATGGCCGCGGCTGTTTCGTGCCGCGGCTGAAGTCCTGCTGTGGTTCACGTCGGCCATTCGAGGATTTCATAGTACCGATGGTACTGGCATAATTCAGTATACAATTCCATCTTGAAAAAATGTCAGATAGGGAACGGCCTCGCGAGTTCGCGGCGGTTCATCCGCCCCTGCTCAGCATAACGTTGCGCCATTATTGCAAAATGTATCGCGACCATTCCGTCACGTTTCAAGCGAACGACCGGCCATGATGTGTCGGCTCGCCGGTCAGGCGAAATCGCTGCTCTTGAGGCTGGCGATGCCGGCGAACGTGATCTTGGTGTTGTCAGACAAGGTGATGCTGACCGAACCGTGCAAGACGGACTGAGTCGCCAGCACCCCGGCGACGGCGTTGGGACCGTAGCCGGACAGCAATACCTTGTCGGCGCTGTCGAAATTCACGATCAAGTCCTGGCCGCCGGCCTTTCCCTTGATAAAGGCAAAAACATCCGCACCCGAACCACCGTCCATCGTGGTCTTTCCCGAACCGCCGACCAGCGACACGCTGCCGCTGCTTTGCGCCGCCGACAACGTCTCGTTGCCGGCACCGGCGAACAGCGCCTGCGCCTGGTGACCTTGCGCGTAGAGCCGATCGCCCGACCCGCCGCCGAACAAAGTGGCCATGCCGGTGCCCGCGAACAACAGGTTATCGCCGGCGGAACCACCCTGCACACTCAGTCGGCCACTGCCGCCGTACACCGTATCGCTGCCCCAGCCGCCCAGGATGGTGGCCGCTCCAGCCCCGCCATAGAAGATGACGGACGCCCCGCCGCCATACAGAAGCGTGCTCTTGGCACCGCTGGCATCAATCGTATCGCGCCCGCGGGACGCCGTGACGGTATCCTGCCCGGTCAACAGCAGACTGTCCTTACCACCACCCAGGGTGATCAGATTATGTCCCGCTCCGGCGCGAATCGTGTCGTTACCGTTACCGAGAGCGGCAATGGTATCGTTGCCGCCGCCCAGCGCGATAAGCCAGGCGCCGCGATCGTCCCGCGCAATCTCCATGTCGTTGTTGCCGCCGCCCGCGACGACCGTGCCGGCACCGTCGGAAACGACGAATTTCAGGTTGCCGTCGCCTGACAGAACCGATTCGGCATCACCGCACGAACCCATGATTGTCGCATCGTTCGCGAGGTTGACGACGGCATCGTAACCGCCTGGCAACCGGGTGAAGCCGTCGGTGTCCTGAAAGAAAACCCCGCCATCGTCGCCCCGGACTTCAGGAGGCGGTCCGTTATGGCTGAACGCGATGGTGGCCTCGCGGTGGGCGACCTCGGCGCTGATCGCGGCGGCAAGCAACCGCGCCAGGGCCAGGTTGTCGGTGGATGCGAAGGGAACGTCGACATGATTGCCGTGGATCGAGCTCTGTACGGTCACAAAGGTCATCGCGTCATCCTTGGGAGGGTCCGGTCGATCCGGGCAGGCAGATCCAGGCTATCGTTCTGTAGAAGAACCGAAATCGCGGCGTGGCGACCGGGCCCGTCAGGCTGCCACACAGGTCTGATCCTCAAGTAACGGGTAGTGCGTCGTGCCGCCGACAAACAGTTCCAGGTCGATCGGGCTGCCACCGGCATCGAACAGCGCGGCCGGCAGGACGGCGTCGCCGTTGGTCCATCGAAACCCGTTGTCCGTCTCGTACTGGTGAAATCCGTCGCACAACCGTGTGTCGTCGGCGGCAATGAGTGTCGGATACCGGCCCCGCCAAAGAACGACCTGCCGCACTGCCACGCCCAGTACGCGCGGGTCCCGGGCGAGGCCTAACTCATCTTGGGCACCGGCGCGCGAGGCGATGCGCACATCGGTCGGCGGTGTCGTCAGATGAAACAGATACGAGCCATTCGGCTGCTTGCGTCCGTCCACGCGGCGCCCGTCCGCCAGCAGATGCACATCCGGGTCGTTGGTCATCGGCAGGCCCGGCCGCGGCCCTGACCGGGCAAGGATGCGTTGCCAAATCGCATCAACAACCGGGCCGCCGGTCAGCACCGGGGCACATGGCGGCTTGGCGGGCTGGTCCCAGCCGGTATTGGCATTTTGAAACAGCCATCGGTTGCCGTCGTCGCGATAGGTCTCCGCCGGGGTTCCGTTGGCGATCAGCACAGCATGGACCGCCAGTTCGATATGATAGATCTCCACCTCCCGCGCTCGGTCATCCCAAACGATCGACCGGTGGTTCACCAGGAACTCCGCCGGGATCAGCACGCCGTCGATATAAAGCGAGTGACCTTTGGTGATCCGTAATTTGCGATTGGGCACGTTGTCGCCGAGAGCGCCCTTCTGCACGATGACCGGAGTCGCGGCGGTGCGCCGGCCACGGGTCGCCAGGGCCTTGCCGTGACCGATCCAGGTGATCGGTTGCGCTTCGCCGTGCAGGGTCAAAATCATGTCGCCGACGGCGAGCGCCTCGACAGCGACCTCGCCTGATGGCGTGGCGATGCGGGTGCCGGGCAGGAAGCAGGGCGCCTCGTCATAGCCGAGGATGTTCAGTTCCTGCAGATCGGGAGTCGAGACCTGTCCCGTTTGGCCTTGAATGGCAAAGCCGAAGGCATCGTTATTGACCGAATTCGTCCAGTCCGCGACATCCAGACCACTGAGAATTTGACTGTTCGTGTCGTAGGGCAGTGTGAGGGTGGAACCGTCGGGCGAGAAATACGTCTGGGCGCTCGCATTATAACCGGACACGAATGGCTCGCTCAGCACGCCTGGTGCCGCATAGCGAAAGAAATCGAGCAAAGTGTAATCCTGGTCGGCCGGAATGTTTTGATCCGTCTTGCCCAGGGCATCCGCGCGCCCCATGACTTCCGAGATTTCATGCTCCAGGACAGCGATCGCGTCATATGTACCGCTGCCGTTGGGCTGGGTAAAATCGAACGCCAGGCTGCTGCTGATCCCCACATAGCCGTCGGGTGCCGATGTGTTACCCAGCAGTCCCAGCGCCTTTTGCTCCGCCAGGTTGATCCGGAATTGGCCGTTGGTGGTGGGATCGGAGGCCGGCAAGCTGGCGAGCGCGGCGGCCTGGACCGACGATTCCCCGGGAACCTGGAGGCCGTTCTTGATGTCGTTATAAAAGGTCGAATACGAGTAAGTGTTAAAGAAATAATAGCTCCTCCCGGCGGTGGTTCCGGTGATGCTGTTCCCGTTCGCCTCGCCGTAACCGAACGTGATGTTGAGGGTGATCGGGTTGGTGAATTCGCTCTCGAAATAACCGACCGCCGCATTGATAGCCGCCGTGTAGGCCGCGAACTTGGTGGGGTCGGATGTTTGGAGGGCGGTGAGGACCGCATCATAGCTCACGTTGATGACCAACCCTCCGGACTGGCCACCGAAACCGGTGCTTGTGCCGGAAGGCGGTCCGCCGGTCGGTTGTGTCGCCAAAAACGGGCCGGAACCCAGCGAATCCGCACCGAATAAGCCAACCGAGGTATCGGCCCCTGGCCAGGTCTCGGGCGTCAGCATCGCCGAACCGGTCCAATCGTCGGCAC